>RCMZ01000338.1_pt1 | contig 27052 bp, 21 predicted proteins | sample 2041141 | NCBI WGS metagenome assembly RCMZ01 (sample SAMN09708263, study PRJNA481090) | Wastewater metagenome, whole genome shotgun sequencing project. | biome: sewage; isolation source: Davis station wastewater (DW) | place: Antarctica: Davis Station | collected 2010-03-01 | reverse complement strand
GTGCACCTTTTCCTCTGCGGGGAGCCTACCTTGCGCGAAATCGTCCTGATTAACATCACCGGTGAAGACCGTCCCGGTCTGACTGCCGCTATTACGGGTGTGCTGGCCCAAGGCGGAGTGAACATTCTCGACATCGGTCAGGCGGTCATTCATGACACCCTGTCGTTCGGCATTCTGGTAGAAATTCCGGATACCAAAGCGGCCTCGTCGGTGCTCAAAGATGTGCTGTTCACCGCCTACAAGCTGGACCAGCAAGTGCGCTTTACCCCGGTGGCCGAAGCGGATTACCAGCAATGGGTTGGCGCTCAAGGTAAGCCTCGGCATATCGTCACCCTGCTGACGCGCAAGGTCACCGCCGAGCAGCTACAGCGAGTGAGCATCATTACCGCCCGCTACGGCCTGAATATCGACCATATCGATCGGTTGTCTGGGCGTATGCCGCTGGATACACCGGAGGGTCAGGGCAAGGGTTGCATTGAGTTTTCAGTGCGCGGCGAGCCGGCTGACCCTGCGGCCCTGCGCGCGGAGTTTCTCAGCGTGGCGCAGGAGCTGAATGTGGATATCGCCTTCCAGCGCGACTCGCTATTTCGCCGTAACCGTCGCTTGGCGGTATTCGATATGGACTCGACGCTGATTGAGGCAGAAGTCATCGACGAGCTGGCCAAAGCGGCCGGGGTCGGCGAGCAAGTCGCGGAGATTACGGAGCGGGCGATGCGTGGTGAGCTGGATTTCCGTGCCAGCTTCAAAGAGCGCTTGGCGCTGCTGAAAGGCTTGCCAGAGTCTGCGCTGGAAGAGGTGGGCGCCAGCCTGCGGCTAACCGAGGGGGCGGAAACCCTGTTCGCCGAACTCAAGCGCCTGGGTTACAAGACCGCCATTCTGTCCGGCGGCTTCAGCTATTTCGCCCATCAGCTGCAAGCCAAGCTGGGCATCGATTACGTCTTCGCCAACGAGCTGCAGATTGTCGATGGCCAACTGACCGGTGTGGCGGTTGAGCCGATTGTCGATGCTCAGCGCAAGGCTGATCTACTGCGCGAGCTGGCCCACAAGGAAGGCTTGCGCCTTGAGCAGACCATCGCCGTTGGTGACGGTGCCAATGATCTGCCGATGTTGGGCTTGGCAGGTTTGGGCGTGGCTTTTCGAGCTAAACCGCTGGTTAAGCAATCGGCTAAACAGGCGATCTCAACCCTTGGGCTAGACGGCATCCTCTATCTGCTGGGCTTTCGCGATCGCGATGGTCACGATTGAGCTCAAGTCGTTAGCCATAAAAAAACCGCCTTCCGGCGGTTTTTTTATGGCGTGCTAGGTTACTCGTCGTCGGCGGCGAAGTCGTAATCCATCGCCTGGGTCGGGCCTTGCAGGTAGTAGCCCTGGATGTAGTTAACGCCGGCTTGCCATAAGGTCGCCAAGACGCTGGCGCTCTCGACGTAGGGCACGATGGTCAACTTGGCCTGAGCATGCAGGCTGGCTAGCAGGGTTTTCAGGCTTTCTTGATTCTCTGCAGTGCTGAGGTCTTGAGAGAAGGAGCTGTCAACTTTGACGAAGTCGACGTTCAAGTGTTTGAGCGTGTTGAACGGGTTCAGCGAGCAGCCGAATTGGCTCAATGCGACCTTGCAGTGCAGTTCGGCCAAGCCTTGAGTTAGAACCTTAACCTGTTTCAGGTAGGCAATGGCATCTGGCTCGTTCAGCTGGAACACCAGTGCGTCTGAAGGCAGGCGTGCGGCCTTGAGCGCTACGCTGAGCCACGGCAGGAGGGTCTGATCCTGCAGGCTGGAGCTCGACAAGTGGACAAACAAGCGGGTGCTATGGCCTTTGCTGCGGTGTTCGGAGAGCAGCTTAATTGAGTTGAGAATCACCCAGCGGTCGATTTTCTCGGCCAGCCCGGCGTCTTTTGCCGCGCTCAGGAACTCGATCGGCGGTACTTCTTCGCCTTGCGGGCTGAGCATGCGCAGCAGCACTTCGTAGTGTTCGTGACTGTCGCCGCGCAGGCTGATGATCGGCTGAAACAGTAAGCGGAAACTGTTGTTCTCTAGGGCCTGTTGCAGCATGGCAACAATGTTGCCACGACTGGCGGCGGCGGCCAGCTCGTCAGCGGGGTTGAAGAGCTTGATGGCGTTGCCGTCGGCCAGCTCATCGGCACAACGGTGAGCGCGGTCGACAACATCCTGAGCGCGCGGGGTTTTCTCGTTGAGACTGGCTACGCCAATCGACAAACTGGTTTGCAGAGTGCGGCCGTTGATATCGAACAGATGGCCTTCGACTTTCTTCAGCAGGTCCTGCAGACGGCTCTGGCTCTGCTCGGCAGTCTGGCCAACCAGCAGGGCGCTAAACACGTCATCACCAAAGCGGGCCAATTGGGCGCTGTCGGCAAAGTGCGCGCGCAACAGATTCGCCAAGTCCGTCAGCAGCAAGTCGATGCCGGCTAGGCCGTGCTCTGCCAGCAGACCGGCGTAACGATCGACGCGGATGTAGGCCAAGCAGGCCGTTTGCCCAGCTGTGACTGCGCGCTCGGCAGCGCTGTCCATCAGTTCAAGGAAGTAGGTGCGGTTGTAGAGGCCGGTGACAAGGTCTTGGCTGCTGATTTCGCGCAGTTTTTCTTCCAGCTCGGCATTGCCAGTCTCGGCGCGAATCACCACCTGAATGCAAGGCTCGGAGTCGTAGGTGGCGGGGGAGAATGTCATCCTCGCATCGAAAGTCTGGCCGTTGGCCTTGACCCCGGTGCAGGTTAATTCGGCATGGCCTTCGACGCTTTGGTAGTTTTTCAGGAAGTCTTTGAAGCTGGCCTGATCGCTGCTGGCGATCAGGTCAATCATCGGCATGCCTTCCAGTTCGTCGCCGTCTTCGTAGTTGAACATCTCAAGGTAGGCGCGGTTGGCATAGATATGCATGCCTTCATGCACGTAAGTAATGGCGTCCACCGAGCTTTCCAGCAGCAGCTGGCAGCGCTTCTCTGCTTCGCGCAGCGCGACCTCGGCCACCCGGCGCGCACGGCGCTCTTCAAGGTTGGCAAGCTCGCGGTTGGCCACCAGAATCAGGCGCTCGTCTTCGCCCTGCGGCAGGGCGTCTTGGGCGCCGAGGGCCAAGGCCTCGGTAATGGCGTCCGTGTCGTTACCGTCAATTAGCTGGATAAAGGGAATGTCTTTAGCCTGGCGGCGAATAGCGGTAATGGCTTCATTCGGGTCTAGTTGCTCGCTGCTAGGGGCGGCAATCAGTAGATCCCAGCTCTGCTGCAGGACTTGTGCGAGGTCGTCGCTGGAAACCAAGCGATGCACGCGGGTAGCCCGGCCGGAGTTGCGAAACAGGCTGACCAAGCGCTCAGCCTCGTTCTGCGAGTCTTCGAGAATCAGCAGGCGAATGGTTTTTTTTTCGATGGCCATGGCGTGTGTTTAAAACCTTTGAATAGCTGCTGTGCGCCTATAGGTTGGTTGTAGCACGTCCTGAGGATGCGTGCGGCCAGCCTATCGCGGCGCCTCTTCGCCTCTGTTCACTTGGCCTGAGTCGTGCGGATGTTCCAGGCGTTCAAGTGGGTGAAGTTGCGCCGAACGGGCGCTAAAAGGCGATAAATGGAAGTGCCCGGAATCTACAGCGACTTCCAGAGTGAGTCAAAGTCTTCCTCGCCGGCATGGCCGCCAGGGTTCTTGGCTGTGACGGAGGTCCCTTGCTCGCTGCTACTCAGTGCTACGTTGCGGTATTCGAACTGGCTGAAACTGCCGGTGCTGCTTTGTTTGCGGCTAAGGACCGCGCGCTGCTCTTCGCCGTGAAGGTTGATCAAAACCTTGTTGCCCTCTTGGAAGGGTAAACGTGGGGTGATCAGGCAGGCAGGTCGGGAAATGGCTGCGATGGCTGGCAGCAGTAAGGCGCGGAGAAACTGGCTGTTTTGCTCGGCCTTACGCATCAGCTGCAGGCCGCAAGGTTGTGCGTGTGGCGCGACCAGCTCGATACCCATCTGTGTGCCGCCGCCACGCACCTGACGAATCCAGCGCACTACTGCCACACTCCACGCTTGGCCTGGGCTGTCTTGCAGGCCGATAAGCTCACCGGCCTGCAGTTGTCCTGGGACTTCCTTGGGCCAAGCCAAGCAATAGCCGCCTGGGCTGTGATTGATGATTGGCAAAGCGAAGGTCGGGTACAGCTCTGGTGCTGCGGCGGCGGCATCCAGTTGCGCGTCTCGGGCTGACTTCTGGTACTCGATTTCCTCCATCGGCAACCCTGGCTCCCAGTGCGTTAGGCGCTGGGCGTCAAAGGCGCCGCCCCAGATGTCTGGGCCACCTTCGGTGGGGGTGATGCTGAATTTAGCGGTCTGCAGTTCTTTTTTCAGCACCTCAGCAAACGACTTCTCCCCGGCTAGGTAGTAATGGACTGAGCTCATACCGATGCTCACTGTCAGGCTGCCGTGGCCGTTATTACGCAGGAAAGTTCGCTCAGAGATATCGCCCCATGCGGCACTCAAGTGTTGCAGTACGTCCAGATTGAAGCCTTCCATCACCTGCAATTGCGACTGGGCGCGATGCTCTACTGGCAGTAGCAGGTATTCCTTGATGGCATCCACCAGCGCCTGCGGATCGATCCCCACTAGCTTCGACTGTTCGGTGGGCGGGAACAGGGATTTGTAGCGCGGCGGCCCGTCCATCAGTGGGGCAATGGCGAACAGGCTGCTAGGTAGGTTGGCCGACTGCAAAGTGACCAATTTGCACCAAGGCTCAAGGGCTGCTGCTAGGGCCGCAATGCCGCTTTGACGCATCTGGTTACAGCGCGCACAGCCGATCATTAAGGCGGTCAGGTAGGTCTGTTCCAGGCTTAGGCTGAGATTGTGGCGGGCCTGCTCGTCGCGTACGGCGATATTTTGCAGTTTCTGGTTAAGGCCGACCTGGTAGATCTGGTGCAGCTCTAGCCATAAGCCCTCGGGTACAGGGCAATACAATTGCGTCGCGCGTACGAGGGCGCCGCAGAGGCTGTGAGCTGCACGCTGCAAGGCGGTCGCCAGGCGTTGTTGGCCGTCGCGGCTTGGCGTGCCAGCTTCTTGACTGATGATCAGCTTATAGCCGGTAGCTAGGTGGTTTTGCAGGGCTTGGCAGAGATTGGCAACCTTGCGTGGACGCTCATCGAGTACCACGGCCTGATTGAGGAAGTGACGCTCCAGATTCTGGCAGACGTAATAAATCTCGGGGCGCAACAGCTCGAGCATTTGCAGGCGTATGTCGCTAGAGGCTACCAGTTGGTTGAGTTCCACCAGGGCCTGGTACAGCAAGCGAGCAGTTTCGCCCAAGTTAGCTTTGGGTAAGTTTGCTACCCAGCGCTTTAGGTCGCGCGGGCTGGCTTCACAGAAAGTAAGGCTGTGCTTATTGGGTGTGGGTACACGTAGCAGTTGGTGGGGGCTCTGTTTGTCCATGTAGCTAGGAGGCTCCGCCGGTCTCTGCCGGGTGTGTCGTGATTAGAATTGTTCTAGCCGAACTCTAGCAGCATCCGTGTGCCTATGCGCCCATCCCAGGACTTGTCGCCGCAACGGCTGTTGAATTACCGATTGTTCGACGCACCTGCTTGGTCATTTGACACAACCAAGCAGGTGTTGTTGGGGCGTGCCTGGTATTCAGGCCGATACGGCGCTCAGGCGTTGGCCCATGCGCACCGAAGTGCCTGCAGTGAGGTCTGCAGCCCACTGCACTTGCTCTGGGCCAAACAGCACGATTGCGGTGGAACCCAGCTTGAAACGACCCAGCTCTGCGCCTTTCTCCAGCGTAATGGGCGCGCGCGCTGCGGCGTCGTAACGGGTGGTTTTCAGCTCGCGCTTCGGCGGTGTAACTAGGCCGGCCCACACGGTTTCGATGCTGGCGACGATCATGGCACCAACTAAGACCACGGCCATTGGGCCGCGTTCCGTATCAAACAGGCAGACCACGCGCTCATTGCGGGCGAACAGCTCCGGAACGTTCTCGGCGGTGGTCTGGTTGACTGAAAACAGCCGGCCGGGCACGTACACCATTTCTCGCAGGGTGCCGGTCAGCGGCATGTGCACGCGGTGGTAGTCCTTCGGCGACAGGTAAATAGTGGCAAATTCACCGCCCATAAACGCTGCTGCGCGCTCGTTGTCGCCGCCTAGCAACTCCAGCACGCTGAAACTGTGGCCCTTGGCCTGGAAGATGCGCCCGTGCTCAATCGGGCCGAGCTGGCTGACAGCGCCGTCGGCAGGGCAGAGGATGGCGTCGGTGGTCGGGTCCAAAGGGCGTGCGCCGTCTTTCAGGGCGCGGGTGAAGAAGGCGTTGAAGTGTTCGTAGGCATCCAGCTGCTCGACTTCGGCTTCGCTCATGTTGACTTGGTATTGCTGGGCAAACCAATTAATCAAACGGCTCTTGAACCATGTGGCCTTGCATCCGGCGGCGCAGCCGATCAGGCGCGAGAGTAAGTGATGTGGCAGTAAGTACTGGCTGAGGATGAACAGGCGCTGTTGCATGGAGACTCCTTGAAAACTAATAAAATCAGGCTGCCCGGCCGTTGCTGGGGGCGCGAGAAAGGTCGGTGGCTAGCGTTCGACAGGGGTGTCCGGGTGATTGCCCCATTCGCCCCATGAGCCCGCATAGGCTTTAACTCGTGGATAGCCCAAAGCCTTGGCGACCAAATAGGTAAAGCCTGAGCGATGGTGTGTTTGGCAGTGGGTGATGATCTCTTTGTCTGGGCTGATACCCAGATCAAGCAGGATTTGTGGCATGTCAGTGCGAATGCGCAACGCGCGGGTCGTGTCCATGCCTAAGGTCCACTCGAAGTTGACCGCGCCGGGAATGTGTCCCGCCTTGGCCGCGAGAACTTTGTCGCCGTGGTATTCGGCTGCCGAACGGGCGTCCCAGATGGCTAGATCGGCCGCGCCCAAGCGGCTGAGCAGATACTCACGGCTGGCGCTGGGGGTGTCGTGCAGGGTCAGACTGACGGGCGTGTGGTGCGCTGGCGGCGTATCGCTGGACAGTTCACGGGCGTCGGCGAGCCAGGCCGGCAGACCACCGTCGAGGTAGTGATAGTGATTGTGGCCAATTACATCCAGCAACCAAATAAAACGCCCGGCCCAGCCGCCGCCCTCATCGTCATAGACCACGTACACAGCATTTGAGTTATGCCCCAGCTCGCTAAACAGGGCTTCTAGGCTCTGCTGGCTGGGTAATAAGCCAGGCGCCGGTGGCGCGCCCAATTGGGTGCGCTTGGGGTCGACGAAATAGGCCCCGGGGATATGGCCTTGGCTATAACGCGCGGCACTGGTCAGGTCCACCAGGATCAACTCTGGTGCATGCAGGCGATCAGCCAGTTGGTTCGGCTCGATTACCAGCGGGAGGTCGCGGAAGGCAGACATAAATGGCCTCCAAGCCAGGGAAAGGTTTCGATTGTAGCGGAAAGGTTAGCGTGCGCGGCTGGCAAAGCTGGCGAGGGCGCGCTCGATACATTGCACGGTTTTACCGAAGGCTTGCACGCTGACCTCGTTGAGCGGGCCGCCGCCTTGGTCGGCCACCAGCAGCATGGCAACCCGCTGCTGGTTGGCAATGGAGCGCAGAATCAGGTGTTCGCCGGGGAACAGACTCTTCAGGTTGCCAGGCAGCAAAGCGGAGTATTGCGCGATGTTGGTGGGGGTCAGGCGCAGCTGTGAGGCTTCGTTGAGCAGGCGACGTAGCACCTGACTTTGACTTGGGTCCAGGCTTAGACCACTAGCTGGCACGGTTAGCCCCAGGCTTTGTTGGCTGAGCAGGCGGCTGTGGGTGCGGTCGCTGAGCAGGATCAGCAAGCGTTGTATGCCGCAGGCCTGCAGGGCGTCGCGAGCGCAGCTGGTGAGTTGCAGCACATTGGCAAAGGCGCTGGGTTCGCGCAGCAGTTCACTGCAGTGCTTGCGCCAAGTCTCGATTTCGGTTTTCGCCAGCACCGGCTGTTCTGTCTTTAAATGGCTGGCGTGCCATGGCCACAGCAGTGCCTCAGCCGGATGCCAGAGGTCGGGCTCATGGTGGGTGCGAGCGCTTTGTGCTGCATGCTGGTGGGTCAGGCTCTGCAGGTCACTCAAATTGAGTTGCAGGTACAGAGCCGTGAGTTGTTGCCAGCGCTGGCTCGATTTGCAATCCCAAGATTGGTGGGCGGCAATGGCTAGGCCGTTAGCGAGGACGATACAGTTGGCTGGCAAGGTCAGCCAGCGGCGCAAAGAGGCGTCTTCATCTAGGCGTTGCTGTTGCTGAGATGGCTGCTCACCATTACCCGCAATACGTAGGCACTTGACCAGCTGGCGGCGGTCATTCAGCAGCAAGCGGTAGCCCTGCAAAATCCATTCGGGTAAGCACCATTGTTCCGCTAAGCCTAGGCACAGCTGGAGCAGGGGTACGCCAAGCAGTTGCTGTTCGACTTTGCTGGCAGGTTCGCCGCTGACTAATACGCGCTGCTCCCAAGTGGTAAATAACTCCGGGTAACGGGCGACTAGCGGCCACAGCGGGGCCAAAAACAGTAGGCTGCTGCATTGAATGTCATGCCACAGTCGCGCCAGCCGTGCGCCGAACAAACCGCTGGCCTGGTGTGAGGTGTGGCGACTGATCTGCTGCAATTGTCGCAGTGGCAGCGGAATGTCGCTCTCGGCGACTGGAGTTAGCTTGTTTAATAGGCTTTCTGCGTTTTGCAGACCTAGACGCGTGAGCGCTACTTCGAGGTTGGCAGCAGGTTCGCCAAGGCTGGTTTTGCTGCTGTTGGCGCCGCGCATGATGGCTAGTGCCAAAGCCGGGCTTTGTTGCAGTTGTTCGGCAATTTCGCGCAGTGAACTATTGCTGTTACGTAGCGCGGAAATGGCCCGGCTATGGCTGTCGCGGCTGACCGGCAGGCACACGCTGTTCAGCTCTTTGAGCCAGGCATTTAGACTTTTAGGCTGCGCTTTGCTGGTCGACATGAGGTCCGCGTCAAATTGGCTTTTCGCACTAACTGGCTATAGTCTGGCGCATAAGCTCCGATAAATAGAAGGGTTGTTTGCAAAGGCCCCTCACTCTGACTCCGCCAGCGTTGTATTTATGATCAAAATCATTGGCATCATCGTCGTTTTCGCCAGCGTTATTGGTGGTTATATCCTGTCTCACGGCAAGGTGGCCGCCTTGTTTCAGCCATTTGAAGTGATGATCATTGGTGGTGCCTCGTTAGGCGCATTCCTGCAGGCCAACACGCCCAGCACCTTCATGCATGTGTTCAAGAAAGCGCTGAAGATGTTCAGTTCGCGCTTCACTCACACCTTCTACTTAGAAGTGTTGAAGATGCTCTACGAGATTCTTAACAAGAGTCGTCGTGAGGGCATGATGGCCATCGAGGCCGATGTTGAAGACCCAAACGCTAGCCCGATTTTCAGCAAGTACCCCGGTATTCTTAAAGATGCTGGCATGACCGCCTTCGTCTGCGATTACCTGCGCATCATGTCATCCGGCAACATGGCTCCGCATGAGCTGGAAGGTCTGTTTGATATGGAGCTGAACAGCCTGAAAGAAGATCTAGAACATCCGGCCCACGCGGTCGCGCGGATTGCTGACGGCATGCCGGCGATGGGTATCGTGGCGGCAGTGCTGGGTATCGTGGTGACCATGGGCCTGCTCGGCGCGGTTGAGCAAAGCGAGTTGGGTGGCCACGTTGCCGCAGCGCTGGTAGGTACTTTCCTCGGTATTCTTGCCGCCTATGGCTTCTTTGGCCCGCTGGCAACCGCGATTGAGCACGATGCCAAAGAAGAGTTGAACGTCTATGAGGCGATTAAAGCCTGTCTGGTGGCGTCGGCTTCCGGCATGCCGCCGACCTTGGCGGTGGAGTTTGGGCGCAAAGTGCTGTTTCCAGCCCACCGACCAAGCTTCAGCGAGCTTGAGCAAGCCATGCGTGGCAGCTAACCGCCATGGAAAATAATCAGCCGATTATCGTCAAGCGGGTCAAGAAGTTTGCCGCTGGCCACCATGGCGGCGCCTGGAAGATCGCGTTTGCCGACTTCGCCACCGCGATGATGGCGTTCTTTATGCTCCTGTGGCTGATGTCGACGGCCACGCCGGAGCAAAAGCGGCTGATTTCTGGCTACTTTCAAGACCCCGTTGGTTTCACTGAAAGCGCCAGCCCTTATGTGATCGACTTAGGCGGCACACCGACCCCAGCGCCAGACAAAACCCTTAACCCAGAGGTTAAGGATCAGCTCGAAGCTGGGGATGAGCAGGATGTCGGTAAAGAGGTCGAGATCAATCCGGCGCAGGCAGAAAGCCTGGCCGAGCAGGTTGAGCGCGAACGCTTAGAGTTGTTGCTGCAGGAGTTGCAGAACAAAGTCGAAGAGAATCCGCAGCTCAAGCAGTTCAAGGATCAAATTCTGTTCGAGATTACCCAGGACGGCCTGCGTATCCAGATCATGGATGCCGAGAATCGACCGATGTTCGCCAGCGGCAGCGCCAACCTGGAACCGTATTTTGAGGACATTCTGTTGGCCATGGCCGACACCATTAAGGCTGTGCCGAACAAAATCAGCATCAGTGGTCATACCGATGCCAAGCCGTTTGTCGGTCGCGGCGATTTTGGCAACTGGGAACTGTCGGCTAACCGTGCCAACGCTGCCCGGCGCGCGCTGGTGTTTGGTAGCTTTCCCGACGATCAGGTCGCGCGGGTCGTCGGCTATGCCTCATCGGCACTGTTTGATCGCGAGCATCCGCTGAATCCAGTGAACCGGCGTATCGACATCATCGTGCTGACCAAGAAAGCGCAGCGCAGTATTGAAGGTGACAGTGAAGAGGCTGCCGAGCCTGAGACTGGCGCTGAGCCGCCAGCCAGTTCGGCCTCGACGCCGGCTGTGGCGCCACCGTCTATGCGCGACGCGCGGGCGGTATTGCCGGCGGCAGCAGGCGCGCCAGCGCAAGATGCAGAGCTGCGACAGCGGCTGAATATCTTCGAAGATGGCACCCTGAAGATGGATCGCCCGCCTGCTGATCAGCAATAAGCACATAGCAAAAGGCCGCGTTGATCGCGGCCTTTTGCTGTCGGTGCTGCGCAGCGTTGCTTAGTGGCTTGAGGCCGGTAGGCTGGCCAGGATGCTGCGATAGCTGTTCATGCGTTGCTGTTGCACGCGGCCGTCTTCCAAGGCCTTGAGCAAAGCACAGCCGGGTTCGCGGTCGTGCTTGCAGTCGCGAAAACGGCAGGTGCCGATGAGGTCGTTAAACTCAATAAAGCCCGCCTCAACGTCAGCGCGGCTGACGTGGCCGAGGCCGAACTCACGAATCCCTGGAGAGTCGATCAACTCGCCGCCGCCGGGGAAGTGAAACAGGCGCGCAGTCGTCGTGGTGTGAGTGCCTTGGCCGCTGAGCTCTGACAGCGGGCCAACGCGCAGGTCGACACCTGGCAGCAGGCTGTTAACCAGCGAAGATTTACCGACCCCAGATTGACCCACAAAAACACTGACGTGGCCGTCTAGCAGCTTCTGCAGCTCCTGCATGCCGTTGCCATGATGGGCCGACACTTCTAGGATCGGGTAGCCAAGCTGGCGATAGACCGCTAGCAGGGCGTTCAGTGCCACCGCGTTTTGCTCGTCAATCAGGTCGGCTTTGTTCAGCAGCAGCAATGGTTGAATGCCGGCGTGTTCTGCGGCCACCAAGTAACGGTCGATCAGGTTGGCGTGAGGCTCCGGCATCGGTGCAAAGACGATGACGATGGTGTCGACGTTAGCCGCCACTGGCTTGAGCTGGTTGCGGCTGTCAGGGCGGCACAGTTCGCTGTTGCGCGGCAGTTGCGCAACGATCACGCCGATGCCCTGATTGCCAGCGCGCCACACTACGCGGTCGCCGGTTACCAACGCGGGCAGGTTGGCGCGCAGGTGGCAGCGGCAGACTTGGCCGGCCAGCTCGCCATCCAATGCCTCGACTTCCACCTGTACGCCGAAGTGCGCGATGACCAGGCCCAGCTGTTCGGGGCCGAGCTCGCCACCTTCAAGGGTTTCCAGGGTGTGGGATTCACGTTTGGCGGCGCGCGCGGCGCGCTCGTCTTGAATCTTCTCGATGCGCCAGTTTTGCCGGCGGTTGAGTTGGCGTTTGGCCATGGGGCTTCCGAGTGAGGAGTACGGCGGGTGAATAAATCGATGGCCAGTTTAGCATGCGTCGGCGCTCATCATACGGGCGCTCTGGCGGTCCATGCGGCAGCGCAGCGGCTGGGTTAAACTGCTGCTCTACGCCGAGGAGCACGACTATGCAAAGCCCGCAGAACTTGATTTGGATTGACCTGGAAATGACCGGTTTAGAACCCGAGCATGATGTCATTATCGAGATGGCGACCATCGTTACCGACAGCAACCTGAATATTCTCGCCACCGGCCCGGTGATCGCCGTGCATCAGAGCGATGCCCTGCTGGCGGGCATGGATGAGTGGAATACCCGTACCCACGGCGAGAGCGGCTTGACCCAGCGCGTACGCGACAGTCAGATCAGCGCAGCAGAGGCCGAGGCGCAGACCATTGCCTTTCTTGAGCAGTGGGTGCCCAAGGGTAAGTCGCCGATCTGCGGCAACAGCATCGGCCAGGATCGGCGTTTTCTGTGTCGCTACATGCCGACCTTAGAGGCGTTCTTCCACTATCGCAATTTGGATGTGTCGACCCTGAAGATTCTTGCTGAGCGCTGGGCGCCGCAGATCAAAGAAGGCTTCCAGAAGAAGGGCACCCATCAGGCGCTGGACGATATTCGCGAATCGATCGCTGAGTTGCAGTACTACCGCGAGCACTTCATCAAGGCCTAAGCGCTGCGCCCTTGGTGCTGACTGAGGGCCCATTCGACATGCTCACGCACCAGCTCTGAGGGGTCGTCGCGGCGCGCTTGCAGGGCCTGCAGTACCGGAATGCTCGACGGTGCGTTGCCCAAGCCAACGGCGAGGTTACGCAACCAATTCTGATAGCCCGTGCGGCGCAGCGGCGAGCCTTCAGTGCGGCTGAGGAATTCTTCTTCGCTCCAGCGAAACAGCGTCGCCAGCTCGGCATTGTCCAGTTGGTGGCGCGGCTGGAAGTCGCCTTGGCTGGTCGGGCGAGCAAAGCGATTCCACGGGCAGACAATCTGGCAGTCATCGCAGCCGAACACCCGGTTGCCGATCAGCGGGCGCAACTCGACGGGAATCGCGCCCTTAAGTTCGATAGTCAGATAGGAAATACAGCGCCGCGCATCCAGCCGATAAGGGCCTACAAAGGCCGCCGTCGGGCAGATGTCTAAGCACGCGCTGCAACTGCCGCAATGTTCGCTGGCGTGCGGTGGGTCGGCGGGTAGCGGCAGGTCAACAAATAACTCGCCAAGGAAAAACCAACTACCGGCCTTGCGGTTGAGCACTAAGGTGTTTTTGCCGATCCAGCCGAGGCCGGCTTGTTCGGCGATGGCTTTTTCCAGCACCGGGGCGCTGTCGACAAACGCGCGATAGCCAAACGGGCCAATGATCTGCTGGATACGCTCGGCCAGTTGCTGGATACGTTTGCGAATCAGCTTGTGGTAGTCGCGGCCCAGCGCATAACGCGATACGTAGGCTTTTTCTGGTTCGCTTAGGCGCTTGCTCATCTCGGTGTCGCCGGGCAAGTAGTCCATGCGCAGGGAAATCACGCGCAGCGTACCGGGCACCAGCTCTTCGGGGTGCGAGCGTTTGCTGCCGTGGGCGGCCATGTAATCCATCTCGCCGTGGTAGCCCGCGTCCAGCCAGCGCTGCAGGTGGGCTTCATGGCTAGCCAGATCGAGGCCGGCAATCCCAACCTGTTGGAAGCCCAGTTCGCGGCCCAGGTCCTTGATGGTCTGGCTGAGGGCGGGAAGATCGAGGCTGGATGCGGACATGGGCGAGAAACCGGGGCAGAGGTGCGTATAATTCTGCCAGACATTGGAGTCAACGCATGCCTGTTCCCCATCATCAATTGCCATTGCCGCTGTATTGCGCCGCCCAAGTGCGCGAGCTAGATGCACGCCTGATCGCCGCCGGCACGCCAGCGTTCGAGCTGATGCAGCGTGCGGCCCATGCTGCTTGGCGTGCTTTGCGTCAACGTTGGCCGCAGGCCGGCAGCGTTACGGTGCTGGCGGGCAGTGGTAATAATGCCGGCGATGGCTATTTAGTTGCAGCGCTGGCGCAGCGCGCCGGCTGGCAGGTGCAGGTGCTGGCGGTGGTTGCGCCAAGTGCTTTGCGCGACACGGCAGCCGAGGCCTATGCAGAAGCTGTCGCCGCCGGCGTAGCGGTTCAGCCTTGGCATCTGGGTGCGCCGTTGCATGGGGTGCTGGTCGATGCGTTGCTGGGCACCGGCTTGGCCGGGCCGGTGCGTGAGCCTTTTGCTGCCGCCATCGCACAGATCAACGCCAGTGGCTTGCCGGTGTTGGCGTTGGATCTGCCTTCCGGCTTGTGCGCCGACACCGGCGCTGAGCTTGGGCAAGCGGTGCAGGCCGAGCTGACGGTGACCTTTATTGCTCTCAAACTTGGATTGCTGACCGGTGCCGGGCCGGATCGAGTTGGAGCGTTGCAGTTGGATGATCTGCGCGCTGATGCGCAGATTCTCGCCGGCGTGCCGGCCACCGCGCAGCGTTTAGCGGCGGCCAATCTGCCGCGCTTGGCCACGCGACCACGCACGGCGCATAAAGGTCTGTTCGGTCGGGTGTTAGTGGTCGGTGGTGATCGTGGTTTGGGCGGTGCGTCATTGCTGGCGGCACAGGCAGCACTGCGGAGCGGTGCTGGCTTGGTCTCGCTGGCGAGCCGGGCTGAACATGTATCGGCAGCGTTGGCGCGGTTGCCAGAGGTGATGACTCAGGGGGTGGCGTCGGCCAATCAACTGCTGGCGCTGGCCGCCAACGCCGATGTTTTGGTCGTCGGCCCGGGTCTGGGGCAGCAAGCTTGGGGGCGCAGCTTACTGAGTGCTGCCGCCAGTCGTGCATTGCCGCAAGTGTGGGACGCGGATGCGTTGAATTTACTCGCGCGCGGTGGCGTGCAGTTGCCGGTAGATGCACTGTTGACGCCCCATCCGGGTGAGGCGGCGCGCTTGCTGGGGATAACGACTGCGCAGGTGCAGGCTGACCGACCATCTGCCGCGCGGATGTTGGCTCAGCGTTATCAGGCAGTGGTGGTGCTCAAAGGTGCCGGCAGCCTGATCGCCAGTGCCGATGGTCGTTTGGCGTTGTGCGATCGTGGTCATCCAGCCATGGCCGGCGCCGGTTTGGGCGACGTCTTAGCGGGTCTGCTGGGCGCCTTGCGTGCTCAAGGTATGCCAGCATTCGAGGCGGCGTGCTTGGGTGTTTGGTTGCACGCCAGTGCCGGCGAGCGTCTGGCTGAGCAAGGCCGTGGCCTGATCGCCAGTGAGCTGCTGCCGGCTATTCGGCAGTTATTAGAGGAGGTTTCGCCGTGTCTGTTGTAACCCTGCAGGTCGAAGGCGAAGAGGCTATGTTGGCTTTAGGCGCGCGCTTGGCGGCGCTGACTGAAGGGCGTGGAATTGTGTATCTGCATGGCGACTTAGGTGCCGGCAAAACCACCTTGTCTCGCGGCATCATCCGTGGCCTAGGTCATGTTGGCGCGGTAAAGAGCCCGACATTTACCTTGGTAGAGCCTTATGAAATTGGCGCGCTCAAAGTCTTTCACTTCGACCTATATCGTTTAGCCGATCCGGAGGAATTGGAGTTCATGGGCATCCGTGATTACTTCGACGACGATGCACTGTGCTTGATCGAGTGGCCCGAGCGTGGCGTTGGCGTTTTGCCAAAGGCCGACTTGGACATTACCATTGCCACACAGGCGGGCGCTCGCTCGCTGCTTTTGCAGCCTCAGGGCGCGCGTGGTGAGTCGTGGTGTGCTGCTCTAGCCAAGGAACAACAATAATGGGATGGGCGATGGGCTTGCGCGCGCGCACGGCTGGACTCGGCGTTTTGCTGGCGTTGATGGTCGGTGATGCCTTCGCTACTGCGGATTTACGCGGTGTACGCTTGTGGCGCGCGCCGGATAACACGCGATTGGTATTTGATCTGTCTGGGCCGGTGCAGCACAGCGTCTTCACCTTGAGCGCGCCCAATCGCATCGTTATCGATGTGAGTGGCGCGCAACTGGCGACCAAGCTTGAGGCGTTGTCGCTGAGTAATACGCCGATCACCAGTATTCGCTCTGCGCAGCGCAGCCCAACGGATTTACGCTTGGTCATCGACCTGTCGTCGTCGGTCACTCCCAAAAGTTTCAGCTTGGCGCCCAATCAACAGTACGGCCATCGTCTGGTGGTCGATCTTTATGATGACGACACTGCTGCGCCGGCCGACAAGCCTAGCGCTGCTGGCAGCACCGTGGTCAACGGCACACCTGTGGCGCTCAATCCGCTGCCGAGCGTGCGTCCAGTAGTGCCGTCGGCCGTAGAGTCGGCGTCGGCCAAACTGCCGTCGCCTTTGCCGATACCCAACGGTAAGCGTGCCATCGTAATTGCCATCGATGCCGGTCACGGCGGTGAAGACCCAGGCGCGCTAGGGCCCAAGGGCGCCCGCGAGAAGAATGTGACCCTGGCGATTGCCAAGGAGCTGCAGCGGCAGATCAACTCTGAACGCGGCTATCGTGCTGAGCTGGTCCGCACCGGCGATTACTTCATTCCGCTGCGCAAACGCACCGAAATTGCACGCAAGAAGGGTGCTGACCTGTTTGTGTCTATTCATGCCGATGCGGCGCCGCGCTCGTCGGCTTTCGGCGCGTCTGTATATGCCTTGTCGGACCGTGGCGCTACCTCGGAAACCGCGCGCTGGCTGGCCGACAGTGAAAACCAGTCTGACTTGATTGGCGGTGCTGGCAACGTCAGCTTGGACGACAAAGACAAGATGCTCGCGGGCGTACTGCTGGACTTGTCGATGACGGCGTCGCTGTCTTCCAGTCTGAATGTTGGTCATAAAGTGCTGAACAACATGGGCCGCATCACGCCGCTGCATAAGCGTCGAGTTGAGCAGGCAGGATTTATGGTGTTGAAGTCGCCTGATATTCCGTCGATTTTGGTCGAAACCGGGTTTATTTCTAACCCTAACGAGGCGGTCAAGCTGGCCACGCTCAGCCATCAGCAGAGCCTGTCGCGTTCGATTCAGAGTGGTATTCGTCAGTTCTTCCAACAGAATCCGCCGCCGGGTACCTACGTGGCCTGGTTGCGGGACTCAGGCAAGATCGCGCCGGGGCCGCGTGAGCATGTGGTGAGCTCGGGCGAGAGCTTGGCACTGATTGCCCAGCGTTATCAGGTTGGGCTGGCGGTGCTGCGCAGCGCCAATAATCTGAGTACCGACACCATCAAAGTGGGCCAGACTTTAAGCATTCCAGCGACCGCGATGGCCGCGCAACCATGAGCGATGCGCTGCGTATTCAACTGCTTAGCCCGCGGCTAGCCAACCAGATCGCCGCTGGCGAGGTGGTTGAACGACCAGCCTCGGTGATCAAGGAATTGCTGGAAAACAGCCTAGACTCTGGCGCTCGTCGTATCGACGTAGACGTCGAGCAGGGCGGCACCAAGTTGTTGCGGGTGCGTGACGATGGTGGCGGTATTGCCGCGGATGACCTGCCGCTGGCTTTGGCGCGGCATGCCACGAGCAAAATTCGCGAGCTGGAAGACTTGGAGCAGGTGCTCAGTCTCGGCTTTCGTGGTGAGGCCTTAGCGTCCATCAGCTCCGTTGCCCGTTTAACGCTCACCTCGCGCACCGCCGATGCTGAGCAGGCTTGGCAAGTAGAGACCGAGGGTCGCGATATGGCCCCGCGGGTGCAGCCGGCGGCCCATCCTGTGGGCACGTCGGTGGAAGTACGCGATCTGTTCTTCAATACTCCGGCGCGGCGCAAGTTTCTCAAAACCGAGAAGACTGAGTTCGAGCATCTGCAGGAAGTGATCCGTCGCCTGGCCTTGGCGCGTTTTGATGTGGCTTTCCATCTGCGCCACAACGGCAAGAGCGTGTTGGCGCTGCATGAGGCAGTCGATGACCTCAGTCGCGCGCGGCGCGTGGCGTCGGTCTGTGGTCCGGCGTTTCTTGAGCAAGCGCTGCCGATCGAGATCGAGCGCAACGGCCTGCACCTTTGGGGCTGGGTGGGCCTGCCAACGTTCTCGCGCAGTCAGGCGGACTTGCAATACTTCTACGTCAACGGCCGCATGGTGCGCGACAAGCTGGTCGCCCATGCCGTGCGTCAGGCCTATCGTGATGTGCTGTTCAATGGCCGGCATCCGACCTTTGTGTTGTTTCTGGAAATCGACCCTGCCGCCGTAGACGTCAACGTGCATCCGACTAAGCACGAAGTGCGCTTCCGTGATGGACGCATGGTGCATGACTTTCTGTATGGCACGCTGCATCGCGCCCTCGGCGAAGTGCGCCCAGAAGACCATTTGGCGGCGCCTGCGGCGGTCAGCAGCATGGTCCGTGCTACGGGGTTGGAAGGTGGCGAGTTCGGTCCGCAGGCGGAAATGAGCCTGGCGGGTAATCTGCTGCAAGCGCCGCAGGCTACTTCAACCTGGCAAACGCCAGGCGCTGGGTACCAGGCACCGCGTGCGCAAGGTGGCATGCCGGTAGCGGAAGCTGCTGGCGCCTATCGCGAGTATTTTGCCCCGCTGAATTCGGCGGCGCCGAGCTTGCCGGAGGATCAGGGCGATATTCCACCGCTGGGTTACGCCCTGGCGCAGCTCAAAGGCGTGTATATCCTCGCCGAAAACGCGCAGGGCTTGGTGCTAGTGGATATGCATGCGGCTCACGAGCGCATCACCTATGAGCGCTTGAAGACTGCCATGGCGTCCGAAGGGTTACGCGGTCAGCCGTTGCTGGTGCCGGAATCGCTGGCGGTTAGTCAGCGCGAGGCCGATTGTGCCGAGGAGCACGGTGAGTGGTTTCAGCGTCTGGGCTTTGAGTTACAGCGCCTAGGGCCGGAAAGCTTAGCCATTCGTCAAACCCCAGCCCTGCTTAAACAGGCTGAAAGTGTGCAGTTGGTGCGCGATGTGTTGGCGGATTTGCTCGAGTACGGCAGCAGCGATCGAATCAAGGCACATATCAACGAGCTGCTTGGCACCATGGCCTGTCACGGCGCGGTGCGTGCCAATCGGCGCCTGACGCTGCCGGAAATGAACGGCCTGCTGCGCGACATGGAACATACCGAGCGCAGTGGTCAGTGCAACCATGGGCGTCCGACCTGGACCCAGCTGGGCATGGACGATCTGGACAAACTTTTCTTGCGCGGACGTTAAGGGCTTTTTATGTCAGTGCGCTTGCCGCCTGCAATTTTCCTCATGGGGCCGACGGCTGCTGGTAAAACCGATCTGGCCTTGGCTCTAGCGCGCGCCTTGCCGTGCGAACTGATCAGTGTCGACTCGGCACTGGTCTATCGCGACATGGACATCGGTACGGCCAAGCCGAGCAAGGCTGTGCTGGCTGAATACCCGCACCAGCTGATCGATATTCGTGATCCGGCACAAACCTATTCGGCCGCCGAGTTCCGTGCCGACGCCTTGCAGGCCATGGCCGCCGCCACGGCGCGCGGCCGCATTCCGCTGCTGGTGGGCGGCACCATGTTGTATTTCAAGGCGCTACTGGAAGGGCTGGCGGATATGCCGGCTGCCGATCCGGCGCTGCGTGCAGAGTTGGAGGCGCAGGCTGCGCGTGATGGCTGGCAGGCGCTGCACGAACAATTGCGCGCTGTAGACCCGGAGTCGGCCGCGCGGATTCATCCTAATGATCCACAGCGTCTGCTGCGGGCGCTGGAGGTCTATCGTCTGAGCGGCCAGAGCATGACGGCACATCGCTTGCTTCAGCACGGACAAAGCCCCGATTCAGACGCATCGAGCGCGCTGTTATTGCCTTATACTGTGGCGCAGCTAGCGATTGCTCCGTTGCAGCGCCACGTTCTGCATGCGCGTATTGCGGAACGATTTCAGCAAATGCTGGACCAAGGCTTTGTCGATGAAGTTCAGGCGTTGCACGCGCGAGGTGACTTGCACGCGCAAATGCCGTCTATAAGGGCGGTTGGCTATCGTCAAGCCTGGGATTATCTTGAGGGGCGTCTTAGTCGTGCTGAGATGCAAGAGCGCGGCGTGATTGCTACGCGCCAGCTGGCCAAGCGCCAATTTACTTGGCTGCGCGGTTGGGACGGGCTGCACTGGCTAGACAGTCTTGCCGGCGACAATCTGCCTCTTGCCTTGAAATACCTGCAGGCCAACTCCATATTTGCCTGAGTTTTTGCTGGTTGCCGGCTATCCTTAGCGCTTGGTGGCAACTAGCGGCAGTTTTGCTTTAAACAATTATTGGATCCTTGATCCCTATTTATCTGATCCTCATTAGGAGTACGGCACATGTCAAAAGGGCATTCGCTACAAGACCCTTACCTGAACACCTTGCGCAAGGAGCGCGTTCCGGTATCCATATACTTGGTTAACGGGATCAAGCTTCAGGGCCAGATTGAGTCATTCGACCAGTTCGTCATTCTGCTGAAGAACACTGTCAGCCAGATGGTCTACAAGCACGCTATTTCCACTGTTGTGCCGAGCCGCCCTGTGCGCTTGCCGACCGCAGCAGAAACCGAGTTGGCTGAGGCCGAACTCGGCAACGCCTAATAGGAGTCTGCTTTGTTCTTTGAGCGTCACGGTGGTGGTGAACGGGCCATTCTGGTTCATCTAGATAGCCAAGACCCTGAGGCGCGTGAAGACCCGCAGGAATTCCAGGAGCTGGCTCTCTCGGCAGGCGCTGAGACGGTCAGTTTCGTTACTGTGCCAAGCTCTCGGCTAACGGCTAAGTTTCTAATCGGCAGCGGCAAGGTCAATGAGTTGCGCGATCTGGTGCACTCTGCCCATGCTGATATCGTAATTTTCAATCACGTCCTCACGCCCAGTCAGGAGCGTAACCTCGAGCGTGTGTTCGAGTGTCGCGTACTGGATCGTACCGGCCTGATCCTGGATATCTTCGCTCAGCGCGCGCGTACTCATGAAGGCAAGTTGCAGGTCGAACTGGCCCAGCTTGATCATATGAGTACGCGTTTGGTGCGCGGCTGGACCCACTTGGAGCGGCAGAAGGGCGGTATTGGTCTGCGCGGCCCCGGTGAAACTCAGCTGGAAACCGACCGTCGTCTGTTGCGTGTGCGTATCCGCCAGATCAAGCAAAAGCTCGAGAAGGTGCGCAGTCAGCGCGAGCAAGCACGGCGTGGTCGACAGCGCGCGGATATACCGTCGGTGTCGCTGGTGGGTTATACCAACGCCGGCAAATCCACGCTGTTCAATGCGCTGACTGAGTCCGATGTGTTTGCGGCCGACCAGTTATTCGCCACCCTCGATCCGACCCTGCGCCGCTTGGATTTGGATGATCTAGGGCCAATAGTGCTGGCCGATACCGTGGGCTTTATCCGCCACTTGCCGCACAAACTGGTCGAGGCCTTTCGCGCTACGCTCGAAGAGTCGAGTAATTCTGATCTGCTGATCCATGTGATCGATGCCCATGAGCCTGAGCGAATGGCGCAGATCGAGCAGGTATTGGCGGTGCTGGGCGAAATTGGCGCTGACGCGCTGCCGGTGCTGGAGGTCTACAACAAAGTCGACTTGCTTGAGGGCGTTGAGCCGCAGATTCAGCGCGATGCCGATGGCAAGCCGCAGCGAGTCTGGTTGTCGGCGCAGAACGGGCTTGGCCTAGACTTGTTGCGTCAGGCGTTGGCGGAGTTACTGGGCAGTGACATGTTCGCCGCGACTCTGCGCTTGCCGCAGCAGTTGGGGCGTTTGCGGGCACAGTTTTTTAGCCTTGGCGTGGTGCAGCAGGAAAGCCATGACGAGCAGGGCTGCAGCCTTTTGGCAGTGCGTTTGCCGCGCAGTGAGTTGAATCGGCTGGTCAGTCGCGAAGGCTGGGAGCCGGACGAGTTCATTCAGCAACACACTTTGCAATAAAGCCTCTGTCAGTAGCTTTGCTGCTGATGGCGGGCATTCGGTAGCATGGGCGGACGTGCCGTGGGTGCGTCTTGGCTTTATCAGTATGGAGAGCGCTATGGCTTGGAATGAGCCGGGTGGCAACTCGAACAATCAGGATCCTTGGGGTGGCCGCAAAGGCGGTGATCGTAAGGGGCCGCCTGATCTCGACGAGGCCTTCCGCAAGCTGCAAGAAAGCCTGAATGGGCTGTTCGGTGGCGGTAAAAAACGTGGTGGTGACGACGGTGGTGGTGCAGGTGGGTTTGCTCTGCTCGGTATCGGCGTGGCTGTGGCTGCCTTGTTTTGGCTATTCAGCGCGGTGTACACCGTGGATGCTCAGGAGCAAGCAGTGATCTTGCGGCTGGGTAAATACCACGCCACCGAAGGCGATGGTTTGCATCTCTATCTGCCGCCGTTCGATAAGAAATACCAAGAGAACGTTACCCGTGAGCGTTCTTACACTAAGCAAGGGCAGATGCTGACCAAAGACGAGAACATCGTCGAGGTGCCGCTGACTGTGCAGTACAAGATCAGCAATCTGAAAGACTTCGTGCTTAACGTTGATCAGCCTGAGATAAGTCTGCAGCAGGCCACTGATAGCGCCCTACGCCATGTGGTTGGTTCTACTGAGATGGATCAGGTGCTGACCGAAGGCCGTGAGTTGATGGCCAGCGAAATCAAAGAGCGTCTGCAGCGCTTTTTGGATGCGTACGGTACGGGTATCACGGTTACTCAGGTGAACGTGCAAAACGCCGCCGCGCCGCGCGAAGTTCAGGAAGCATTTGATGATGTGATCCGTGCCCGTGAAGACGAGCAGCGCGAGAAGAACCAAGCTGAAACCTACGCCAACGGCGTGGTGCCGGAAGCGCGCGGCCAGTCTCAGCGCATTCTCGAAGATGCCAACGGCTATCGCGATGAAGTGGTTTCGCGGGCTAAAGGTGAGGCTGACCGCTTTACCAAGCTGGTTGCCGAATACCGCAAAGCGCCTGAGATAACCCGTCAGCGTTTGTATCTCGACACCATGCAGGAAGTGTTTAGTCATACTAGCAAGGTGCTTGTGACCGGTGACAAGGGGCAGAACAACTTGCTCTATCTGCCGTTGGATAAAATGATCGAGGGTCGTGGCGCCAGCGCTGCGTCTGTTACTGCAGCGGCAGCCGGCAATGCCGATACGCGTGTGGTGAGCGGTCTTGAACAGCGCGATCTGCGTTCGCGGGAGAGTCGCTGATGAGCAATAAATCACTGATTGCCCTGGTGGGTGGCGTAATCCTGGCGGTATTGGCCTGGAATAGCTTCTACATCGTGATGCAGACGGAAAAAGCCGTGCTGCTGCAGTTCGGTCGCATCGTGCAGGCCGATGTGCAGCCGGGTCTGCACATGAAGGTTCCGTACATTAACCAGGTGCATAAGTTTGAAGCGCGCTTGCAGACGCTTGATTCGCCGACCCAACGTTTTCTGACCTTGGAAAAGAAAGCGGTGATGGTGGATGCCTTTGCCAAGTGGCGAGTGGCAGATGCTGAGCGTTATTACACCGCAACTTCGGGCCTCAAGCAGATTGCCGATGAGCGTCTGTCGCGCCGTCTGGAGTCAGGCCTGCGTGACCAGTTCGGTAAGCGCACCTTGCATGAAGTGGTCTCGGGCGAGCGCGATGCGCTGATGGCCGATATCACTGCGCTGCTGAACAAGCTGGCGATGAAAGAGTTGGGTATCGAAGTGGTCGATGTGCGGGTTAAGGCCATCGATCTGCCCAAGGAAGTCAATCGCAGTGTGTTCGAGCGGATGAGCACTGAGCGTGAGCGCGAGGCGCGTGAGCATCGGGCCAAGGGTAAGGAGCTAGCCGAAGGTATTCGTGCTGACGCCGATCGTCAGCGCCGTGTGTTGTTGGCCGAAGCCTATCGCGGTTCGGAAGAGGCGCGCGGTGATGGTGATGCCTTGGCGGCAGCAATTTACGCCAAGGCGTATGGTATGGATCAAGAGTTCTATGCCTTCTACCGCAGCCTGCGTGCTTACCGTGAAAGCTTTGCCAGCAAAAGCGACGTGCTGGTGCTTGATCCCAGTAGCGAGTTCTTCCGCTACTTGGGCAAAGCCAAACCTTAAGGTGTTTTCCGGCGGGCGTTCAGCGTCCGCCGGAGTGACCGCGAAAGAAAACGTGTTATCATAAGCCAGCCGGGAAATTCCCGGCTTTTTTGCGTCTGTGGGAAGCATGTGGCAAGAACTTGGCATCGCATTTTGTTTGTTGTTGGTGCTAGAAGGCGTCTTGCCGTTTCTGTCTCCGCAGCGTTGGCGTGGTGCATTAACTCAGTTGCTACGCCTGAGTAATGCGCAGCTGCGACTAATGGGGTTGGCCAGCATGTTGCTGGGGACCAGTCTCCTTTATCTGCTCCACTGAAGGCTTGCCGCCCAGGTCGAGAGAGGAAAGCGAAATGGCAACGGTAGACCGCTGGCTGCTGCCAGATGGCATCGAAGAAATACTGCCGCCCGAAGCGGCGCGCATCGAAGCAGCGCGCCGGCAGGTGCTGGATTTGTTCCAGTGCTGGGGCTATGAGCTGGTTATCACTCCGCATATCGAATACCTAGAGTCGCTGCTGACTGGCGCGGGTCAGGATCTCGATCTGCGCACCTTCAAAGTCATTGATCCGAACTCTGGGCGCTTGATGGGCTTTCGTGCCGACATCACGCCGCAAGTGGCGCGTATTGATGCGCATACCTTGCGTCGCGAAGCCCCGAGCCGGTTGTGCTATGCCGGTAGCGTGTTGCATGCGCAGCCGCGGCCTTTGAGCACCTCGCGCAGCCCGATCCAGTTGGGCGCTGAGTTGTATGGCGACGCCAGCCCGGCCAGCGATGTTGAGGTCATCAGTCTGATGCTCGACACCCTGGCGCTGGCGCAGGTGCCTGATGTGCACATGGATCTTGGGCATGTCGGTATCTACCGTGGCCTGGCCCGTGCTGCTGGCCTATGTGGCGAGTTGGAGCAGCAGTTATTCGATGCCTTGCAACGTAAGGCTATTGACGAAGTTGAAGCCTTAATCGCCGATCTGCCAGCCGAGCCGCGCAAGATGCTGCGTGCGCTGGCTGAGCTGTGTGGTGATCGTGATGTGCTTGATCTGGCTCAGGCCTGCTTGGTCGAGGCTCCGGAAGACGTGCATGTGGCGCTGGATGAGCTGATGGCGATCGCGGACATGCTCAGTTTGCGCTACCCAGAGCTGCCGCTGTACTTCGATCTGGGTGAGCTGCGCGGCTACAACTATCACACCGGCGTAGTATTTGCGGCCTTCGTGCCGGGCTCGGGGCAGTCAATTGCTCAGGGTGGTCGTTATGACGATATCGGCGCAGATTTTGGCCGTGCGCGGCCGGCGACTGGTTTTTCGACAGATTTGAAATCGCTGGTCGATCGAGGGCAGATGCCGGAGATCGAGTTGCCGGCAGGTGTCTGGGCGCCAGACAGTCATGATTTGTATCTGTGGCAGGCCGTGCAGCGCTTGCGTGGTGAAGGCGTGCGCGTGGTGCAGGCATTGCCTGGTCAGGATCTGGCAGCAGCGCAAGCTGCCGACTGTGATCGCGTGTTGCAGTTGTGTGACGGCCGTTGGCAGTTGGCGCCTTTGGCGCTCTGAATTGTTTCCGCCGGCCTGCGCCGGCATCGAGCTTCCGTAAAGAGGACAAGTGATATGGGCAAGAATGTCGTAGTCCTGGGCACCCAATGGGGTGATGAGGGCAAAGGCAAGATCGTTGATCTGCTGACTGAGCACGCGGCTGCCGTAGTGCGTTATCAGGGCGGTCACAACGCGGGTCACACCTTGGTGATCAATGGCGAAAAAACCGTTTTACACCTGATTCCGTCGGGCATTCTGCGTGAAGGCGTGCAGTGCTTAATCGGTAATGGTGTGGTGGTTGCGCCGGATGCCTTGATGCGCGAGATCATCAAGTTGGAAGAGAAGGGTGTGCCAGTGCGTGAGCGCCTGCGCATCAGTCCTTCTTGCCCGCTGATTCTGTCTTATCACGTCGCTCTCGATCAGGCGCGTGAAAAGGCCCGTGGCGAGGCCAAGATCGGTACAACCGGTCGTGGTATCGGCCCGGCTTACGAAGATAAGGTGGCGCGTCGTGGTCTGCGCATTGGCGACTTGTTCCATGCCGAGCGTTTCGCCGTCAAACTTGCCGAGTTGCTCGACTACCACAACTTCGTGCTGGTCAATTATTACAAAGAGCCGGCGATTGACTTCCAGAAGACGCTCGACGAGTGCATGGAATATGCTGCACTGCTGAAGCCGATGATGGTCGATGTCACGGCTGTGCTGCATGACATGCGTCGCGCTGACCAAGACATTATGTTCGAGGGTGCGCAGGGTTCGTTGTTGGACATCGATCACGGCACCTACCCGTACGTAACCAGCTCCAATACCACGGCCGGCGGTATTGCCACCGGTTCAGGCTTTGGTCCGATGTACCTCGATTATATTCTCGGTATCACCAAGGCCTACACGACGCGTGTTGGTTCTGGTCCGTTCCCGACTGAGTTGTTCGACGAGACGGGTGCATTCTTGGCTGAGCGTGGCCATGAGTTCGGTTCGACCACTGGTCGTGCTCGTCGCTGCGGCTGGTTTGATACCGTGATTCTGCGTCGCGCCATCGAAATCAACAGTATCTCTGGCTTGTGTCTGACTAAGCTGGATGTGCTGGATGGCCTGGAAACCATTCATATTTGTGTTGGCTATCAGGATGAGCATGGCGCAGTGATTGCTGCGCCAACTGATGCTGACAGCTACATCGGCTTGCAGCCGGTATATGAAGAAATGCCAGGCTGGAGCGAGTCGACTTTGGGGGCAAAGACCCTTGAAGAGTTGCCGGCTAATGCGCGCCATTACATTGCGCGGATTGAAGAGCTGGTTGGGGCGCCGATTGATATCGTTTCCACCGGCCCGGATCGCAACGAGACCATTGTCTTGCGCCATCCGTTTGCTTAAGTGCTAGATGCTGAAAAAAGGGTCGCCATGGGCGGCCCTTTTTTATTGTGAAAGATTTTTGTCGGCGGCTGTGCGTGCTTGGCGCTCGCTGGCTCCGCATCAATCGAAATGTTGTACTTTTCATGCGCGCACAAAAAACCGAGCGCTTGGCTCGGTTTTTTGTTTGGTAATTTGGTGCCCAGGAGAAGACTCGAACTTCCACGGTGTTGCCACCGCATGGACCTGAACCATGTGCGTCTACCAATTC
>RCMZ01000336.1_pt1 | contig 27120 bp, 25 predicted proteins | sample 2041141 | NCBI WGS metagenome assembly RCMZ01 (sample SAMN09708263, study PRJNA481090) | Wastewater metagenome, whole genome shotgun sequencing project. | biome: sewage; isolation source: Davis station wastewater (DW) | place: Antarctica: Davis Station | collected 2010-03-01 | reverse complement strand
TATCGGCCTTTTTAAATCGGGGTACGACTGGTCGCGGTCGACCCTTTTCTGGAGCTAACTATGAACTTCGTCGCATTTGAGCGCGCCAAGCAGGGTACGGGAGCGAGCCGCCGTCTCCGCAATTCGGGCAAAACACCTGGCATCGTTTACGGCGGTACCGCTGAACCCCAACTGATCGAGATCGACCACAACGCGTTGTGGCACGCCCTCAAGAAGGAAGCATTCCACTCCAGCGTGCTGGACATGGAAGTGGCCGGCACCACGGCCAAGGTCTTGTTGCGCGACGTGCAATATCACCCCTACAAGCAACTCGTCTTGCATATCGACTTCCAACGCGTGGACGCCAAGACCAAGCTGCACATGAAGGTGCCATTGCACTTCAGCGGCGCGGAAGAATCGCCTGCAGTGAAGGTGGACAAGTGCATGGTCAACCCGATCGTGAACGAATTGGACGTGACCTGCATGCCTTCGGACCTGCCAGAGTTCATCGCCGTGGACCTGTCCAAGCTCGAAAAGGGTTCTTCCCTGACCTTGAAGGACATCAAGCTGCCTAAGGGCGTGACGGCCAAGATCCGTGGCGGTCAAAACAACAACCCCGTTCTGGTGTCCGTCGTGCCACCCGTGGTCGTGGTGGATACCCCCGTTGAAGCAGCTCCCGCTGCCGATGCAAAGAAGGGCAAGGGCAAGAAGTAATCCCTCGCGGGCTTCTCTCCTCTTTCGGTCAGCGGCGCTGACCATCAGCGGCCCACCTTGTGTGGGCCGTTTTTGTTGGTGGACGTTGGCAGCCGCCCCCCCCTTTTTGCAGGCGTGGCCTGCCGACCACGTGGCTGAATGGCAGAAGCGGGTGACCCTCTGCATGCATCAGGTCAGTGTGGGCTGCCAGGCGGAAAACGCAGCAATAGCCATCGCTATTGCGCTTACTTGCAACGTCATTCCATGCCCTTGGCTCCGTGCAACCATCACCATTGCACTCCACCATCTACTCGGATAATCACACGGATGATCAAGCTGTTTGTAGGCCTTGGAAACCCTGGGCCAGATTACGAAGCCACCCGGCACAACGCGGGTTTTTGGTGGATCGATGCCTTGGCGCACGAACTAAAAGCCACCCTGGTGCCTGAGCGCAGCTACCACGGACTGGTGGCGCGCACCTCGGTGCATGGCCAAAATGTGTGGCTGCTGCAGCCCCAAACCTTCATGAATCTATCGGGCAAAGCAGTGGCCTCGCTGGCGCGCTTTTTCAAGATACTGCCAGAGGAAATACTGGTCGTACACGATGAACTCGACATCGCACCCGGCCAAGTCAAGCTCAAACGCGGAGGAAGCCACGCCGGGCACAACGGCCTTCGCGACATTCACGGACAACTGGGCTCGCCCGACTACTGGCGCCTGCGCATCGGCATTGGCCATCCAGGCGTCAAAAGCGAAGTCGCCAACTGGGTGCTCAAGAAACCGTCCCCCGACCAACGCACGCTGATCGAAGAATCCATCGAGCACTCCCTGAAAGGCTACCCGGCAATGCTGGCGGGCGAGATGGACAAGGCGACCTTGCTTATTCACACCACCAAACCACCGCGTCCCAAGCCACCACGCGCGGTGCAAGACTGAGCGCAACGGGCTTGCCGATCCGCATCCGCAGCGGCACAAAACTATCAAATTGATAGCTGCTAGCGCTTATTCAATAAGCGCTAGCAGCCCAATTTATTGAATTAGTTGCTTGTCTCCAATAGACCGTTGGCCCTGCGCCTGACAAAGGGCTATTGGGGAAAAGCACCCTGGCTTCGACAAGCTCAGCCCGAACGGAGGGGCAAACCCAAGGCCTGCACCGAATCGAGCAAGGGGCATCAAGTGGACGTGGCAGCCCGTAGCCGTTCAAACTTCTGCCACAAGGTTTCGCGGTTTTCCACGTGCTGCGGATTCACCGGAATGCACGCGACCGGACATACCTGCACACACTGTGGCTCGTCGAAGTGGCCCACACATTCCGTGCATTTGCCCGGGTCGATCTCATAGATCTCCGGCCCCAGGTAAATCGCCTGATTGGGACATTCGGGCTCGCACACATCGCAATTGATGCACTCGTCGGTGATCATCAGCGCCATAAACCAGCTCCGGACGCGGTGCCATCAACGATGGCAAAAGTGTGCAAATCGGCATTCATTGCGCGCATTATCCCGCGCCCCCTGGCATGTGCCTTGCGTGCCACACATCAACACAACATCGCTGACAGGGCCATATTGCCGGTATGCTGTGTATACACATTAATTGAATCCCGCCACACTCCGTCTTTTTTCCAGATTACCCGCCCATGGGACTTTTCTTTCTCAAGCGCTTCGTCACCTTGCTCGCTACCCTGATCGGGGCATCCGTGGTCGTTTTCCTGGTGCTGGAAATCCTGCCAGGCAATGCCGCCCAAATGCTGATGGGCCCTGACGCGGCGCCCGAGGCCGTGGCAGCGTTGGCCAGCAAGCTGGGCCTGGACCAACCCGCAGGGATGCGCTACTGGCAGTGGGTCAGTGGGCTGGTGGTCGGCAACATGGGCGAGAGTTACACCTACAGCTCCCCGGTGCTGGATCTGGTGCTAGAGCGCCTGGCGCTCACGGTGCCACTGGCTCTCATGGCGATGCTCATCACGACCGTGCTGGCACTGAGTGCAGGCGTCTACGCCGCAGCGCGGCACAACAAGCTCGGCGATGTGGGCGTGATGGGCCTGGCGCAGATCGGCATTGCCATTCCCAACTTCTGGTTCGCCATCCTGTTGATCCTGCTGTTCTCGGTCAAGCTGCAATGGTTCTCTGCAGGAGGCTTTCCCGGCTGGACCGAAGCGGCTGGTGGCAGCCCGTTGGAGGCGCTCAAAGCCCTGCTTTTGCCGGCGATTTCACTCGCCGTGGTGCAGGCAGCCATCCTGGCGCGCATCACCCGCTCGGCCGTGCTGGAGGTGCTGCGTGAGGACTTTGTGCGCACCGCCCGTGCCAAAGGCCTGTCGCAACGGGCGACGCTGTGGGGGCATGTGTTGCGCAATGCGTTGATTCCCGTGATCACGGTCATGGGCTTGCAGTTTGCTTCACTGCTGGCGGGCACCATCGTTGTGGAGAACGTGTTTTATCTGCCCGGCCTGGGCCGGTTGATTTTCCAGTCGATTTCCAATCGCGACCTCATCGTGGTGCGCAACTGCGTGATGCTGCTGGCCACCATGGTGATCGTCGTGAACTTCATCGTGGATGTGCTCTACGCAGTGATTGACCCTCGCGTGAAGGCCAGCGATATATGACGTCTCTCCCGGAGCCGCTTCGCACCGTGTCGCGGCAGCCCCCTGCGTGCCAGCGCCTGCGGCCTGCCAGAGCCGGTTTCGCCAAGGCACCGGCTTGGGCATGCCACCGTCTGCAGCACCACGGGCTCCACACCAAGATTCAGACCGCCCCATGAGCACCGCCATTTCCCCCCCCCTCCCCTCGTCACCGCCCGGCTGGCTGCACCGCGCACTGCGCCACCGCAGCTTTGTGATCGGCGCCGTGCTCTCGCTGCTGGTCATCCTCGCTGCCGCGGTGTCGCTGGTCTGGACACCCGCATCCCCTTATGAAATGAACCTGGCCGACAAGCTGCAAGGCCCGTCCGCCGCGCACTGGCTGGGCACCGACGCCTTCGGCCGGGACGTGGCTTCGCTGATCATGGTGGGGGCGCGCAACTCGATTCTGGTGGGAGTGATTGCCGTGGGTATGGGCCTGACCATCGGCACCGCACTGGGGCTGCTTGCGGCCGCCAAACGCGGCTGGGTAGAAGAAGCGGTCATGCGGCTGGCCGACTTCACTTTCGCCTTCCCCGCGCTGTTGCTTGCCATCATGCTCACGGCCGTGTTTGGCGCCGGCATCGTCAACTCCATCATTGCCATCGGTATTTTCTACATCCCGACTTTTGCACGGGTCACGCGTGCATCGGCCAACGCCGTGTGGGGCCGTGAATACATCCTCGCGGCGCGCGCTTGCGGCAAGGGCACGTGGCGCATTACCCTGGAACACGTGCTTCCCAACATCCTGTCGGTGCTGATTGTGCAGATCACCATTCAGTTTGCGTTGGCCATCCTGGCGGAGGCCGCACTCTCGTATCTGGGGCTGGGCACGCAGCCACCGCAGCCATCCTGGGGCCGCATGCTCAGCGAGGCACAGACGCTGATGTTCCAGGCCCCCTTGCTGGCCGTCTGGCCCGGCTTGGCCATTGCACTGGCCGTGCTTGGGCTGAACCTGGTGGGCGATGGCCTTCGGGATTTGCTGGACCCTCGCCTTTCTCGCAAGCGCTGAAATGAATCACCCCCGGGAGCCGCTACGCGCCTTGCCCTCAAGGGTAACCAAGCCCTCACTGCGTGGCGGCCTCTGCTCGGCGTTCCTCTGCCCTGGCCGCGACTGTTTCATCCCTGTGTGGATGGCACGCAGCCCCCTGATACCGATGTGAGCACGGAAAAATCACGATGTCTCTGCTAGAAGTCTCTCACCTGCGCGTTCGCCTGCAGACCCACCGCGGCCCGGCCGATGCCGTGCGCGGCGTGAGCTTTTCGCTGGCGCGGGGCGAAACCCTGGGCCTGATTGGCGAATCGGGGTGCGGCAAGTCCATCACCGCGATGTCGCTCATGGGACTGTTGCCCGAAAGTGCCCATGTCACCGGCAGCATCCGCTTCGACGGCCAGGAACTCGTGGGCCTCACCGATGCCAAAATGTGCAAGATGCGCGGCAACCGCATCGGCATGGTGTTCCAGGAACCCATGACCGCCCTGAACCCCGTGCATACCATCGGCCGCCAGGTCGCGGAGCCACTGCGCCTGCACCGGGGCATGAATGCGGCGGCAGCGCGCACGGAAGCCCTTGCACTGCTGGACCGCGTGGGCATCCCCAACGCCGCGCAGCGTTTTGATGCCTACCCGCACCAATTCTCGGGGGGGCAACGCCAACGCATCACCATTGCCATGGCCCTGGCCTGTGGGCCCGATCTTCTGATCGCCGACGAGCCCACGACGGCCCTCGACGTCACCATCCAGCAGCAAATCCTCGACCTGATCAGTGACCTCGTGGCTGAGCGCAATATGGCGCTGATCCTGATCTCGCACGACCTCGGCGTGATCTCGCAAAACGTGGACCGCATGATGGTGATGTATGGCGGCAGCGTGGTCGAGAACGGATCCACCGCTTCGGTGTTCTCGGCCATGGCGCACCCCTACACACGGGGGCTGTTTGCGGCCAGGCCCCATCTGGGGGCCGTGCATACGCTGGGGCAACGCACACGCCTGTCCACCATTGCCGGCACCGTGCCTGAGTTGGTGGATCTGCCTGCGGGTTGCCCGTTTGCGGGCCGTTGCAGCTACACCGTAGAGGCCTGCCATAAAGAGCCGCCGCCCATCACCCTGGTGGCCACAGACGCCGACGGTGACCATGAGGTGCGCTGCCTGCGCCACGAGGCCATCGCCGAGGCCCAGAACGCCCACAGTGCCCGCAGCGCCCCGATGCACAACCTCGCCGAGGCGACAGCATGACCCCCGCAACCACCTCCGCAGCAGCCAGCCCCCCGTCCATGCAAGCAGCGCCCCCCTTGCTCCAAGTGCAAGACCTGGTGCGTGAATACACCCTGCCACGCGACCACCTCTTTCGCGCTCCGGGCAAGGTGCATGCACTCAATGGCGTGAGCTTTTCGATCGCTTCGGGGCGCAGCCTGGGTATCGTGGGCGAATCAGGTTCAGGCAAATCCACCCTGGCACGCACGGTGATGGCGCTGGATGCGCCAACCGCCGGCACCGTGCACCTGCTCGGGCGCGATCTGCATGCGCTGACCGCAGCCGAGCTGCGCCACGCACGGCGCGACTTTCAGATGGTTTTCCAAGACCCCTATGGCTCACTCGACCCGCGGCAGACTGTGGAGCGCATCGTCACCGAGCCGCTGCAGGCCCAGGGGGAGACCAGCCGCGCCGCACAGCACGAACTGGCGGGCCAGGTGCTGTCGCAGGTGGGCCTGCGCACCAACGACCTGGGCAAATATCCACACGAGTTTTCAGGGGGCCAGCGCCAGCGCATTGCCATTGCCCGCGCGCTCATCACGCGGCCGCGCCTCATCGTGGCCGATGAGCCCGTGAGTGCGCTCGATGTCTCGGTGCAGGCCCAGGTGCTCAACCTCATGCAGGACTTGCAACAAGAGTTCGGCATCACCTACATGCTCATCAGCCACGACCTGGCGGTCGTCAATCACCTGTGTGATGAAGTGGTGGTGCTGTACCAAGGCCGCATCGTCGAACGTGGCGCACCGGCTGAGCTGTTTCGCAACGCCCAGCACCCCTACACCCAATCGCTGGTCGCCGCCGTGCCCCAAATACAGCCGGGCCGCGCCAGAGCACGGCGGGCGGCTGCCGCATTGGCAAGCGCCCCTGCGGTGCAAACGGCATGAGCCCTTGCTCATTGCCCACGGCCCATTGCTCAACAACGCCCATGCCCATGTGATGGTGTAAAAAGCGCTTGTCCACCCTGGGCCCCAAATGCGCCCGGGGTTTCGTCTGGTTTTGTCTGGTTTTTTGTCTGGAGAGTCCGAACATGCTGAACCGCCGTACCGTCCTTGCCACGGGCGCCATTGCCGCCGTCCCTTTGTCCACCCCGTTTGGCGCCCTTGCACAAAGCCGCAAAGACGCTGTCGTGCTGGCCTTGACGCTTGAACCGCCGGGCCTGGACCCCACCGCAGGTGCTGCATCGGCCATTGCCGAGATCGTGCAATACAACATCTTCGAGACACTCACCAAGATCAACGCCGATGGCACTGTCTCGCCCATGCTGGCCGAGAGCTGGGAAGTCTCGCCCGACCTCAAGACCTATACCTTCAAGCTGCGCCGGGGCGTGAAATTCCAAAACGGCGAGCCCTTTACCGCAGCGGCGGTGAAGTTCTCCTACGATCGCGCGGGCGGTGAAAAGAGCACTAACAAAGACAAACGCACGTTCGCCAACCTCACCACGCAAGTGGTGGACGACTACACCGTCGTGATCCTCAACAAGGACATCGACCCCGATCTGCTGTTCATCCTCGGCCAGGCCACGTCGATCATCGTGGAGCCCAAAAGCGCAGACACCAACGCCAACAAACCCGTGGGCACCGGGCCCTACCAATTGGGCACCTGGAACAAGGGCTCATCGATTGTCCTGACGGCCTGGCCGGAGTACCGCAACGCATCGGCACTCAAAATCAAGCGTGCCACGTTCCGCTTCATTTCCGACCCGGCGGCCCAGGTGGCGGCGCTGCTCGCGGGCGACGTGGACGCCTTCCCCCGCGTCACCCCCCGCAGCGTGGCGCAGTTCAAGAGCAATCCGCGCTTTCAGGTGGTGGTGAGCGGCTCGCGGGCCAAGACCATTCTGGCCATCAACAACGCCAAGAAGCCCCTCGACGATGTGCGCGTGCGCCGGGCCATCGCCGCCGCCGTGGACCGCAAAGCCGTCATCGAAGGTGCAGGCGACGGCTATGGCTTGCCCATCGGCAGCCACTACGTGCCCAGCGCCTTCGGCTATGTGGACACCACGGGCGTGAACCCCTACAACCCGGAAAAGGCCAAGAAGCTGCTGGCCGAAGCCGGCATCAAGACACCGCTCGAACTCACACTGACGCTGCCGCCCACGCCGTACGCACGCCAGGGTGGCGAGGTGATCGCCGCGCAGCTGGCCAAAGTCGGCATCGTCGCCAAGATCCAGAACGTGGAATGGGCCCAGTGGCTCAGCGGGACCTACGGCAATAAAAACTACGACCTGACCATCATCTCGCACGTCGAGCCGTTTGATCTGGCCAACTTCACCAAGCCCGACTACTACTGGGGCTACCAGTCGCCCCAATTCAACGAACTGTTCAATCAGATCAAGAACGCGGCCCGCCCGGCCGACCGTTCTCGGCTGCTCGGCGACGCACAGCGCATGCTGGCCAACGATGCGGTGCATGCATTCCTGTATTCCAACCAGTGGATCACCGTGGCCAACAAGAACCTCAAGGGCCTGTGGAAAGACATGCCGGTCTTCGTGAACGATCTCTCGTCGCTGTCCTGGTCCTGACCGCCGCGCGCCGCCCACGGCGCGCAGGAGCGAATCGCTCCTGAAACAATAGCTGCCAGCGCTTGCTTCATAAGCGCTGGCAGCCTTTTTTATTCATAAAACCCGCTGCCACGCCCCACCCACGCCCCCACGACCGACATGACTGCCATGACCGCTTTGCACGACCTGCCCGCCCACGACCTCATTGCTGCCTATCGCCAGCGCACGCTGTCTCCCGTGGAGGTCACGCAGGCCGTGCTGGCCCACATCGAGCGGTGGGAGCCCCACATCCAGGCCACCTACCTGCTTCACCCCGAGGCTGCTCTCGCGCAGGCCCGCGCCTCCGAGGCCCGCTGGCTGCGCGGCGAGCCCATCGGCGCGCTCGACGGTGTGCCCAGCACCATCAAAGAAAACATCGCGACCCAAGGCGACCCCACGCCCCTGGGCACAGCCGCTGTCGAACTGACCCCTGCAGCGGCCGACGCACCACCTGCTGCCCGCATGCGCGAGGCCGGCGCCGTCATCGTGGCCAAAACCACCATGCCCGACTACGGCATGCTGTCGTCGGGCCTGTCCACCTTTCACCCGCTGGCACGCAACCCGTGGGATGTGAGCAAGGGCCCGGGTGGCTCCAGCGCCGGTGGTGGTGCCGCCGCCGCCGCAGGCTACGGCCCGCTGCACATCGGCACCGACATTGGTGGCTCGTTGCGCCTGCCAGCCAGTTGGTGCGGCATCTTCAGCTTGAAGCCCAGCCTGGGCCGCATTCCGATCGACCCGCCCTACACCGGCCGCGCCGCAGGCCCCATGACCCGCACCGTGGCCGACGCTGCCCTGATGATGCAGGTGCTCAGCCAACCCGACGCGCGCGACAGCATGAGCCTGCCCTATCAAGACATCGCCTGGAGCCAATTCGACCAGCGGGCCGAGCGCGGGCACGGCCTGCAAGGTTTGAAGATAGGCCTGCTGCTGGATGCGGGCTGTGGCCTGCCCGTGGAACCCGAAGTGAAAGCCGCCATCGCGCGCGCTGCCCAACTCATGGAGGCCGCGGGCGCCACCATCGTGCCCATGCAGCCGTTCATGACACAGGCCATGCTCGACGGCATGGACCACTTCTGGCGCATGCGCTCGCACATTGACCTGCAAGCCCTGCCTGCAGTGCGGCGCGACAAGGTGCTGCCCTACATCCGCACCTGGGCCGACAGCGCCGCAGGCATGAGCGGCGCCGAGGTATTCAACGCCAGCCACCAGTTTCACCTGACGCGCGTGGCTACCGTCAAGGCGTGCAGCGCGTTCGACTACGTCATCTCGCCCGTGGCCCCCATGCCTGCCTTCCAGGCCGAGCTGCCCTCCCCCACCGACGACCCGCTGCGCCCGCTGGAGCACATCGGTTTCACCGTTCCCTTCAACATGTCCGAGCAGCCTGCGGCATCCGTCAACTGCGGCTACACCAGCACGGGCCTGCCCATTGGCCTGCAGATTGCGGGCGCCCGCTTTGACGACCTGGGCGTGCTGCAGGTGGCCCATGCGTTCGAGCAGATCCGCGAGCCCCAGCGGGCCTGGCCCCAGCCACCGGCGGTTTAACGCTTGGCACCGGGCGGGTTGTTGGTAACCTAGCGGGTGTGCAAGCGCCGTCCGCTCCTGCCACGCTGAGACAGAAGCGGACGCCTTGGGCCACAACCACCACGCAACACCTCACTGAACCACCGCATGGACATCCTCATCCTGGCGATCCTCATCGCCACCGGCACCTTCATGCTCAACGCCAAAGAGCAGCGCAAACGCATCGTCCTGCTGGGCAGCCACCTGGCCAACTACCAGATTGAAAAGCTCATGGAAGCCCTGACCGATGGCTACCTGCGCGCCCTGGGCGAAAGCACCGACGAGCGACGCAGCCAAATCTGGAGCCTGCTGAGCACCACCGAATCGCAGTTGAGCGAACAGTTCGGCCGCTTTGCCGCCGACTTTGCCAAGCTCGACGAAGACCACGCGCGCGTCAGCCGGCTCGCGCTGTCCATTCCGTTTGCCGAAAAGCTCTTGCCCGCACTGACCTTCGACATGCGCAAGGCGCTCGCCATCCATGCGCGCGGCATTGCCCATGTGACACAAAATACCGCCCATCTCACCCCCAAAGACCGCGCCTTCATGATGACGGCCGAGTTGCTGCTCATGCAGCACACCTGCCATTGGTTCTGCAAATCCAAGACCGTTGCCACGGCGCGCATGCTGGCACGCCACCAGACGCCCCACGAGCAACTGGTCGCCTCGGTGTCGGCAGACACCCGCAGGGCCTATCTGGCCCTGATCAAAGGTGAATGACACACAGGCGCACAGCGAAGCCCCATGCCAGCCACCGCACGCACGCTGACCGACAGCCTGGGCAACACCACCACCCTGCACGACGCCGGCAGCGCGGCGGCCCTGAATGACTTTGTAGAAGGTTTCATCGCCTGCGAGGCCCGGGCGGTGAACGTGCTCAACGCAGCCACGGACACCAGCGCCATCGTGCAGGCCTGCTGCGCCGCACTGCACATGTTTGCCGAGTCGGCCGATGCGCCGCGCAATGCCCGTCCCTTTATCGACCAAGCCCTGGCCCACGCCCCCGAGGCCAGCGAACGCGAGCAGCGCTTCGTGGCCGCCGTGGCCGCCTGGGTGGATGGCGATATGCCCCGCGCCATTGCGCTGCATGAGGAACAAGCCCGCCTGTTCCCACGCGACCTGGCCTCTATCAAGCTCGGCCAATACCACCTGTTCAACCGCGGCGACTCGCCCGGCATGCTGCGCCTGGCCCTGCAAGCCGTGCCCGCCGCTGCCGATGTGCCCTACCTGCACGGCATGCTGGCCTTTGGCTGGGAGCAATGCCACCTGCTCGACCGGGCCGAGGCGTCCGCACGGCACGCGGTAGACATGTGCCGCAAAGAGCCCTGGTCCCACCACGCCCTCGCGCACGTCATGCTGACCCAAGGGCGCATCCGCGAAGGCACCGACTTCATGGCCAGCGTGAGCGACACCTGGACAGGCCTGAACTCCTTCATGGTCACCCACAACTGGTGGCACCAGGCGCTCTTCCTGCTGGAACAAGACCGGCAGGCCGAGGTGCTGGCGCTCTACGACCACCAGGTCTGGGGCGTGGTCAAGGAATACACGCAGGACCAGATCAACGCCGTGTCCTTGCTCGCACGGCTGGAACTGGCCGGTGTCGATGTAGGCAACCGCTGGGCCGATGTGGCCGACCACCTGGCACTGCGTTTGTCCGACCACGTGCTGCCATTTCTGGACCTGCAATACCTCTACGGCCTGGCTCGCGCGGGCCGCACGGAGGCCGCAAGCACCTTGCTGCGCAACATAGAGGCCCACGCCGCCAGCCGCACCGAGTCGCACGAACGCACGGTGTGGCAGCAGGTGTGTGTGCCCGCAGCGCACGGCCTGCTGGCGCATGCGCAGGGCGACTGGGCCACGGCGGCGCAGCAACTGGGTATCGCCCTGCCCCGCTTGGTGGAGATAGGCGGCAGCCATGCGCAACGCGATTTGTTCCACCAGATCTGGCTGGATGCGCTGCAGCGCAATGGGCAGTGGGCGGCGGTGCAGAACGTGTTGCAACCGATGGCGAATGGGCAACCGGAGTCGGTGCGGCTGGCAAAGCAGGTGGAGCGGGTCCATAGGGTGTTGGGGTTGCCTGCGGGATGAAGCGTTCGGTTCGTCAATCGCGTTGATCGACCCCCTGCAATCCGTAACTATGAATTTCGACCCATGAGAGCACTGCTTGTCTTCTTTCGCGGCTGGCTAGTCTTGTGCTTCGTATTGGTTTACTTCGTCATTCCCTTTTACCTGGTCGCCGTTTACCCTGATGTCCCAGAACCCATCGTCCGCGCAGCACGCGGTCTTGGTTATGGAGCGCTCAAAGGAGCACCCTCAGAGCTTGGTTTCTGGTACCGGTTTGTCGCTTGTGGGGTGTGGGTAGGCTGGGGCCTGCTGTTGGTAGGGCGCTTTATCCGTGGCGAAGAAAGCATTTCCAACCGACAGGATGGGAAGAGTAGGAAAAAAGCTGTCTAGCGCAACGCTCAATCGCACCAGCCCATTACGAGCCACTTGCCTAGTCAGTCACCGCACCACCAACTTTGCCTGGTCATACACCGGCTGATCCGGCAAGTCCGCCCGGTGTCGCACATCGCCCAAGTCCAGCACCTCCACCGCGTCGCCGTCCACCCCCACACGCTTGAAGCCCGCGTTGGGGATATCGCTCTGGCGAGGGCCATCCAGGCCCATCATGCCGCGGGTGACTGGCCATCGCTGCGACTAGCGCGACATTTGCAAGCGGTTTACGGCGCGCTCGCGCTGGATGCTGCCCGGCAATAACGGCCTCAGATAGCCCGCCAGAAGCCTTTGGTGCGAAGCCAACAGGGGCTGTGAAAGGGCCCTTAAAAGGGCCCGATTTGACTAAAATCGGCGCTACCCCTGGTTTAGCGGAGGAGGCGCGTTGCGCTTCGCATGCAATTCAGGCAGGCGTCCTACGCAAGGCGGACTCGCACCCATCAAAAATGGGCAACCTGCGGGGTATGCCGCCCCACTCATCGGTCTTACTTACCGTGCCCACTCGCCCGCTGGCTGCTGCGCCACATACCCCTTTCTCCATTGACGTGTTGCAGGCCCTGCGCAATGCCACCGCTGCGCAACACGCGCAATTGGACACAGGGCTTGCCATCGCCCAACCCGATGCGTCGCTACACGACTATGGGCTGCATGCGCATGCGCTCGCCGCGTGGCTACAGGCGCTCTCGCCCCACTTGAGCACCTTGCAAGCGAGCGAGCACCATTTTGAATTCGCGCCCGCCGACCGGCTGGCCGCTCTTGCGGCCGATCTGCGAGACATTGCCCTGGTATCTCCTGGGGCGGCTCCCAGGGCATGGCCTGCACCCAGCGTAAGCACACAGGAGCACGTTGGCCGCGCATTGAACGACAACCCCACCCAGACTGAGGCCGTCTGTTGGGGCCTTGTGTATGTGGTGGAAGGCTCTCAATTGGGAGGGCAAGTGCTCTATCGGCACCTCGCACCCCGGTTGGCACCCCACCCGCTGCGCTACCTGCAAGGGCATGCCTCACGCACGGGTGCGCGCTGGAAATCATTTGTGGCCTTGCTGTGCGAGCGCGTGACGTCACAAGCCGACGTCGCCGCCTGTTGCCAAGGTGCGCAGGCCGCTTTCGAAGGGCTACAACAGCATTTTTGGGAAACCGAAGGAGTGCCCACATGAACGCGACGCCCTCCCAAACGGGCGCTACCGGGCAGCCCACCACCCTCGAAAACTGCGACCGCGAGCCCATTCACATTCCCGGGGCCATCCAGTCGCACGGGTTGTTGCTGGCGGTAGATGCGCCAGGCATCGTGCGGTATGCCAGTGCCAACATTGCAGCACTGCTGGGCCAGGCCATCGTGCCTGGCGAGCCGCTGCACGACACACCGCTATTCGCCCCACAGGCCCCACTGGGCGAACTGCTGACTGAAGGGCTTGCCTCACTTCACGGCCAGGGCGACCTTCCGATGCCGACCGAGTGGGAGGCAGGAGGGCACCACTTTGACGTGGTACTGCACCAATCCCATGACTTGTTGGTGATCGAGTTTGAAAAGCGCCAAGCGTCGTCCACCGAATTGGCAGGCTTTGCCGTGCAGGCACACCGGGCCATGGAGAAACTGCGTCGTCCGCGTGCGTCGATCAACGACCTGCTGCAACTGGCCACCCAGGAGCTGCGGGCACTCACCGGGTTCGACCGCGTCATGGCCTATCGGTTTCGCCCCGACAGCAGTGGCGACGTGGTGGCCGAATCGCGTGCGGATTTTCTGGACGCCTACCTGGGCCGGCGCTACCCCGCCAGCGATATTCCTGCGCAGGCACGTGCGCTCTATGTCGCCAACACGCTGCGCCTGATCGCCGATGTGCGGGCCACCCCGGTGGCGTTGGTCCAGCAGGGCAGCGCCCCCTTGGACCTGAGCGCCAGCATCCTGCGCAGTGTCTCGCCCATCCATATCGAGTACCTGAGCAACATGGGCGTGGGCGCCTCCATGAGCATTTCGATCGTGATCAACAACCGGTTGTGGGGACTGCTGGCCTGTCACCACATGGCGCCCCGCCAGGTGCCATACAGCGTACGCATGGCTTGTGATGTGATGGCCCAGATGCTAGGCGCCAACATTCAGGCGGCGCTGGCGCGCAAGCAGGCCGAGCGCCAGCAGCAGGTGGCAGAACTGCGCACGCGCATCATGGAGAGCATCTTCCTTTCGGACGACGAGTTCACCGCGCTGTGCCAACATGCCACGCCACTGGCCGCCTCGCTGCATGCGGACGCCATCATCGTGTCTGAGCACAGCAAACTCTGCACCGAAGGCGGCATCACAGACCCCGCTGCGCGCGCCCTGTTGCAGTGGCTGAACACCAGCCTTACCGGCGATGCCGTGTACGCCACACACGCACTGCCCTTAGAGGCGCCTGCCATCGCGGTGCAACTGGCGCCGTGGTGTGGTGTGCTTGCGCTGCCACTGGACACCAACCGGGGCGGGTGGATCGTGTTCCTGCGCAAGGAACAGGTTGAAACCATCCACTGGGGCGGCAAGCCCGACAAGGTGATTCAGACAGGGCCGCTGGGGCCGCGGCTCACGCCCCGGGGCTCGTTCGATTTGTGGAAGGAAATCGTGCGCTCCACCGCCGAGCAGTGGACGGGTGATGACGTGGAGATTGCCCGCCAGTTGCTGGCCGAACTGGTGCGGGCGCAAAACGCCCGCCACGCCGAGGTCAACAACGCCCGTGCACACCTGATGGCGATGCTGGGGCATGACCTGCGCGACCCCTTGCACTCCATCAGCATGGCGGCCCGGGTGCTGGAAAAGAGCAGTGACGCCGAGGGCAGCACCGGCAAGATCAGCCAGCGCATTCAGTCGTCGAGCAACCGCATGCAGCGGCTGGTCAGCCAGGTGATGGACATGTCGCGCCTGCAAAGCCGGCTGGGGCTGGGCCTGCAACCGGTCTCTGTCGACCTCGCGCAACTGCTCACCGACCTGATGGACGAAGCCCGCACGGCCCACCCCGGCATGCTACTGACCGGCACCTTGCCCACCACCCTGCACGTGCAGGCCGATCCCGACCGCCTGGCACAGGTGATCTCCAACCTCATCAGCAACGCACGCCACCACGGGGAAGCCGGGCACCCGGTGGAAGTGCATGCGCGCAGCGATGCCGAAGGCGCATTCATTGAGGTACGCAACGTCGCCGCACCCATTGCGCCCGACGTGGTCAACCACCTCTTCATGCCATTCAAGGCGTCCTCTCAGGGCAATGAGCGCAACCGCTCGGGCCTGGGTTTGGGCTTGTACATTGCGAACCAGATCGTGCAGGGCCATGGTGGCACCCTCGTCTACGCCCACCAGGCGCCGCATGTCACCTTTACCGTGCATTTGCCTCACCACGCGGTAGCGCTCCCCGCCAACGACGGCGCCCAGTCGCTCTAAACCCGCTTAGCCCGCTTCACTCGCTTCACTCGCTTGTCGCACCTTCATCACCTATGCCGCTAGACATCCTCATCGTTGACGACAATCCCGACGCGGCGGACTTGCTGCAAGAACTGCTCTCCATGGAAGGCCATGCGGTGCGCACGGCCGGCACCGCCGCCGACGCCCTGGCGCTGGCGCGGCAAAAGCCCGCTCACATCTTCCTCGTCGACCAGAACCTGCCGGACATGAAGGGCTCGGAGCTTGTGCCCTTGCTGCGCGCGTCGGTGGCCGACCACGGCGCAGGCCCGTGTTTTTCCATCGCCATCACGGGCATGGTGTCGGGCAGCCACCCAACCAATGACAGCGGCGGCAGCGCGCAGATGGCCAATTTTGATTTTGTGTTGGGCAAACCCCTCGATTTCGAAGCGTTCGATGCGCTGCTGGCGCGGTGCGCTGCCGCCCTGCAATCGCCGTCTCGCTGACGCTGACGCACCGTCGAGAATTCGGCATCAACCCGCCTCCCCCACACCGCCGACATGCCCGCAAAACTCCCTTCCAAGCATGTGTTGCCTGAGCCTACTCAGGCGCTTCTGGACGCTGGCCTGCAGCATGCCGTGTTGATGCGCGCCATGCCCGTGCTGCGCCACGACCTGGCCAGCCCCCTGTCGGTGATGCGCATGGGCACCATGCTGCTCAAGCGCCGCCTGGGCCGGGGCGACATGGCGCCCGAGCAAGCCGTAGAGCGGGTGGAGCAAATCGAAGAACAACTGGCCGAGATCACGCGCCAGATCCAGCGCCTGCGCCAATGGGACTTGCAGGTCACCCAGCGGCAGAGCGTGCACGCTCTGGTGGCAGAAGCGATCGAGCTGGCGCGCCCCATGCTGATGGTGCGAGGCACCGAGATGCAAGCCCTGGCCGACGATGCCGTGGCATGGAGCCCCGATGTCCAGGCTGCAAACACCTTGCTGTACGTGGTGCTGGCCGCTATTTACCATCTGGCCGAGCAGCCTGGCCCCGCCCCCGCACACATCGCCGTAGAGTCGGTGGGCAGCCACGGCGTGCGTATACGCGCTCAGGGGGTCTCCACATCACAGAGCCTTGCGCCCCTGCAGAGCACGGGCCACACCGGAGCCGCCACACAACCACCCCCGCTCGATGAAGCAGCGCTGCAACAACTGGCGAAGCCGCTGGGCATTGCCGTGCGGGTGTCAGGCGCTCAGGTAGATATCAGCCTGCCGGGTGCAGGTAACACGCCAACCTGATACGGCACCCGATACGGAACCTCGCACGGCGCCTAAGCGGCCGCACGCTCGACATCGCTCAGGCGTCGCCGCTGCCACGCACGACCAGCTTCGCCTGGTCATACACAGGCTGTGGGGGCAGGTCGGCCAGGTGGCGCACATCGGCCCAACGGAGCAGTTCGATGGCGTCGCCATCGAGGCGCACACGGTTGAACCCGGCATTGGGGATATCGCTCTGGCGCGGCCCCTGCAGGCCCACGCCCTGCGCGGTGCGCCAGATCATGTCGAGCACGCCGCCATGCGTCACCACCATCAGGGTTTTGCCCGCGTGCTGCTGCGCCAGGCGGCGCACGGCATCCATCACCCGGGCATGAAACTGGCGCGTTGTTTCGCCGCCCGGCATGCCGACATCGGCGTCAAAACGCAGCCAGTTGTGCCAGGCGTCAGCATGCTGCAGTTTGATGTCGTCCACGCGCATGCCGTCGACCAGCCCAAAACTCTGCTCACGCAGGCTGGCGTCCACCAGGTTGTCGATGTGCAGTTGTGGCAGCAGGGCGCTCAGCATCGGCTGCGCCGTTTGCCGCGTGCGGATGAGGTCACTGCTGACCAGATGGTCTACCGCCAGGCGCTCGGCCTGCAGCCGCTCGGCCAGGCGGCGGGCCTGCTCGTGGCCCGTGGCGTTGAGCGGCACGTCCACTTGCCCCTGAAAACGCAGCTCGCGGTTCCAGTCGGTCTCTCCGTGGCGGATGAGGATGAGTTCGGTCATGCCTTGCATTATCGAATGCAAGCACATGATTGCAAGTGTTTTTGGCCTCTAGCGCTTATGGAATAAGCGCTAGTAGCTATTATTTTTGCAACATGGCAGGTAGCATCCACGGGGCACAAAGCAACGCACAGCAACGCAGCGCTGTGGGCGCTGGGCTGGGCAGCGGCCGCCTGCGGCGGCATCTCACCCAGCCGAACGCTCCTGCGCATCAACGCATGGGGATCACCAGCACCTTGCGCCTGGGGTGGCAGCCCGGGCCGTCATAGGCGGCGCTGTCGCGCTCCCAGCCGTGGCCCGGTGATGTCTGCGCGCACACGCGGGTGCCATCCACCGTGCTGCGCCAGTAGTACCACGGCGCAGGCGCGGCCAGGGCCATCGTGACCCCGAGGCCCACGGCCCCGGTCAGCACCACGCGTGAAAGGAACGACATAAAGATAAATCGCAAAACAAGGCCAAAGAGGAGCAGCAGGCGCAGGGATGCGCGTGCATACGTGAACGCGTGACCACACTCGCGCCTATGTGTTGCGGCACAGACGCGGCGCACATGCGCGCCACCATGCTAGCCCGCCCGCGCGCCGCCAATGGCCTGAAAAGCGGCGGCATCGGCGGTCACGATCCAGCCTTCGAGCGGGTCCATGCCCGGCGGCAGGCCGTACAACGCGTCGCCGTCATCGGCGTAGCGTTGCTGGGCCCAGGCGGCCTGCATCAGGCACAACACGGCGTCCAGGCTGTCTCCGCTGGCGTCATCCACCAGCGCATCGCGCTGCGCGTGGCTGAGCTTGAGGCGCAGGCCCAGGCGCGTGCTGCCCATCTCCAGTGCGTTCACCAGGTCCTTGCGGGCGATGAGCCGATCCGGCGTTTGCTTGGCGCGGTCGTCGCTTTTGTAGCTGCGCCGCTGCAACACCTCGCGCGCCAGCAGGCCGGGGTAGGCCTCCAGCGCCACGCGGCGGGGGTCGCCTGCGTGCAGGCCAGGCAGGTGCACACCGGCGTCCAGCAACAGCGGCACACCGGCATGCAGCATGTAAGCGACGGGTGGGTTCACCCATTTCATTGAGGGGCTGGAGCCCGCAGGGCCATCAGTGGCGCGGTGGGCAAACTTGCCGCCCAGGGGGCGCACATCACAAAACGCGGCAAACTGGTTGCGGATCTGCGCGCGGCTGAGGCTGCGGTAGTGCTGCATACAGCCGAGCCAGTCCGTGGGCCAACCCAGGGTCTGCACCAGTTCGCGCGGCAGGCCAAAGGGCAAATCGAACCCACCCACCCAGTCGCCCGGCGGCGCCAGCCACTGGCCGAATTCGGCCAGGGTCTGCAACGGCAGCAACGCGGTGAGCTGCACCCGCGCCCCCTGGCGCTGGCCCAGGGCCAGCACGATGGGTTTGCGGCGTGTGGGGCTGCTGGAGAAATCGCAACCCAGTAGCAAGGGGGTGGCAGGGGCGCCCATCACCACCGCCTATCCCAACGCCAATGCGGTGACGCCTGCGGCAATGCACAGCGCGCCACAGATGCGCGCCACCCGGTCGCCCTCGCCCAGCAGGTGCCCGCCGATCAGCGCCGCAAACAGCATGGACACCTCGCGCGCCGGGGCCACGTGCGACAGGGGGGCCTGTTGCACGGCGTACAGCACCAGCACATAGGCCACGGGGCTCACCACCGCCACCAGCAGCGCAAACCGCCACTGCGCCAGCCACAGCGTGCGCGCGGTGGGCAGATCGCGCAGCACCAGCGGTGCCAGCAGCGCCACACGCACGAAGTTGCCCATGTAATCGACAAGGATGGGTGACATCAGCAAGAACTTGACGGCATAGCCGTCGACCACCGTGTAGCTGGCGATGAAAGCCCCCGTGAGCAGGCCATACACAATGCCCTTGTGCACACGCGCGCGTGCCGCCGGGTCATGCGCTGCGCGCAGCAGGCCGGGGCCGCCCGCAATCAAAAACACACCGCCCACCACGCCCGCAATGCCCAGGGCACCCAGCGCAGAGATCTGCTCGCCCAGCAGCGTGACGGCCACCAGCGACGACAACAACGGCCCCGAGCCCCGGGCCAGCGGGTACACCACCGTGAGATCCGCCTTGCGGTAGCCACGCAGCAAGATGACGAAATAAGCCACGTGCAGCAACCCGCTCGCCAGCACAAAACCCCACTCCATCGCGCCCCACAGCGGCACCGCGTCGCGCCCCAGCCACCAGCCCAGTGGCGCCCAAACCACCATTAACAACGCCGACGTGAAGAACGCAAACCGCGAGTCCCCCCCAGCCTTCTTGGCCACGATGTTCCAGCACGCGTGGATGAGGCCGGCCAGGATGATGAGGGCGAAGGCGTTGAGGGTCACAGGATGAACAGGGCGGTGTGAATGCAAAAAGCCGCAGCGCTATGGGGCGGCTGCGGCTGAGAGATGAGAAGTTTTACAGCATCAAAAAAAGTGGCGCAAACAAAAAGTGGGGTGATTTGCGTAGCGAGCCAGCCTAGTCTGGGTCGATGCGCGGAGCCGTACTCCCGTACGGCGAGCACAGCAGGCCCGGAATCGGTGGGTGCAGTAGCAAAGCGCCGTGCTTTTTCAGGCGCGGCCGATGATGGAGGCCGTGGCCATCAGTTCTTCCAGCAACGCAAACGACACCTTGCCCGACACTGCATACGGGTCCAACTCGGGCTTTTCGGAGTACTTGAGCAAGATGGAATGGTTGATCTTGTTCAGATTGACCTGCCCCATCGTCCAGCCGCCAAAGCGGCGCTCGGCAATTTCTTCGTAGTGCAGCAGTTCCACGTCTTTGTGGCGCGGGTCGCGCTGGATGTGGCCATACAACTCGCTCACGGCCGAGCGGCCGCCTTCAATGGCTTGCAGGAACACCCCACCGCCATAGCACAGCACTCCGGTGATACCGCTGCCAGGATTGTGCTGGCGCGACTGGGTGAGGATGGCCTCGATGGCGGCGGGCGATGTATCGACCGCGCGGCTGGCGTAAAGCAGGCGTACCAACATGGTCAGTTCTTTCCGGGGATGAGAGAGAGGAATTCACGGCGCAGGGCGCTGTCCTTGAGGAACACGCCGCGCATCACGGAGTTGATCATCTTGCTGTCCATGTCGCGCACGCCGCGCCAGGACATACAAAAGTGGCTGGCTTCCATCACGATGGCCAGGCCGTCGGGCTGGGTTTTTTCCATGATGAGGTCGGCCAGCTGCACCACGGCTTCTTCCTGAATCTGTGGGCGGCCCATGATCCAGTCGACCAGGCGCGCGTATTTGGACAGCCCGATCACGTTGGTGTGCTCGTTGGGCATCACGCCGATCCAGATCTTGCCGATGACCGGGCAAAAGTGGTGGCTGCAGGCGCTGCGCACGGTGAGCGGGCCCACGATCATCAGCTCGTTCAGATGCTCGGCATTGGGAAACTCGGTGATCGGAGGCTGCTCCACATAGCGGCCTTTGAAGACCTCGTTGAGGTACATCTTGGCCACGCGGCGCGCCGTGTTGTTCGTGTTGTGATCGTTTTCGGTGTTGATCACCATGCTGTCGAGCACGCCCTGCATCTTGACCTCGACCTCGTCGAGCAGCTTCTCCAGCTCGCCCGGTTCGATGAACTCGGCAATGTTGTCGTTGGCATTGAAACGCTTGCGCGCGGCGGCAAGTCGCTCTCGGATCTTGACGGAGACGGGCGTGCCTTCGTCCGGTGAAATGGGCGTCATATCGGCGGCGGGTTGGCTGGACATGGACAGAATCGTAACAGCGAACGCTGCAGCGCCAAGTTCAAGGGTTTTAGGCCTCCAGCGCTTTATGCAAAAGCGCCAGCAGCTATTATTTAGATAGCATTTCTGTTTTTTGCCACCGCCGCGCGTCGGCGCTGGCACCGGCATGCGCGCGGCCCACCCGTGCGGCGCCCCCAAAAAAGGTCAATACCGGTTACCCGTCACCCACAAGGCCAGCCGCATCAGCGCAAACGCAATGCGGTCAAGCACCCGCTGGCGCAGAGGGCGGCCCGCGTAGCGTGCGGGGTCCATGCGCCGGCCTGCGTGTTGCATGGCCTGCACCAGGCGCTGGTGCAGGTCGGTGGCAAACGTGGCGTCTTCCACCACCACGTTGGCCTCGCGGGCCAGCAGCAGGCTCAAGGGGTCGAGATTGGACGAGCCCACCGTGGCCCAGGGTTTGTCGCCAAAGGCGTCAATCACGGCCACCTTGGCATGGAGAAAACTGGGTGCGTATTCGTAGATCTCCACGCCCGCCGCCAGCAGCGCGCCATACACAGGGCGCGCGGCGTGGTACTGCATGAAGTATTCATAGCGCCCTTGCAACAGCAGGCGCACGCGCACCCCGCGGCGCGCGGCCATCACCAGCGCCCGGCGCAGCTTGCCACCGGGCATGAAATAGGCGTTGGCGATGATGATGTCCTTGCGCGCCCCCCCAATGGCGCGGCGGTAGGCTTTTTCAATGCGGCTGCGATTGCGCACGTTGTCGCGCAGCACCAGGGCGGCGCGCATGGGCGGGCCCGCATCACCCGCATTCGCCGCGTGCTTGGCGGCACTGGCTGCGCGCAAGGCCTGGAGCGCCTCGGGCAAGCGACGCTGGCGCACATCGCGCACGGCCTGCATGCGCCACCACAGCTGGTCCATGGTGTCGCTGGCGGTGTTCACCAGGGTACCCGTGGCAAGCACGGCAAAATCAAAACGCGGGGCGTCGAGCGTGCCGTAGTTGGGGTCGTGAAAATCATCCAACACGTTGATGCCGCCACAAAACAGCATGCGGCCATCCACCACACAGAGCTTGCGATGCAGCCGGCGCCAGCGTTGGGGCAACAGCAGCCCCAGCGGCCCCAGAGGGGAATACACGCGGTATTGCACGCCCGCTGCCACGAGGCGTTGCGCCCAGGCGGGGGGCAAGGCGCCCGTGCCCACGCCATCCACCACCAGTTGCGTGCGCACGCCACGCTGGGCTGCGCGCATCAACGCTTCGGCCACCGCAGCACCGCCGCCGGTGAAGTCAAAGATGTAGGTCTCGAACTGGATGTCCGACAGCGCGGTGTCCATCGCCTCGATGAGTGCCGGAAAGAACTCCTCAGCGCCCTGCAGCAGGCGCACCCGGTGGTCATTTGCAAAATCAGAACTGCGGTCGCGCCGAAAAGGCTTTTGCACCATCTCAATTTGTCCTATTGCGGTTGCACGCCCCTGCCCCTGGCAGCAACGGGCGCACGCACCGTCGCAGACCGGGCGGAACCGGGGTTGCCAGGCCAATGGCAGCGCGCGCGTGCCGCGCAGCAAGGGCGGTGGCGGGTGCGCAACGGCCCTGCAGATGTGGCCCCGTCACAACCGAAACTCGGCGATCAAAGGCAGATGGTCTGACATGCGCCACCAGATACGCCCCTTGGGCACATGCAGTGACAACGGCGTGAGCCCCCGTACATACACATGGTCAAGCTGGGCCAAGGGCAGTCGGGCCGGATACGTAAAAGTGCGGGGCGCATCAAATTCATACAGCGAAAAGCCCGCAAGCATGCGCTTGATCTGCAGGCCCCAGTCATTGAAATCCCCCGCCACCACCACTGGCGCCCCGGTAGGCACCTCGCGCTCTATGAACCGCTGCAACTGCGAGATCTGGCGCAAACGGCTGCCAGGAATGAGCCCTAGGTGCACAACGATCACGTGCAGGCGGCGCCCGTGGGCGTCCACCTCCACGTGCAGCAGGCCCCGCTGCTCAAAGCGGTGGTCGGAAATGTCTTCGTGCTGGTGCCCCAACACCGGCCAACGCGACAACAACGCATTGCCGTGTTCGCCATGTTTGGTGAACGCATTGGTGCGGTACACGGATTCATAGCCCTCGGGCGCCAGATATTCGGCCTGGGGCACCTCGGGCCAGCGCTGAAAATACGCGGCTTCGCGCCGATGGAGCTTGCGCACCTCCTGCAGGCACACAATGTCAGCATCCAGTTGCTCGACCGCCAGGCCCAGGTTGTGAATCTCCAGCCGGCGCGCCGGGCCCAAACCTTGCACACCCTTGTGGATGTTGTAGGTAGCCACCCGCAAAATATCGTCGTGTTCCATGGCCTGATTGTGGAGCAGCTGGTGCGCTGGCCGTATGACGGGAAGCGGGTTTGCCCGATGCTCCCGTTTTGTTGCATAACGTTACACTGAACCCCTCACTAAAAGGCACAGCGGCAGGACCGGCCCCACCCACGATGGCCACCGAAAACGAAACACCCGACACCGCCCCGGTGTTGGCGCTGATTGTCGACAGCAATGCGACCTCGCGCAGCATTCTGGTGGGGCAACTGCGCGAATACGGGGTCACCCGCATCGTGCAATGCAGCCGCGTGCAAGACGCGCGCGCTCGGCTCGAACACACGGTGTTCGACTATGTGCTTTGCGACCAGTATTTCGGCGAAGGCGGCTACTCAGGCCAAACCCTCCTGGATGACCTGCGCCGCGCGCAGTTGTTGCCGTTCTCGACCGTGTTTTTCATGGTGACCGCGGAGGCCTCGTATGCCGCCGTGGCCGAGGCGGCCGAGTCGGCGCTCGATGGCTATCTGCTCAAGCCCTTCACACCCAGCGCGCTGTTCGAACGGCTCGGTTTGGCGCGGCTGCGCAAGATCCATCTGCGGCCGATTTTTGACGCCATCGAGGCTGAAGATTTCGAAACCGCCGCCAGCCTGTGTGTGCAGCGATTCGAGGCACGCGCACCGTATTGGCTTTACGCCGCACGCATTGGCTCCGAGCTGCTCTTGCGGCTGGGCCGCCACGACCAGGCACGCACCCTGTTTGAGGCCGTGATCGACGCGCGCGCCCTGCCCTGGGCCAAACTGGGTGTGGCGCGGGCACAAATCGAATCGGGCCAGGCCGCACGTGCCATCACCACGCTGCAGGGACTCATTGGCGAAGATGCATCGTTTGCCGATGCCTATGACGTGCTGGGCCGCGCGCAGGTGGAGCTAGGGAATTTTGCGCAGGCGATCGAGACCTATCGCACCGCCAGCGGCCTCACCCCGGACTCGGTGGTGCGCTTGCAAAAGCTGGGGATGATGTCGTACTACATGGGCGACCGTGACACGGCCACCAAGGTCCTGTCGCGTGCCGTGGTGTTGGGCATTGACTCCAAGCTGTTCGATTTTCAGTCGCTGGTGCTGCTGACGTTCTCCTACTTTGCCGACAATGACCGCAAAGGCATCGAACGCTGCATGGCCGATTTCAGCCGCATTCTGGAACGCCACCACGGCAGTGCAAGGGTTCAGCGTTTCGCAGAGGTCGCACGCACGCTGCAACTCATTCAGCAACGCCAGTTTTCGCAGGCGGTGGACTGCGTGCGTGCCATGGCCCGAGAGATCACGGCCAGCAGTTTCGACTTTGAAGCCGCCTGCAACCTGGGCAGCCTGCTCGCGGTGTTGGCCACCACGTCGATCGAACTATCCGAAGGCGAGCGCTGGGTGCACGACCTGGGCATGCGCTATGCCAACACACGCGGGCTCACAGAGTTGATGGCCAACGCCTGCGGCTTGCACGCACCGTATGGCGATGTGATCCGCGACTGCCTGCAGCAGATCAACAAAACCGCAGAGGTCGCCATGGCGCAAAGCCTGGCGGGTGACCCCACCGGCGCGGTGAACAACCTGCTGCAACACGCAGACCACACGCTCAACTCCAAACTGCTGGACATGTCTCAGCAGGTGCTGCTTCGGCATTCGGCACGCATGGCCAGCCCGCAGTCGCTGCAAGAAGCCATCGACGCGCTGCGCCTGCGCATGGGCAGTACGCCCACCCGGGCCATCCTGGGGCAAGACAGCGAGCGACACCCAGGCGGTGTCGCACTGCGGGTGCGCGGCACCACAGACCTCAGCCCCCACCGCATTCCACTGCCGCCCCAGGACAGCCTGGCAGCAGCCACAGACCCTGAGCCGCCGGACCGGGCCGCCGTCTTGCGCTTGCGCCCGCTGTAGGAACCAGCTGCACGCATCACTGCGCTGTGTGCATCTGCCATCTCGCGCGGTTTGTGTTGTTGCAAAGACCCGGAATAGCGATAGCAATGGCTGTTTTTTGCGCCTAGCAGACCTTGCCGACCGGCAGCACGCACCTGCCGATCGCCAGGTGCAGAGGATCTCTATCGCCACGCGATTGCAGCCCGTTCAGGCTTCACACCGCCTGAGTGCGTCGCCCTTCGCCCCATGGCGAGCCACCTCAAGAACGTTCCGTGAAGCGCGGAAGAAGCAGGCAGGCTTCTGCGTTGGATGCCGCAAAGCACCGGTCGGCAGCCCGCTGCCAAGGCAACCATTCAAAGGCATCGTGCTCACGCGGGCTCAGCACCACGGGCGTGCGGGGCGGCACACACAGGCCAAAGACCCGCTCCCGGTTGCGCACCACACCCGGCGCATAGCGATGCAGCCATTGCGGCCAGATGTCATACACGTTTTCGAGTGCCCAGTCGGTGAGCACACAACCCTCGGCCTGCGTATCGATGCCGGTTTCCTCCAACACCTCGCGCCGGGCGGTGTCCTCGATGGCCTCGTCCCACGTGTCTTTGCTGCCGGTGACCGACTGCCAGTGGTCGTCACCGCCCGTACGGCGTATCAGCAGCACGGCCAGCGCGGGCGTGTGAATGACCACCAGTACCGACTCGGGGATTTTGTAGACAGACCCGTTCACGCGCTCATACTCGCTGGCGGTTAAGTGTTCAGCGCTAGGTGCTCGCTGCTTGATGGTGGCCGTTAGCCGCCAGTCAGGGGACGTTTGTGGGTGGGAACCGGCGGTGGCAGCTCCTTGGCTTCGAGCGCCCGCACCTGCATGACCAACTGGTTGTGCGCATCCAAAAAGGCGGCAGCGATGACTTTGCCCTCATTGGTGTTGCTCCAGCCTGCGCCCGCTCCACCGCCTAGCTTGCCAAACACCAGCCCGCCCACACCCAGGTCGGTCGTGCGCGCCGACCCGGTGGCTGCCGCCACTTGCTCGGTGGTTTCGTTGTCCGACAGCAGGAGCGCTGTCTGCGCCTCTTTGAACTTGACCTGTTCCACAAGGCCGGCCAGCCCCGCGATGTCACGCAGCACGGGAATCATCGCCACCACACCCGCAAGGCCACGGCCAGCATCCTGCTCGCTGAACGTGAGGCTGGGCGTGAGCGTGTACTGGGCTTCATACCCTTTGCCCTTGGCCACGGTCGATTTCTGGCGCAACACCCCCGCTTCTTTCAGTTCTTGCTCCTGAATCGTTCCGCGCAAGCCCGCATTGCGGTCCACCACGCGGAAACACCCACTTTGCTGCGCCAGCAGCTTGATCAGTGGCACCGGTGACGCAGGCAACTGGTACGCAGAACTCATCACATAACCATTCGGATTTTCTGCCAGCGCCAGCGTGGCCACGGGCGCATCACAACGCACCAACTCACGTGCCGCGTTTTGCGCGCCCGCCGGGCCGCCCGAACCTTTGACCACCGAGCCACCCTCGCCCAGCTCGGTTTTCTTTTCCCCACACGCAGTGAGCCCCAGCGTGGCAGTCAGCGCACCCACAAAGGCGACGGCGCGGAGATGGGCAAGGCGATTGGCGTTCATTGTTTTGATAAGCATCAAGGCGAACAACGGAGAATCAAAAAAGGGCGCCCGAAGGCGCCCCTGGATTTTGCCCGAAGGCCTGCAGGCG
>RCMZ01000335.1_pt1 | contig 27158 bp, 22 predicted proteins | sample 2041141 | NCBI WGS metagenome assembly RCMZ01 (sample SAMN09708263, study PRJNA481090) | Wastewater metagenome, whole genome shotgun sequencing project. | biome: sewage; isolation source: Davis station wastewater (DW) | place: Antarctica: Davis Station | collected 2010-03-01 | reverse complement strand
TAAGTCGGAACTCAAGGTGGCCGATCACGTGCTGCTCGACCCGGCCGCGGTGATGCACAGCTCCATGGCGGACCTCGCCCATGACGTCGGCATCAGTGAGCCAACCATCGTGCGCTTCTGCCGCGCCATTGGCTGCACCGGCTTTCAGGACCTGAAATTGCGCCTGGCGCAGAGCCTTGCCGCCGGCGCCAGCTTCGGCCAGTTCTCGATCACCGAGACCGATTCGGTGGCCGACTTCAGCCTGAAGATTTTCGACACCACCCTGCACACCCTGATGGAGGTGCGCGAGCGCCTCGATCCCGTCGCCCTGCAGGCCGCCATCAATGCCATGGCCCACGCCCAGCGCGTGGAGTTCTACGGTTTTGGCGCCTCGGGGGCGGTGGCGGCGGATGCCCAGCATAAGTTCTTCCGCCTGCTGCTGACGGCGGCGGCGTACTCCGACCCGCACATGCAGGCGATGTCGGCGGTGACCCTCAAGCCCACCGACGTGGCGATTTGCATTTCCCAGTCCGGGCGCTCCAAGGACCTGCTGATCACTGCCAACCTGGTGCGTGAAAGCGGCGCCACCCTGATCACCCTGTGCCCGAGTCAGACGCCACTGGCCGAGCTGGCCAGCGTCAACCTGGCCATCGACGTGCAGGAAGACACCGACATCTACACCCCGCTGACCTCACGCATCGCCCACTTGGTGGTGATCGACGTGCTGGCCATGGGCGTGGCCATGGCTCGCGGCCCGGATCTGGTCAACCACCTGAAAAGCGTCAAACGCAGCTTGCGCAGCCTGCGCCTGTCGCCCAAGTCGGTCAAAGCGCTGGACGACTGAGTGGTAGCAGGCCCGTCACACGCATTAGTGCGGCGGGTATTGGGCCAGCAGTTTGGCCACCGTGGCGCGAATTAGCGCCGTGCGCTCCTCGGGGCTCTGCGGCTGCTCGCGGACGATCTGTTTGGCACTGCCGCGCCACACCAGCTTGCCGTCCTTGGCGTCGAACAGGTCGAGCTGCAGGGTGGCGACCTGATAATCGACCCGGCGTGTTTCGGTGTAGCCGGGCGCCGCCCAGTAGTCGTTCCAGCCGCCCCAGGCACCGCCATAGTGAGTGCTGATCTGCTCCTGGCGTTCGTCGACGATCAGCCAGGCCTGCACCTTGAGATCCGCCCCGGCGCCCACCGCTGCCGCGCGCAGGCCACGCTGCTCCAGTTGTTCGCTGAGCGCGTCGCGCACCCGCTGTTCGGTGAGATCGCTGCGCAGGCGCGGGTCGTCTGGCCGGTACTGCAGCGCCGGCTCTTGCCAGCTCCAGCTGCGGTAGGCGCCGAAGTCGCGGCTGCTGTCGTAATCACGGTTGACCGAGGTGTTCTGACAGGCGGCTAACAGCAGCAGTAATGAGGTCAGGCATAAACGCGCAAGCATGGCGGAATCCTCAAGGTCGAGTGCCTATCCAAGCGCAAGTATGGGGTGCCGGCAAGGGTCAACATGCGCTTCACGGCAGTTTCATCAGCCTGCCGCGAAATCGTCATCTGCGCCGCCGATGCTGGTGCTCCCCGCCTCAGCCTTGGGAGAGATGAAATGTCCCGAATTGCCGAAGAAGTCGTGTCAGTCAGCCCCGCCCGCAAGCGTCGTGATCAGGAAGATCGCAAGCGCATGCAGTACCGCCGGGCCATTGAAGAGTTTTCCGAACGCCGGCGTTTACAGCTGGAAATCCTCGACTATCCCGACCTGATCGCCGCCAACTACCTGTTGGTCTCGGCCCTGCATCGCCGCGGTTAATCGGTGGTTTTGCAACGGCCTGCTCAGTGGGCCGTTGGGCAATAACCGCTAAACGTCTGGCCGAGGGCGCTGATCTGGGTGCGCTCGCTGCGGATGTATTCGAGAAACGCCTGGGCCACCGGTGACAGGCGTTTGCCGCGGGCGTGCACCACGCACCAGCTGCGGTACAGCGGCAATTCCTCGACCGGCAGTTCCAACAAACGGCCGTTGGCCAGCTCCTGGGTCACGCTGTGGCGCGGCAGCAGGGCCAGGCCGAGGCCGGCCACCACCCCTTCACGCACCGCCTCCAGGGACGAAATCTCGTATTTCTGCGGGAAGTGCACACGCTTCTGCTGGAAGTACTCCTCGCAGGCTTTGCGCGTGCCTGAGCCGGCCTCGCGGACCAGCAGCGGGTAGGGTTCGAGGTCTCTCAGATTCAGCGCGGTGGCCTTGCCCAGCGGATGCCCCGGCGGCGCCACGGCAACAATCGGGTAGTTGAGGAAGGGCAGGAACTCCAGGGCCATGTCCGGCGGCACCAGGGACATGATCACCAGGTCGTCGCGGTTGTCGGCCAGGCGCTTGATCACCTGGGCGCGGTTGACCACCGTCAGGTGCAGGTTAATGTCCGGTTGCTGCTGCTTGAAGGCGGCAAACAGGTGCGGCACGAAGTACTTGGCGCTGGATTCCACTGCCAGGGTCAGCTGGCCCTGCAGCGAGCCTTGCAGGTCGGTGAGCTGCATGTCGAGGCTTTCCAGGCGCTGGAAAATATCCGTGCTGGCGCGCTTGAGCGCTTCGGCGGCGTCGGTCAGGTAGAGCTTCTTGCCGACGTATTCGAACAGCGGCTGGCCGACCAGCTCTTCCAGCTGGCGAATTTGCAGGCTGACGGCCGGCTGGGTGAGGGCCATGTCCTCGGCGGCACGGCTGTAGGAGCGGTTGTCGCACACTGCGCGGAACACCTGAATCTGCCGCAAGGTCAGGCGCATCAAGGATTTACGCATGCTTTGGTTCTCGCTTTGCTGCGCTTGAAAAGGCGCTGGAGGCCTGTCGATTCGGCGACTATAAGTTTTTTCTGATGACTAACCCAATAATTATTGATTTGGGTTTATCTCTCTACGCGGCTAGGGTAAATGGGCGACTGGACCAACAGGTCCGGTCAGGTGCTGACCGCTGCGCCGGTCCGCCCGTTTATTGGCCGAGGAACAGACTCGTGATCAAGAAGATTCTCATCGCCAACCGTGGCGAGATTGCTGTCCGTATCGTGCGCGCGTGCGCCGAGATGGGCGTTCGTTCGGTGGCGGTGTATGCCGAAGCCGACCGCCATGCCCTGCATGTGAAGCGGGCCGACGAGGCCCACTGCATCGGCGAAGAGCCGCTGGCGGGCTACCTGAACCCGCGCAAGCTGGTCAATCTGGCGGTGGAAACCGGCTGCGATGCGTTGCATCCAGGCTATGGCTTCCTCTCCGAAAACGCCGAGCTGGCGGACATCTGCGCCGAGCGTGGAATCAAATTTATCGGTCCGTCGGCGGAAGTGATCCGTCGCATGGGCGACAAGACCGAAGCCCGGCGCAGCATGATCGCCGCTGGCGTGCCCTGCACCCCCGGCACCGAGGGCAACGTCGCGGACATGGCCGAAGCCCTGCGCGAGGGTGATCGCATCGGCTACCCGGTGATGCTCAAGGCCACCAACGGTGGTGGCGGTCGTGGTATCCGCCGCTGCAACAGCCGCGATGAGCTGGAGCAGGCCTACCCGCGGGTGATCTCCGAGGCGACCAAGGCCTTTGGCCGCGCCGAAGTGTTCCTGGAAAAGTGCATCGTCAATCCCAAGCACATCGAGGCGCAGATTCTCGCCGACAGCTTCGGCAACACCGTGCACCTGTACGAGCGCGACTGCTCGATCCAGCGCCGCAACCAGAAGCTGATCGAGATCGCCCCCAGCCCGCAGCTGACCCCGGAGCAGCGCGCCTATATCGGCGACCTGGCCGTGCGCGCGGCCAAGGCCGTGGGCTACGAGAACGCCGGTACCGTGGAGTTTTTGCTGGCCGAAGACGGCGAGCTGTACTTCATGGAGATGAACACGCGGGTGCAGGTGGAGCACACCATCAGCGAGGAAATCACCGGCATCGACATCGTCCGCGAGCAGATCCGCATCGCTTCCGGGCTGGAGTTGTCGGTCAAGCAGGAAGACATCCAGTACCGCGGTTTCGCCCTGCAGTTCCGCATCAACGCCGAAGACCCGAAGAACAACTTCCTGCCTTCCTTCGGCAAGATCACCCGTTACTACGCGCCCGGCGGTCCCGGCGTGCGCACCGACACGGCGATCTACACCGGTTACACCATTCCGCCCTACTACGACTCGATGTGCCTGAAGCTGATCGTCTGGGCGCTGACCTGGGAAGAGGCGCTGGACCGCGGCCTGCGCGCCCTGGATGACATGCGCGTGCAAGGGGTGAAGACCACCGCCGCCTACTACCAGGAAATCCTGCGCAACCCGGAGTTCCGCAGCGGCCAGTTCAACACCAGTTTTGTTGAAGCCCACCCGGAGCTGACCGAGTACTCGATCAAGCAAAACCCATCGCACCTGGCCCTGGCGATTGCCACGGCTATCGCCGCCCACGCCGGCCTGTAAGGGGAACCCAGACATGAGCAAGAAGATTTTTGTCACCGACACCATCCTGCGTGACGCCCATCAGTCGCTGATCGCCACCCGCATGCGCACCGAAGACATGCTGCCGATCTGCCCCAAGCTCGATCAGGTAGGCTACTGGTCGCTGGAAGTCTGGGGCGGGGCGACCTTCGACGCCTGCGTGCGCTTCCTCAAGGAAGACCCGTGGGAGCGCCTGCGCCTGCTCAAGGCGGCGCTGCCCAACACCCGTCTGCAGATGCTCTTGCGCGGCCAGAACCTGCTCGGCTATCGCCATTACAGCGATGATGTGGTGCGCGCCTTCGTGGCCAAGGCCGCCGTGAATGGCATCGACGTGTTCCGCATCTTCGACGCGATGAACGACGTGCGTAACCTGCGTGTGTCCATCGAAGCCGTGAAAGCCGCCGGCAAACATGCCCAGGGCACCCTGTGCTACACCACCAGCCCAGTGCACACAGTCCAAGCCTTCGTTGACCAGGCCAAGCAGATGGAAGCCATGGGCTGCGACTCGGTGGCGATCAAGGACATGGCCGGTCTGCTGACTCCCTACGCCACCGGCGAGCTGGTCAAGGCGCTGAAGGCCGAGCAGTCGCTGCCGATCTTTATCCACAGCCACGACACCGCAGGCCTGGCCTCGATGTGCCAGATGAAGGCGATCGAGAACGGCGCGACCCATATCGACACCGCGATCTCCAGCTTCGCCTGGGGCACCAGCCATGCCGGCACCGAGTCGATGGTTGCCGCCCTGCGTGGCAGTGAATACGACACCGGCCTGAACCTGGAGCTGCTGCAGGAAATCGGTTTGTACTTCTATGCCGTGCGCAAGAAGTACCACCAGTTTGAAAGCGAGTTCACCGCCGTGGACACCCGCGTGCAGGTCAACCAGGTGCCGGGCGGCATGATGTCCAACCTGGCCAACCAGCTCAAAGAGCAGGGCGCTTTGCACCGCATCAACGAAGTATTCGCCGAGATCCCACGGGTGCGTGAAGACCTGGGCTTCCCGCCGCTGGTGACGCCGACTTCGCAAATCGTTGGCAGCCAGGCGGTGTTTAACGTCCTCGCCGGCGAGCGCTACAAGACCATCACCAACGAAGTGAAGCTCTACCTGCAAGGCCGCTACGGCCGCGCGGCGGGCAAGATCAACGAGCAACTGCGCAAGCAGGCAATCGGCAACGAAGACGTGATCGACGTGCGCCCGGCCGACCTGATCAAGCCGGAAATGGCCAAGCTGCGCGAAGAAATCAGCCTGCTGGCCAAGTCCGAAGAGGACGTGCTGACCTACGCGATGTTCCCCGACATCGGGCGCAAGTTTCTCGAAGAACGCGCCGCTGGAACCCTGACCCCGGAAGTGCTGCTGCCGACCCCGGAATTTGGCGGCCTGTGCCCGGTGCCGGGCGAAGGCGTGCCGACCGAGTTCATCATCGACGTGCATGGCGAAACCTACCGCGTCGACATCACCGGCGTCGGCGTGAAAACCGACGGCAAGCGCCACTTCTACCTGTCCCTGGATGGCATGCCGGAAGAGGTGGTGTTCGAGCCGCTCAACCAGTTCGTCGCCGGGGCCGGCAACAAGCGCAAACAGGCCAGCGCACCAGGCGATGTCAGCACCACCATGCCGGGCAACATCGTCGATGTGTTGGTGAAAGAGGGCGACAAGGTCAAGACCGGCCAGGCCGTGCTGATCACCGAAGCGATGAAAATGGAGACCGAAGTGCAGGCGCCGATCGACGGCACCGTCAAGGCCATCCATATCGCCAAAGGTGACCGGGTGACGCCGGGCGAAGTCCTTATCGAGATTGAAGCGTAAGTCCCCTGGGGGAGCGCAAGCTCCCCTTTTTTTGCCTGTGATTTAACCTGCGGAGGTGTGTGCGGTGGGTCTCGACCCGGTGGTGCTGTTTTTTGTCTTTGGCCTGACGGCGGGCTTGCTGAAAAGCGAGCTGAAACTGCCGCCAGCGCTGTATGAAACCCTGTCGATCCTGCTGTTGCTGGCCATCGGTCTGCACGGCGGGGTCGAGTTGGCCGAGCAGGCCAGTGTCCGCCTGTTTGGCCAGACCACGCTGGTGCTGGGCCTGGGCGTGCTGCTGCCGGTGCTGGCCTTCGGCCTGCTGCGCGGCCTGCGTTTTGACCGGGTCAATGCTGCCAGTGTGGCGGCTCACTACGGTTCGGTCAGCGCCGGTACCTTTGCCGTGGTGGTGGCCTATATGACCGCCCGTGGCATCGAGTTTGAAAGCTATATGCCGCTGTTCGTGGCCATTCTGGAAATCCCGGCGATTCTGGTCGGTATCCTGCTGGCCAAGGGCATCGCCCGTGACACCGACTGGCGCGCCCTGGGCCGGGAGATCTTCCTCGGCAAGAGCATCATGCTGCTGCTCGGCGGCCTGATCATCGGCGCGGTGGCCGGCAAGGAGGCGATCAAGCCGCTGGAGCCGTTGTACACCGGCATGTTCAAGCCGGTGCTGGCGTTCTTCCTGCTGGAGATGGGCTTGATCGCCTCCGGCCAGCTCGGCGCCTTGAAGAAGCATGGCCTGCGCCTGGCGGTGTTTGCCCTGCTGATGCCGCTGCTCGGTGCGCTGATTGGTGCTCTGCTGGCCCGTAGCATGGGCCTGTCCCTGGGCGGCACGACGATCCTCGCCACCCTGGCGGCCTCGGCCTCCTATATCGCCGTACCGGCGGCCATGCGACTGGCGCTGCCGGAAGCCAATCCGTCGCTGTCGCTGACGGCTTCATTGGGGATTACCTTCCCCTTCAATATCCTGTTCGGTATCCCGCTCTACCTGTTGCTGGCCGAATACCTGATGGCGTGGGGGAACTGATATGAGCGCGCATCTACGCACCTTGCTGACAGTGATCTGCGAGGCCGCCCTGGAGAAGAAACTGCTGGCCGACCTGGAGCAGCTCGGTGCTCCTGGCTGGACCATCTCCGACGCCCGTGGCCGTGGCGGCCGTGGCGTGCGCAGCGCCGGCTGGGACACCGACGGCAATATCCGGGTGGAAATCATCTGTGCCCGCGATGTCGCCGAACGCCTGGCCGCGCACCTGCAAGCCAAGTACTACGCCAACTTCGCGATGGTCTGCTACCTGGCCCAGGTGGAAGTGCTGCGTCCGGAAAAATTCTGAGCCGCGCGCCGGGTAGCGCGGCTGTTCAGTGTCGTTCGGGTTGTGCTCAGCGGCCGCTGCCAAGCGTCTAGCAAGCATCGCCCGGCGCTTCTGCCGGCCCTGCCGCGGACCCGAACATGCAAGCGCTGCTGAATGAAATCCTCGATGAAGTACGCCCCCTGATTGGTCGCGGCAAGGTGGCCGATTACATTCCCGCGCTGGCCGATGTGGCGCCTGCGCAATTGGGCATTGCGGTGTACAGCAACGACGGCGAACTGTTCACGGCGGGCGCTGCCGATACGGCGTTTTCGGTGCAGAGCATTTCCAAGGTGTTTAGCCTGGTGCAGGCCATTGATCACAGTGGCGAAGCGATCTGGCAACGCCTGGGTCACGAGCCGTCCGGCCAACCCTTCAACTCGCTGGTGCAGCTGGAGTTCGAGCGTGGGCGGCCGCGCAACCCGTTTATCAATGCCGGCGCCTTGGTGATTTGCGACATCAACCAGTCGCGTTTCGCCGCCCCGCTGATGTCGATGCGCGACTTCGTTCGGCGCCTGGCCGGTAACCAGCAGATCATGATCGACAGCCGGGTGGCCGAGTCCGAATACCAGCACCGCGCCCGCAATGCGGCGGCGGCCTACCTGATGCAGTCGTTCGGCAATTTTCACAATGACGTGGAGGCGGTGCTGCGCAGTTACTTTGGTTACTGCGCCTTGCGCATGAGCTGCGTCGACCTGGCGCGGGCCTTTTGTTTTCTCGCCAACAACGGCCACTGCCTGCACAGCGGTGCGCAGATTCTCAGCCCGCGGCAAACCAAGCAGATCAACGCGATCATGGCCACCAGCGGCCTCTACGACGAGGCCGGCAACTTCGCCTACCGGGTTGGCTTACCGGGTAAAAGTGGCGTGGGTGGCGGCATTGTTGCCGTGGTGCCTGGGCGCTTCAGCGTGTGCGTGTGGTCACCGGAGCTGAACGCCGCCGGCAACTCCCTGGCCGGCATGGCCGCCCTGGAGTTGCTCAGCCAACGGATTGGTTGGTCGGTGTTTTAACTGGCTGCCTAAAAACTACTGCACTTGGCCATGCTGTATTTGCATCAGCCTGACCTACGCACGCTCGGTTTTAACCCTCAAGCAACTCGCCACACAGATCGAGGGCAAACCAGTGTTCGACTTCACTCTGGCTCATGCCCGCCGCGAGCAGGGTGAACAGCTTGCCCAGGGCTGCTTCGCGGGTCATGCCGCCGCCGCTGATTAGGCCGCAGCTGGCGAATTGACTGCCGGCGGCATACACGCCGAACTCCACATGACCACTCGGGCACTGGCTGATCGCCGCCAGCACCACACCCTTCTCATGGGCGCTGTGCAACGCGGCCAGCAGTTCGCTGTCGGCCGCCGGGCCGGTGCCGCTGCCGTAGCATTCCAGCAGTAACGCCTGCACGCCGGTGCTCAGCAGGGCGCGCACATGGGCGGCCTGGATGCCGGGAAACAACGGTAGCACGGCGAGGTTCACCGCCTGCCGTGGCAGGCGGTAATCCAGGCGAGCGGGCAACTCGGTCGCCGGTGCGCCGTGACGCTGGCGCGGCAGCGCGCGGAAGGCATCGAAGGCCTCGCTGTGCCATTTGCTGGCGCGGGCGCCATGCAGCAACTGGCCGTTGAAATACAGCTGCACGCCGGTAACCAGGCCTTGCTGCAGCGCGCTCATGGCGCCAAACAGGTTGCCCCAGGCATCGCTGCCCTCAGCACCAGCCGGCAGCATGGCGCCGGTCAGCAGCACCGGCACCGACAGGCCGAGCAGCAGGAAACTCAAGGCCGCGGCGCTGTAGGCCAGGGTGTCGGTGCCTTGCAGCAGCAGCACCGCATCGCAGCCATCGTCCTCGACGCCGGCGCGGATCATCGCGACCATCGCCAGCCAGTGCCCGTGAGCCATGTTGGCGCTGTCGATCGGTGGCAGCAGCTCGCGAAAAATCCAGTGAGGTTGTTCGCTGGCCGGCATCAGCGACTGCTGCGCGCGCACGCGCGCCTCAAAGCCTGTCGCCGGAACCAGGCCATCGGCACCCATCTGCATGCCAATGGTGCCGCCGGTGTAGAGCAGCAGAAGTTTTTTGCAACGCATGCGTGCCTACCTTTGTTCGGATAAAAAAACAGGGGGCCAAGCCCCCTGTTTGTTACAGCTTGGTCAGCGGTTTAGCGCTGATAGACGCTGTTGGCCATGGCAGCCTGGTCGACGACTGGTGGCTTGGAAGACCAGGCGGCGGGGTCGAGGTCCAGGTCGGCGAAGGCCTTGGGATCGAAGACTGGCGACTTTACACCGGCTTTGATCTGCGTGTCGTAGTCGTCCATCAAACGCAGGCCGATCTTGAACAGCAGGAACAGCGCTGCCAGGTTGACCAGTGCCAGCAGGCCCATGGTCACGTCGGCAAAGGCGAACACGGTGGACAGGTCCTGCATCGAACCCCACAGCACCAGGGCGATCACCAACACACGGTACACCTGCACCAGCCAGCGCTTGCTGCTGAAGAAGCTCAGTGCGTTCTCGCCCAGGTAGTAGTTGTACACCAGGGTGGTGAACACGAAGAGCAGCAGGGCGGTGCTGACAAACACCCGGCCCCATTCACCGACTTCGGCGGCCAGGGCGGCTTGGGTCAGGACCACGCCGGCCATCTCGCTGCCCGGCTGGTACACGCCCGAGAGCAGGATGATCAGCGCGGTGCTGGTGCACACCAGAATGGTGTCGATAAACACGCTGAGCGACTGCACGATGCCCTGCGCGGCCGGGTGCTTAACCTCGGCCACAGCAGCGACGTTAGGCGCACTGCCCAGGCCCGCTTCGTTGGAGAACAGGCCGCGTTTGACGCCCATCAGGATGGCCGCGCCGATACCGCCGGCAAAGGCCGGTTCCAGACCGAAGGCGCTGCGCACGATCAGGCTCAGGGTTTCCGGTACTTCGCTGATGTTCATGCCCAGTACCACCAGGGCCATGCCGATGTAGGAGAAGGCCATGATCGGCACCAGCACGTCAGCCATGCTGGCGATGCGCTTGATGCCGCCGAAGATGATCAGGCCGATCACGCACACCAGGGCCAGGCCGCTGACATAGGTAGGCAAGCCGAAGGTGTCGTGCAGCGAGGTGGCCACGGTGTACGACTGCACGGCATTGAAGCCGAAGCCGAAGGTCACCAGCAGCAGGACTGAGAACACCACCGCCAGCCAGCGCTGGCCCAGGCCGTGGAGGATGTAGAAGGCCGGGCCGCCGCGGTAGGTGCCGTCAGCCTCGCGGCGCTTGTACAGCTGCGCCAGGGAGCATTCGAAATAGCTGGTAGCCATACCGACCAGCGCCACCAGCCACATCCAGAACACGGCACCGGGGCCACCGAGCATGATCGCCACCGCCACACCGGCGATGTTGCCGGCGCCAACGCGGCCGGCCACGGAGAGCATCAGGGCCTGGAACGAGCTGAGCTGGCCAGGTTTGCGCTCAAAGGCTTCGGCGAAGATGCTGAACATGTCGCCGAAGTAACGAAATTGCACGAAACGCGAGCGAATCGAGAAGTACAGGCCGAGACCGACCAGGGCGACGATGAGGACCTTGCTCCAGAGCAGGTCGTTAAGAAGATCGAGCATGATGAGGTTGTCTCTCTTGTTGTTCTGGATGGGCGAGGCCGCGCCAGCGTGCGGCCCCCGAATGGTTGGCCAACGGCGCCCCTGAGACAATTTCGCGGGTCGCGGCGACTTGGCGCGAGTTGATGCTAGAATCGCGTCACTCGCATCATCAGCAATCTCATCATCAGGAGTGGCGCCATGGCGGAGTATTTCGGCGACAACCTCAAGCTGCTGTGCAGCCACTACCGCTCGATTGCCGAGGTGTGCCGCAAGCTGGCGATCAACCGCGCGCAGTTCAACAAATACCTCAGCGGCCAGAGCCGGCCAACGGCCTACAACCTCAAGCGCATCTGCGATTTCTTCGGCGTCGAGGCTTATGAGCTGAACCTGCCTGGCGAGCAGTTCGCCAGCCTGATCGGCGCCCGTAGCAACGATCAGCCGGCCCGCGCCCTTGGCGATCCGTTGCTGGAGCTGGTGCAGCCGTTGCGCCAGTACTCCAGCAGCCTGGCGCGCTATTGCGGCTACTACTTCGAATACGCCAACTGCATGTCGGTGCCGGGGCAGATTCTGCTGTCGCTGGTGCACCTGCGCGAGGAGCGCGGTAGTTACCTGTTCGAGCGCCAGGAACGCCAGGAGCCGGCCCGTGGCGGCAGCGGCAAGGCCGACGACTGGGTGCGCTGCCGTTACCTGGGCGCGGCCTTCAACCTGCAGGACCGGCTGTTTCTGATCGACTACGAGTCACTGACCGGCAACGAGATGAGCCAGACCATCCTCATCCCCAGCTTCAAGAGCCGCATCAACCGCCTCAATGGCCTGAAGACCGGCGTCTCCAGCGGCGACCTGCGCACCCCGGCCTGCACCCGCGTGGTCTGGGACTACCTGGGCGCCGACATCAACCGGGTCAATGCCTATCGCCAGGTGATGCTCTACAGCCCCGACGACCCCCGCATCGACGCCGACATCCGCCAGCGCCTGGCCTCAGCGCATATCCGCGACGGATTGTTCGAGATCGATTAGCCGGTTGGTGAAAACTTTGCCGGGGCCGCCAGCCTAAGCTGCAAAACAGGCCAGCGCTTGCAGCATGTTGGAGCACAAGCCGCGCAGACTCGAAGGACGGGAGTCGGCCAAGAGCGGACCTCTATTGGTTGTGAGAGAATTCGGTCTCTAATTGCCCAAGCTAGAACGGACTCTCCCTTGTATGGAATTGAATGCCCCAACTCTTCACGACATCGCATGTCACTTCTGTGTAAGCCACATTGCCGGCGCGATCATTCCCTCTACTCGTCTGAGCAAGATCCTCGAAAGCTTATTCCATGGGCAATCTATCACCTTACTGTCGCTTAACTATTTACAGCAGCAGAACCTCAATGAGCTTTATCAACTGGCGATTGGCCAGATTACCTATGAGCTCTTCATCGCAGCTTTAGACCCGGCTTTAGTCGCTCGTGAGAAGGCTGCCAAAGCAGAGCGCCAATCTCAGATGGCAGATCGTTTAGCCCGAGAACGCGAGTGGCGTGTTGAGGCTGAGCGTAAGGACAAAGCCGAAAAGGCTGCTCGTATTGCTCGCGCAGCAGCTCAGAGGGCTCGGTCAGATTATGAGCGTGAGGTCCGCATCGCCCGTGAAGCTGAGTGGGCAGTGCAATGCAACCGTAATCGTGAAGCGGCTGAAGCAGCGTACAAAACTCGCATGAGCGAACCCGATTACACCGCACCGACGGCCCGAGACATTGCCCGCCACTTCCGCGTAAACCACCCTGGCGCGATTACCTCGCCGTTTAGCAATATCCTGGATGCTCTCTATCAAGGGCGTCCGCTCGCAGCAGCTTATCTTAACTATCTCAAGGTCAAGGGATTTCCCCGGCTGTATGAACTGGCCATTGGTCAAGCCACCTACGAGTCTTATATTGCAGGCATCAATACCGCTGAGTCCGCACGGAAAGCAGCCGAATTAGCTCGTATTGAGCAGGCCGAAGCACAAAAGCTTCAACGTGAAGCGGCTGAGGCCGCCCGTATTGCTCGCGAAAGCGACCCTGCCTACATCGCCATAAAGGAGCGCGAGGCGAAGTGCCATAAGTACGGCATCTCCAACTTCAATCAGCTTCCAGATGAGTTGATGCCGCTTCTGAACAAATTAGACTCTGACGCCGCCTTATCTTCAGACGAATATGTGTGGCTGAAGACGACCGGCAAGAACTACTTCACATTTGAGGTGCGAAGGGCTTACCACCAAGGCCAAGCCGTGCGGTGTGTCAACGAGTACAAGCGCACACAAGATCCGTGGAACGTGATTAATGGGAGTGGCCACTACCGAAAATGCGACAGGCCCAGCGATGCACTGCAGTTGCTTGATCAAGCCGACATGGCTCGGTTTACGCTTCCCAAATTGAAGTCCGCTTTGTTCACGACCCGCGGCGGTGTGATGCGCGATCTTGGTCGGCGTGACGAGTCAGTAAAGTTGGGCGAACAGGCCCATGAATTGACACCCAAGGATTTTAGGCCGTGCACGCTACTGGGTGCCGTTCACATGGAGCTGGGCAACTACAACTTGGCGCATGATTGGTACAACAAGGCAATTAAGCTCGGTGCCACTGAGCAGAGCGTCGACAGCGAGCTAAAACGTATTTACGCACAAGCCGATAAGGCCAAGCGTGAAAGCATCAAAGCGTTCCTGCTTGCCGAAGATGCGGTGCGTTTCAGTTGGGTCAACGACAAGCTAGTAGCTCGGTCAACCAACCCAGCGGCGGATGAATAAAGCGTCATCCACCCTACGGAATACCAACATGTCGCCGCGTAGAGTGGACAACGTTTACTTGTCCACCGGCTTCTATGGCTGACGGCTTGGGGACCAGGCCGCTGAATAGCTGCCGGCGCTGCCATCGCAGCGGGGGCTGAAGTCACTTCAGCCTTCGTTGGTGAGCCTGTTTTTAACCGGGCAACGGCGAAGCAGGTTGCTGTTTAGCAACCTGCTGGATCGCTTGTTTAGTTACCGGTCTTGACCTTGCTCCACACGCGGGTGCGGATGCGCTCGATCTTCTGCGGCAGCGGTTGCAGCACGTAGAGGTTCTTCTGCGCCTCGGCGGTCGGGGTCAGGTTGGGGTTGTCGCGGATCTCGCTCTGCACCAGCGGCATGCCGTCTTTGTTCGGGTTCGGGTAGCCGAGGAAGTCGCTGATCGGCGCGATCACCTTGGGGTCTAGCAGGTTGTTGAGGAACTCATGGGCCTCGGCGACGTTCTTGGCGCTCTTGGGGATGGCAAAGGAGTCGAACCACAGTGGTGCGCCTTGCTTGGGCAGGCGCCAGTCGACCACCACGCCGTTGCCGGCTTCCTTGGCGCGGTTGGCGAACTGGAAGAAGCTGCCCGAGTAGCCGATGGCCACGCAGATGTCGCCGTTGGCGATATCGGTCATGTACTTGGCCGAGTTGAAGTAGGCGACGTGTGGTTTGATCTTCTGCAGCAAGGCGCCGGCTTTTTCATAGTCTTGCGGGTTGCGGCTGTTCGGATCGAGGCCCAGGTAGTGCAGGGCAATCGGCAGAATCTCGCCGGGCGAGTCGAGCATGGCCACGCCGCACTGCTGGAGCTTGCTGATGTTCTCTTCCTTGAATATCAGGTCCCAGCTGTCGACCGGGGCATTCTCACCGAGCACGGCCTTGACCTTGGCCGGGTTGAAGCCGATCAGCACGGTGCCGTACATGTAGGGCACGGCGTACTGGTTGCCGGGGTCGTTGGCGCTCATCAGTTGCAGCAGCTCCGGGTTGAGGTGCTGCCAGTTGGGCAGCTTGCTCTTGTCCAGAGGCTGGAACACGCCGGCCTTGATCTCGTTTTCGAGGAAGGTGTTTGTCGGCACCACCAGGTCGTAGCCGGAGTTGCCGGTGAGCAGTTTGGCCTCCAGGGACTCGTTGGTGTCGAAGATGTCCCAGGTCAGTTTGATCCCGGTTTTTTCGGCAAAGGTTTTCGGCACCGACGGCAGGATGTAATCGGCCCAGTTGTAGACCTTCAGCTCGCGTTCTGCGGCCTGGGCCATTGAGCCGAGCAGGGCGCTGCCGCAGAGGGCGGCGCCGAAGATGTGCTGGAGTTTGTTCATGTTGTTCTCCTGATGATCTAGGGGCGCGCTCAGGCGCCCTGGAAGCCTTCGAGTACGTTGACGGCGTTGATGCCGATTTCTGCCACCGCGTAACCACCTTCCATGACGAACAAGGTCGGTTTGCCGAGGGCGGCGATGCGTTGGCCCATGCGTAGGTAGTCCGGGCTGTCGAGCTTGAACTGCGAGATCGGGTCGTTCATGTAGGTGTCGACGCCGAGCGATACCACGATCACCTCGGCGCCGTAAGCGGCGATGCGCTGGCAGGCGGTTTCCAGCGCCGCGCCCCAGACGTCCCAGGCACTGCCAGCGGCCAGCGGCAGGTTGAGGTTGTAACCGGTGCCGACACCTTCGCCGGTTTCGTCGGCATAACCGAGAAAGTGCGGGTACTCGAAGCTCGGGCTGCCGTGGATATTGGCCACCAGCACATCGTCGCGGCCATAGAAGATCGACTGGGTGCCGTTGCCGTGGTGGTAATCGACGTCGAGGATGGCCACGCGCTTGGCGCCCTGATCGAGAAAGGCCTGGGCGGTGATCGCTGCGTTGTTCAGGTAACAGTAGCCGCCCATCACGTCGGCGCTGGCGTGGTGGCCCGGCGGGCGGCACAGGGCGAAGACCGTGTGTGCGCCTTGCGCTAGTTGTTGCTGGGCGCTGAGGGCGACCTGGGCCGAGGTATACACCGCCTGCCAGGTGCCGGCGGTGATCGGTGCGAAGCAGTCGAAGCTGTGGAAACCGTACTGACCGTAAAGGTCATCCGGGCGTTTGGCGCGCAGATGCCGGGCCGGGAACACGCCGGGGAGAAAATCGGCCGTGTTGCCCTGGGCGGCCCAGCCGGCCCAGGCTTTCTGCAGGAACTCCAGGTAATCGCCGGTGTGGATGCGTGCAATCGGCGCCATGCCGAAATCCAGTGGCGCGCGCACCTCGCCAAGGCCTTGCTGACGCACGCGGGCCAGCACATGGTCGGCGCGGGCGGGCATCTCGAAACAGGGTTGCAGTTCGCCGTTGAGCATTTCGCCCTGGGCGTGGTGCAGGCGGTGATCGTCGCTGTAGAAGGTAAGCATCTTGTTGTTCTCGCACCGTGGGACTGCCGGCATTGTTGGCCGGGTGGCGGCGGGCGGGGAACGATAGGAATGGCCAGTAGGGGATAAATGTGGCCAATGTTGAGGATGTGTTTGTTCCGCGCTGGATAAGGGAGAGCGCTTTTGTAGGAGCGGCTTTAGCCGCGAACACGCTGGAAATGTAGGCAAAGTTCGCGGCTGAAGCCGCTTCTACGGACCTATTTTTACTCCCTGGGGACAGGCAGCGGCTGAGAGGGTTTTAGCCCATTTAAAGACGTGTCAGTTGCCGCGCTGTTTGCTCAGGCGTGTTCGCGTAGGTCCTGCAGGCGTTGGCGCTGTTGGCCTTGGGCATCGAAATTGTCTGCTGCCAGCCAGCGTTCGAAAGCGGCGCAACAGGCCGGCCACTCATGGTCGAGCAGGGAGAACCAGGCGGTGTCGCGATTGCGGCCCTTGCGGATCAGGTGTTGGCGAAACAGCCCCTCGTAGGTGAAGCCGAAGCGTTCGGCGGCGCGTTTAGAGCGCAGGTTGGCGTTGTCGCATTTCCATTCCAGGCGGCGGTTGCCGAGTTCGAAGGCGTAGCGGGCCAGCAGGTAGACCGTTTCACTGGCCAGGGTGCTGCGCTGCAGGGCATTACCAAAACAGACGTGGCCGATTTCGATACTGCCGTGGGCCGGGCAGATATTCAGGTAACTGAGCAGGCCCAGGGCTTGGCCGCTGGCGTTGGCGATAACCGTGTAGAACACGGCGTCGCCAGGATTGCCGAGGCTGTTCAGCCACTGGGTGAAATCAGCGTGACTGGCAAACGGCCCGTAGCCCATATAGGTCCACTGTTGTGGGTCGGCATCCGCACCGTGCAGGGCCTGCCAGAGGTCGTCGCCGTGGCGCGCGGGGTCGAGTCGCTCCAAGCGCACCCGATTGCCGTGCAACACGGCGGCATCCGGGGTCCGTGCTGCTTGCCAGTGTTGCAGGTCGGTGCTGGGCATGGCGGACTCCTGCTTAGCTGAACAACTGGCGGTATTGGATAAACCCCGAGCGGCTGGCGATGCGGTCGTACAGCTGGCGGGCCTGGGCGTTGTCTTCCTGGGTCAGCCAGTGCACGCGGTTGGCACCATAGGCCTGGGCGGCGGCGTACACCTGCTCGATCAGCGCGCGGCCGACGCCGCCACCGCGTACGGTTTCGGCCACATACAGGTCCTGCAGGTAGCAGTAGTCGCTGACCGTCCAGCACGAGCGATGGAAGATCCAGTGCACCAGCCCGACCGCCACGCCGTCTTGCCAGGCCAACGCGGCAAACATCGGCTCGGCCGAGTCGAGAAAACGTTGCCAGGTGAGGGCGCTGACCTCAGCGGCAATCTCGGCGTTATAGAAGCGCTGGTAGCCCTGCCACAGCGGTAACCAGGCGGCGTGATCGGCGGCGGTGACGAGGCGAATCTGTAGCGTGGACATGGGCGTTCCTTATAGCTGGTGAGTGGGCTGCATGTGCGCGGCCAGTGCCTGATCCTTGGCCTGCGGGCTGGCGCTCAGGGCTTGCTGCACGCCGGCGTGGTCGGCGGCGTTGCGGTTCTGGCTGAGCTTCCATTGGCCCTGCAGGCGCTGGATCGGCAGGGCAAAGCCGACGATGGCGCGCAGCATGCTGTCGATATAGTCACGCGGCGCATCGTCCATGGCCCAGGGCTTAGGCTGGTTGCCTTCGTGGACGGCGGTCATGTGCGCCAGCAATTGGCGCAGGCGCTCGGGGTCATCAAACACGTCCAGCTGACCATGGGCGTGCACGCTGATGTAGTTCCAGGTCGGCACCGCCTTGCCATGCTCGGCCTTGGACGGATAGGCGCTCGGGCTGACATAGGCGTCGGCGCCGCTGAAAATCGCCAGGGCCTCGGGCTGTTCGGTAAACACCTGCCACTGCGGGTTGGCGCGGGCGAAGTGGCCATACAGGGTGCCGTACTTGCCTTCTTCAGCCACCAACAACAGCGGTAAATGACTGGCCTGCAAGCCGGCGCTGCTGTGGCTGACCAGCGTGGCCAGTGGGGCCTGGCGCATCTGCGCGTGCAGTTGGGCGAGGTCATCCTGGCGGAAGTGAGCAGGGATATACATGGGCGAACTCCGGTGGTGATGGCATCATCCTAGGCAAGCAATTGGCCTGTTGTAAGAGCCATTTATAGTGAGTTTGATGGAGCCAATTTGCCATGACCTTTCCCGTGCAGCTGCCTTTCGACCTTGCCGGTATCCAGCTCGACCCGCGCCGAGGCCTGGCGCGTCAGCTGTATCAGGCCCTGCGCGAGCGCATTCTCGATGGCCGCCTGCGTAGTGGTACGCGCCTGCCGGCGGGCCGCGAGCTGGCCGAGCTGCTCGGCGTGTCGCGCAATACCGTGGGGCGCGCGGTTGATCAGTTGTATGCCGAGGGCTACGTGCAGGCGCGTGTGGGCGATGGCACCTACGTGGCGCCGCTAGCCCTGCACAACGAGCCGACCCCTCGCGTGGCCAGCAGCCCGGCGCCGAGTGCGGCCTTGCAGCGGGTGCAGGCGCAGCAACTGCGGGTGCCGCCGAGCGGTGCACCGCGGGCGTTTCGCGTCGGCGTGCCGGCCTTTGATCTGTTTCCGTTCGAGACCTGGGCGCGACTGCAGGCGCGCTTCTGGCGCAAACCGTCGCCTGCGCGATTGGGCTATGGCGATCCAGCTGGTGATGCGCAGTTGCGCGAGTTGGTGGCGGCGTATCTGCGTAACAGCCGTGGGCTGCACTGCGACCCAGAGCAGATCGTTATCACCTGCGGTGCGCAGCAGGCGATCAGTTTGTGCGCGCAGTTGCTGGTCGACCCTGGCGACCGGGTGGCCATCGAGAACCCCGGGTATCGCGCCGCCGGCCATGCCTTTGCCGCGGCGGGCGCCGAGTTGTGCGGCGTGGCGGTGGATAGCGATGGCCTGGATGTGGCCGCGCTGGAGCAGGTGCAGGATTGCCGGTTGGCCTATATCACGCCCTCGCACCAGTACCCGACCGGAGTGACCCTATCGCTGGCGCGGCGCCTGGCGTTGCTGGACTGGGCCGAGCGCCAGGACGGCTGGATCATCGAGGATGATTACGATGGCGAATACCGCTACAGCGGCACGCCGCTGGCGCCTTTGGCCGCGTTGGACAGGCAGGGGCGAGTGATCTACGTCGGCACCTTCTGCAAGATCGCCTTTCCGGCCCTGCGTCTGGGCTATCTGCTGTTGCCTTCGGCCCTGGCGCCGCTGTTTGCCCAGCGCCGTGCCCTGGACATGCGCAACTCGGAAATCGGCACTCAGGTGGTGATGGCTGAATTTATCGCCGGCGGGCATTTCCAGCGGCATATCCGCCGTATGCGCGTGGCGGCCCGCAGCCGTCGCGATGCCTTGCTGGCCGCCTGGCCCGCGCACATTCCCGGCTGTGCGCCGTTGCCGGTAGTGGAGGCCGGGCTGCACCTGTGCGTGCGGGTCGAGACGCTGCAGCGCGAGGCCGAGCTGGTGACGGCGGCCCTGGCAGCGGGGGTCGAAGTCACGGCCCTGAGCGGTTACTGGCTGGCCGACAGCAGCACGCCACCCGATCAGCGCGCCGGCCTGGTGCTGGGCTTTGCCGCCGTGCCCGAGGCGCAGATCGACGCGGCCGTGCAGGCATTGCGTAAGGCCTGGAGTCTGTAACGGGTAGGATGGGTTGAGCGCAGCGATACCCATCGAGAATTCAGCGGCACCCAAGCCCATGATGGGTATCGCAGGCTCAACCCATCCTACGGCTGCGGCGTCTGACAGGTGTCGCGCAAAAAAAAGGATGGCCGAAGCCATCCTTGAAGGATGAGGGGCAGGCGCCCCTCCTGATGAGTCAGTTGAATCAGGCTTTGAGCGGCACCAGACGCGGCGCGATCATGTTCTCGGGACGCAGGATGTCGGCCAGGGTGGCGTCGTCCAGCAGCTTCTCTTCGCGCACCAGCTCCAGCACGCCGCGCCCGGTATCGAGGGCGATCTTGGCGATGCGGGTGGCGTTCTCGTAGCCGATGTAGGGGTTCAGCGCGGTGACCAGGCCGATGGATTGCTCCACCAGCTGGCGGCAGTGGGCTTCGTTGGCGCTGATGCCGTCGATGCAGTGCTCGCGCAGCATGTCCATGGCGCGGGTCAGCAGGCGGATCGAGTCGAGGATCTTGTAGGCGATCAGCGGTTCCATAACGTTCAGCTGCAACTGGCCGGCTTCGGCGGCGAGGGTCAGGGCCAGGTCGTTGCCGATCACTTCGAACGCCACCTGGTTGACCGCTTCCGGGATCACCGGGTTGACCTTGCCGGGCATGATCGAGCTGCCTGGCTGGCGTGCTGGCAGGTTGATTTCATTGATGCCGGTGCGTGGGCCGCTGGACAGCAGGCGCAGGTCGTTGCAGATCTTCGACAGCTTGACCGCGGTGCGCTTGAGCATGCCGGAGAACAGCACAAAGGCACCCATGTCCGAGGTGGCTTCGATCAGGTCGGCGGCCGGTACGACTGGGTGGTTACTGATGATCGCCAGACGCTCGACCGCCAGGCGCTGGTAGCCCGGGTCGGCGTTGATGCCAGTGCCGATCGCGGTGCCGCCCAGGTTCACTTCGGTGAGCAGTTGCGGTGCCAGGCGCTTGAGGTGCTGCAGGTCTTCGCCGAGGGTGGTGGCGAAGGCGCGGAATTCCTGGCCAAGGGTCATCGGCACGGCGTCTTGCAACTGGGTGCGGCCCATCTTCAGCACGTGGCCGAACTCCAGGCCCTTGGCGGCAAACGACTGGATCAGTTTGTCGAGGCTGTTGAGCAGGTAGTCATGACCGAGCAGCAGGCCGACGCGGATGGCGGTCGGGTAGGCGTCGTTGGTCGACTGCGCCATGTTCACGTCGTTGTTCGGGTGCAGGTACTGGTACTCGCCTTTCTCGTGGCCCATGGCTTCCAGGGCGATGTTGGCGATCACCTCGTTGGCGTTCATGTTGGTCGAGGTGCCGGCGCCGCCCTGGATCATGTCGACCACGAACTGCTCGTGGAACTCGCCCTGGATGATGCGGGCACAGGCGGTGCTGATCGCGGTGTGCTTGGCGGCGGACAGGTGGCCCAGCTCGCGGTTGGCGTCGGCGGCTGCCTGCTTGACCATGGCCAGGGCGATCACCAGTTTTGGGTAATGGGCCAGGGGTACGCCAGAGAGTCGAAAATTCTGCACGGCACGCAGGGTCTGAATGCCGTAATAGGCATCAGAAGGCACTTCCAGTTTACCGAGCAGGTCTTTTTCGATACGGGTAGATGCAGCAGCTGACATGATGTGTGTGGCTCTTTGGCAGTACGGCAAATGCCGCGATGCCCATAGAGTAGGGGTTATGCCGGCGAATCGGCCAATGCCGTTGCTTGCTGGGGTATGCACAATCGGCATAATGTCGCCGTGACTCGCCATGAATGTCGCGCGTGCATAATTTCAAACGGATATCGGGGTGGTGCAATGAACCTGGAAACCAAATGGCTGGACGATTTCGTTGCCCTGGCCGCCACCCGCAGCTTCTCCCAGGCGGCGATCAAGCGCTTCGTCACCCAGCCGGCCTTCAGTCGCCGGATCCGCAGCCTGGAGGCGGCGCTGGGGCTGACCCTGGTCAATCGCAGCCATACGCCGATCGAGTTGACCGAGGCTGGCCAGCTGTTTCTGGTTACCGCGCGCAACCTCAGCGAGCAGCTCGGCGAGGTGGTGCGCCACCTGCACAATATCGAGGGTCAGCCGGGCGAGGTGCTGCAGATCGCCGCCGCCCACTCCCTGACCCTGGGCTTTTTCCCGACCTGGATGGCGCGCCTGCGCCGCGAAGGTTTGCCGCTGCATACGCGCTTGGTGGCGAGCAACGTCGGCGAGGCGGTGCATGCCCTGCGCGAAGGCGCCTGCGACCTGATCCTGGCCTACTACGACCCGGATGCCGCCTTGCAGCTGACCAGTGAAATCTTCCCGTCGCTGCACCTGGGCCACACCGAAATGCTCCCGGTGTGCGCGGTGGACGCGCAGGGCGCGCCGCTGTTTGCCCTGGATAACGGCCAGAGCGTGCCGCTGCTGGCCTACAGCGCCGGGGCCTTTCTCGGCCGTTCGGTGAATGCGCTGATCCGCCAACGCGGCTTGCGCGCCACCACCGTGTACGAAACGGCGATGGCTGACAGCCTGAAAAGCATGGCCTTGCAGGGCCTCGGCGTGGCCTGGGTGCCACGCCTGTCGGTGACCGCCGAACTGGCTCGCGGCGAATTGGTCATCTGCGGTGACGAGCAATGGCAGGTGCCGCTGGAAATTCGCTTGTACCGCAGCGCCCTGCAGCGCAAGGCGGCGGTGCGCCTGCTGTGGCGCAAGCTGGAGGCGGGTGTGGGCGTGGCCGATTGAGTTGACGCGGGTGCGGCGAGCTCAGTGCATTCTTGGCTATGCTGAACACTGTTGTCGGCCCGCGAGATGTGTGTCGCGGCCCTTTCACGCGGGCCGCCGAGGCCTTGAGTTGCCTGCTTGGAAGGTTGTACGCCCATGATCCTGCTCAATCGCAGCCTGCTGTGGTTCTCGCGCTACCTATGGTTCAGTGTGGCGATCTTTGTCGTCTTTGTGCTGACCTTTGCCTTGTATGGCCGGGCCGAGCAGCGGATCAAGCAGGCCAATGACGCGCGGTTGTGGTCGCTGCAACTGAGCGATGAGCTGCGTGACACCTCGGAGGCCCTGACGATCAAGGCGCGGACCTTCGTGGTCACCGGCAAGCCGCGCTACCGTGAGCAGTACCAGCAGATTCTGGACGTCCGCGATGGTCGGCGTCCGCGTCCGCGCGAGGCACATGAAAACTATTGGGAGCTGACGCCTGCGGATGCAGGCCTGGAGCCCGCCCAGCCGTTGCTGGCGCTGATCCAGCAAGCCGGCTTTTCACGCGCGGAGATGAATCTGCTGGCGCAGGCCAAACAGGCGTCCGATGCACTGACGCAGGTCGAGTTCAAGGCCATGGATGGGCGGGCGGCCAGCCCCGAGGCGCGCGAGGCGGCGCTGACGTTGCTGTTTGACGATGCCTATCAGCAGGCCAAGGCCGCGATCATGCGGCCGATCTTTAGCGTGCAGCGGTCGGTCGAGCAGCGCACCCTGGCGGCGGTGCAGCAGGCGGAGCAGCAGGCACGCTACCTGCGCTGGCTGTTCGCGCTGCAGGCCGGGTTGATGCTGCTGACTCTGTTCGCCGCCAGGCATAGCCTGCGGCGGATTCTGGGTGGCTCCCTGATGGCCTTGTCGCAGCGTATCGAGCGCCTGGGCCGGGGCGACTTTGCGGCCGTCGATGCGGTGGCGCCGGGCGATGAGCAGACCGTCATGGGCTGGCTGGCGCAGGCGCAAGAACAGTTGGCCAGGATCGATGGCGAAAACCAGCAGACCAAACAGCTGGCCGTGGCGGCCGAACAACGTTTTCGCGACATCGTCGATACCACCGACGGCATCGTCTGGGAGGCCGATGCCCGCACCTTCCAGTTCACCTTTATCAGCCAGAAGGCCGAGCGCCTGCTCGGGTTTAGTACGCAGGAGTGGCAGGGCCCAGGGTTTTGGGTCGAGCACCTGCACCCGGATGATCTGGGCTGGGCGCCGGAGTATTGCGCCTCCTGCACGGGCCGCCTGGAGCCCCATGATTTTGAATACCGCTTTATCGCCAAGGACGGGCGCACGGTGTGGTTGCGCGACATTGTCACCGTGGTCGCCCAGGACGGCGAGCCGCGTTGGCTACGCGGGCTGATGGTGGATGTCAGCGCGCAGAAGCTGGCCGAGCAGGAGTTGCGCATCGCCGCGGTGGCCTTCGAGTCGCAGGAAGGCATGCTGGTCACGGATTGCGACTTGCAGATCCTGCGCGTCAACAGCGCCTTTAGCCGGATTACCGGCTATAGCGCTGCGGAGGTGCTGGGGCAGCAGCCGAGCATCCTGCAGTCGGGGCGCCACGATGCGCGGTTCTATTCGCAGATGTGGCAGTCGATCAACAGCCTTGGCGTGTGGGAAGGCGAGATCTGGAACCGGCGCAAAAATGGCGAGATTTACCCGGAGTACCTGACCCTGAGCGCCGTGCACAACAGCGACGGCAAGGTCAGTCACTACGTTGCCACGTTCAGCGACATTACCCTGCGCAAGGCGGCCATGGATGAAATCCACCGGCTGGCGTTCTACGACGCGCTGACAGGGCTGCCGAACCGCCGCCTGCTGCTCGACCGTCTTGGCCAGGCGCTGGCCGCCAGCCAGCGCAGCGGCAAGCTGGGGGCGCTGCTGTTTATCGACCTGGACAACTTCAAGCAATTGAATGACAGCTGGGGGCATGCCCTGGGCGATCTGCTCCTGCAGCAGGTTGCCCAGCGCTTGCAAGCCAGGGTGCGCGAGAATGACACCGTGGCGCGTTTTGGCGGGGATGAGTTCGTGGTGATGCTCGAAGGCCTGAGCGTGGATGCCGTGGGTGCCGGCGAGCAAACCAAGCGTATCGGGGAAAAGCTGCTCGGCGATCTCGGCCTGCTGTTTCACCTCGATGGCCGTGAATATCAAACGACCGCCAGCATTGGCGCGGCATTGTTCAGCGCTGAGCGCACCTCGGTGGACGAGTTATTGCGCGGCGCGGATATTTCCATGTACGCAGCGAAGAAAGCCGGGCGCAACGCGCTGCGCTTCTTTGACCCGGCCATGCAGGAGGTCATCAGCCAGCGTGCGGTCCTGCAGCGCGAACTGCAGAAGGCCAGCAGCGAGCAGCAGTTTATCCTGCATTATCAGATGCAATGCGATCAGCACGGGCGCGTGACCGGTGCCGAGGTGTTGATTCGCTGGCAGCATCCGCAGCGCGGCCTGATCCCGCCGAATGACTTTATTCCGCTGGCCGAGGAGTCTGACCTGATCCTGCCGATTGGCTATTGGGTCCTGGACACGGCCTGCACGCAACTGGCGTTGTGGGCGCAACAGGCGGAGACCGCCAGGCTAAGCCTGGCGGTCAATGTCAGCGCCAAGCAGTTCGGTTTGCCGACCTTTGTCGAAGAACTCAAGGCGCTGCTGGAGCAGAGCGGAATCAACCCGAGCCTGCTCAAGCTGGAGCTGACCGAGAGCCTGTTGCTGGAGAGCACTGAAGAGACCATTGCGAAAATGCTGACGCTCAAGACCCTGGGGGTGAGCTTCTCGATGGATGACTTTGGCACCGGCTATTCATCGTTGGCCTACCTGAAGCGCTTGCCCTTGGACCAGTTGAAAATTGACCGTTCATTCGTGCGGGACGTGCTGCTTGATCCCAACGACGCGGTAATTGCCAAGACCATCATCGTGCTGGGCCAGAGCCTGGGCTTGCAAGTGATCGCCGAAGGGGTCGAGAGCTGCGAGCAACGGGCCTTCCTGGTGGCCGCGGGCTGCCGGTTATTTCAGGGTTACCTGTTCGGCCGGCCGGTGCCCATCGCGGAGTTTGAAGCCTCCCTGCGCCAGGCCGCGGCCCCGCCCTGCCCACCGTTGCGCGCCTAGCGGCTCGGACGAGCGATCGGCAAAGCCCGCCGTCAGCGTGTTTGGCGTACTTACCAGTGAGCAAGTCTTGCTTGATGGTCAGTGACGCCTGGGTGGCGCGCTCAGGCCTGGCGCGTGCGCAGCAGGCGCTCGGCGCCACCTTCGGCGATGCGGCGGTTGCCGACACGCTCGGCACCGCCCTCGACAATCCGCTTACCGCCGACGCGCTCGGCGCCATCGGCGGCAATCCGACGATTGATCAGGCGTTCGGCGCCGCCTTCGGCCAGTGGTTGCACGGGGGTGAGTTGTTGTTCTTCGACCTGGCTGCTGCGCAGTTCACCGAGCAGCGGCTGGGGTTGGCTCTCGGGCAGGGCAAAGGCGTTAAAGGACAGGCTGGCCAGGATCAGGCTGGCGAAGGCTTGGCTTTTCATGGGATGGCTCCTTGTGGGGGCTGGGTGGGTGTGGAGCCCATGATAGGCGCAATAAATTGATTAAAAAGCGCATATTAATGATTAAAACAATCGATAAATTAGATTGTTGTGCCTGAGCGTCAGCGCTGGTGGCCCGCGGTCCCTGCCAGTGCCGGCGTGCAAAAACGCCGTTGATGTGGTTTAACGGCTGCGGGTGGCGCTGGAGCCACGCCGGATACGTCACAGGGAGAACCGAATGAATCCGATGCTGAACCTCAAATCCATTGTTGGCGGGCTGCTGGCGGTGTTGTTGCTGATTGCGCTGATGGGCTCCTGGTACACGGTGAACGAAACCGAGCGCGGCGTGCTGCTGCGCAACGGCGCCCTGGTGGGCGTGGTCGAGCCGGGCCTGTCGTTCAAGATTCCGCTGATCGAGACGGTCAAGCGGATCTCGGTGCAGAGCAATGCCACCACCTATCAGGGCCTGCAGGCCTACAGTAAGGACCAGCAGACCGCGACCCTGAATGTCTCGGTGTCCTGGCACGTGGTGCCGGCGGAAGTCGGCAAGGTGTACATGCAGTACCAGGACCTCGATGGCCTGGTTTCGCGCCTGATCAGCCGCCAGGTGCCAACCCAGGTGGAGAACGTGTTCGGCCAGTACAACGCGGTCAGCGCGGTGCAGAACCGCGGCAAGTTCGTCGCCGACGTGACCAAGGCGATCCGCGATTCGGTGACCGGGCCGGTGGTGATCGATGGCGTGCAGGTGGAGAACATCGACTTTTCCGATGACTACGAGCGCTCCATTGCCCTGCGCATGAAGGCCGAGGTCGAGGTGAAAACCCGTGAGCAGATGCTCGCCACCGAACAGGTCGAAGCGCAGATCGTGGTCACCCGTGCCCAGGCCGACGCCGACTCCAAGGTCGCCCAGGCCAAGGCCGATGCCGAAGCCACGCGACTGCGCGGCAGCGCCGAGGCCGATGCGATCAAGGCTAAGACCCTGGCCCTGAGCAGCAACCCGATGCTGATCGAACTGACCAAGGCCGAGCGCTGGGACGGCAAGTTGCCCACCACCGTGCTGCCCAACGGCACCTTGCCGTTTATCGACGC
>RCMZ01000334.1_pt1 | contig 27176 bp, 24 predicted proteins | sample 2041141 | NCBI WGS metagenome assembly RCMZ01 (sample SAMN09708263, study PRJNA481090) | Wastewater metagenome, whole genome shotgun sequencing project. | biome: sewage; isolation source: Davis station wastewater (DW) | place: Antarctica: Davis Station | collected 2010-03-01 | reverse complement strand
CTAGAGATATACAGATCGGTTTCGTAGGAAAGCTTCCAGCCGCGCCCGAAAATTCCCTTGGGAGAATTCGGATGGCTGAAGCGGCTGTTGTAGTGGCGGACGATCTCCAGGCCGAGGACGCCGGGCAGCGCCGGCATGTCGACCTCCTTCTGGTACTTGTTGCCGGAGAGCAGGTTGATGGGATTGCCGCCGCCGACGTCCTGCGGCGTCGAGGACGACTGGGTGGCCGGACCGGAATCGGCGGAGCAGGGATTGCCGGCCCCGTTGCCGGTGCAGTTATGGGGGTCGGTGCCGCCGCCGGGCGAGGGTGGGCAACTCATGGTGACGCCGCAACCCGACGACGAGCCGCCGCCCAGAATGTCCGCGACGGAGGCGCCTTGCGCTGTCGCCGTCAGCGGGAGCAGCAGGAGGGCGAAAATCTGGCATCGAAAGGAAGTGTGCATCGGGAGTGGGCTCGAAGGGAGTTCGTCGATTCGTCGATGTCCGGTGCTTGGACGGGGTCAGGCTGACGGGCAGGGGGGGACTCCGCCGTCGTCTCCGCCGCCGGTGTTCCCGCCGCCGCCGTTGTCACCGGGTTGGGTTGGCGTGTCGGGCGACTGGCAGGAGACGGTCTGGCATTTGGGCGGGGGATTGCTCGTGCTGGGCGGGTCTCCGGGGTCGCTCGGGTTGCCCTGGTTTCCCTGGCCCGGCAGCGAGACGGCGCCGTCCGGCTCGATGGCGCTGCTCTGCATCTGAACGGTGACGTGCGAAACGACGGGGATGAGGCCGCGCTGGACCAGCTTGCTGTGGTTGGGGTCGTTTCCGGTGTCGAGCCACTTGAGGTAGGTCGAATAGACGGAGGCGATGAAAGGAATCTTGGGTTTATAGCCGTGGATGATGCGCAGCTTGATGAGGTTTGCGTCCTGGATGCTCTGGCCGGAGGCGGCCCCGATCTTTGCCGGGTCCTTGAAGCTTAGCCCGGCGTTGGGGATGACCCGCCGCCCGTTGCCGATCGTGTCTTGCAGCGTCTTGTCGTTCCAGTCGTCGAAGCTCTCCTTGGTGGGGTTGAGCATTTCGATGTAGGTGTTGGCGGTGACGTCCGCGAGGGCCGCCGCATAGGAAGCCGCAAGCTGTTCGCTGTTGGTTCCTCCTCCGTAGGCCGGGATCAGGGCGCGTGCGTAAGCCTGGCGAGTTTTTTCTAGGCTGGCGTTGTGCATGCTGCCGGCCCGGGCCGCCATGAAGCTCGCGTGGTTGTACTGGTTCTTCGCGAAGAAGAGCAGGCCGTACTGGAGCGCCCCCAGGCCGATGAGGGTGATGACCGGGGCGACGACGGTGAACTCGACCATCGCCGATCCGCGCTCGCGCCGTGTGCGGGTTTGTGGGGGGGCCTTTCTCGGGGGGGCGGAAAGGAGGGCCTTCAGATGCATTTTCATTTGCGGTGGAGCAGTTGCGGGTAGTGAAGCTGGGCACCCGGCTCGATGCCGAGCTGGTCGATGGCGCCGGCCGGAATTTCCAGCGTGTGGCGGGTTTGGGCCGTGCCGTAGCTATGGCTTGCGCGCCACGGGGCGAGGCGGGGAATGCAGCGGGTGACGGTGCCTTGTCCGTCGAGATAAACGATATCCAGCGGGTAGCGCATGAAAGCGGTGTGGATGCTGCTGCATTCCGTGATCAGAAGTCCGGACGGGATCGGGTGTGTCGCCAGCGGTCCGCGCAGCATGAGTCCCCGGAATCGGCTCATGAAGCGGTCTGCGATTTCGAGGGCGAGCGGCGACTGCCCGTGCTTTCCCGCGATCCAGGCATTGGCTTGTTGCTGATCGAGCGGAGGATTGGCGGACATGTCAGATTCCCGCATTGAGGAACTTGATGACGATGGGGAAGAACAGCACGATGAAGGTGCAAGGGAAAATGAAGGCGATGAGCGGGAACAGCATCTTGACCGGCGCTTCCATCGCCAGTTTTTCCCCGCGCAGGAAGCGGTCAACGCGCTGCTGGTCGGCCTGCGCGCGCAGGACCGGGCCGAGGCTCATGCCCATGCGTTCGGCCTGAATGATCGATGCGACGAAATTGGTGACCGGTGCCTCTCCGAGGCGGGCGGCGAAGTTGCGCAGGCTTTCGGCCCGGGGCTTTCCCGCCCGGATATCGCGCAGGACCCGCTGGAATTCGTCGCGCAGGACGCCTTTCGGTCCCTTCAGGACGGCCTGGTTGATGGCGCCTTGCAGATTCAGGCCGGCTTCCACGCACAAGGTGATGATGTCGAGGTAGAAAGGCAGGCTTTTGAGGACTTCCCGCCGCCTGGCGGTCAGGCGGTCGCGGAGCCAGATGGCCGGGTACATCCAGCCGAAGAAGCCTCCGGCAAGTGCGAATTCCAGGTAGAGCGGGATCGCCAGCGGGTCTTCTCCGCGCTTGCCAGGGTCGAACGAGCCGAGCGCCCAGACGAAAAGCAGGCTCGCGCAGGCGCCGCAGACGATGCGGGCGGCGATGAACTGCACCGGGCGGAGTGCGTAGTCGAGCCCTCCTTTGCGGAGCTTCGTCGTCAGCACGGTATCCATCTTGGCGGGGACGCGCGCTTCGAGGTAGAAGCTGATCCACTGGATCGGCCACCATATCAGCCGGAATCCGGCCGGCGGGGGATCCTTGTATTCCCTGTCCTCGTCCGGCACGTTCGATATGGCGCGGCCGATCAGCCAGCCGACGAGTGCGAAGGAAAGGCCGATGCCGATGGCGACGAGCAGAATGGGGAGGAACGTTGTGTTGGTCATGGCTTACACGTCGATGGCAATGATCCGGCGGATGACATACACCCCCATGCATTCGAAAAACGCGATGACGACGAGCGTTGCCCATCCTTCCCTGGTGTGCCAGAGATGCGACATGGCCTCTGGTTCCATCTTGTCGAGGATCGCCATGAGGACGAGGGGCAGGGCGCCGACTACCCAGGCCTGGAGCTTGCCTTGCGCCGTCAGGGCGGCGATCTTCCCTTCCATCTGCAAACGGCTGCGGATGGTATTGGCCGCCCGTTCGAGCGTTTCGGAAAGGCCGCCTCCCGTTTCGGTGGCGATGCGCATCGCCGAGACGATCAGGGTGGTGGACGGGGTCGGGATGCGGCTGCCGAGGTTGTTGAGGCTTTGCTCCAGCGTCACGCCCAGGCGCTGTTCGCGGAGCATCAGGCTGAATTCCTGCGAGATCGGCGGATGGGCTTCGGCAATCAGTTGGGACATGGCTGAGTTCAATCCCAGACCCGCCCGCAGGGCGCCGGCGATCATCATCAGGGCGTCGGGCAGTTGTTGCTCGAATTTGTCGAGGCGACGTTTGCGCATCCAGGCGTACAGGTAGCGCGGGAGGAGACCGAGCAGGAAAAATACCGGGACGGCGACCAGGGCGGAGCCGGTGAGGCTCCAGGCCGCAATCCCGCCCAGTGCCATGATCGCCAGATTGGCGGCGAACAGCTTGCGGGGGTCGATGAAGAGGAAGAACTCCTGCGCCTGAAATTGCGCACGCTCGGTGAACGATGCGCGGTACCTGGCCATCGTGACCGTGCCGATATCCATGACGAACCATGCGAGAAGGCCTGCGGAGAGGGCGACGACCGCAACGATGATGCCGAACGTGGTGTTGTCCATTGCGTCCCCCGTCTCAGATTTCGATCGGGTCGTCGGCCATCAGGCCTTCGATCTGCTCGGGCATGAAGATTCCGACATCGAGCGGATGTCCCGTGGCGCGCAGTTCCTCATAGAAGCTGGGCACCATGCCGCAGCCCGTGAAGGTCCCGGCCACCTTGTGGTCGGGACCGGTGTAGCCCTGGCTCTCGAAGCGGAAGATTTCCTGCAGCTGGATCTTGCCGCTTTCCATTCCGGTGATTTCCGCGATGTTGGTGACGAGGCGGCTGCCGCAGGCGAAACGGCTCTGCTGGATGATGATGTCCACCGCCGAGGTGATCTGTTCCCGGATGGCAACCAGCGGCAGGTCCATCCCGGCCATCAGCACCATGGTTTCGAGGCGGGCCAGCGCGTCGCGCACGGTGTTCGCGTGCAGGGTGGTCAGTGATCCCTCGTGCCCGGTGTTCATGGCCTGCAGCATGTCGAGCGCCTCGGCGCCTCGGCATTCGCCGACGACGATGCGGTCGGGGCGCATGCGCAGGGTGTTGCGCACGAGATCGCGGATCAGGATGGCGCCCTTGCCCTCGACGTTCGAGGGGCGGGCTTCCAGGCTGACCAGATGTTCGTGGTGCAGCTTGAGCTCGGCCGCGTCCTCGACCGTGATGACCCGTTCCCCCGAGGGGATGAAGTTGCTGAGGATGTTGAGCAGGGTGGTCTTGCCGGAGCCTGTGCCGCCTGAAACGATGATGTTCTTCCTGGCTTCGACGCAAATCTGGAGGAAGGTCGCCATGTTGTCGCTGAGCGATCCGAAGCGGACGAGGTCGGCGGCTCCCAGTTTCCGTTTGGCGAACTTCCGGATGGTGACGCAGGGGCCTTTCAGGGCGAGCGGGGGGATGATGGCATTGACCCGGGAGCCGTCCTTCAGCCGTGCATCGACCATCGGCGAGGATTCGTCGATACGGCGGCCGATCGGGGCCACGATTCGTTCGATGACACCCATCACGGCGCGATCGCCGGTGAATGCCAGGGGGTGTTTGACCAGCCTGCCGGAGCGTTCGATGTAGATCTGGTCGTAGCGGTTGACCATGATTTCGGAGACGGAGTCGTCAGCCAGCAATTCTTCCAGCGGACCAAGGCCGATGGCTTCGTTGAGCACCTGCTTGGATATGAGGTCCCGATCAAGGCTCGGCGGGAGTTCAGCGTCCAGCTCCGCGATGATTTCCTCGATCAGGCGCGTCGTTTCGGCCCGCAGGATGTCGTCGGACATGTGGTGGACGTCCTGCCTGCGCAGGTCCATCGTTTCCAGCAGCTGGCTATGCAGCCGCTTGCGCCACTCGAATTCGAGCTCCTGCTGGGTGGGGTCCGGCACTACCATCAGCGAAAAGCCCGGCGTTGAGGGGGCTGGCGCCTCGTCGTTCGCCTCGACATAGACCTGTTGGGCCCGTTCGGCGTGGCTTCTCGATGCGGCGAGTTCCTCCGTTGCTAGCTTGTTGCGGTAGGCAGCCGTGTCCGAGCGCGATTCGGGGTGGGCCGCCTGTACGATGCCCGAAGCCTTGCCGGTCTCGGCGACCTTCAGCTGGAAGGGGCCGATGGCGATGACGTCCGTGGCCTTGAGGGGGCCGTGCTGATGGTTGATGCGCTGGCCGTTGACGAGGACTCCGATGAAGGCGCCCATGTCTTCGATCAGGACCCCGGAGGGGGTACAGATCAGGCGGGCATGCTCTTTCGCAAGGCGCCAGCTGTCGAGGCGGATTTCGTTTTGCGCGCCCTTTCCGATGACTGCGTCATTGGGGGCCTGGATCAGCTTCTGTTGGCCGTCGGGGTAGAGGATTTCTACTTGGAGCATGACGTTTACTCCGCTTCCGCCGGGGCGAGCCACTGGGCCTGCGCCCAGCCGCGGCGATCGCCCACCTGCACGGCAGCCCAGCCGAAACGCAGAGGCTGCGGGAGCGCTTCGACGACGCTGTTGAACGGGAGGCGTTGGAGGAGGGCGGCGTTGATGTCCGGAGCAACCCTCAGGGCCAAACCGTCGAATGCCACGCGGTAGGCGGGATTGCCGAGATTCGACGGATTGGCGGTGACGGGGGACGTTCCAGGGTTTTCCGCCGGGGCGGGGGCGTTGCCGTCGTTAAGGGCGCTGGCGTTCGGTCGGCGGTAGGTCTTGACGACGGGACTATCGTCCGTCGTTTCGAGGTTCTTCTGGCCGACCCAGCCTCCGATGGAGCCGATCATGACGTGACGCCATTTGCCCGATCGCCCCTTGGGGCCAGCCGAAACGATGCTGTCGCGACCGAGTTGCACCATGATCGTTGCGTTTCTGTCCGGCGATTCCCGCAGGGCGATACCGTCCACTAATACGCGGAAACTCTCCCGCTTCGATGTCTGGAGCGGATTTTCGCCAGCGGGGACCGTATTCGTCGTCTGCTGCGATGCCGCTGCGGGGACCGGCATGATCGGTGCAGGTTCGATAGGCGCCCGTTCAATCGTGGGCGTCGGCGGCTGGGCTTGTCGCTTGCCGGATGAGGTCGGTCCTTCGGTGAACTGGCTCGCGTCTTGGCCCGGCTGGATGGGGGTGCTCAGGTAGGGCGCCTTGCCGAGATTGTCCTGGAGCTTTTGACGCGTTCGATCGATGCGGTCAACCAACTCCGGGGTGTGGCTATCGACCACCGTCGGCGTCACGAACACCACGAGTTCTGTCTCGTCGTTCTGGAAACGCTTCGAGCGGAATAAGGCCCCGAGGATCGGGATGTCGCCGAGAAACGGAACTTTGTCGATGTTGTTGCTGGTCTTGCGCGACAGCAGCCCGGCCAGGATCAGGGTTTCGCCATTGCGGACGTTGAATTCGGTGTTGGTCTTCCGGGTCAGGAGCGCCGGGCCGGCGGCCGTGCTGAGGGATGGATCGATCGAGCTTACCTCGCTGTCGATCGTGGCGCGGACGATGCCGTGCCTGTCGACCTTGGGCGCAATCTTGAGGCGGATCCCGTACGGCTTGAACATCACGGTCGGGCCGTTGATCGTCGAGACGGTATATGGGTATTCGCCGCCTGCGAGGAAGAACGCTTCCGAGCCGTTGCGCGCCGATAGCTGCGGTTCGGCGAGAATCGAGGCCGTGCCGTTCTGGGCGAGCAGGGCGAGCTGGGCGTTGAGCCCCATGTTGACCACACTCAGCGCATTGATGCCTGCATGCAGGGGAATGCTCGCTCCTCCTGCCGCCGCGACGATCGGGGCTGCGTTGTTGCTGCCCGTCTTGAGGTTGATCTGGTAGTCGGCCAGATTGTTTCCATGGGTGATGGGGCTCCAGATGGCGCCGACTGCAACACCGCCCGTGCTGGTCCACTTCAGGCCCATTTCCTTGAGCTCGTTAACCGGGAACTCGACGACCTTGACGTCGAGCAGAACCATCTTTTCCCAGCCAATGCGATTCGTGAAATTGACGACCTGCGGATAACGCTTGGCCAGTTCGTCGATCTTCGCCATGTCCTGATCGGAAAGGTTGTCGCCTTCGACAATTACCTTGTCGCCGATGACGGAGGCTTTCGCATTCGGGATTCCAGACAGGAAGGCTGCAATTTCGCGGGCATACCGGCTGGTGTCGCCGGGCAGGATATTGATCTTGATGCGCTGGTAGCGTCCGTCCTCGTTCCAGACGAACAAGGAGGAGGTCCCCACCGCATTGGCGAAGACGATGATCTCTTTGTTGTCGAGGGAGGCGGCCGTCAGTATCTGGCCGTTGCCAACTGCTATGCGCGCAACTCCAGGCGCCGGGAAAACCCGGGATTCGCCGACGAACATCTCGATTTCGGGAATGTTGCCTTGATCGTCGAGTTTCTTGATCGGGGCGTATGGCTGGTTCTTAATTGCCGGGGCGGCTTTCGTCGGCTTCAGGTTCTCGCCGAATCGCGCGCTTACCGGCGGCGGCGCTTCCGGGAGTTGTGCGTTGTCGGCGGCAAAGCCTTCGGTGGCGACAGCAAGCAGGGTCAGGATGGAAAGCAAGCAAGGGGCGGCTGGAAGCTGGATCCGCCCCGAGGCGGTAGTTTTGGTCGGCGTTGTCATCGTGCAGTGTGCTTTTTGGTGGATTTATTTGGATTGCGCGCGCGCATTCGTGAGAACTGCGGGCGGAACTGCGGGAGGCGCGCCGCTGAAAATCCTGTCTCCGCCTTCCGTCGGTTCGAATTGCCCCAGGTGCAGGCCTTCCGGGGGAATTCTTCCGCCGCGGCCGCCGTAGAGCACGGGAACATCCACCATTTCTCCCGTGACATCGCGCATGAAGAGGGCGGCGGTGTTGCTGATGGGTAAGGGGACTTTGTCTTGCGGATTGCGCAAAAGGGCCGTCAATTTGCCTGCTTCGCGTAGTCGTATGATTATTTGTGCCTGCTCTGGCGTGGTATCCAGAGTGACGGTCGAGTAGTGCTTTTTCTCGCCGCTCTTCGGATCGTCAATGACGCGCTGCCCGGTTGCCAGGATGGAAATTCCTTGCAGTACGGCGAACGTGTATTTTTTGCCGTTTTTATCGACGGAGGCGAGCAGGTCGATCTGGTCGCCGGGTTCCAGCATTCCGGAGATGGAGTTGATTTCATCCACGGGGACGGTCAGGGCGCGTCTTCCGTTCATTACGCGTGCCGAGAAGGTCGGGAGCCGCTTGCCTTCGATCAATCCCCAGAGAATCATTTCCCCCGGGTTGACCGGATACGCCAAGCGCTGGCCTTCGACGTGCTCGAAGCTGTCCGGCGTGAGGGCTTGCGAATGCGCGTAGTCCACCGGTATGGGGCGGACGGCCAGAGTTTCGGCGCTAATGACTTCGCCCTTGTTGAGCGCCCGTTTTGCGACGACCACATTGATGGTCTTCACGGTGCCGCGAGCTTCTATTTCGGCAAGGCGATTGCGCATATAGCTGGTTGCGGCAAGGGCCGCCAGCAGGCCGATGCCGAGGGCAACACCGAGAACGATCCAGGATTTTGTGGGGCGGAGGTTGCGGAAATTGGGAAGTTTCATGGAGTGAATGGTTCGAGATGCTTAAGTCGGAATGGAAATTGCGAAGCTGAACCTTCGATAGGCTTCCTGGAAAGCGGAGGCGAGTTGCCACAGGACGCTGTCGTCGTCGGCGAGGCTAATGCCCAGAGCCATGACCAGCGCCCCGGTCACGACGAGGTACTCGACCATGGCTTGTCCGCGAATGGATGCGATGTTCATTGGCTCCTTCCCTTGACTGTCGATACTGTGTTGATCACCGCCACCGTGCGACCGGATGAATCCGTGGAAATGGTTGCGGTGACTTCCTGTGCATCTCCCTTGAAGTACAGGACCCGCCCTTCGACGGAGGAATTCGAGGTGGCATCCGAGGCCTGGATCTCGCGTTCAAGCTTCAGGCCTTGCGCCTTCAGGCGGTCGGCAAGCGCGTTGCGGTTGGCTTGCTCGCTTGCGTCGTTGGTGAAAATCAGGTGCTGGGAGCGGCGGCCTGCGTCGACCGAAGACATATGGCTGAGCAGCCGGGAGCCGGACGGGAGTTGATTTTTGATCCGTTCATATTGAGCGGCGTTGTCCGCATCCCGATCGCGCACCGTCTTGAAATCGGTAAGCGAAACGGTCCCCTTCGTCTTGGCGCCGGCGGGTTCCAGGCGAACGGTCATGAAATGATCGCCATAGGCTTTACCGAGAATCAGGGCGTTGTCTATCCGGTTTTCTACGAGTGGCTGTCCGAGTCGCTCGCGATACCAATTCGCTACCAGCGGAAGCGCTTCCGCCGAGATAAACCCATGGATTTGCATGGGGATTCCATTGAGGATGATTTCGTTGCCAACCGAAAACGGCGTTGCCGACCGCGGGATGAGGACGGCTGGCGGCGTTCCCGCCATAGCGAAGCCCGCTTGGAAGATTCCGAGGAGCAGGGCGATGCATCTCTGACGGATCGGGGCGGAGCGGATCATTTGGCGCTCTTCAATCGATCCGTCGGGACTACGTCGCGCCAGAAATCCAGGCGCCCGAGTTTCGGCCCTTCCATCCCGCCGGGGTATTCGACGGCAGTAACCAGCGGAGATGCCGTAGCGGCTATCCCAGCCAGTTGTCCGGCGGGGAAAATTGCCGCGCTCGCCATGATCTTGTCTTCGACCTGTTTGGGGTCTTGTGCCGTCCACGGGTCGATCAACAGAGTCGTTGAGTCGGTCATGACCAGGTTCAGCGTGTCGAATGGCGCATAAAATGCGAGGCCGCTCGGAAGGTTGGCCACATTCACTGCGACATTTGCCGAATAGATGCCGTGAGAGCGCAGTTGAAGTTGGCTGGCCAGCATGAAGGGAGCGGTGTCCGAAGCCGAGCTAAAGCCTTCGCTGTGCTTTTCCCCGAACTTCGATCCATAGCTCACGATGACGTCGGAAAACTTCCGGATCAACGGGTCTCCTTTCGGATCCGTCCAGAAAGGATTCCTGTGGGCGTTGAAATCCCCGGCCACATCATCGGTCTTGATCGCAGCATCCGGGTTGCTGAAAAATCGCCGTCGAACCTCGTCGGCCAGTTGCTCCTCCGGTTTCCATGTGCCGGCCGTGTCGTTGCGGGTTATCGCGTCGAATGCGGCGTATCGACTGGCGATCAGAGTGGAATGTCTTAAATCCTGATACTTCGCGATTATCGGAATCAGAAGAAATAGTGGAAGCAGCGCGAGAGCGACGACCAGGAATTCGGTCAGCGCCTGTCCGCGGACAGTCCGTTGGATCGGGGTCATTGTCCTTGCCCCCCCCGCGCCGTGATGTCGCTCGGCAGTTCAAAGCGTTTCTGCTCGATTGTGGTGTTGAGTCTGGCCTCCACCGCAGAGAGGTGCATGTTTGCGCTTTTCAGGCTCAGCAAAACGCCGGAGATACCGAGATGCAGCGGCGCGGGAACGATGGAGAAGCTGTTTTGGGGGCGGAGGACGCATTTTTCATCGTCCGGTAGCATTGGCTGGCGATAGACCTCGCAGGTATGGCCGGCGATATCGCGTCTCTGCCCGGTGGCAGGAAACATGCTCGGATTCGAGGCGATCCTCGGCGACGCTTGAGACGGCTTCCTCGCGATCGCGCGACATGCTCCATGTGCTTGCCGTTTTAGAAGGTCGACCTCGCATTTGCCGTCGGCAGTCGCGAGCTTGAGCATGTGGTGCTCATGCTGCGTTAGCGCGCAATTGGACGGATCGATTGAATGCAACACGCCGCGTTGCACCGTCATCGTTTGTCCGGGGGCGTAGTAGATCTCGATGTCGTAACCGTGCACTACCTTTGGAATACCCCCGGCCGGCAGTGGCTGGACGGGGTGACCCAACCGGGGGTTGATGTCGGCACAGCCATCGTATTGCTGCTGCAAGAGCGCGCGCTGCTTGTCGTTGTCGAGCGCTTCACCGGTCAGTCGCACCGAGTGGCCTCGTATTTCGGAGCCCACGACGGAGGTCGCGACGATCCCGGAGATGGACGCCAGGAAAAGAATGCGCCCAATGCGCGGAGAGGCACGGAAGGGGGTCATGGCAGCACGACGCCTTGCATGGCTTGGGCCGTCCGCACCGCGCTATCGGAAGCCACCAGACGAACCTGCCAGAACGGGTTGAACAGGCTGCCGATCTCGCGAGGCCTCCCTTGCTCCTTGCCATAGAGGTTGTCCTTGCTGTCGCCAAAACGCTCGAAATACACTTCGGACGCCGATATTGAAACGAATTCGTTGCCGCCAGCGGGTTTTGCCTGGAAATTATTGAGGGCAAGTCCGGCTCGGGTACCGCTGCCGCTTTGTTTGATTTCCGAGCGTCCTTCGGATGTCGCGATCTGTGCTTTGTCGCGGCGAAGGCGGACAGCAAAGACGAGGCGAGGATCCTCCGCTTCCAGGGCCTCCTGGGAGAGGTCGTAGAAGTTGGGCATCCCGGAATAGCCCCAGTTCGACGATGAGCTCACCATCGACATGACGGAGGCGGAGGGGTTCACCAGCATGGCATAGTCATGCAGGGTCGGGTCGATCCCTGCGCCGGAATTGTCTGCAGCGTCGCGTGATCCCCAGGCGGCGGGCGTTTCCGCGATCGCGGAGCAGTTGACGTCGGTTTTGTTCTTGGGCACCCATTTCTTTTCGGAAAGGGTGTCCATCGCCTTCCATTCGTCCAGCCCGATGAGATTGGTTCCTCCGCGGCGATCCAGCCAATCCACGCGACCGGTTGCCGTTGCCGTTCCGCAGTCCGCCCAAAGTCCCGGAAGGGACCAGCTGCGTTTAGGGACGAACTTGTCACGGTTGGCAGCAATTTCGGCGACTTTTGCAAAACGTTTGCGCTCATCGCCGGAGTACTTCGACACGAAATCGTGGAACTCCTTGCCGGTAAGCGAGAGCGGATCGACGGTGACCGTCCCGTCGTCCTTGTAGTTCGCCTGTGCGACTTCGTTCATTACGGCCAAACGCGCAGGGACCAGGCCGATGTATGCAACTTGCTGAGCGCCCATGAGGGCGGTGCGGATGATCTGGTCGGAGGCCTTGGCAAGCTTCTCGAGCGCTCCTGATTCATTCAGTGACGATTGAAGGGTGGTGCCGGCGTATGTGGCCGTGTAATAGGCCGGGTAGTACAGCGCAAACTTCGGGTTGTTGAGTACATAGCCATATGAGGCCATGTTGTTGACGTGTTCCACCCATGAAGAAAGGCTTACCAGTTGGGCGATGGCTACGGTATTCGCCAGCATGGCCCGATTGGCGTACGCCTCGTAGTTGAGGGTCCGTGCGTGCATGACGCCGGCGCTGTAGGCGACCGCGTCGCTTGTATTGACGAGTTTGGTCTTGTCGCGAGAAAGCTGGCCGGTATTGAACAGGAAAAAAAGCGCCACGACGGAGGCGACAGTGACAAACATGCCATAAATCAGTGCCTGCCCCGTCTGGCTTTTCCTTGAACATCCCCGTCCGTTCCCAGGGATACCGGTGGTCAACATGTATGACTAGTCCGTGCTCTGGTTAGCGCGAATTGTCATTGGTGTAGGCGCCCAAACCTTTCTTGGTGGTGCCTTCCTTGGATGCGTCGTCAGCGGATTTTTGAGCTTCGCTGATCGCGTCTTTGGCTGTTTTTCCAGAGACTTCCTGTGCAATGCCGGCCGTTTGACTGCGGATGGTTTGGCCGAAGAACTGGTATACCGCAATGGCGGCGACGGCGATCAATGCAACGATGATGATGTATTCGGTCATGCCTTGGCCATGTTGGCGGTGCTTGCTCATTTTGTTTCCCTTCGGTCGGTTGCGAGGTTGGTAATTAATCATGACGATGATGTATGCTAATGGATTGTTGGTGTTTCGTCTATAGTCCTTTGTCATGAATTTTTGTTTTTGTCGAAATTTGATTCTCCAGGCTGTGCTCAGTGGAGGGCTTGGTGCGCTCAGCGTATTTGGATGGGGGCCGGTCGCCTTTTTCCCGTGCCTTCCTCTGATCTACGGTGCGCTTTACTACGGAGTCTTGACTTGCGAGAGTGCTCGTTCCGCGGCATTCATCGCTTTGTCGTTCGGGGTCGGGCAGCATGCTGTCGGGCATGGCTGGGCGTTCGGGGCGTTGTATTGGAAGCTCGGTCTTTCCTACGCATTCGCTCTATTCGGAACCGCGGTCTTTGTGCTCTACCTGGCCGCGTTTCTGGCCGTTCCGGTCGTGGTCTGGGCGTGTTTCTGGCGAAACACTTGCCAGGCAGGCGGCTGGCAGGAAGTCAATCAGGCGCGAGCCTTTTCGCTGGCAGCTTTCCTGGTTTTTGGAGAGTGGAGTAGAGGTGAGCTGTTCAATGGAATCACTTCGCTTTCGGCCGGTTATGCCTGGATTGATACTCCTTTGGCATCAATCTTTCCGCTGTTTGGTGTTTTCGGCGCGAGCCTGGTGTTCTTCGGGGTCTCGTTTGGTGTCGTCGAGAGCCTTGTCTTTGCAAAAACTCGCTTGAAGAAACATGTAACTGCCTGGGCCGTGGGGACTGTCGGCATCGTGCTCGCGGTTTTTGGGCTTTCCGCGGTCGACTGGGTTCAGCCGGCCGGTGCATCGCTCCGCTATCGTCTGATTCAATACAACATTCGCCAGGAGCAGAAATTCGATCGGGATTTTCTTCCCAAGGAAATTGCAGCACTCGGTGATTTGATGACGGAACAGGAAAGCGATCTGGTCGTTGCGCCGGAAACCGCTTTCCCCATGTATTTTCACGAGCTTCCTGAAAATATTCTGGCGAAGCTGCGGCGTTTTTCCAGCACATCCGGAACCCACCTGTTAGTGGGGGTTGCGACAATAGGCAGCCAGATGCAGGGTTACAACAGCGTTATGAACGTAGCGCCGCACGAGCCGCGTCTCTCATTCATCAACAAATCCCTCCTGATGCCTTTTGGGGAATATGAGCCGCCGGGGTTTGGGTGGTTTTCGCAGGCGTTGGATCTGCCACTTAAAAACCTGAGTCCAGGAGCGTTTGAGCAATTCCCGTTCTTGGTGCGCGGTGTCGGTATAGGAACGATGATTTGCCAAGAGGATTTGAGCAGCACCATGGCACGCGCATGGGCGCCAAAGGTTGGTCTGCTGATTAATCCGAGCAACCTCGCATGGTTTGAAAGGAGTTTTGCGATTCCCCAGCGCATCCAGATCGTGCAGGCTCGGGCATTGGAAGTCGGACGCCCTGTCCTCCGGGTGGCCAATACCGGAATTACCGCGCACATCGATCACCGTGGCCGAATCCTCCAGCAGACCGTGCCGGATGTATTTGACGTGCTGGTTGGCGAAGTTCGTCCCATGCAAGGGCTTACGCCTTACGCCCGCTACGGGGATTGGCCGCTGCTTTTCATTTGTTTGGCAGCGTTGATTTCGATGGGGAAATTCCGGATTTGCTTCTGGGCGGGGGCGCGAGCAGCAACAGGTTCGGTTAGGTGGCCCTCTACGGCGTGGACTCGCGCGCGGAGAGGGGTTCCGTCGCTCAGGAAGTAAGGAAACGGGGACTGTGAAGTAGGCGTCGGCTCCGGGACGTTCTTCCAACTTCAAACCATGCTCCGCGAGGCGCCTCACGCTTCCTGCGTCACCAGGCGGGAGTGGTCCGGCAGCAGACTCTTGAGGAACTCCATCTGGTCGGCGAGGATGCGCCGGTTGCGCAGGATCAGGCCCTCGTAGATCGACGGTACGTAAGGGACGTAGAGCATCGCCATGCCGGCTTTTTCTAGGGTGTCGGCGCCCTTGCGCTGGTTGCAGGCGCGGCAGGCGGTGACGACGTTCTTCCAGCTGTCGCGGCCGCCGCGCGAAAACGGTCGCACGTGGTCGCGCGTCAAGGCATGCACCGGCTTGCGTGCGCCGCAATAGCAGCAGAGGTAGTGGTCGCGCTGGAAGAGGAGGGCATTGCACAGGGCCGGGGCGTGCGGCTCCCAGCCGTGCGGGTTGCGTCCGCGCAACGCCAGGATGCTGCTGATCGTCAGTTCCGAGCGCAGGCCGGTCAGGCGGGAGTGGCCGCCGCGGAAGGTGAAGAAAAACTCGCCCATGCTGCGATCCACGCGGCCGGCCGCCTGATGGCCGACGGCGCTTTGCCATGAAATCCAGCCATGCGGCGCACCGGTGATGTCCACCGCCAGAATCAGCGGCCGGCTCGTCTCGGCGTTCAGGATGTCTATCGTCTGCAAGAACCGTCCTCCGTGCCTTCTGGTCGATCATTCCCGTGTACCGCCGATCCGCGCCGCGGGTGAAGCGCTGCGCAATGGCGGCATTTTCGGGGTGGCCAACTCGTCGCGCGCCGCGCGGTATTCGCCGCACTGGATGCCGGCGCGGCGAAGGGGGCGCGACTAGGGCATCCGATGAGCCGCTGCGCTATGCTTGCGCATCTCTCCGTTCGTCTGGCCGTGATGTTCGACCCCGTCCACCGCGTTTTGTTGCACGCCTTGCTGTTCTCGCTGCTGGCGCATCTCCTGCTCCTGGTCGAGATGGCTCCGCTGTCGAAGGCGGCCCACGAGGCGCCGGCCGGAGCGTTGCGTGCCGTCCTGCGCGCCTCGCCGAGCACGCCGGCCGTCGAGGCCACGCCGCGTGAACCGGCGGCGCCTCCGCGCGCCGAGCCGCCGGTCGTTCCCCGGCGGTCGCCCGCGCTTCCCGAGCGTCTGCCGGGGCAGGCGCATACGCATGCCGTTTCGCGTCCTGGCGAGTTTGCCGTGCCGCAGGCCGCGCCGACGTCGGCGGCGGCCGGACTGCGCGCCGAGGCGCCGGCCGCCACGGGAGAGGCTGCCGGAGAAAAGGGGCTTCCCGCGTCGCCGGCGCTGCCCGAAGGAGGCGGTGCGCCGGCGCCGGGCGCGGGCGTTCCCCCGGACGAGTTGCGCGAGTATCGACTGGCGCTTGCCGTGCAGGCGCGGCGTTTCCGGCGTTATCCGGCGGTGGCCCGCGAACGCGGCCAGGAAGGGACGGTCGAGGTTGCGATCAGCGTCAAGGCGGGGCTGCCAGCGCCGCAGGTCGGCGTGTCGGCATCGAGCGGCCACGCTGCGCTCGATGCTCAGGCCCAGGAAATGATGCGCCAGGCGGCGCTCGCCGCGCCCTTGCCGGGCGGCCTGCGTGGACGGGACTTCCGGCTGGTGGTGCCGGTGCTTTTCAGCCTCGACGAGGCGCCGTAGGCGATTTCGCCGTCGCGGGCGCCGGCGCCAATACCGCCAATACCAGTTCCCGCCTGCGCTCCGGCTTCAGTAAGCGGCCGGCGGCAGCAGGTCGTCCTCATGGAAGACGAAGCGGCCACGCCGGCGATCGGCGAAATAGGCTTTCAGGCACAGCGTCACGCTACGGAAGGCCAGTTCGTCCCAGGGAATCTCGTTTTCGTCGAAGAGTGCGGTCTCCAGGCTCTCGATGCCCGGCGCGAAGCTGCCGCCGATCAGGCGGCCGCGATAGAAGAGATGCACCTGGTTGATGTGCGGCACATTCACCAGCGAGAAGAGTTCGCCGATCTCGATGCGCGCGCAGGCCTCCTCCAGCGTTTCGCGGACGGCCGCCTGCGCCGTCGTTTCGCCGTTTTCCATGAAACCCGCGGGCAGGGTCCACAGGCCGTGGCGCGGTTCGATGGCGCGCCGGCAGAGGAGGATGCGTCCTTCCCATTCGGCGATGCAGCCGACCACGAGCTTCGGGTTGAGGTAGTGAATCGCGCCGCAGCGCTCGCAGACGTGGCGCGGCAGCGAATCGCCGTCGGGAACGCGGACTTCGAGCGTGCCGCCGCATTGGTTGCAGTAGTTCATTGCGATGATGCGCCGAGCATGGCGCAGCCGGGCTGTCGATGATCCCCGAGTTTATACGATAGGGCGACGATTTCGCCGGGCTCTTTTTCACCGATCCGGAGCGCGTTGCGCACCGGCCGTGGCGGCCTGCCGTTTCGTCGTTGCCAGCGGGTCGGGGCGGGCGTCATAATCTAGGAAAACACGGTGTTTGCCATGGATATCGAGCTGAAGAAATTCGAACAACTGAAAGCGACCGGCGAACTGCCTTCGCCCCGGGGCGTTGCCTTGACCATCGTCCGCCTGACGCAGCGCGACGACGTGAGCAGCGGCCAGCTCGAGCAGATCATCAAGTCCGATCCGGCGTTCGTCGGCCGCCTGCTCAAGGCCGCCAACATCAGCGGGCGCGACATGGGGCGCCCGGTGGCGTCGGTGCCCGACGCGCTGAACGTCCTCGGCGTCGTCGTCGTGCGCAATCTGGCGCTCGGGTTTTCGCTGGTTTCCGGCTACCGCTCCGGCGCGTGCAGCGCTTTCGACTACCCCGCCTTCTGGACGCGGGCGGTGCTCAACGCGCTGGCCTTGCAGGCGGTCGTGCGCAGCACCGGGGTGGCCAATCCGGAGGAGGCGTTCTGCTGCGGCCTGCTTTCCGAAATCGGCAAGCTCGCGCTGGCGACGCTCTATCCGGCCGAGTATTCGCGAATCCTGCAGGATCTGAACGAATCGGCCGCGACCACGTCGCCCGAGGCCTACAGCGCCGCCCTGCGCGCCCGGGAGCAGGAAGCCTTCGCCCTGCACCACGACGACCTGACGGCGGCGATGCTCAGCGACTGGGGTTTTCCGCGCGCCCTCGTCGAGCCGCTCTTCTTCCGCCATCGCCCCGAATTTTCGGGGTTTGCCGCCGATTCGCGCGGCGAACGCATGCTCTTCGCGGTGCAGCTCGCCCAGGCCATGACCGACGTCTGTCTGGCCGAGCCCGAGGGGCGTCCGGCGCTGGTCGCGCCGCTGGCCGGGCGGGCCGTGCGTCTGCGCATCGAACCCGAAGTGCTGGAGAACATGATCGACGGGGTCATGCGCGGCTGGGACGAGTGGGCCGGCATGCTGCAGATCGGCGTGCGGCCGAACGTTTCCTTCGCGCCGCCGTCGTCGGTCTTTGCCGATCTGCTGCGCACGCAGCAGGATACTGCCGCCGCGACTGGCGCGGACGAGGGGCCGCGCGCCCTGCGCGTCCTGCTCGCCGGCTGCGACGACGAGCAGCGCATTGCCCTGAGCGCGGCGCTCGGTGCGCAAGGCTACGAGGTGTTCGCGGCGGACAACGGCCAGCGCGCGCTCGAAGTCGCGCTCTCGGAGCAGCCGCACATCCTGATCGTCGACTGGCAGCTGCCCGAGCTCGACGGCGTGCAGCTCACGCGCGCCTTGCGCGACACCCGCATGGGACGCGGCATGTACGTCCTGATCCTCACCGGGCGGGAGGACGACGACCGCCTGGTCGAAGCCTTCGAAGCCGGCGCCGACGACTATCTCGTCAAGCCGGTGCGCGACAAGATACTGGCCGCCCGCCTGCGCGCGGCGACGCGCGTCGTCCAGCTGCAGGAGGACGTGCGGCGCGATCACGAGGAGATGAAGCATTTCGCGGCCGAGCTGGCGGTCAGCAACCGGCGCCTGCACGAAGCGGCGGTGACCGATCCGCTGACCGGCTTCCACAACCGTCGCTTCGCGATGGACCGCCTGGAGAAGGAGTGGGCGTCGAGCAGCCGCAGCGGCCGCCCGGTTTCCTGCATGATGATCGACATCGACAACTTCAAGACGATCAACGACACCTACGGGCACGATATCGGCGATCGCGTGCTGATCTCGCTCGCCGAAGTGCTCAACAGCGCGCTGCGCGCGAACGACATCGTCTGTCGCGTCGGCGGCGACGAGTTCCTGGTGATCAGCACGGATACCGACGCGAACGCCATCCGCGCCTGCGCCGAGCGCCTGCTCGCCGCCGCTGGCCAGGCGCAGGTCGAGTCGCCGCAGGGGCCGGTGCGTTGCGGAATCAGCATCGGCGTCGCGACGCGCGACGCCTCGATGGTCAGCACCGCGATGCTGATCAAGGCGGCCGACGTCGGTATGTACCGTGCCAAGCTCGGCGGTCGTGCCCGTATCGGCGAAGGTCCCGATTGATTCTCCCGGTCCGTGACCCGGGCGCCGAGCCGGCTTTTTTTGGCGCGCCGCCGGGCATCTGGATACAATATGCGGCAAAAATGCGATTCGGGTCCGCGCTGATTCTGGCAGCGCAACGGGGGGTTCAATGTTTTTGATTGTCGGTTACGTCATCATCCTGGCGTCGGCTGTTGGCACCTATTCGGTGCACGGCAGCCTTGCTGCCTTGTGGATGCCGCTCGAGTACGTCGCGATCGTCGGTCTGGCGGTCGGCGGCTTCGTCGCGGGTAACGATCTCAAGGTCATCAAGTCGACGATCGGCGCGCTGCCCAAGATTTTCAAGGGGTCGAAATACACCAAGGTGCTCTACATCGACCTCCTGGCCATGCTCTTCGAAATCCTGGCCAAGGTCCGCAAGGAAGGCCTGATGTCGATCGAGAACGACGTCGAGGACCCCGAGCAGAGTCCGATCTTCTCCAAGTACCCGGCGATCGCCGGCGACCACCACGTCATCGAATTCATCACCGACTACCTGCGCATGATGGTCGGCGGCAACCTCAACGCGCTTGAAATCGAGAACCTGATGGACGTCGAAATCGAGACGCACCACCACGAAGTCGAAGTGCCGGGGCACGTCGTCTCGAAAATGGCCGACGGCCTGCCGGCCTTCGGTATCGTCGTCGCGGTGATGGGCGTGGTGAACGTGATGGGCTCGGTCGGCGAACCGCCGGCGGTGCTCGGCAAGATGATCGGCGGCGCGCTCGTCGGCACCTTCCTCGGTATTCTCGTCTCCTACGGCTTCATCGCCCCGGTGGCCAGCCTGCTCGAGCAGAAGGCGCATGAAGGGTCCAAGATCTATCAGGTGATCAAGGTCGTCCTGCTCGCCTCGATGTCGGGCTACGCGCCGCAGGTCGCCGTCGAATTCGGGCGCAAGGTGCTCTTCTCCGACGTTCGTCCGACCTTCCTCGAACTCGAGACCGAACTGAAGGCGCGCAAGGGGAAATAAGGCGATGTCGATGCCAGCCGGGAAAGCGCGATGAGCGAAGACGTACGTCCAATCGTCATCAAGCGCATCAAGAAGTCAGGCGGCGCCGCTCACGGCGGCGCCTGGAAGATCGCCTATGCCGACTTCGTGACGGCGATGATGGCCTTCTTCCTGCTCATGTGGCTGCTTGGCTCGACGGCGAAGGGCGACCTGAAGGGCATCGCCGAGTATTTCCAGAATCCCATGCGCGTCTCGCAGGGCAGCGGCTCGGGGGCGGGCGACAGCGCCAGCATCCTGAAGGGCGGCGGCCGGGACCTGACGCGCAGCGCCGGACAGGTGAAGCAGGGCGAGAACGAAATCAAGGACAAGAAGAACTCGCTGAAGGACGCCAGCGCCGAGGAACTGCGCAAGACCTACGAGGCGCGCGAGCGGCTGACGCTCGACGAACTGAAGAAGAAGATCGAGAAGCTCATCGAGAACAATCCGGCGCTCCGGCAGTTCAAGAACCAGCTGCTGATCGACGTGACCAGCGAAGGCCTGCGCATCCAGATCGTGGACGAGAAGAACCGGCCGATGTTCGATCTCAGCAGCGCCGAGCTGAAGCCTTACACCAAGATCATCCTGCGCGAAATCGGCGCCGCCCTGAACGGCGTGCGCAATCGGGTCAGCCTCTCGGGGCATACCGACGCGGCGCAGTTCGGCGGCGGCGACAAGGGGTTCTCGAACTGGGAGCTGTCGGCCAACCGCGCCAATGCCTCGCGGCGCGAGCTGATCGCCGGCGGCATGGACGAGAGCAAGGTGCTGCGCGTCGTCGGCCTGTCGTCGAACGTGCTGTTCGACCGCAACGATCCGCTCAACGCGATCAATCGCCGGATCAGTATCGTCGTCCTCAACAAGCGGACCGAAGAGGCCTTCCTGCAGGAGGACGGCAAGGAGGCCATCGAAGTGGGTGGCGGCGATATCGGCGCCGACGCCCTGGTCCCGCCGGCGCTGCCGGGAAGCAAAAACTGATGCGTTCCGCCGGTCGGCGGGGCGCGGGCGTTCGGGAGAGCCGAATTTCATGTCCTTGACGAGCAAGCTGCGTGTTGCGGGAACAGCCTGGGCCTTGTTCGTCGGCGGCCTTCTGCTGGCGTTCGAGCCGGCGTTGCGCAACGGCGTCTTCATCGCGGGTATCGCCGCGCTCGCGCTCGGTTGGTTGTGGCTGAGCGGCGGCGCGTCGGCGGCGACTCCGGGGCATTCGCTCGACGAACTGCGCAGCGCGGGCGAGCAGACGGGCCTGATGGGCGAAACGGCGACCACCCTGATCCGCTGCAGCCAGGAGTTCGGCGAGCAGTTCGACGAGACGCGCGCCGAACTGCAGCGCGCGCAGGCGATCTTTTCCGAAGCCATCGAGACGCTGATCGGCAGTTTCCACGCCATGCTCGACCAGTCGAAGCAGCAGCAGGCGCTGGGTTTGCTGGTCCTCTCGCGCAATGCCGGCGAAGGCGGCGACGCGGTCGATTTCGCGCGCTTTACCCGGGAGACTTCAAGTACACTGCGCGCCTTCGTCGACAGCGTCGTCGAGAACTCGAAGCTGGCCATGGCGCTGGTCGAGATGACCGAACGCATTTCCGGCCAGGTGCGCGAAGTCCTCGACATGCTCGGCGAGATCGACGGCATTTCCAAGCAGACCAACCTGCTCGCGCTCAACGCCGCGATCGAGGCGGCGCGCGCCGGCGAGGCGGGGCGCGGTTTTTCCGTGGTGGCCGACGAGGTGCGCGACCTGTCGGCGCGGACCGGCCACTTCAGCCAGCAGATCCGGGCGCGCGTCGGCAGCGTGCAGGCCTCGATCGGCGACGCCGAGGCGGCGATCAACCGGATGGCCGCGCAGGACATGACCTTCGCCATCAAGTCCAAGCAGGACGTCGAGCAGGCGATGGACAGCGTCGAGCGCATGAACGAGGCGACCGGGCAGACGGTCGGCGAGTTGCAGCACATCGCCGAGGCGATGGAGCGCAACGTCAGCCAGGCGGTCATGTCGCTGCAGTTCCAGGATATGGTGACGCAGTTGATCGGCCACGTCGCCAAGCGGCTCGACGAACTGCATGAAATCATGCGCGAGATCGAAGGCGCGTCGGGCATCGTCGAGCAGGGCGCGGCGACGGGCATCGCGCCGCCCCAGGCCGAGCGTCTGCGCGGCCATCTCGACTCGGTACGCACGCGGCTCGACCGGCTGAAAGAAACGACGAACAACAACCCGGTTTGCCAGCAAAGCTTCGCCAGCGGCGAAGTCGAACTGTTCTGACCTTAGAGGATTTCCACATGGCAAAGACCATTCTCGCAATTGACGATTCCGCTTCGATCCGCCAGATGGTGTCGTTCACGCTCAAGAGCGCCGGCTACGAGGTGATCGAAGCCGTCGACGGCATGGACGGCCTCGACAAGGCCAAGGCGAAGACCGCCCATCTCGTGCTGACCGACCAGAACATGCCGCGCATGGACGGCCTGACGCTGATCCGCAGCCTGCGCGCGCTGCCGCAGTACCAGGCGGTGCCGATCCTGATGCTGACCACCGAATCGTCCGATGCGATGAAATCGCAGGGGCGCGCCGCCGGCGCCACCGGCTGGCTGGTCAAACCCTTCGATCCGCAGAAGCTGATCGAGGTCGTGCGCAAGGTCATCGGCTGATCCGGCCCTGATCCCGCTGCTTCCGCCACCGACCGGAGGGCCCGCATGAGCATCGACATGAGCCAGTTCCACCAGGTCTTCTTCGAGGAATCGGAGGAGCACCTGGCCGCCATGGAGTCGCTGCTGCTCGAACTGGATATCGCGCAGCCCGATGCCGAGCAGCTCAACGCCATATTCCGCGCGGCGCATTCGATCAAGGGCAGCAGCGGCACCTTCGGTTTTACCGATCTGGCCGAAGTCACGCACATTCTCGAAACCCTGCTCGATCGCCTGCGCAAGCACGAAACCGCGCTGCGGGCCGACATGGTGGATGCCTTCCTGGAAGCCGGCGACGTGCTGAAGAGCATGCTGGCCGGGCATCGCGGCGGTCCGGCGGCCGACCCGCAGGCGGTCGCCGCCGTCTGCGCCCGGCTCCGGCAGCTGACCGGCGCCGCGGCGCCGGAACCGTCCCCGGCGGCGGCCCCGTCGGCCGAAGCCGGCGAAGCGGCGGCGATGCGGGCTTACGACATCGAATTCGTTCCCACCTTGCATGCGACGGACGATCCCGCGATCCTTCCCCGTCTGCTCGACGAACTGCGGACCTACGGCGAACTGGAAATCGTCGTGCGCCCGCCCGAAGGCAGCGCGTGTGCGGGGTTCTGGCACCTGCGCTTGCGCACGGAGCGGCCGCAGGCGGAGTTCGGCGAAGCGGTCGATTTCGTTTCCGAGCGCGACGCCTGGCGCATCCGGGCGTCGGTCGACGCGTCCTTCGAGGACGCCGGGGGCGCTTTCGGCCTGTTCGATTCCGCGCCGGAGGGCGAAGACGACAGCTTCGGCTTCTTCACCGACGCCCCGGGGAGCGCGCCGGCGGCGCCCGCCGACGCACGCGCGGGGGCGCAGGAAGACGAAGGCTACGGTTTCTTCGACCCGGTGCAGGTTCCCGATCCGGTGCTGCCGGTCGCGACGTCCGGCGCCTTCGCCGTCGAGGGAGACGGCTTCGGTTTCTTCGAGGCCTTGCCGGAGCCGACGGCGGCCGCGGCGGTTCCCGTTGATGCCGGCGAAAAAGGAGAAGGGGGCGAGGGTTTCGGCTTCTTCGCCCCGCTTCCCGCCGCGGCGCCGGAAGCCGCCCCCGAATCCGCGGTGCCGGCAGCCCCGGCCGACGCGCCGAAGCGGAGCGCCAGGGCCGCACCGGCAGCGGCTGGCGAGAGCGCCTCGATCCGTGTCGGCGTGGAGAAGGTCGACCAGTTGATCAACCTCGTCGGTGAGCTGGTGATCACCCAGGCGATGCTGCTGCAATGCGCCGAGCGCATGCAGGACGCGGCGCCCGAGCGCCTGCGCCAGGGGCTGACGCAACTCGAGCGCAATACGCGCGACCTGCAGGAATCGGTGATGTCGATCCGCATGCTGCCGATCTCCTTCGTCTTCTCGCGCTTCCCGCGCGTCGTGCACGACCTGTCGGCACGGCTCGGCAAGCAGGTCGAACTCAAGCTGCACGGCGAGGCGACCGAGCTCGACAAGGGGCTGATCGAGCGTATCGCCGATCCGCTGACCCACCTGATCCGCAACAGCCTCGACCACGGCATCGAATCGCCCGAAGTGCGGGCGGCGGCCGGCAAGAACCCGGTCGGGACGATCACCCTGCGCGCCGCGCACCAGGGCGGCAACATCGTGATCGAGGTCGGCGACGACGGTGCCGGCCTGAACCGCCAGCGCATCCTCGCCAAGGCGCGCGAGCGGGGCTTCCAGGTCAACGACCAGATGAGCGACCAGGAGGTCTGGGCGCTGATCTTCGAGGCCGGTTTCTCGACCGCCGAGCAGGTGACCGACGTCTCCGGGCGCGGCGTCGGGATGGACGTCGTGCGCAAGAACATCCAGTCGATGGGCGGCCGCGTCGAGATCGAAAGCCTCACCGGTGCCGGCACGCGCATGACGGTGCGTCTGCCGCTCACGCTGGCCATTCTCGACGGGATGTCGGTGGCGGTCGGCAGCCAGACCTACATCCTGCCGCTGTCCAGCGTCATCGAATCGCTGCAGCCGCTCGCCGAGGACGTCAAGACGCTGGCCAACCAGACGCGCGTCATCCGCGTGCGCGGCGACTACCTGCCGGTCATCGTCCTGCACGAGATCTTCAACATCGCGCCGCTGGCCGCCGGTTTCACCCAGGGCATCATGGTCATCCTCGACGCCGACGGCACCAAGGCGGCGCTTTTCGTCGATGCGCTGGTCGGGCAGCATCAGGTCGTGATCAAGAGCCTGGAGAACAACTACCGGCGCGTGGCCGGCGTCTCCGGGGCGACCATCATGGGCGACGGGCACGTGGCGCTGATCCTCGACGTCCCCGCGCTGATCGGGATGGCGAAAACGGCGCAGCTGGCCGCCTGAGGGAAGCGCCGGTCGGGCGCGCTTGGAAACGGATGGGCACGGGTCCGGGGCGCACCCCCGGCGCAGTCAACGAGTACCGCGAGTACCGCGAGAAGAAGAAAGCGAACGGAGCAGACGATGGCAAACGCGAATCAAACGGCCGGGGCCGCGCAGGAAGAAGAGCAGGTCGCCAGCGAATTCCTGACCTTCACGCTGGGCGACGAGGAGTACGCGATCGACATCCTCAAGGTTCAGGAAATCCGCGGCTACGAGCCGCCGACCATGATCGCCAACGCGCCGCCCTTCATCAAGGGCGTCATCAACCTGCGCGGCACCATCGTGCCGGTGGTCGACATGCGCATCAAGTTCGGTCTCGGCAAGGCCGAATACACGCCCTTTACCGTGGTGATCATCCTCAACGTCGGCAAGCGGGTGATCGGCATGGTGGTCGACAGCGTGTCGGACGTGATCCTGCTGTTTCCCGCGCAGATCCGTCCGGCGCCCGATTTTTCGGCGAGTTTCGATACCAAGTACATCCTCGGGCTGGTCGCGCTCGAACAGCGCATGCTGATTGTCACCGACATCGCCCAGTTGATGACCAGCCGCGACATGGAACTCGTCGACGAAGCCGCCGACGCCTAGGAACACCAGCACTGGAGTGACCAAATGCTCAGCTTGAACAATTTCCGCATCGGCAGCCGCCTCGTCTTCCAGGCGCTCGGCATGTTCTTCTGGTTCGCCGTGCTCGTGCTGGTCGCCATGAGCGCCATGCGCAGCCTGCAGCAGGCGACCGAGACGGTTTTCCGCGAAAAGCTCGAGCCGGGCGCCATCGTCCTGCGCATCCAGACGCTGATGACCGAGAACCGCCTGCTCGTCGCCGAAGGCCTGCTGCACGATCCGACCGCGCGCAGCGCGGCCCGCCAGCCGGCGACGCTCGCTGCCCGGATGGACGCGCTGCTCAAGAACCGCGACGAGATCAGCGAGCTGTGGAAGCAGTTCAAGAACCGTTCGCTCAATGCCGAGGAGGAAGGGCTGGCACGCGCCTACGAGCAGGCGCGCGCGGTCTTCGTGCGCGACGGCCTGATGCAGGCGCGCGAGGCGCTGCTCGCCGGCGATTTCGACAAGGCCGCGGCCGTCAATGCGACGACGCTGCCCGAAGCCTTTGCCAAGGCCGGGCGGGCGGCGGAAGACCTGCGCAATTACTACGCCGCGTCCGGCAAGGCGCTGTACCAGGATTCGGAGGCGGCCTACCACTCGGCGGTGTGGCTGATGCTGGGCATCGCCCTGCTCGTCTCGGCGCTGATCGCCTTCTTCGCCTTCCTCTTCATCCGCAGCATCACCCGTCCGCTCGCCGCGGCGGTCGATCTGGCCGGCGCCGTGGCCGACGGCAAGCTCGACAACCCGATTGCCGTCGAAGGGCGCGACGAGGCCAGCGAACTCTTTTCGGCGCTGAACAAGATGCAGGACGACCTGCGCCAGCGCATCGAGAGCGAGCGCCAGGCGGCGAATGCGACGCTGCGCGTGAAGACCGCGCTCGACGTCAGCTCGAACTGCGTGATGCTGGCCGATCCCGACGGCAAGGTGATCTACGCCAACGCGGCGCTGCTCGGCATGATGCGCGAGGCCGAGGCCGACGTGCGCGTGGAGCTGCCGCAGTTCCGCGCCGACGCCATCATCGGCTCCAACATCGACGTCTATCATCGCAACCCGGCGCACCAGCGCGCCATCCTGGCCGGCCTGAAGAACCAGCACCGTACCGAAATCGGCATCGGCCGCCGCCGCTTCTCGCTGGTCGCCACGCCGATCGTCGACGAGCACGGCAAGACCCTGGGCAGCGTCGCCGAGTGGCGCGACCGCACGGCCGAGGTCGAGATCGAGCGCGAGGTGTCCGACGTGATCGCCGCCGCCGTCGCCGGCGATATCAGCCGTCGCCTCGACACGGCGCGCATGTCGGGTTTCTTCCGCCAGCTCAGCGAAGGGATCAACGCGCTGCTCGAAGCCAATGCCGGCGCCTTCCGGGAGATCGGCGCCGTTCTCGCGCGCCTGTCGCAGGGCGACCTGACGGCGCGGGTGACGAGCGACTACCAGGGGGCGCTCGGCACCCTGCGCGACGACACCAACACGACGGTCGATCGCCTGCGCGAGCTGGTGGTCCAGATCAAGGATTCGACGGACGCGATCAATACGGCGGCGAAGGAGATCGCGACGGGGAACCAGGACCTGTCGGCGCGCACGGAAGAACAGGCGAGCAGTCTGGAAGAAACGGCGTCGAGCATGGAAGAGCTGACGGGGACGGTGAAGCAGAACGCCGA
>RCMZ01000467.1_pt1 | contig 27214 bp, 23 predicted proteins | sample 2041141 | NCBI WGS metagenome assembly RCMZ01 (sample SAMN09708263, study PRJNA481090) | Wastewater metagenome, whole genome shotgun sequencing project. | biome: sewage; isolation source: Davis station wastewater (DW) | place: Antarctica: Davis Station | collected 2010-03-01 | reverse complement strand
ACATGAACCGCCGGGCGATCCATCGGTTATCCACCGCGCCGGACCCCGGTTTCTTGCAGCGTTTGGAGCTGGCGTATGAGAGGTTTTTCACTCATTGAGGGCCGCGCCAGTACTGCCGGGGAGTGTTTAGCCGCAATGCGAGAATGGCCGCTGGCCGCCCATGTCGCAAACAAACCCCTGCGTGGCGTCCATGGGCATTTGGCCGGCCTGCACCAGCCCTACCATCGCATCCAAAGGGCACGGCCTTAAGGGCTTTTGCCTCACCGAGACGAATGGCGCAGCGCCGCCGCTGGGAGAGATGCGATGTTCAGCAAGCAAGACCAGATCCAGGGTTATGACGATGCACTGCTGGCGGCGATGAATGCCGAGGAGCAACGCCAGGAAGACCACATCGAACTCATCGCGTCGGAGAACTACACCAGCAAGCGGGTGATGCAGGCCCAGGGCAGCGGCCTGACCAACAAGTACGCCGAAGGCTACCCGGGTAAGCGCTACTACGGCGGTTGCGAGCACGTGGACAAGGTCGAGGCGCTGGCCATCGAGCGCGCCAAGCAGCTGTTCGGCGCCGATTACGCCAACGTCCAGCCCCACTCCGGGTCCTCGGCCAATAGCGCCGTGTACCTGGCCTTGATCCAGCCCGGCGACACGATTTTGGGCATGAGCCTGGCCCATGGCGGGCACCTGACCCACGGCGCCAAGGTGTCGTCTTCGGGCAAGCTGTACAACGCCGTGCAGTACGGCATCGACACCCGCACCGGGCTGATCGACTACGACGAAGTCGAGCGCTTGGCGGTGGAATGCCAGCCGAAGATGATCGTTGCCGGCTTCTCGGCCTATTCCAAGACCCTGGATTTCCCGCGCTTTCGCCAGATCGCCGATAAGGTCGGCGCGCTGCTGTTCGTCGATATGGCCCACGTCGCCGGGTTGGTCGCCGCCGGCCTGTACCCGAACCCGCTGCCCTACGCCGACGTGGTCACCACCACCACCCACAAGACCCTGCGCGGCCCCCGTGGCGGCTTGATCCTGGCCAAGGCCAACGAAGCCATCGAGAAAAAACTCAACGCCGCGGTGTTCCCCGGTGCCCAGGGCGGCCCGCTGATGCACGTCATTGCCGGTAAAGCGGTGTGCTTCAAGGAGGCCCTGGAGCCAGGCTTCAAGGTTTACCAGCAGCAGGTGATCGACAACGCCCAGGCCATGGCCGGCGTGTTTATCAAACGCGGCTACGATGTAGTGTCCGGCGGCACCGACAACCATTTGTTCCTGGTCAGCCTGATCCGCCAGGGCCTGACCGGCAAGGACGCGGACGCCGCCCTGGGCCGGGCGCACATCACGGTGAACAAGAACGCGGTGCCCAACGACCCGCAGTCGCCGTTCGTCACCTCGGGCCTGCGCATCGGCACCCCGGCGGTGACCACGCGCGGCTTCAAGGTCAGCCAGTGCGTGGAACTGGCCGGCTGGATCTGCGACATCCTCGACAACCTCGGCGATGCCGATGTCGAGGCCAATGTGGCGCGCCATGTCGCGGCCCTGTGCGCGGACTTCCCGGTTTATCGCTGAGCGCGGTTTTGGAGTAACGACTATGCAACGCTATTCGGGCTTCGGCCTCTTCAAGCACTCCTTAAGCCACCACGAAAACTGGCAGCGCATGTGGCGCACGCCCACCCCGAAAAAAGTCTATGACGTGGTCATCGTCGGCGGCGGCGGGCATGGCCTGGCCACGGCCTATTACCTGGCCAAGGAGCACGGCATCACCAACGTGGCCGTGGTCGAGAAAGGCTGGCTGGGCGGCGGCAACACGGCGCGCAACACCACCATCGTGCGCTCCAACTACCTGTGGGACGAGTCGGCGCACCTCTACGAACACGCGATGAAGCTCTGGGAAGGCCTGTCCCAGGACCTCAACTACAACGTGATGTTCTCCCAGCGCGGTGTCTACAACCTGTGCCACACCCTGCAGGACATCCGCGACTCCGAGCGCCGGGTCAGCGCCAACCGCCTTAACGGCGTTGACGGCGAATTGCTCAACGCCCAGCAAGTGGCCGACGAAATCCCGTACCTGGATTGCTCGAAAAACACCCGCTACCCCGTTCTGGGCGCCACCGTGCAACGGCGCGGCGGCGTGGCCCGCCACGATGCCGTGGCCTGGGGCTTTGCCCGGGCGGCGGATGCCCTGGGTGTGGACCTGATCCAGCAGACCGAAGTCATCGGTTTTCGTAAGGAAAACGGCGTGTGCATCGGCGTCGAAACCAACAAGGGTTTTATCGGTGCCAAGCGCGTCGGCGTGGTTACGGCCGGTAACTCCGGGCACATGGCCGGCCTTGCCGGGTTCCGCCTGCCGATCGAATCCCATCCGCTGCAAGCGCTGGTTTCGGAGCCGATCAAACCGATCATCGACAGCGTGATTATGTCCAACGCGGTGCACGGCTATATCAGCCAGTCCGACAAGGGCGACCTGGTGATCGGCGCCGGCATCGACGGCTACAACGGCTACGGCCAGCGTGGCTCGTACCCGGTGATCGAGCACACCATCCAGGCCATCGTCGAGATGTTCCCGGTGCTTTCGCGGGTACGCATGAACCGCCAATGGGGCGGCATCGTCGATACCACGCCGGACGCCTGCCCGATCATCTCCAAGACCCCGGTGCCGAACATGTTCTTCAACTGCGGCTGGGGTACGGGCGGCTTCAAGGCCACGCCGGGCTCGGGCAACGTCTTCGCGGCCAGCCTGGCCAAGGGCGAAATGCACCCCTTGGCGGCGCCTTTTTCCATCGACCGGTTCCACACACAACGGTGCGTTGATCGACGAACACGGCGCTGCGGCCGTCGCCCACTAACAGGAGAAATTCCCTATGTTGCATATCTTCTGTCCTCATTGCGGCGAGCTGCGCTCGGAAGAGGAATTCCACGCCTCCGGCCAGGCCCACATCCCGCGCCCGCTCGACCCTAACGCCTGCACCGATGAGCAGTGGGGCGACTACATGTTCTTTCGCGACAACCCCCGTGGCCTGCATCACGAGTTGTGGATTCACGCTGCCGGTTGCCGCCAGTATTTCAACGCCACCCGCGACACCCTCACCTACGAAATTCTTGAAACCTACAAGATCGGCACCCGGCCGCAATTCATGGCCAGCGCAGGCGACACCAAAGCGGCCGCGCCGGCCTTGGGAGAGAAGGTATGAGCCAGATCAATCGCCTGGCCAACGGTGGCCGGATCGACCGCACCAAAGCCTTGACCTTCACGTTCAACGGCCAGAGCTACAAGGGCTTTGAGGGCGACTCCCTGGCCGCGGCCCTGTTGGCCAACGGCGTGGACATCATTGGGCGCAGCTTCAAGTATTCGCGCCCGCGCGGCATCTTCGCTGCCGGTGCCGAGGAGCCCAATGCGGTGCTGCAGATCGGCGCCACCGAAGCGACGCAGATCCCCAACGTGCGCGCCACCCAGCAGGCGCTGTATCAAGGGTTGGTCGCCACCAGCACCAACGGCTGGCCAAGCGTGAACAACGACGTGATGGGCATTCTTGGCAAGGTCGGCGGCAAGCTGATGCCGCCGGGTTTCTACTACAAAACCTTCATGTACCCGCAGTCGTTCTGGATGACCTACGAGAAGTACATCCGCAAAGCTGCGGGCCTGGGCCGCTCGCCCACCGAGAACGACCCGGACACCTACGACTACATGAACCAGCACTGCGACGTGCTGATCGTCGGCGCCGGCCCCGCCGGGCTGGCCGCCGCCCTGGCCGCCGCGCGCAGTGGTGCGCGGGTAATCCTTGCCGATGAGCAGGAAGAGTTCGGCGGTAGCCTGCTGGATTCACGCGAGAGCCTGGACGGCAAACCGGCCATGGATTGGGTGGCCAGCGTCATCGCCGAATTGAAAGTGCTGCCCGACGTGCTGCTGTTGCCGCGCGCCACGGTCAACGGCTACCACGACCACAACTTCCTGACCATTCATGAACGCCTCACCGACCACCTCGGCGACCGTGCGCCCATCGGCCAGGTGCGCCAGCGTATCCACCGTGTGCGGGCCAAGCGCGTGGTGCTGGCCACCGGCGCCTGCGAGCGGCCGCTGGTGTACGGCAACAACGATGTGCCGGGCAATATGCTCGCCGGCGCGGTGTCTACCTACGTGCGCCGTTACGGTGTGGCGCCGGGTAAAAAACTCTTGCTCTCGACCAACAACGACCACGCCTACCGCGTGGCCCTGGACTGGTTCGACGCAGGCCTGGCCGTGGTGGCCGTGGCCGATGCCCGCCACAACCCACGCGGTGCGTTGGTGGAAGAGGCGCGGGCCAAAGGCATCCGCATCCTCACCGGCAGTGCAGTGATCGAGGCCCGTGGCAGCAAGCATGTGACGGGTGCCCGGGTCGCCGCCATCGACGTACGTGCCCACACCGTCACCAGCCCCGGCGAATGGCTGGACTGCGACCTGGTGGCCAGCTCCGGCGGCTACAGTCCAGTGGTCCACCTCGCCTCGCACCTGGGCGGCAAACCGACCTGGCGCGAAGACATCCTGGGCTTTGTGCCGGGCAATGCCCCGCAAAAACGCGTGTGCGTCGGCGGTATCAACGGCGTGTATGGCCTGGGGGATTCCCTGGCCGACGGTTTCGAGGGCGGCGTGCGTGCTGCCAGCGAAGCGGGTTTCGGCGCGGTGCAAGGGGTGTTGCCCAAGGCCCTGAGCCGCCTCGAAGAGCCAACCCTGGCGCTGTTCCAAGTGCCCCACGAAAAAACCACGGCGCGGGCGCCCAAGCAATTCGTCGACCTGCAAAACGACGTCACCGCCGCTGCTATCGAACTGGCCACCCGTGAAGGCTTCGAGTCGGTGGAGCACGTCAAGCGCTACACCGCCCTGGGGTTCGGCACCGACCAAGGCAAGCTGGGCAACGTCAATGGCCTGGCCATCGCCGCCCGCTCGCTGAACGTGACCATCCCCCAGATGGGCACCACCATGTTCCGCCCCAACTACACGCCGGTGACCTTCGGCGCCGTGGCGGGCCGCCATTGCGGGCATATTTTCGAGCCGGTGCGCTACACCGCGCTGCACGCCTGGCACGTGAAGAACGGCGCCGAGTTCGAGGACGTCGGCCAATGGAAACGCCCTTGGTACTTCCCACGCAATGGCGAAGACCTGCACGCGGCGGTCAAGCGCGAATGCCTGGCGGTGCGCGACAGCGTGGGCCTGCTCGACGCCTCCACCCTGGGCAAGATCGACATCCAGGGCCCCGACGCCCGTGAGTTTCTCAACCGCATCTACTCCAACGCCTGGACCAAACTCGACGTGGGCAAGGCCCGCTACGGCTTGATGTGCAAGGAAGACGGCATGGTCTTCGACGACGGCGTGACGGCATGCCTGGCCGACAACCACTTCCTGATGACCACCACCACCGGCGGCGCGGCCCGCGTGTTGCAGTGGCTGGAGATCTACCAACAAACCGAATGGCCGGACCTGAAGGTGTACTTCACCTCGGTCACCGACCACTGGGCGACCATGACCCTGTCGGGCCCCAACAGCCGCAAGCTGCTCAGCGAAGTCACCGACATCGACCTGGACAAGGACGGCTTCCCGTTCATGACCTGGAAAGAAGGCCTGGTGGGCGGCGTACCGGCGCGGGTGTTCCGCATCTCGTTCACCGGCGAGCTGTCCTACGAGGTCAACGTGCAGGCCGACTACGCCATGGGCGTACTGGAAAAAATCGTCGAGGCCGGCAAACCGTACAACCTGACCGGCACCGAGACCATGCACGTGCTGCGGGCCGAGAAGGGTTTCATCATCGTCGGCCAGGACACCGACGGCTCCATGACCCCCGACGACCTGAACATGGGCTGGTGCGTGGGCCGCACCAAGCCGTTCTCGTGGATCGGCTGGCGCGGAATGAACCGCGAGGACTGCGTGCGTGACGAGCGCAAGCAACTGGTGGGCCTCAAGCCCATCGACCCGAAGGTGTGGCTGCCGGAAGGCGCGCAACTGGTGTTCGACCCCAAGCAGACGATCCCGATGAAGATGGTCGGCCACGTCACCTCCAGTTATGCCCACAACTCCCTCGGCTATTCGTTTGCGATGGCGGTGGTCAAGGGCGGCTTGAAGCGCCTCGGTGAGCGGGTGTTCTCGCCCCAGGCGGACGGCAGCGTGATCGAGGCCGAGATCGTTTCCTCAGTGTTCTTCGACCCTAAAGGCGATCGCCAGAACATCTGACGGACCCACGCGCCTGCATCGGGGGCTTGCCCCCGGTGAGGCCAGAACAGCCACCACAGAATTCGCACAGGTGCTTTATGACCGCAGCCAACGTTTACCAACAACGCCCCACTACGGGGGCCAGAGCCGAATCTTCGCTGCATCACGCCGACCTCGCCAGCCTGGCCGGCAAGGGCCGCAAAAGCGCCGGCGTAACCGTGCGCGAACGCAAACTCCTGGGCCACCTCACGATCCGGGGCGACGGCCACGACCCGGCCTTCGCCGCCGGCGTGCACAAGGCTTTGGGTATCGAACTGCCCGGCGCGCTGGCTGTGATCGTCAAGGGCGAGACCAGCCTGCAATGGCTCGGCCCGGACGAGTGGCTGCTGGTGCTGCCGGGCGGTGAAGAATTCGCTGCCGAACAGAAACTACGCGAAGCGTTGGGCGAGCTGCATATCCAGATCGTTAACGTCAGCGGCGGCCAGCAGATCCTCGAACTCAGCGGCCCGAACGTGCGCCAGGTGCTGATGAAATCCACCAGCTACGACGTGCACCCCAACAACTTCCCGGTGGGCAAGGCCGTGGGCACGGTGTTCGCCAAATCCCAACTGGTGATCCGCCATACCGCGCCCGACACCTGGGAACTGCTGATCCGCCGTAGCTTCTCGGATTACTGGTGGTTGTGGTTGCAGGACGCCGCGGCCGAGTATGGCCTGAACGTGCAGGCCTGATATGACACTGCCCCGGGTAGCAAGCCCGCTTGCTACCCGGGCCCGTCACCCAGAGGAGTCACCGAGCAATGAGCCGCGCCCCCGACACATGGATTTTGACCGCCGACTGCCCCAGCGTGCTGGGTACGGTGGATGCGGTGACCCGTTTTCTGTTCGAGCAAGGCTGTTACGTCACCGAACACCATTCCTTCGATGACCGGCTCTCGGGGCGGTTTTTCATTCGCGTGGAGTTCCGCCAGCCCGAAGGTTTTGACGAACTCGCCTTTCGTGCCGGCCTGGCCGAGCGGGGCATTGCCTTTGGCATGGTCTTCGAGCTGACCCCGCCGCACCACCGGCCCAAGGTGGTCATCATGGTGTCCAAGGCCGACCACTGCCTCAACGACCTGCTCTACCGCCAGCGCATCGGCCAGTTGGCGATGGAGGTGGTGGCGGTGGTGTCCAACCACCCGGACCTCAAGCCCCTGGCCGACTGGCACCAGATCCCCTATTACCACTTTCCCCTGGACCCCAACGACAAACCGGCCCAGGAGCGCCAGGTGCTGCAGATCATCGAGGAGGCGGGCGCCGAATTGGTGATCCTTGCGCGCTACATGCAAGTGCTGTCGCCGGAGTTGTGCCGGCGCCTGGACGGCAAGGCGATCAATATCCACCACTCCCTGCTGCCCGGTTTCAAGGGCGCCAAGCCCTACCACCAGGCCTACAACAAAGGCGTGAAACTGGTGGGCGCTACGGCGCACTACATCAACAACGACCTGGACGAAGGCCCGATCATCGCCCAGGGCGTGGAAGTGGTGGACCACAGCCACTACCCCGAAGACCTGATCGCCAAGGGCCGCGACATCGAAGGCCAGACCCTAGCCCGGGCGGTGGGTTATCACATTGAGCGCAGGGTCTTTTTGAATGCCAACAGAACGGTGGTGCTTTGAGTGGCGAGCGGCAAGTAAGGGCAGTACACCGCACACCACTTGCAGCTTGTAGCTTGCCGCTCAAATCGCTTCCTGCTTTTTCATAACAACAAATGAGTAAAGGTGACTGACATGTCTGACAATCGTGGTGTCGTATATCTCGGCAACGGTAAGGTCGAAGTGCAGAAAATCGACTATCCGAAAATGCAGGATCCCCGTGGCCGCAAGATTGAACACGGCGTCATCCTGCGCGTGGTCTCCACCAATATCTGTGGCTCCGACCAGCACATGGTGCGTGGCCGCACCACGGCCCAGACCGGTTTGGTGCTAGGGCACGAAATCACCGGTGAGGTGATCGAGAAAGGCAGCGACGTCGAGAACCTGAAGCTCGGCGACCTGGTGTCGGTGCCGTTCAACGTGGCATGCGGCCGCTGCCGTTCCTGCAAGGAGCAGCACACCGGCGTGTGCCTGACCGTCAACCCGGCCCGCGCCGGTGGCGCCTACGGTTATGTGGACATGGGCGACTGGACCGGCGGGCAGGCCGAATATGTGCTGGTGCCGTACGCCGATTTCAACCTGTTGAAGCTCCCGGACCGCGACAAGGCCATGGAGAAAATCCGCGACCTGACCTGCCTCTCCGACATCCTCCCCACTGGCTACCACGGTGCGGTCACCGCAGGCGTCGGCCCGGGCAGCACGGTGTACATCGCCGGAGCCGGCCCGGTGGGCCTGGCGGCGGCCGCATCGGCGCGCCTGCTGGGGGCGGCGGTGGTGATAATTGGTGACGTCAACTCCATCCGCCTCGCTCACGCTAAGGGCCAGGGTTTTGAGGTGGTCGACCTGTCCAAGGACACGCCGCTGCACGAACAGATCGCCGCGCTGCTGGGCGAGCCTGAGGTGGATTGTGCAGTGGATTGCGTCGGTTTCGAGGCCCGCGGCCACGGCCATGACGGCGTGAAACACGAAGCCCCGGCCACGGTGCTCAACTCCCTGATGGGCGTGGTGCGGGTGGCGGGCAAGATCGGTATCCCCGGCCTGTATGTCACCGAAGACCCGGGCGCGGTGGACGCCGCGGCGAAAATGGGCAGCCTGAGCATCCGCTTCGGCCTGGGCTGGGCCAAGTCCCATAGCTTCCACACCGGCCAGACCCCGGTGATGAAGTACAACCGCCAACTGATGCAAGCCATCATGTGGGATCGCATCAAGATCGCCGATATTGTCGGTGTGGAAGTCATCAGCCTCGACGACGCCCCCCGTGGCTACGGCGAGTTCGATGCCGGCGTGCCGAAGAAGTTTGTGATCGACCCGCACAAGCTGTTTAGCGCGGCCTAAACCCTTTGGCGGAAGTAGCAAGTGGGCGAGCCCGCTTGCTACGACACCTACTGGCGCACCATCTTCAAGTAAGGCTTAGAAACGAACTCGCCTTCGGTCACAGCGGTGCCGCCATAGGAGCAGATGACCTTTGCGCCTTGAGTCTCTACCGACTCGGCTTTGAGCGCGTACTTCGCGTCCAGGAAGTCGTCGTCGGTGGCCATGGTTTCTCCCGTCCACTCTTTCCCATCGACTCCTTTGGCCGTGTAGGTGAAGCCGGCGAGGTTTCCTTCTTTGCCATTCCCTTCTGACGTGATCTCAGACACCTTCGGGCAGATGGATAAATCCTCTTCGGCATAGACATTACCCATCAATGCCATCGTGGCCAGGACGGCTGCAATCAATTGCGTGTGCATGGGGCTGTACTCCTTTATGTGGTTGGAGTGCTCATGGTGGGCAATTTTGTCTAGTGGAGTAACTGTCAGATATGACAGGTATCTAGACTGTTTTCGACTAGCGCCCAAAGGCGGTTAGATCGTTTTCCAGTCGCCGCATTCAAGGCTCCAATGTTCGCCAGGCTGTGGAACAATGCCCCCCGTTTGCCGGTCTTATCGGCAGCTTTGCGCCCGATTCCGGGCCCGTATTTAGCCCCAGGAGTGGTTCCCGATGAAGATGTCTCGCGGTTTGGTTTTGGCTTCGCTCTTGGCCCTGGCGGCCGGGCCGGTGTTTGCCGGTTTTAGCTTGAACGATGTGGTGGGCGCGGCGGCGAGCATGCAGGGCGGTGACAAGGCAGCCGCTGCGGCGCCGACTTCCCAGACCGCTGGCCTGCTCAGCGCGCTATCGGCGCTGGACGTCACGCCGCAGCAAGCGGTGGGCGGCACCAGTGCGATGTTGGGGCTGGCGAAGAACCAGCTCAGTTCCACCGATTACTCGCAGTTGGCCAAGAGCGTACCGGGGCTGGACAAGTTGTCCGGTGGCGGGCAGTTGGGCGCCTTGAGCGGCCTGCTTGGCGCCTCCGGCAAAGCCGCGGGCCTGGAAAATGCCCTGGGCAACGTGAAGAGCACTGCCGACCTGAACAGTGCCTTCGGTGCGCTGGGGATGGACAGCGGCATGATCGGCCAGTTTGCTCCGGTGTTGCTCAAGTACCTGGGCGAGCAGGGCGTTGGCGGCCCACTGCTGCAAAGCCTGGGCAGCATCTGGGGCGCCAGCGCCGGTTGATTCAGGGGCGCTCGTCGCGCAACGCGGCGATGCGCGCATCCTTTTCGGTCCAGAGCTGGTTGACCCAGTTCTGCACCGTTTGGCGAAACACCGGGTCGTTTTCGTAGTCGCCCTGCCACAGCGCCGGGTCCAGTTCGCGGGTGCGGATATCGATGATGACCTTGGGCACGTCGCCGCAAATCAGGCGCCAGAACCCCGGTATCCGTTGTGACGGATAGACCACCGTCACATCCAGCACCGCATCCAATTGCTCCCCCATCGCCGCCAGCACAAAGGCCACGCCGCCAGCCTTGGGCTTGAGCAGGTAGTTGAAGGGTGATTGCTGTTGCGCCCGTTTGGCGGGGGTGAAGCGCGTGCCTTCGAGGTAGTTGACCACGGTCACCGGTTGGCGCTTGAACAGCTCGCAGGCCTGTTGGGTGATCTTCAAGTCCTGGCCCGCCAGTTCCGGGTGCTTGGCCAGGAACGCCTTGGTGTAGCGCTTCATGAAGGGGTAATCCAGCGCCCACCAGGCCAGGCCCAGGAACGGCACCCAGATCAGCTCTTTCTTGAGGAAGAACTTGAAGAACGGCGTGCGCCGGTTGAGGGTCTGGATCAGCGCCGGGATATCGACCCAGGACTGGTGGTTGCTGATGACTAGGTACGAGGTGTCGCGGCGCAGGCCTTCACCGCCGCGGATGTCCCATTGGGTGGGGATGCACAGGGCGAAAATAAGCTTGTCGATTTCGGCCCAGGTCTCGGCTATCCACATCACCGCCCAGGAGGCGTAGTCGCGGCCACGGCCGGGCAGCAGGAGTTTGAGCAGGGCGAACACCATTAGCGGGCCAAACAGCACGAGGGTGTTGAGCAGTAGCAGCAGGGTAACCAGACAGCCGGTGAGCAGGCGGCGCATAAGCAACTCTTGGGTCATGTGGGACGGGGCATGATAAGCAGCTTAGTGGCGCAGGCCAACTTTGCCGGGGTCACGAATGTTTCACGCGCGCCTCGTTATGTTGAGCAACTGAGGAACCAACCTGCGGCCCGGGGTCTAAAATCCCGCTGCTTCCACTCCAAGGACATTGCCCACGTGAAATCCCTTCTCGCACTGCTGACCCTGGTGGCCCTGCCGGCCCTGGCCGCCGAACCGACCCTGTACGGGCGCTACGAATACATCCAGTTGCCGGAGATCGGCGGCGAGGTGCTCAAGGCCAAGATGGACACCGGCGCGTTGACCGCGTCCCTGTCGGCCAAGGACATCGAAACCTTCACCCGCGACGGCGAAGACTGGGTGCGCTTTCGCCTGGCGACCAAGGGCGCGAGCAACAAGGTCTACGAACACAAGGTCGCGCGCATCAGCAAGATCAAGAGCCGCGCCGACGAAGACGAGGAAGAAACCCCCGAAGCGGCGCGCCGCCCGGTGGTCGATCTGGAGCTGTGCCTGGGCAACGTCAAGCGCACGGTGGAGGTCAACCTCACCGACCGCAGCAGCTTCAACTACCCGTTGCTGATCGGCGCCAAGGCCCTGCGCGAATTCAATGCGGCGGTGAACCCGGCGCGGCGTTTTACCGCGGACAAACCTGACTGTTGAACGATTGACGGCGCCCCAGCCTTGGGGCACCGTTCGCGCACTCCACTCCTGGCCCGATGCCATGCCCCATATCCTGATTGTCGAAGACGAAGCGGCCATTGCCGACACCCTGGTGTTCGCCCTCCAGGGCGAGGGCTTCACCACCACTTGGCTGAGCCTCGGCGCAGCGGCCCTTGAGCACCAGCGCAACACCCCGGCGGACCTGCTGATCCTCGATATCGGCCTGCCGGATATCAGCGGCTTCGAGACGTGCAAGCAACTGCGGCGCTTCAGTGACGTGCCGGTGATGTTCCTCAGTGCCCGTGACGGTGAGATCGACCGGGTGGTGGGCTTGGAGATCGGTGCCGACGATTATGTGGTCAAGCCCTTCAGCCCCCGGGAAGTGGCGGCGCGGGTGCGTGCCATCCTCAAACGCATGGCGCCACGGGTGACGCTGGCCGGTTGCAGCCCGCTGTTCCAAGTGGACGTCGAGCGCGTGTTGATTACCTATCGCGGCCAGCCCCTGAGCCTGACCCGCCACGAATTCCGTTTGCTGCACTGCCTGCTGGAGCAACCGCAGCGGGTGTTCAGCCGCGAGCAATTGCTCGATGCCCTGGGCGTGGCGGCGGATGCCGGCTACGAGCGCAGCATCGACAGCCATATCAAAAGCGTGCGCGCCAAATTGCGCCTGGTGGCACCCAACGCCGAGCCGATCCAGACCCATCGGGGCCTGGGCTACAGCTACAGCCCGGAGCATGGCTGATGCCCCTGGGGGTGCGGATTTTCCTGGTGTACGCGCTGTTCATCGGCCTCACCAGCTACTTCGTACTGAACACGGTGATGGAAGAAATCCGCCCCGGCGTGCGCCAGTCCACCGAAGAAACCCTGGTGGACACCGCCAACCTGATGGCCGAGATCCTGCGCGACGACGTCAAGGCCGGCACCCTGGGCCAGAGCCGCTGGCCACAACTGCTCAAGGCCTACGGCGACCGCCAGCCAGCAGCCAGCATCTGGGGTTTGGCGAAGAACCAGGTCAACCACCGCATCTACGTGACCGACGCCCAGGGCATCGTGTTGCTCGACTCCAGCGGCCTGGCCCTGGGCCAGGATTACTCGCGCTGGAACGACGTCTACCTGACCCTGCGCGGCGAATACGGCGCACGTTCCACCCGCAGCGATGCGCATGATTCCACCTCTTCAGTGATGCACGTGGGCGCGCCGATCCGCGATAACGGCCGGATCATCGGCGTGGTCACGGTGGCCAAGCCCAACAGCTCGCTGCAACCCTATATCGACCGCACCGAGCGGCGGCTGCTGTGGTACGGCGCGGCGCTGATCGGCCTGGGCCTGTTGTTCGGCGCCTTGCTGTCGTGGTGGCTGAGCCGCTCGCTGCGCCGCCTCACTGCCTACGCCCAAGCCGTCAGCGAAGGGCGCCGGGCCCAGGTGCCGCACTATCGCGGTGGTGAGCTGGCGCAACTGTCCAGCGCCGTGGAGCACATGCGCACCCAACTGGAGGGCAAGGCCTACGTCGAGCGCTACGTGCACACGCTGACCCACGAATTAAAGAGCCCATTGGCGGCGATTCGCGGCGCGGCGGAGTTGCTCCAGGGCGACATGCCGGTGGCGGCGCAGCAGCGCTTCGTGAGCAATATCGACAGTGAAAGCGCGCGCATGCAGCAGTTGATCGAACGCCTGCTGAACCTGGCCCTGGTGGAACAGCGCCAAGGTTTGGAAGAGCGGGTGGCGGTGCCATTGGCGCCGCTGTGGGAACAATTGCTCAGCGCGCAAAGTGCGCGGATCGAGGCACGCCAAGTGCGCATCGAACACACCATCGCCCCGGGCCTGGCCCTGATCGGCGAGCCGTTCCTGCTGCGCCAGGCCCTGGGCAACCTGCTGGAAAACGCCCTCGACTTCACCCCGCCCAGTGGCCTGCTGCGGCTACAGGCCCAGCAGCGGGGCGAGCAGGTCGAAGTGGCGTTGTTCAACCAGGCCGCAGCCATTCCCGACTATGCCTTGCCGCGCCTCTGCGAGCGCTTCTACTCCCTGCCACGGCCCGACAGCGGGCGCAAAAGCACCGGCCTGGGCCTGAATTTCGTCGAAGAAGTGGTGCAACTGCACGGCGGGCGCATGAGCATCGGCAATGTCGACGGCGGCGTGCAAGTTACCCTCCTACTCCCCTGCCAGTAGCCTGCGGGCGGGCCCGCTTGCTACCACCACACAATCTCCACATTCGCTCCATAAAGCCTCCACCGACGCGCCCCAGACTCTCCCCATCCAAACAGGGAGACACCCATGAACCGCAGCCTGACTTTAAAACTAGGGGCCATTGCCCTACTGATTGTGCTGTTGTTGATTCCGCTGCTGATGATCGACGGCATGATCCAGGACCGCCAGCAACTGCGCGACGGCGTGCTCGAAGACATCGCCCGCAGCTCCAGCTACAGCCAGCAATTGACCGGGCCGATCATGGTCGTGCCGTTTCGCAAGGTGGTGCGCACCTGGAAGACCAACGAAAAAACCAACCAGCGCTACCAGGAAATCGGTGAGCAGCGCGGGCGCCTGTACTTTCTGCCGGAGCGTTTCGAGCTCGACGGTAAGGTGCAGACCGAACTGCGTTCGCGGGGTATTTACCAGGCGCGGCTGTTCCACGCCGATAACCGCATCAGCGGCCAATTCTTGATTCCCCCGCAGTGGGGTATCGACGAAGACTTTGCCGACTATCAGTTTGAGCAGGCCTTTGTCGCGGTTGGCATCAGCGATATCCGCGGCATCGAGAACGCCCTCACGTTGCAGTTCAACGGCCAGGACCTGGACTTCATCCCCGGCAGCAACGTCGATTGGTTGGGTGAAGGCGTGCGCGTCGCCCTGCCGCCGCTGAACCCGGCCAAGGCTTTGCAATTGCCGTTCGGCTTCGACCTGCGTTTGCAAGGCACCGGCCAGTTGCAAGTGACGCCGGTGGGCAAAACCAGCGAAGTGAAACTGGCGGCCAACTGGCCCCACCCTAGCTTTATCGGCAACTACCTGCCGACCCGGCGCGAGATCGGTGAGAGCGGCTTTACCGCCCAGTGGCAGACGTCGTTCTTCTCCACCAACCTCGAAGAAGCCATGAGCACCTGCGTCAACGGCGCCCGCTGCGAGGAGTTCAACGGCCGCAGCTTTGGCGTGAGCTTTATCGACCCGGTGGACCAGTACCTCAAGAGCGACCGGGCGATCAAATATGCGCTGCTGTTCATTGCCTTGACCTTTGCGGGCTTCTTTCTCTTTGAAGTGCTCAAGAGCATGGCGGTGCACCCAATCCAATACGCCCTGGTGGGCGCGGCTTTGGCGTTCTTCTACTTGCTGCTGTTGTCGTTGTCCGAGCACCTGGGCTTTGCCCTGGCGTACCTGCTGTCGGCCAGTGCCTGCGTGGTGTTGATCGGCTTTTACGTCAGCCACGTGCTGCGCAGCGCCCGCCATGGCCTGAGTTTTTCGGCGGGGTTGGCGGCCCTGTACGGCTTGCTCTACGGCTTGCTCAGCGCTGAAGACTACGCACTGCTGATGGGCTCGCTGCTGCTGTTCGGCTTGCTGGGGGTGTTCATGGTGCTGACGCGCAAACTGGATTGGTACGGCATCGGCCCAGGCAAATCGGCCAAGGCGCTGGAGGTGGCCGATGAGTAGGTCGCTGGGGTTGCGCGAGGATCAGCGCGAAGGGGAACGGTTGGTGATGTGGTTGGCGCAGGTTTTTGTGGGGGACCCACAGGCGCTATCGCGGGCAAGCGGTGCGCCGCCCGGCCCTCTCCCACATTGGAATGCGCTTGCCCGTGGGAGCGAGCCTGCTCGCGATAACCCTTGCCCCTCCACCGCGATGCCGGGGTTTTACTGCGGTGGTTCAGTCTCGCGCATCGATTCACGCTGACTGACCTGGGCATACCACGCCGCCAACTGTGGGTTGGCGGTGCGCCATTGCAGGTCGGGGTGGCGAAAATCCAGGTAACCCAGGGCGCAAGCCAGGCTGATGGCGGCCACGTCAAAGTGGCTGGCGAGTTCGGCGATGGCCTGGGCCTCGAAGGCCGCCAGGGCCCGGCGCATTTTGTCGCGTTGGGCCTCGAGCCATTGTTCCCAGTGCTTCTCAGGCGCGCGCAGGGCCAGTTCGTAACGCACCAGCACCGCGGCGTCCAGGATCCCGTCGGCCATTGAGGCCAGCGTCAGGCGCCGCCAGCGCGCCGGGCCATCGCGGGGGATCAGCGGGGTGCCGACATGCTGGTGGTCGAGGTAGTCAAGGATCACCCGGCTGTCGTGGATGACAGTGCCGTCGGCCAGGCGCAGGGCCGGGATCTTGCCCAGGGGGTTGTCCAGGTTCAGCGCCGCATCGGGGTGCACCGGGCTCAACTGGCTCAGTTGCAATGCCACCCGGCTCTGTTGCCCGGTTTCGTGGAGCAGCACCCTGACCTTGCGCACATAGGGCGAGGCCGGGTTGTGGAAGAGGGTCATGCTGGGCGCGGACATGGGCGTTCCTCGAAAAGCATCGAGTGTAGCTGCGGGCGGTCTGCGTGGGAAAAGGCTGGGTTGTTTTTCTGGTCGCCAGATGGCTATCGCGGGCGGGCCCGCTCCCACAGGGTTCAGCGCAATCCCCGTGGGAGCGGGTCGGGCGGCGCCCTCAAGCCTTACGCCACAACCCCCGAATACCCAACACCGCCGGCACCCCCAACCCCAACCAACTCAAGCCGTCCCACACGCCATCCCCCAGCAGCGCGGCAAACAGCCCGGCCGCGCTGAGCAGGGCGATGACACTGGGAATGGCGAAGACCTTCCAGAAACTCGATTGCCGTGGCCTCACGCGGGCACCTCCACGGCTTTCGCCGCTTTGCGCCGCACGACCCACAGGTACAGGCCACTGCCAAGGACGACGATGGTCAGCACGTCCAGCACGGCCCAGAGGATTTTCATCGGCATGCCGCCGTAGTCGCCAAAGTGCAGGGGCTGGGACATGCCCATGGCGTCCATGTACCAGGGCCGTTGCGCCACGGCAGTGACCTTGAGGGTGCTGGCGTCGATCAGTACCGGGGTGAGCAGGTGTGAGGTCAGGTGGGTGCTGCCTTTCATGAACACCGCGTAGTGGTGCTCGCTGGAAAAGCGCGTGCCGGGGAAGGCGATGAAATCCGGGCGCATGCCGGGTGCAGCTTCTTGCGCGATGTCGAGCAAGCGGCTGGCCGGGGCCAGCGCGGCCAGCGGCGGGGCATCGCGGTAGGGCTGGACCATGGCGCTGAGACTGTCGTTGCGCCACGCCGCGATAATCAGGTCGGCGCAGGCGCTGATGACCCCGGTCACGCCCACCACCAGGGCCCAGGTCAGGGTCACGACGCCGATCAGGTTGTGCAGGTCGAGCCAGCGCAGGCGGGTGGATTTGTCGTGGCGCACGGTGGCGAATTTCAAGCGGCGCATGAACGGCAGGTACAACACCGCGCCTGAGACAATCGCCAGCACGAACAGGATGCCCATGAACGCCAGCAGCAGCTTGCCCGCTAACCCGGCGAACATATCCACATGCAGGCGCAGGATGAACATCATCACCCCGCCATTAGCCGAAGGCATGTCCACCACCTCGCCGGTGCGGGCATCGAGCATGAAGGTGTGGGACGCGTTGGGCTCGGTGCCGGCGGTGGCGGCCATGATCGCCACCACGCCGTTGGGGTCTTCTTCATCCCAGCCGAAGTACTGCATCACTTCCCCGGGGCGATGGGCCTGGGCCTTGAGCACCAGTTGCTGCAAGTCCAGTTGGGGGGTATCGGCGGGCAATTGTGCCAGCTCGGGCGCATCGCCCAGCAGGTGATCGATTTCATGGTGAAAGATCAACGGCAGGCCGGTCAGCGCCAGCATCAGCAGGAATGCGGTGCAGATCAGGCTGGTCCAGGTATGAACCGCAGACCAGCGGCGGATGGTTCGGCTTTTCATCGGGGCTCCACAGGCAAAAATAGGCTGCCTTGCGGGCAGCCTATAGGTCACGGGATTTTTCTTGGGTGGGAGCGAGCCTGCTCGCGATAGCGCCGGCCCAGCCAACATCGCTGTCGGTTGGCCGGCCGCCATCGCGAGCAGGCTCGCTCCTACAAGGGTTTATCTCTTTTTAGAATTTGTAATTCACGCTGGCGACCACGTTGCGTTCGTCACCGTAGTAGCACCAGTAGCCGTCGCAGTTGGCCAGGTAGTCCTTGTTGAACAGGTTCTTGGCTTCGACGGCGACGGTCATGCCTTTGAGGCTGTTGCCCAGGCGGCCCATGTCGTAGTGCACGGCGGCGTCGTACACGGTGTAGGAGCCCACGTGGGCGACGGCGGTGTTGCTGGCATTGCCGTAGGTGTCACCGACGTAGCGCACGCCCGCGCCCATGCCGAAGCCGTCGAGCACGCCGGCGTTCCAGGTGTAGTCGCCCCACAGGGTGGCCTGGTTGCGCGGGATCAGCGCCATACGCTTGCCCACTTCGTCGGGTTTGCCCTTGAGGGTTTCGGTGTCGGTGTAGGTGTAGGAGCCGACCACCTTGAGGTTGTCGTTGACCTGGGTGGTGGCTTCCAGCTCCAGGCCGCGGACCTGCACTTCGCCGACCTGGCGGGTGAGGCTGCCTTCGGCGACTTTCACGTTGCTCTGGCGCAGGTCATACACGGCGGCGGTCAGCAGGCTGCGGCTGCCCACGGGTTGATACTTTACGCCGGCCTCGTACTGGCGGCCCTCGGTGGGTTTGAACGATTGCGCCGCATCGACGCTGGCGCCGGTGCTCGGTTGGAACGACTCGGTGTAGGACAGGTACGGCGTCACGCCGTTGTCGAACACGTAGCTCAGGCCGACGTTGCCGGTGAAGGCTTTGTCGCGCTGGGTGCTGGTGGCGTCGCCCCTGTTGTGGAAGGTGGTGCCGGTGTGCACCCAGTCTTCACGTCCGCCCAGGGTCAGGCGCCAGTTGTCCAGGGCCATTTGGTCCTGGATGTAAACGCCGGTTTGCTGGGTTTTCTGGCCAAAGTCCTGCAACGCGAAGTAGCTGACATTGGACATGTCCTGGCCGTGCACCGGGCGGTTCACGTTGATCGGCGGCACGTTGTAGCCATTGGGTTTACCGTCGGCGCCGTAGGTGTACGAGCCGCCGTACAGCCATTGGTAGTTGGTGTTGGAGCGTTGGTGATCGACGCCCAGCAACAGGGTGTGCTGCACGGCGCCGGTCTGGAAGTCAGCCTGGAAGTTGTTGTCCACGGCGAACTGGCTGATGTCTTCGTTGACGATGCCCGCCTCGCGGTTGACGTTGCCATCGGCATCGACCGTGTTGATGGTGCCGACGTTGACGGCTTGAAAACCCAAATCGCTCTTGGTGTAGCGCAGGTTTTGCTTGAACTGCCAGGTGTCGTTGAGGTGCGTTTCAAAGGCGTAGCCCAGGGCGTAGTAGGTGCGGTCGTAGAAGTCCCAACCCGGCTCGCCGAGGTTCTTGTGGTGGGAAATCTTGCTGCCTGGCAGTTGGGTGCCCTGCAACGGCAGGAACTGCCCGGTGATACCGGTATCGTCGCGGGTGTACTGGGAAATGAACGTCAGCTTGGTGTCGTCGTTGATGTTCCAGGTCAGGCTGGGGGCGATGTTGTAGCGCTTGTCCGGGATGTGATCGACCGGCGCGTTGCTGTCGCGCACCACGCCGCTGACGCGGTAGAGAAAGCGGCCTTCGTCATCGATTTTGCCGGTGCTGTCGAAGTTGATTTGCTTGTGTTCGTTGCTGCCGGCCTGGGCTTCGACCTGGTGGGCACTTTCAGCCTGGGGGCGGCGGCTGACCATGTCGAGCATGCCGCCGGGCGGGGTCTGGCCGTACACAGACGAGGCCGGGCCGCGCAACACGGTGATGCGTTCCAGGTTCCACGGCTCGACCTTGGGGTTGGAGAACGAGCCCTTGGGCAGCGGGATGCCGTCGAGGAACTGGGTCGGGTCGAAGCCGCGCACCCGCAGCCAGTCGGCGCGCGAGTCGGAACCGTAGCCGCTGCTCTGCACGCCGGCGGTGTAGCGCAACGCGTCGTTGAGGTTGAGCACTTGGCGCTCGTCCAGTTGCTCGCGGGTAATCACCGTCATCGAGCGCGGTGCTTCGACAATCGGCGTGTCGGTCTTGGTGCCGGCGGCGGTGCGGGTGGCGACGTAACCGTCGGCCGGGCCCCAGGCGCTTTCCAGGTTTGCCTGGCCGGTGATGCTGGTAACCGGCAGGGCCAATGCGCCCTCCGGCACTGGGGCCAGGCTGTAGGTGCCGGCGCCGCTCTGTTCCAGTTGCAGGCCGGTGCCACGTAGGGCCTGGCGCAGGGCGGTGCTGGCGTCGAACTGGCCCTGCACCGGCGCCGAGGTCTTGCCGGCGGCCAGGGCGGGGTCCAGGGTCAGGGCCAGGCCGGCCTGGCTGGCGATCTGATTCAGGGTGCCGGCCAAGGGTGCAGCCGCCAGGTTGTAGGCCCGCACGGCGGACGCCTGCTCGGCGGCGATCAAGGCGGTGCTGGCCAGCGGTGCGCACAGGGCGATGGCGACGGCCAACAGGCTGGGGCGCAACAGGGTATCGAACGAACGGGACATCGGCGGCTCCTGAATGGAAATATTTCTCAATTGCCTAGGTGCCGAACGAGATGGAAAAAGTGATAGGGCGTGAATGAAATTAATTTCGATTCAGCAAGTAAAGAGGGATGTGGGTCGTTTGAGTGTGGGCCGGGCGCCGCTCCGCTCGCCCGCGATGAGGTCGGCCATCGAATGGATACATATCGACAGTACTGCCGCCATCGCGGGCAGGCCCGCTCCCACAGTTGAATGGTGGTGAGGGTGGAATTTTATTTTTTCTGTGGGCGCGAGCCTGCTCGCGATGGCGGCACTGAGTGGCGGTGACGAATGGTCGAGGTAAGACCGTTGCTCCCACAGGAAAATGCCCCAACAGCGTTCTGAGGCTAAAGCGGCTCAACCTTGGCCTCGACCGTCACCCACCACGGCGTGTGCTGCTGGATCTGCACCGGCAGGGTCGGCAGCAGGGCGGTGAGGGCCAGGTCGGTGTCGTGCAGCGGGAAGCTGCCGGTGATACGCAGGTCGGCCACTTGCGCGGTCACGCCCAGGTGGCCGGGGCGGTAGCGGCTCAGTTCGTTGACCAGGTCTTCCAGGCGCGCGTTGTCCACCACCAGCATGCCGCGGGTCCAGGCGTCGGCGCCGGGCTTGAGGGCGATCAGCGGGCCGAGGCCGTCGCGGCGCATCAGCACTTGCTGGCCGGCCTGGTAGATCTGCTCGTCGGCGCCGGCCTGCGGGTGGGCGGCCACGGCCGATTGCAGCACGCTCAGGCGCGTGCCGGCCGCTTCGCGGCGCACCAAGAAGCGTGTGCCCAGGGCGCGCAGGCTGCCGTCGGCGGTTTCGACGATAAACGGGCGTGGGTCGTTGTGGCCGGTCTCGACCAGGATTTCCCCTTCCTGCAACACGATGCGCCGCTGCTTGTCGTCGAAGCGCACGTCCATCGCGCTGTGGGTGTTGAGGTTGATAAGGGTGCCGTCGGCCAGGCGCAGCGTGCGTTGCTCGCCGGTGGCGGTGCGTTGGTCGGCCAGCCAGTAATCCACAGGCAGGTAGCGCGGGCCGGCGAACAGCGCCAGGCCGCACACCAACACCACACTGGCCAACCCGGTGCCGAGTTTGCGCACGCGCCGGCGGATGCCTTCGCGCGATTGCAGCAGGGCCGTGCGCGCCGGGCCGCTGGCGGCGCTGAAGCGTTGGTCGAGCATGCCCAGTTGCCGCCAGGCGCGGGCGTGTTCTTCGGCGGCGGCGTGCCATTGGGCGAAGGCTTCGCGCTCCAGCGCGCTGGCGGCGCCGCAGTCCAGGCACAACTGCCAGGCAATCGCGGCGTCCAGCACCTGTGCCGAGACGGGTTGGCGTTCGGCGCGGCTCATTGCGGCGCGCCGTACAGGGCGATGTAGCACTGGCGGATACCCTGGGCCAGGTACTGGCGCACGCGGGGCACCGACACACCGAGGCGCTCGGCGATTTCGCCGTGGCTCATGCCGTCGAGGCGGTTGTAGAGGAACGCGGCGCGGGCCTTGGTCGAGAGCTTGCCTAGCAGGCGATCGATGGCCTTGAGGTCTTCGAGGATCAGTTGCTGTTCTTCCGGGGACGGTTGTTCGTGCACGGGGATCAGCATCAGTTCGCTGAGGTAGGCCTGTTCCAGCGCGGCGCGGCGGAAGTAGTCGAACAACAGGCCCTTGGCGATGGCCACCAAAAACGCCCGCGGTTCACGCGGGGCGTTGAAGCTGTCGCGGCCCAGCAGGCGCACGAACGTGTCCTGGCTCAGGTCCTCGGCGCGCTGCGGGCAGGCCACATTGCGCCGCAGCCAAGCCAACAGCCAGCCGCGATGGTCGCGATAAAGCGAACCTACCAGCTCATTGTTGGGGTTTTGGACTGACGACACAGGGCATCACCGACGTAGGAGTTTAAGCTAACGAGAATTGTTCGCGATTCTGGCAGAAGCCTGGAGGCGGCGCAATTGGCGTTGGTCGGGTGCTGCTGTAGCAGGCGGGCGAGCCCGCTAGGTCAGAACGACTGCGCCTGGCGTCGGCGTTTCCATTGGCCCAGGCGTTGTTGCAGGTTCAGCGGGCTGTGGATTTGCTGCTGGCGGGCGCGGCTAAACAGGATCAGCGCCAGTTCGGCGGTGGCCAGGGCGTCGGCGCTGGCGTGGTGGCGTTCGCCCACGTGCAGCTTGAAGTGCTCGATCCAGTCGTCCAGCCCCGCCTCGCGGATGTGCGCCTGGGGGCAGACCAGCGGCGCCATGTCCGCCACATCCAGGAACGGGTGCTGCAAGCGGTAGCCCAGGCTGGTTTTCAGGGCGCGGCCGAGCATGTGCTGGTCGAAGGGCGCATGGAAGGCCAGCAGCGGGCTATCGCCGACAAATTCCATGAAGTCGAGCAAGGCCTCCACCGGGTCGCTGCCGGCGGCAATCGCGCTGGGCCCCAGGCCATGGATCAACACGCTGGGCCCGACGCTGTGGTCGGGGCGTTGCAGGGTGCGCTCGAACTGTTGACGAAAATCGATGGCGCCGTCTTCGATCACCACGGCGCCGATGGACAGCACTACATCTTTGTTCAGGTTCAGGCCGGTGGTTTCCAGGTCCACCACCACCCAGCGCTGCTCGCGCAGGCTGCACTCGTCCAGTGGCGCGGCGGGCGCCAGGGCCTCCAGGCGTTGTTGCTGGGTTGGGCTCAGGGTCGGCGCGCTGGGGCGCAGCCAGTTGAACAGGCTCATAGCTGATACCGCAGGGCCAGGCTGCTTTGCAGGCGTTGGGCCTGGCGCAGGGACTCGCGCAGGATGCGCCGGTCGAGGTGGTTGAGGCTGTCGGGGTCGACGCGGTTGGAGTAGGGCAGGTTTTCCCGGGTCTGCAATTGGTGTTGCTGCATGCGGGTTTGCTGGATGAAGTGGTAAGCCTCCTCGTAGGCGGCGCCGTCCAGGCGTTCGATCACTTCGCGCTCGACCAATTGGCGCAGGCGTTCGAGGGTGTTGTTGGCTTCCACGCCGTTGGCCAGGGCCAGCAGGCGGGCGCCGTCGACGAAGGGGGTCAGGCCTTGCACTTTCAAGTCCAGGGTGGCTTTGTCCGTGCCTTTGCGCGTCAGCACGAAATCGCGGAAGCGCCCCACGGGCGGGCGTTGGCGCAGGGCGTTCTCGGCCATCATGCGTTGGAACAAGCGGTTGTCGGCGACCTGCTCCAGGATGCCCCGGCGCAGCTGCTCGCAACCCTGTTCGTCACCCCATACCACCCGCAGGTCGAAGTAGATGCTGGAGGCCAGCAGGTTTTCCGGTGTCGCCTCGCGGATAAACGCCGCGAAGCGCCGCGCCCATTCGGCCCGCGACAGGCACAGCTCGGGGTTGCCGGCCATGATGTTGCCTTTGCACAGGGTAAAACCGCACAGCGCCAGGTTCTGGTTGATGTGCTGCGCCAGGGGCAACAGCTTGCCGCGGATCTCGGCGGCATGGGCGGCGTCGCGGGCCTCGAAGAGGATGCCGTTGTCCTGGTCGGTGTGCAGGGTCTGCTCGCGGCGCCCTTCGCTGCCAAAGCACAGCCAGGTGAACGGCACGCCGGGGTCGCCCTTGTCGGCCAGGGCCAGCTCGATGACCCGACACACGGTGTGGTCGTTGAGCAGGGTGATGATGTGGGTGATTTGGGTCGAAGACGCACCGTGGGCCAGCATGCGCTCGACCAATTGGCCGATTTCCCCGCGCATGGCCACCAGGTTCTCCACCCGGGGCGCATTGCGGATGGTGCGGGCCAGGTGCACCAGGTCGACCCGCTGCAGGGAGAACAGATCGCGCTCTGACACCACGCCGCACAGGCGCTGATCCTTGACCAGGCAGACGTGGGCGATATGCCGCTCGGTCATGGCGATGGCCGCATCAAACGCACTGTGCTCGGGGCTGAGGAAAAACGGCGCCTGGGTCATGTGCCGGGCGATGCTTTGGTTGAAATCGCTGGTGCCGTCGGCCACCACTTGGCGCAGGTCGCGCAGGGTGAAAATGCCCAGCGGTGCCTTGTGCTCATCCACCACCACAATGCTGCCGACCTGCTGCTCGTGCATCAGCGTCACCGCCTCGCGCAGGGGCGTGGCGGGCAGGCAACTGACCGGGTGGCGCATGGCCAATTCACCCAGGCGCGTGTTCAGGGAGTATTGGGTGCCGAGGGTTTCCACGGCTTTTTGCTGCACCTGCTGGTTGACCTGATCCAGCAGGCTGCTGACCCCGCGCAGGGCGAAATCGCGAAAGGCGCTGGAAAGGGCGAACAGCTTGATGAACGCAAGTTTGTTCAGTTGCAGGCAGAAGGTGTCTTCGCCCGCCCGATGTTCGGTGCGGGTGGCGCGCTCGCCCAGCAGCGCGGCCAGGGGAAAGCACTCGCCCGTGGTGATCTCGAACGTGGTTTCGGTACCGCCCCGCGCCGTGTGCGGGCGCTCACCCACCACGCGGCCCTGCTTGACGATAAAAAAATGCTCCACCGGCCCGTCGGCAGGTTTGACGATGCTCTCGCCAGCGGCATAGAAGCGCAGTTGGCATTGCTCCACCAGGTACGCCAAGTGGGCGTTTTCCATCTGGTTGAAGGGCGGGAAGCGCTGCAGGAACTGCATGGTGCCGTGGATGTTCTGCAACACCGCGGTTTTCCCTGCCTGGGTGAAGGCATCCGTTTTGCTCATTGGCGTGTACCGCAGTCTTTTTGGATTTGTTGTGGCGGCCATGGTCGGCTGCCCGGTGCGCAGTGCCCATTGGACGTAAGTCTAGGCTCAGTCACAAATATTCAGACATGGCCTACGAGAACTGGCGAATAAACCGCTTGTCGGCACTCTTGGAAAACTTTCCGACGAAGCGCACATTGAAGCTTCGCCCGGCGATGTCAGACCACTGTGCTGGGAGATTGTCTTGAACCTGTAGAGATTGTTATGCCTGACCACGATATTTTGAGCGAGGCCGAGCGCGAGGCGCTCAGTGCCGTGATGCTGGAACCGGATTTGCCGCCGCAACGGGTACTGATCGTTGACGACGACCGCGATGCCCGCGAGCTTCTCGCAGAAATCCTCGCCCTGGACGGCATCCACTGCCTGACTGCCGCCAGCGGCAAGGCCGCGCTCGACCTCTTGGCCTCGCGCAACTCCATCGGCCTGCTGATTACTGACCTGCGCATGGCGCCCTTCGATGGCCTGGACCTGATCCGCCAGGTGCGCGAATCGGTGCGCGCAGCGCTGCCGATCATCATCGTTTCCGGCGACGCCGAAGTGGGCGACGCCATCGCCGCCATGCATTTGAACGTGGTGGATTTTTTGCTCAAGCCCATCGATACCGACAAGCTGCTGGCGCTGGTCAAGCACGAATTGGGCATGGCATAGCCAGCCTGCGTCCTACGAACAGGTGCCAGAAACGACAAAGCCCCGACCTTGCGGCCGGGGCTTTGTGGTTTACGGCGTTGGCTTACAGGCCGTTGGCAGCCTTGAACTCACGGCGGCGGCGGTGCAGCACCGGCTCCGTGTAGCCGTTGGGCTGTTTGGTGCCTTCGATCACCAGTTCGACCGCTGCCTGGAAGGCAATGTTGCTGTCGAAGTTCGGGGCCAGTGGGCGGTACAGCGCGTCCCCGGCGTTCTGGCGGTCTACCACTGGGGCCATGCGCTTGAGGCTTTCCAGCACCTGAGCTTGAGTGACGATGCCGTGACGCAGCCAGTTGGCGATGTGCTGGCTGGAGATACGCAGCGTGGCACGGTCTTCCATCAGGCCGATGTCGTTGATGTCCGGCACCTTGGAGCAACCCACGCCTTGGTCGATCCAACGCACCACATAACCGAGGATGCCTTGGGCGTTGTTGTCCAGTTCGTTCTGGATTTCTTCGGCCGACCAGTGGGGATTGCTCGCCAACGGGATGGTCAGGATGTCGTCCACCGACGCGCGGCCGCGCTTGGCCAGTTCGGCCTGGCGGGCGAATACATCGACCTTGTGGTAATGCAGCGCGTGCAGCGCGGCGGCGGTCGGCGACGGTACCCACGCGGTGTTGGCGCCGGCCAGCGGGTGGGCGATTTTCTGCTCCAGCATGGCGGCCATCAGGTCAGGCATGGCCCACATGCCTTTGCCGATCTGGGCGCGACCTTGCAGGCCGGTGCTCAGGCCGATATCGACGTTCCAGTTCTCGTAGGCGCCGATCCACTTCTCGGTTTTCATGGCGGCTTTGCGCACCATCGCGCCGGCTTCCATGGAGGTGTGGATTTCATCGCCGGTGCGGTCCAGGAACCCGGTGTTGATAAACACCACGCGCTCGCTGGCGGCCTTGATGCAGGCCTTGAGGTTGACCGTGGTACGGCGCTCCTCGTCCATGATCCCGACTTTGAGGGTGTTGCGTGGCAGGGCCAGCACGTCTTCGATGCGGCCGAACAACTCGTTGGTGAACGCGGCTTCTTCCGGGCCGTGCATCTTCGGTTTGACGATGTAGACCGAACCGGTGCGGCTGTTCTTGCGCGAGGTGTTGCCGTTGAGGCTGTGGATCGCCGCCAGGCTGGTCATCAGGCCATCGAGAATGCCCTCGGGGACTTCGTTGCCGTCCTTGTCGAGGATCGCGTCGATGGTCATCAGGTGGCCCACGTTACGCACGAACAACAGCGAACGACCGTGCAGGCTCAGTTCGCCGCCATCCGGGGTGGTGTAGGTGCGGTCGGCGTTCATGGTGCGGGTGAAGGTCTGGCCGCCCTTGGCCACTTCTTCGGCCAGGTCGCCCTTCATCAGGCCGAGCCAGTTGCGGTAGATCACCACTTTGTCGTCGGCATCGACGGCGGCGACGGAGTCTTCGCAGTCCATGATGGTGGTCAGCGCGGCTTCCATCAGGATGTCTTTGAC
>RCMZ01000332.1_pt1 | contig 27362 bp, 20 predicted proteins | sample 2041141 | NCBI WGS metagenome assembly RCMZ01 (sample SAMN09708263, study PRJNA481090) | Wastewater metagenome, whole genome shotgun sequencing project. | biome: sewage; isolation source: Davis station wastewater (DW) | place: Antarctica: Davis Station | collected 2010-03-01 | reverse complement strand
TTGTCTTCCTGGTTGTCCTTGTTGTAGGCCAGGGGCTGGCCCTTCATCAGGGTGATCAGGCCCATCAGGTGGCCCACCACACGGCCGGTCTTGCCGCGCGCGAGTTCAGGCACATCGGGGTTCTTCTTCTGCGGCATGATCGATGAGCCCGTGGTGAAGCGGTCGGCGATCTTGATGAAGCCGAAGTTCTGGCTCATCCAGATGATGAGTTCTTCAGACAGGCGGCTCACGTGCACCATGCACAGGCTGGCGGCGGCGGTGAATTCGATGGCGAAGTCGCGGTCGCTCACGGCGTCCAGGCTGTTCTGGCACACGGCTGGGGCACCGTTCGCATCCACCATGCCCAGCGTCTTGGCCACGCGCTCGCGGTCCAGCGGGTACGTGGTGCCAGCCAGGGCGGCGGCACCCAGCGGCAGCACGTTGGTGCGGCGGCGCACGTCGGCCATGCGGTCCGCGTCGCGCGCAAACATTTCCACATAGGCCAGCATGTGGTGGCCAAAGCTCACGGGCTGGGCCACCTGCAGGTGGGTGAAGCCGGGCAGGATCACCTCGACGTTCTGCTCGGCCACATCGACCAGCGACACCTGCAGTTCTTTCAGCAAGTCAGCAATCAAATCAATCTCGCCGCGCAGCCACAGGCGCACGTCGGTGGCCACCTGGTCGTTGCGGCTGCGGCCGGTGTGCAGGCGCTTGCCGGCGTCGCCCACCAACTGGGTCAGGCGGGCCTCGATGTTCAGGTGCACGTCTTCGAGGTCGAGCTTCCATTCAAACGCACCGGATTCGATCTCGGACGTGATCTGCGCCATGCCGCGCTGGATGGAGGCGTGGTCTTCGGCGCCGATGATGCCTTGCGCGGCCAGCATGTCGGCATGCGCCAGGCTGCCGGCAATGTCGGCCTGCCACAGGCGCTTGTCGAAGAACACGCTGGAGGTGTAGCGCTTGACCAGATCGCTCATGGGCTCGGAAAACAGCGCCGACCAGGCCTGCGCCTTGGTGTCGAGCTGGTTGTGGGACGGCGCAGGCGCGGCGTTGGTGGCTTGGGCTTTGGACATAGGAGGGCAATAATCCGGAGGTTCAGACACCCGGACTGCCCGGATGCCGCAATGCAAAACACCCAAATTTTATCGACCCAGCCCCCACCGTCCGATTCAACCCTTCCAAGAGGTTCGGGACGGGGGGGCCAACCCGCCCGTGGGCGCGCACTGGTGTTCGACGCCTGCCAGGTGGGTGTGGTGCTGCGCGCGGTGCTGTTTGTGGAGCTGGTCATGGGGGTGGGCGCCCTGTTTGGCGCGCAAAACCCGGTCCAGTGGCTCGCCAGCCTGGCGCTGCTGACGGGCGGCGCACTGCCCGCCACGCTGGTGTGGTTGATCACCGCGTGCAGCCTCAAGAAGCTGCTGCAGCGCCTGAGCATGGTGCAGCAATATGTGGCGGGGGTGCTGCTGGGCGCACTGGCCGGGGCCTATGCCTGCGCCATGTTGGCTCTGGTGGGCATGGCGGCATCACCCCCGTGGGTGGCCAGCGCGGCCACCGGCGCCCTGCTGGCGGCCATGCTGGTGGCGGCGCTGGTGCTGCGCGCTCGCGGGCGCACCCCGGCGGCCACCACCGCCCGCCTGACCGAGCTGCAATCGCGCATTCGCCCGCACTTTTTGTTCAACACCCTCAACAGTGCCATCGCATTGGTGCGCGAAGAGCCCGCCAAGGCCGAGTCGCTGTTGGAAGACCTTTCTGACCTGTTTCGCCAAGCGCTGGTGGAACAGGGCGAGTCGGTCACGCTGGCCGAAGAGATCACGCTCGCGCGCCGCTATCTGGCGATCGAAGAGGTGCGGTTTGGCAAGCGCCTGCAAGTGCAGTGGAACCTGGACCCGCGCACCGACAACGCGCGCCTGCCGCCGCTTTTGCTGCAGCCGCTGGTGGAAAACGCGGTCAAGCACGGCGTCGAGCCCAGCCCACGCGGTGGCCGACTGCGGGTGATGACCGAACTGCGCGGCAGCCGCGTGGTGGTGCGCATTACCAACACACTGCCCCCTAAAGAGAGAAAACCCGGCTCTGCAGGCGAAAGCGGCGAGCGCCCCAGCACACGAGGCCACGGCATCGCGCTGGCCAATGTGCGCGCGCGCCTGGCCTTGCTGCACGACGTGCAGGGCGAGTTCACCGCCGGCGTGCAAGACGGTCTCTACCAGGTGCGCATCACCCTGCCCCACACCGAGCCGAAGCCCCGCCCCCGCCGCACAGCCACAGACCGGCGCTACGCGGGTGACCGCAAGGGCCATCCCCGCCGCGGCGCCATGCCGCCACCAGCGCCCCCCATGCCATCGCCATCACCGGCAAACCCCACCTCTACCGAAGACCATGAACATCCTCATCGTTGACGACGAAGCCCTGGCGCGCAGCCGCCTGCGCACCCTGCTGAATGACTGCGCAGACACACAGCGCTTCACGCTGGCCGAGGCCTCCAACGCCGCCGAAACCATGGCGCTGCTCGGCACCACCGGTGGGCGCGCGTTTGACCTGGTGCTGCTCGATGTCCACATGCCGGGGCAAGACGGCCTGGCGCTGGCCCATGTGCTGCAAGCCCTGCCCCAGCCCCCCGCCGTGGTGTTTGTGACGGCCCACGCCGACCACGCCGTGAGCGCGTTCGAACTGGACGCCGTGGACTACCTGACCAAGCCGGTGCGCCGCGAGCGCCTGCAGCAGGCACTGGCCAAGGTGCAGCGCAGCGGCCGCAGCGCGCCCCTCCCGGCGCCACCCAGCGTGCCCGACGGCGAGACCCTGCTGATCCAGGACCGGGGGCGCACCGAGCGGCTGCCCCTGACCGAGGTGCTGTATTTCAAGGCCGAGCAAAAATATGTGACGGTGCGCACCACCACCCGCAGCTACATCCTGGATGGGGCACTCAGCGAGATCGAGGCGAAGTTCGCCCCGCGGTTTTTGCGCATCCACCGCAATGCGCTGGTGGCGCGTCGGGCCGTGCGTGCGCTCGAAAAACACTACGACCCCGAGGAAGGCGAAGGCTGGGCCGTGCGGCTGCAAGGCTCGACCGAGCTGCTCACCGTGTCGCGCAGGCAGGTCGCGGCGGTGCGGGAAGAACTCGCGCGGTAAGGCGCGTTAAGGCGCGTTAAGTGCAGGCCTTTTGGGCTGGTGAGTGACCGGCCTCAGAGTGACCGTTCGCGCTGCCCCGGTCAAAGGGCCGTTCGTGAAAAGCGCCTTGGATTCGGCAGGCCCAGCCCGAACGGAAGGGCCCAACCTGAGAACCGGTTCAAAGGCAGGCTGCTATTCAAGCCTTTTTGGCATCTAGCGCTTATTCAGAAAGCGCCATTAGCTATCAATTAAATAGCAATCAAGCGATGATCACCGGCGCCGCCGCCAACCGCGCCAGCGCATCCACGCCCACCGGCGGCGTGGTGAGCCACGGCAACACATAGGTGCGCTGCGCCAGGCCATGGGCAATGCGCGCGCACTGCCGCTGCTCACCCTCCAGGCGCGCCTGCAACAAAGGGTCGCTCGTGCCGGTGGCCGCCACGCTTTTGTTGATGACCCAGGCCCAGGGCTCGATGTGGGCGCGCCGCAGGTCGTCCTGCAGCGCGGCGGCCTGGCTCACGGGCGTGACCTCGGGCAGCGTGACGATGACCACATGGGTCATGTCGGCGTCCTGCAGGCGCATGAGCGGGGTGATGATGTGCTTCGAGTTCGCACTGCCTTCGTACTGCTGCGTCATCTGCCGGTGGTAGGCGCCCGTGGCGTCCATCAGCAGCAGGCTGTGGCCGGTGGGCGCCGTGTCCAGCACCACAAAGGCGCTGCGCGCCTCGTTCACCACACGGCTGAAAGCGTGGAACACGGCCACCTCTTCGGTGCAGGGCGACTGCAGGTCTTCCAGCAGCAGGGCGCGGCCCGCGTCGTCCAGCGCCTTGCCGCGCGTGGCCATGATCTTGTCGATGTAGGCCTGGGTTTCCGCCTGCGGGTCGATGCGCCCCACTTTCAGCCCTGGCAGGCTGCCGCCCAGCTGGCTTTGCACGTGGGCCGCCGGGTCGGTGGTGGTGAGATGCACGCTGTGCCCGCGCTGCACCAGGCCCACCGCCAGCGCGGCGGCAATGGTCGTCTTGCCCACGCCGCCTTTGCCCATCACCATGATGAGGCCATGCCCTTTGGCAGCCAAGGCGTCGGCCATAGCCGACAGCGGCTCGGCCAACAACGGCACACCCGCAACAGCGGCGGGTGCACCCAGCGGCACATCGCCCCCACCCAGCAGGCCCCGCAGCGCCGCCAGGCCCACGGTGTCAAAGGCGCGCAGCGGCACCTCGTCGCGCGGCAATTGCGCCAAGGCATCGGGCATCTGGTCCATGGCCTGGCGGCCCAGTGCCTCGATGGCGTCGGCCACGGCATCCTGCCCTGGCCGGCTGGCGTGGAACACGCCGTTGATGGCCAGGCGCTGGTTGGCCAGCCCCAGAGCGCGCAGCTCCAGCGCAGTGCGCGCGGCCTCTTGCATGGGGCGGGGGTCGGGTCGGGTGACCAGCACCACGGTGGTCAGGGCCGGGTCGCTCAGCGCGGCCAGGGCGGCGTTGAAGCGGGCCTCTTGCATCTTGAGGCCTGAGTGCGGGCCCAGGCACGAGGCGCCCCGGTCGTTGCCCGCCAAGAATCCGGTCCACGCCTTGGGCAGGCTCAGCAGGCGCAGGGTATGGCCGGTGGGCGCCGTGTCGAACACCACATGGTCGAACACATGGCCTATGCCACTGCCCTCGCTGGCCAACAAAGCCGCAAATTCATCGAACGCAGCAATCTCGGTGGTGCAGGCGCCCGACAACTGTTCATGCACGGTGGAACGCTCGTCGGTGGTGGCCGTGGCGTCCAACTGCGCCAGCACACGCTGGCGGTAAGCCTCAGCGGCCGTGTCGGGGTCGATGTTGAGCATGTGCAGCCCCGGCACCCCCGGCACCGCCACCGGCTGGTTGGACAGCGGCACGCCCAGCATTTCATCGAGGTTGGACGCCGCATCGGTGCTGACCAGCAGCACCTGCCGCCCCGCGTCAGCGAGGGCGATGGCCGCGGCGGTGGACAACGAGGTCTTGCCCACCCCGCCCTTGCCGGTGAAAAACAGAAAACGCGTGGGCTGGGCAAGCAGGCCCAGGGAGACGGTGGTGGAGCAAAGGGCAGTCATGTCCCAGCTTGGCACAACAGGGTTGCATCCGCTTGAGCCAAGTCAATGCAATACCACTTCAACGCGGCCCCTGCCGTCAATGGGCGTGCGCCGCCCCGCTCACCAGCGTGACCACCACCATGCCTGCAATCAGCCAGGCAATCTGTGCCAAGGTTTCGCGCGCCGTCAGGCGCTTTTGCAGCTGGGGGATCAAATCGGCCAGCGCCACATACACAAAGCTGCTCGATGCCACGGCCAGGAAGTACGGCAACAAGTCTTGCAACTGGCCCACCAGGAAGTAACCCACCACGCCGCCCAGTGCCGTCACGGCGCCCGCCAGCGACACCTTGATCAGCGCCATGCGCCGGTTGGGGCTGGTCTGGCGCAGCACCACCAAGTCGCCCATGTGGTGCGGCACCTCGTGCGCGAGCACCGACACGGCGGCAATCACACCGAGGCGGATGTCGGCCATGAAGGCCGAGGCGATCAAGATGCCGTCGCCAAAACAATGCACGCTGTCGCCGGTCAGCACCGCCCAGCCGCCGGCGCGGGGGCCGTGGTCGTGGTGCGCGTGGGTGTGGCCGTCGGTGCCATGGCCGTGGTGGCCCGCGTGCGCGGGGGCCTCGCCATGGCTGTGCTCGTGTCCGTGGTGCCACAGTTCTGCCTTGTCGAGCAAAAAGAAAAACACCAGGCCCACCAGCAGCGTGGCAAACAGGTCGTGTGCGCCCGCCTGGCTTTCAAACGCCTCGGGCAGCAGGTGCATGAAGGCGGTCGCCAACAACGCCCCGGCCGCCAGGCTGAGCAGATGCTGCGGCCCCACGCTGGCAGACCGCCCGCCCAACCCCATGCGCATGAGCAGCGCAGCGACCCACACGCTGCCAATACCGGCGGCCAGAGTGGCCAGAATGATTGCTATCAATGTCATAGCTGTATGTGCTTCAATTACAAGCGCTAGCGCTTGTTTTTATTCAAATCCCGGCGGTGAGGCCGGGTCAAAAAAAGCCGCCCCGTCGGTGCGGGGCGGCTGCAGCAGCATGTGGCGCGGGGACGGGGCCCTGGTTTACACCACCCCGTGCGTCTTGAACCATGCCAGCGCCCGCTGATAGCCGTCTTCAGCCGCTTCCTTGCGGTAGCTGGGACGGTAGTCGGCATGGAACGCATGGGGCGCGTCGGGGTACACCACAAACTGCGATGCCTTGGCCTGCGGCGAGCCGCCGGACAAGGCAACTTTCATCTTATCAATCGTGTCAAGGGGTATGCCGGTGTCTTTTTCGCCATAAAGGCCGAGCACCGGGGCCTTGAGGATGGGAGCGATATCAATGGGGTGCTTGGGCGTGAGTTCGCTGTATTGCCCCACCAGGCGGCCATACCAGGCCACCCCCGCCTTGACCGGCCCATGGGCGGCGTACATCCAGGTAATGCGCCCCCCCCAGCAAAAACCCGTAATGCCCACCCGGGCCGCGTCGCCGCCATGGGCGGTAGCCCATTGCACCGCACCGTCCAGGTCGGCCATGACCTGCGCGTCGGGCACCTTGGCCACCACGTCTGCCATCAGCTTGGCGATGTCGGTGTAGCGGCTGGCATCGCCCTGGCGCGCATACAGGTCGGGGGCAATGGCCAGATAACCCGCCTTCGCGAAACGGCGGCACACGTCCGCGATGTATTCGTGCACGCCAAAAATTTCCTGGATGATCAGCACCACGGGCAGGCCCGTTTTGCCCGCCGGGGCCGCACGGTAGGCGGGCACCTTGAAACCATCCACCACAAAGCTGACCGGACCCGCCGTCAACCCGTCGGCCGGTGTGGCGATGGCCGTCTGCGCCATGATGGGCGCGGCCGCCGCCGCATAGCCCAGTCCCAGCGCAGCCTGCAGCGCAGTGCGCCGCGTGGCGCCCGATTCTGTGGACCGGCCCGGGAGCAGCGCCAGGGCGTCGGAGTGGAGGTTGTCATTGAGCATCGGTTTTCTCCATATAAAGAGCGGGGGGGACTGGGCGAAATCTGCAGCCGTCGCAGTCTAGGCCGTTTGCCCGGATTGTGTTTACTCGGGTACCTAAACACAGGCAGCGCTGCTAGACTTTCCTGACGACATCTGTCGACCCGCCTACCGTTTCGGAGCAAACCCTCGACCCTTGCCCAGCCAATGGATCGCCCACCGAATGCTCACCCCTCCTCCCCAGGCCGGCTCCCGCTGGCACTGCTGTGGGCAGGGTGTTGCGGCACAGGGGGCCTGGCGCTGATGGGGTGGGCCATGGCCCACCCGGCCTGGGGCGCTGGCGAGCGCGGCGCGGTTGGCGTGGCGGGGCTGGCACTGACGGGCTGCGCGGTGCTGGTCTGGCGCATGTACCGCGCAGCGCAACAAATGCGCGCCACCGTTGCGCAAGCCCACGAAGCCGCGCGCAGTGCCCATGCCCAGTTGCACGCCACGCTCGACATCCTGCCCGACGGGCTGGCCATTTTTGATGCCGATGACCGGCTTGTGTTGTGCAACACGCGCTACAAGGAAGTGGCGCCAGGCACCGCCATGCAGCCGCCACAAGGCGCATTGTTCGAAGACGTTTTGCGCCACGCGGCCCACTCCGGCCAGATCATCGACGCCCAGGCCGATGCCCCCCAGTGGCTGACCCATCGCATGGCGCGCCATCGTGCCCCCGGGCAACCCGAGCTGCAAGCACTTACGGGCGACCGCTGGATGCAGATCACCGAGCGGCTGCAAGAGGGCGGGGGCGTGGTGGTGCTGCGCACCGATATCACCGACACCGTGCGCAAGGAGCGGGCGCTCAAGCAGGCACTGCACGATGCCGAACGGGCGGCCCTCAGCCTGCATGAAGCGGTCAACGCCATGCCGGCAGGCCTGGACATTTATGACGAAAACGACCGCCTGGTGCTGTGCAACGACCTGATGACGCGCCTGCGGCCGCACCTGCCCATGCCTGCGTCGCTGGGAAAAACCTACGAAGAACTGCTGCGCGAAGGCCTGCGCCATGGCATTCCCCTGGAAGCGCAGGGCCAGGAGGAGCTGTGGCTTGCCCACGAACTGGCGTTGCGCGGCCACCGCGCCGGCCCCGAGGTGCGCTACTACCCGGGCGGCACCTGGATGCACATGCACGAAAGCCGCACCCCGTCGGGCATGACGGTGTGTGTGCGCCTGGACATCAGCGACCTCATTGAAGAACGCCAGAAAGCAGAAGAAGCGCGGCAAGAGAGCCAACACATCCGGCAGCTGCTGGAGCGGGCCATGGACGCGCTGCCCGTGGGCATCGAGATCTTCGACGAGCAAGACCGGCTGGTGCTCTACAACCAGCAACTGGCGCGCATGTACCCGGCCCTGAACTACCCCGCGCTGCGCGGCCAGCGTTTTGTCGACATCCTGCGCTCGTCGGTGGCGCAGGCGCTGGTCCCGGCGGCGCAGGGCCGCGAAGAGGCCTGGATTGACGAGCGCCTGTCAGAGCACGGCAGCGCCACACTGACCCGGGTGCAGCGCCTGGCCGACGGGCGCTGGATCAACATCTACGAGACCCGCACCCCTGAAAACTACGTCATGGCGGTGCGCCTGGACATCACCGACCTGATCGAGCAACGCCAGGCGCTGGAGACCGCCCAGGACACGGCCCAGCAAGCGCGCCAGTTGCTGCACGACGCCGTCGAATCCCTGCCCGAAGGCTTTGCGCTGTTTGATGCGGACGACAAACTCGTGGTGTGCAACACCCAATACCGGCGCCTGTACCCCATCTCGGCGCCCATGATGGTGCCGGGCACGCCCTTTGAGCAGATCGTGCGTTATGGGGTCGAGCGGGGCCAATACCTCGACGCCGTGGGCAACGAAGAAGCCTGGCTGGCCGAACGCCTTGCGGACCACCGCAGCGCCCACCATGCCCAGCTGCAGCGCCTGCCCGAAGGGCGCTGGCTGCAGGCCGACGAACGGCGCACGCCACAAGGCGGCATCGCCGGTGTCCGCACCGACGTGACGCAGCTGGTGCGCAAAGAGCAAGAGCTGGCGGCGGCCAACGCCCAACTGGCGCTGCTGTCTGCCACCGACGGGGTCACCGGCATCGGCAACCGGCGCCGTTTTGACGACCGGCTGGCGGTGGAATGGCTGCGCTGTGGCCGACAACAGGCCCCCCTGGCCGTGGTGCTGATCGACATCGACCACTTCAAACTCTACAACGATCACTTCGGCCACATCGCTGGCGACGAATGCCTGCGCCGCGTGGCCCAGCTGCTGCAAGCTACCATTCGCCGAGCCGACGAGGTGGCGGCGCGTTACGGTGGCGAAGAGTTTGTTTTGCTGCTGCCCGACACGCCGCTGGCCGATGCCATCACGGTGGCACAGCGCTGCATGGACAGCCTGCGCGCCGCCGCCCTGGCACACCCGCACTCGCCCACTGCCCCTATCTTGACGCTCAGCCTGGGCATTGCCAGCGTGGTGCCCCACCACGGCGCGGGCTCTGACACCCTGGTGCAGGCGGCCGATGCCGCCCTGTACCGCGCCAAACACGCTGGCCGCAATCGGTTCGAAGTGTCTGATGCGCCTTCTTGAACGCTGCGCCAGCGTTCAAGCCAGTGCCCTCAAAGCGTTCCTCTGACTTCTTCACCAGGCAACACCCCATGCATATCTTGTTGACCGGCTCCACGGGCTTCATTGGCCACACCGTGGCGAGCGCACTCACCCAGGCGGGGCACACCGTGCACGGGGGCGTTTCGCCCGCCCACCGGGGCACCAGCGCCTTGCAGGTGCCCATGGATTTTGCGCACGACACCCACGCCGCCACCTGGCTGCCTCGCCTGCAGGGCATCGACGCGGTCGTCAACGCCGTGGGCGTGCTGCGCGACACCCGCGCGCGCCCTATCGACGCCGTGCACCGCGATACGCCGATCGCCCTCGACGCCTGCGCACAAGCCGGGGTGCAGCGTGTGGTGCAGATCTCTGCGCTGGGAATTGAAGGCAGCGCCACCCGCTACGCCCAGACCAAACTGGCGGCTGAGCACCATTTACGGGCACTGGCCGGGCAAGGTACCGAGCTCCCGAGCGCCCAAACCACCCACAGCCCCTTGAACGCCGTGATCCTGCGCCCCAGCGCCGTCTATGGCAAAGGCGGCGACAGCAGCGCGCTGTTCATGAACCTGGCGCGTCTGCCCGTGGCGTTGTTCCCCGGCCCGGTGCTTGACGCACGCGTGCAACCCGTGTCCGTGCACGACCTGGCCACCGCCGTGGTCGCCCTGCTCGGCCCGGCCATGGCACACACCGGCATGGTCGAATGCACCGGCCCCGCCGCCCTCACCATGGCCGACTTCATTGCCAGCCTGCGCCAGCAACGGGGCCACCGCCCGGCCCTGGTGGTGCGCATGCCGCAATGGCTGACCCACCTGAGCGCGCGCCTGGGCGACGCCGTGCCCGCCTCGCCCTGGTGCAGCGAAACACTGGCCATGCTGGGCAGCGACAACGTGGGCGACCCGGCGGTGTTCGAACAACTGCTGGGGCGGCCCGCCGTGCACTACAGCCAGCTGGTGGCCACGGCATGGCGGTGACCAACGCGAGGTACGCTCGTGCTCCAGCGGCCTCTGGTGCCCCCTGGTGCCCCCTTACGCCTCAAGTGCCCTTTGGTGTCCTCGGGCGTCCACTGGCGTTCATTGGTGTTCTCCACTGCGTGCCATTCACCTCTGGCAACCCGAAGATGAGCCCAATGGCTTGACTGGCTGCATGCCCCCGATTGCCCCTCCCCGTTAGGGCTGAGCCCGTTGAAGCCCGGGCGTTTAGTTGCAAACGGCCCTTCAAAAAGCGCAGGGCGAACGGCCTACCCGAGGCCCGCAAAGATTTGGGTCAAATTGGCCTCTAACGCTTATTAATCAAGCGCTATTAGCTACACAATCAATAGCAAATACATCCCCACCAGAAGGCCAATACAAAGCGCTTCAAAACACCCCCAGCGCCAGCCCCGCTGCCAGCGCCGCGCCCAACGCGCGACACTGCGCAAGGTCGTCACCGTGGATGCACTTGGGGGCCAAAATCGCCTCGGGCGTTTGGGCGTGGGTGCCAATGATGAGCGGGTCGGCCACCACCTTCAGCCGCCAGCCCGTGGCAATGCGGGCCATCTGCCGCGCCGCGTTGTGGCCATCGCTGCCCGCGCACACCATGCTGGCGTAGGGGCGGCCACCCACCCGGTCGAGCACCGGGTAATAACTGCGGTCAAAAAAATCCTTCATCAACCCGCTGATGGCCGCCAGGTTTTCAGGGGCGGCAAACACATACCCGTCTGCCGCCAGCACATCGGCAGGCCCCGCCTCGGTGGCGGTCAGCAGGCGCACCGCCACGCCCCCCTCGGCCACGGCGCCATCGCGCGCGGCCTCGGCCATCTGCCGCGTGCCGCCCGTGCGCGAGTGGTAAACGATGAGCAGCGTCTTGGGCGCAGCCATCACGGCCGTGGCAGGCATGGCAACCGTTACAGCGCCATCGAAGGCCGCAAAGCCATCGCCGCGCGCCAGCGCAGCAGCTCGGGGTGCTGGTCGCCCGGTTTGCGCTTGACGATGCGGGCAAAGTCCACAGCCACCACCGCCGTGATGTCTGCCACGCTAAACCGCTCGCCCGCCACAAAATCGCGGCCCGCCAAGCGCCCGTTGAGCATGTCGAAGAACTGGTCCACCCGCGCCAGCCCCCGTTCGACCAACGCAGGGATCTGCGGATAGTTCACCGCCCCCGGCAGCGCCCGGTTGGCCATGGCGGGCGCACTGTTGCGCAGCGCCTCGGCAATGGCCTGCAAGCCCTCAAACTCCATGCGCCAGTTCCAGCTGGCGACCTCGGCCTTTTCTGCAGGTGACTCGCCCCACAGTGGCGGCTGGGGGTAGCGCGCCTCGACATACGCAGCAATGCCCGCGTTGTCGGTCAGCAGCACACCATCGTCCGTGCGCAAGGCAGGCACCGTGCATTGCGGGTTGATCTGCCGATAGGCATCGCCCAGTTGCTCACCACTGCGCAGGTCCACCTGCACCGTGTGGTGGGCAATGCCCTTTTCTGCCAGCAGAATGCGCGCCCGGCGGGGGCTGGGCGCCGTGGCGCAGTCGTAGAGGGTGATCATGGTGGCGTCCAACACGGCAATTACGGGGCAGGAGACGAAGCCGAAGCAGCCGCAGCGGCGTCCAGCTTGTCCTGCGTTTTGGTGTCGAAGTCGCTGGCCTCATGCCGCTCGCGCAACTGGCTGGCGGGGTCGCCCTGAACACGGTTCACCTTGCGCCCCCGCTGCACCGCCGGGCGCTTGGCAATCTGCTCGGCCCAGCGCACCACGTGCGTGTATTCATGCACCTGCAAAAACTCGCCCGCGTTGTAGGCCTGGCCCTTTACCAGCAAGCCATACCAAGGCCAGATGGCGATGTCGGCCACCGTGTACTCACTGCCAATCAGAAACTCGTTGACGGCCAGCCGCTGGTTGAGCACATCCAACTGGCGCTTGACCTCCATCGCGTAGCGGTTGATCGGGTATTCAAACTTCTCGGGTGCGTAGGCATAAAAGTGCCCAAACCCACCGCCCAAAAACGGCGCACTGCCCATCTGCCAGAACAACCACGAAAGGCACTCGGCCCGCGCCGCGCCATCCTTGGGCAAAAAGGCGCTGCCAAACTTCTCGGCTAGGTACATCAGGATGGCGCCGGACTCAAACACCCGTACCGGGTTGGCGGGGTCGGTGCGGTCTTGCAGCGCCGGAATCTTGGAGTTGGGGTTGATGCCCACAAACCCGCTGCCAAACTGGTCGCCATCGCCAATGCGGATCAGCCACGCGTCGTACTCCGCCCCGCTGTGGCCCAGCGCCAGCAGCTCTTCCAACATGATCGTGACCTTCACACCATTGGGCGTACCCATCGAATAGAGCTGCAGCGGGTGCTTACCCACGGGCAGCTCTTTATCGTGCGTAGCCCCGGCAACGGGCCGATTGATGCTGGCGAACTGGCCGCCGTTTTCTTTGTTCCATTGCCAGATGGCGGGGGGGGTGTAGGGGGTGGGCATACAGGGCTCTCCAAGCTGTAAGTGGGCCGCTGGTGCGGCACCGAAAATCTTTGGCGCAGTTTAGCGACATAGATTTTGTGCCGCAGACCAGCAACGCATTCCCTTAGAAGGAGAGTCTGCCGAAACTGAAACAACAGAAACCAATAGGCTTCGAATGCGCAGATCGCCAATTCAGAAAAATGCAGTAGTGCTGTGGTCGACGGCTATCTCCAGCGACTCACTCGCGCTCACTTCAGACCAGCAGCTCCTACGGTGGATTTGGCCCCATCAATAGCCACCGACCACAAGCGCTTTCGGACCAGTTCCTCCAGCTCAATCATCAATCGCTTGCCATCGTTTCCAAGCCGGTCAGTCGCCTCGAAGGCACCAACGCGGACACCCTCCCCATACGTCCGTATTCGATGCTCATACTCTTGATTTGACTTAAAAATCAAATCTTCTAGCTCACGGAACTTCTCTGTGAAGCCTTCAGCAAAAAATATGCTTTTACCGTCTAAATTACTTCGATACTCTCTCCAGAGTTGTTCCGCTTTTATGTAGCGCTGCCATTCTGACCATATGTGATATTTTTCTTGTCGCTCCCTACCTGTCAATTGCTTGAATTCATTTCGTTCCCACTCAATCATTCCTCGTTGAGCCAGATGACGTTCGAATTCCTCTTGGGACATGCGTTGAACAGGAACAGGAAAGGAAATAAGCGAAGCCGCTGAGTGGTCATAGGCGTTGCGTAATAACGCCCAACACTCAGAAAGGGCTGTGAACTCGCTGTCGTAAAGTTTCTTGGCTCGGTGAATCTCTCTATCAATAGTAGATTGCACGTAGCGGATAGTCTTGTCTTGCTCAGCTCTCAAGTTCTGCAACCGTTCCGCGAACTTTGTCTCTAGCCACTTTGAGGCAAAGAACCTAAACGAAAAATACGAGATTGCAACGAGCCCGCCGCCTGCAGCCAGGAAGGTAACTAAAACCTGGCTAACAACTGCGTAGCCTTGCTGAACAATTTCGGAGATTTGCTGAGCGTTCATAACAAGCACAAGGGCCAAGAAAAATAAATTGCTGCTGCGTACAAAGGCAGGGAAGCACTACCAACCCCTCAATGCGCCTTATCCCAATTAGCCCCCACCCCCACCTCCGCCAATAACGGCACCTTCAGCGCCGCCACCTCCGCCATCAGGCGCGGGATGTGGGTCTTGAGCCAGTCCACCTCGCCCTCGGGCAGCTCGAACACCAGTTCGTCGTGTACCTGCATGATCATTTGGATGTCTGGCTTGTGGGCGTCCAGCTCCTTCTGCACAGCCACCATGGCCAGCTTGATGAGGTCAGCCGCTGTGCCCTGCATGGGGGCGTTGATGGCTTGGCGTTCGGCTGCTTTCTTGCGTGGGCCATTGGCACCGTTAAGGCCCTCTAGGTACAAGCGCCGACCGAATACGGTTTCGACATAGCCACGCGCCTGGGCCTGCGCCACGGTTTCGTCCATGTACTGCTTCACGCCGGGGTAGCGCTGGAAGTATTTGTCGATGTAGGCGGCTGCGGCCTTGGTTTCGATGCCCAGGTTTTTGGCCAGGCCGAAGCTGCTCATGCCGTAGATGAGGCCGAAGTTGATGACCTTGGCATAGCGGCGTTGCTCGCTGGTGACCTGATCGACCTCCACCCCAAACACTTCGGCGGCAGTGGCGCGGTGCACGTCCAGGCCTGAATGGAAGGCGTGCAGCAGCGAGTGGTCGCCGCTCAGGTGGGCCATGATGCGCAGCTCGATCTGGGAGTAGTCGGCGCTGGCAATCACGCGGCCTGCGGGGGCCACAAAGGCCTCGCGCACGCGGCGGCCTTCGGGGGTGCGGATGGGAATGTTTTGCAGATTGGGGTCGTTGCTGGACAAACGGCCTGTGACGGCCACCGCCTGCGCGTAGTGCGTGTGCACGCGGCCCGTGCGGGGCAGCGCCAGTTGGGCGAGCTTGTCGGTGTAGGTGCCTTTGAGTTTGCTGAGGCTGCGGTGTTCGAGCAGCTTGGCGGGCAGGGGGTAGTCCTCGGCCAGTTTCTCCAGCACTTCTTCGTCGGTACTGCGGGCGCCGGTGGCGGTCTTCTTCACCACGGGCATGCCCAGCTTGTCGAAGAAGATTTCGCCCAGTTGCTTGGGGCTGCTCAGGTTGAAGGGCTGGCCTGCAATCTCATACGCCTCGGTTTCGAGTTGCAGGATGCGCTGGCCCAGCTCGTGGCTTTGGGCGGCCAGCGTGGGGGCGTCGATCAGCACGCCGTTGCGCTCGATGCGGTAGAGCGCTTCGCTGCTGGCGATCTCCAGCGCGTAGATGAAGCGCAGTTTGTCATCGGCCTGCAGCAGCGGCCACAGCGCGTTGTGCACATCCAGGGTCTGGTCGGAGTCTTCGCACGAGTAGGCGGCGGCCTTGTCCACCGGCACCTGCGCAAACGGGATCTGGTGCGCGCCTTTGCCGCACAGGTCTTCGTAGCTGATGCCTTTGCGGCCGGTGTGGCGCTCGGCCAGGCTGGTGAGGTTGTGGGGCTTGTGCACTTCGATCACGTAGCTTTGCAGCATGGTGTCGTGCGCGTAGCCCTGCACCTCAATGCCGTGGTTGGCGAACACGTGGCGGTCGTATTTGATGTGCTGGCCCAGCTTGTGGCGCTTGGCGTCTTCCAGCCAGGGTTTCATGCGCGCCAACACGTCGTCGATCGGCAGTTGCACAGGTGCATCGGGCCCTTCGTGGCGCAGGGGGATGTAAGCCGCCTCGCCCGCCTGCACGCTGAAAGAGATGCCCACGATTTCAGCGCGCATTTCGTCGAGCGAGGTGGTTTCGGTGTCGATGGCGACCAGCTCGGCGTGCTGCAGGCGTTCCATCCACTGGTCAAAGTCGGCCCAGTTCAGGATGGTGTCGTACACCACGGTGCGGTGCTGGGCTTCTTCGGCCACGGCACTGGCCGAATGGTCGGAGAACAGGTCGCCGCTCTGGCCGGGCATGGCCACGGCAGGGCTGGAGGGGGTTTGAGCAGAGGCCGCAGCGGTGGACTTGAGCGCACTGGCCAGGCCCTTGAAGCCATACTTTTCATAAAACGCGCGCAGCGCATCGGTTTGGGGCTCGCCGATGGCCATGGCGTCGAGTGCGGGCAAGCCTGGCAGGTCGGCGGTCAGGTCGCAGTCGGTTTTGATGGTGACCAGTTGCCGCCCCGTGGGCAGCCAGCCCATGGTGTTGCGCAGGTTTTCGCCAGCCACGCCCTTGATCTCGGTGGCGCGTTCAAGCAACGCGTCGAGCGAGCCATATTCCATGAGCCACTTGGCGGCGGTTTTGGGGCCGACCTTGGGCACGCCGGGCACGTTGTCCACGGTGTCGCCCACCAGCGTCTGGTAGTCCACCATCAGGTGCGGGGGCACGCCAAATTCGGTCGTCACACCCGCCACGTCGCGGCGCTTGCCGCTCATGGTGTCGATGATGGTGATGTGCTCATCCACCAATTGGCTCAGGTCTTTGTCGCCACTGCTCACGACCACCTCAACGCCCTGCGCGGCGGCGGTCACGGCCAGGGTGCCAATCACGTCGTCGGCCTCCACACCGCTCACGGCCAGCACCGTCCAGCCCATCATGCGCACCACGTCGTGGATGGGGGCGATCTGCGCGCGCAGGTCGTCGGGCATGGGCGCCCGCTGGGCCTTGTATTCGGGGTAGATGGCGTCCCGGAAGGTGGGGCCGGACGCATCAAAAATGCAGGCGGCATAGTCAGCGTGCACTTCCTTGCGCAGCGCCTGCATCATGTTGATCATGCCGCGAATGGCGCCCGTGGCGGCACTCGTCATGTCGCCCGGCACGGCCCGCAGGTCGGGCATGGCATGGAAGGCGCGGTACAGGTAGCTGGAGCCGTCTACCAGCACCAAGGTCTTTTTATTGCTCATGCGGCGATTGTGCACACGATGGCGGCCCTGCGGTGCCACCCTGGCGCGGCCCACGGGCACCGCTTGTGGCTCCATGCGGGCCCGCCAGGTGGGGCTTGCGCCTTGTGGCGCGCACTGCGGTGGCCCGGCAAATACCCTGTGGCGCCACTGGGCCGGTTGCGATTCAATGGCCCGCACACGACATCCATACGACAAGAGGAGAGGCACCTTGAAACTCAAAAAGATCGCGCTGGGGACCTTGGTAGCCCTGGTGGTTGCGGGCACCGCTGGCTGGTTCAGCCTGGACAAGGAAACACGCGGCTTGCTCAAAACCGTGCCCACCAACCGCGACCTGCTGTTCTGGACGGTGCCGCAGCGCGACGCGGCCTTTCGCGCCCTAGACCGCATCTCGCTGCTGGCCAAATGGCATGTGATTGCGGCCAGCACGGCACCTACCACCCTGCCACCCGGGCCGCCACTGAAGCTGCCGCTGGACATCGACACGTACATGGCGGGCCAGCGTTCGGCGGGCCTGGTGGTGTTGCACCAGGGCAAGCTGCGCCTGGAGCGCTACGGGCTGGGTTTTGACAAGGACGGCCGGTGGACAAGCTTTTCGGTGGCCAAGTCGTTCACCTCGACCCTGGTAGGCGCGGCGCTGCGCGAGGGCGCCATCAAGAGCATGGACGACAAAGTCAGCGTCTACATCCCCGACATGAAAGGCTCGGCCTATGACGATGTGAGCGTGCGCCAACTGCTCACCATGACCTCGGGCGTGCGCTGGAACGAGGACTACGCCGACCCGAACTCGGATGTGGCGAAGTTCAACAACCACAAGCCCGAAGACGGCGTGGACGCCCTGGTGAGCTACATGCGCAAATTGCCCCGCGCAGCCCCTGCGGGCACCCACTGGAACTACAGCACGGGCGAGACGAACCTGGTGGGCATTCTGGTGAGCCAGGCCACCAAAAAGCCGCTGGCGCAATACCTGTCCGAAAAAGTCTGGCAGCCCGCGGGCATGGCGCAGCAGGCCACCTGGCTGCTGAGCAAGACGGGGCAGGAGATCAGCGGCTGCTGCCTGCAGGCCGCCACGCTCGACTACGCACGGTTTGGGCAGTTCATCTTGAGCGGTGCCAAGGTCAACGGCCAAAGCATCGTGCCCGACGGCTGGCTGGCCGAGGCCACCACCCGCCGCACCCCCATTGGCCAGCCTGGCCGGGGCTATGGCTACCAGTGGTGGACCTATGACACCGGGAGCTTCAGCGCGCGGGGCATCTTTGGCCAGGGCATCTTTATCGACCCGGCGCGCCAACTGGTGATCGTGTCGAACGCCAACTGGGCCGGCGGCGCACGCGACCCCGTCGCCATGGAGGCCCGCGAATCGTTCTACCGCCTGGTGCAAAAGGCGGTGGATGACGAGGGCGGCGCCGCAAAGACAAACTGAAAGCTGCGGGAACTGAAAGAAAAACGAGAAACGTCGGCTCCCCCCGGAACCCGCAGAACCCGCAGAACCCGCAGAACCCGCAGAACCCGAAGCATCCGAAGAACCCCAGCACCGGTTCTACGAAATGGGCAAAGGGGGTGCCGAGCGCGGACCCCAGCCAAGAGCCGCGCACACACAGGCAACCAAAGCCCCGCCCGTAAAACCGCCCACGCGCCACAGCCCGGTGCCGCCCTACAATTGACGGCATGCGCGCCTCTTACTCTTTGCTCCTGCTGGCTTTGGCCACAGCCCCCGTTTTTGCTCAAGATAACAGTCAAAATGCCTCACAGCGCACGACTGATAAGCGCGAGCAGCTATCAAACCAAGAGCAGCCGCCCGCCCAGCGAGAGCAGCGCACCGAACACATCCAGGTCGAAGACGCCGGCAGCCGTGTGAATGAACTGCGGGTGGGCGGCCAGACCCGCAACATCTCCGTGCAGCCCAAAACCGGCAACATGCCCAGCTACGAGGTGCAATCGCCTGACGCTCCCGGCAACCGCACGGGAAGCCACAATGGCGCCGAAACCAACACCGCCCCCCGTGTCTGGAACGTGCTGAAGTTCTGAACCCGGCCCTGGCACAGACGCCACACCGCGCCCGGAGCCCATGCTGCACGGATTCAGCCCCTGCCGCAAAGGCACGGCCCGGCCATTGCGGCGTGAGGTGACCACGCCTTTATCTCCCCCCTTCCCCTTTTTTATCTGCGACCCCTGAGCGATGGCCGTTTTTACCGAAGTCTCCCCCCACGAGGCGCGCGAATTGCTGCGCCGTTTGCAACTCGGCGAGTTGGTGGAGCTGCGCGGCATTGAAGGCGGCATCGAGAACACCAATTATTTTCTGACCAGCGACCAGGGCGAGTTCGTGCTGACCCTGTTCGAGCGCCTCACGGCCGAACAGCTGCCGTTTTATCTGCATCTGATGAAACACCTGGCGCACGGTGGCGTGCCCGTGCCCGACCCACGCGGCGACCGCAATGGCGAGATCCTGCACGCGGTGTGTGGCAAACCGGCCGCTGTGGTGAACAAGCTGCGCGGTAAAAGCCAGCTGGCGCCCCAGGGCGTGCATTGCGCCGCTGTGGGCACCATGCTCGCGCGCATGCACCTGGCGGGCCGCGACTTTGAACGCCACCAGCCCAACCTGCGCGGCCTGCCCTGGTGGAACGAAACCGTGCCCGTGGTGCTGCCCCACATCGACCCGGGCCAGGCCGCGCTGCTGCGCGCCGAGCTGGCCTATCAAAACCACATTGCAGCGGGTTCGAGCTATGCCGCCCTGCCCCGGGGCCCGGTGCATGCCGACCTGTTTAGAGACAACGTGATGTTCGACGGCGAGGTGCTCACGGGGTTTTTCGACTTCTACTTTGCGGGCGTGGACACCTGGCTGTTCGACCTGGCCGTGTGCCTGAACGACTGGTGCATCGACCTGGCCACAGGCACGCACGACGCCGAGCGCGCTTCGCGCATGCTGGACGCTTACCAGGCCGTGCGCCCGCTGAGCGCTGCCGAGCGCGAGCTGTTGCCTGCCATGCTGCGCGCCGGGGCGCTGCGGTTCTGGATCTCGCGGCTGTGGGACTTTCACCTGCCCCGCGAAGCGTCGATGCTCACCCCCCACGACCCCACCCATTTCGAGCGCGTGCTGCGCGGACGTATTGCACAGCCGGTGCACGCGTAAGTCGCCCCGCCAGCCTGTGAGCGCCTGGCCGCAGGCGACGAAGCGGCTCGTCGCTGCCGCTTGGCGGTCGCCCGGCACGCCCCACGCGCTCCCATGCGCGCCCAGCGCCGGGTTGCCAATTGCCAGGGCTCCGAGGTTCCAAGATTCCGATTGCCCATCGTCCAAGCGGCAGATTGGGGCGCTGGGGTAAATTCCGCCTTGGTGTTGCGCCCCAACGCCCCGCTGTTGTGTCACCCTGTCTGGCGCGCGCCCACTCTTCCCTCCAAAGCATTCATGAAACTCAACATCGTCCCCGCACGCACCGGCATGGCCTGGGTCAAACTCGGCATCCGGACGTTCTGGCGGCAACCCATGGCACTGGCCGCGCTGTTTTTTCTGACCATGGCATCCATGTCGCTGGCCACGATGATCCCGCTGGTGGGCCCAGCCGTCGCTCTGGCGCTGCTGCCCTCGGCCACGCTGGCCATGATGGTGGCGTCGGCCGAAGCCACGCTCGGGCGGTTTCCCACGCCCACGCTGCTGCTGGTCGCCTTTCGCACGGGCAAGCAGCGTCTGCGCGACATGCTGGTGCTGGGCGCCCTGTATGCGGTGGGGTTTCTGAGCATCATGGGCCTGTCGGCGCTGCTCGATGGCGGGCAGTTTGCGCAGGTGTATCTGGGCGGCGCCGTGTTGACCAAAGAGGTGGCCGAAGACCCGTCGTTCCAGGCCGCAATGTGGCTGTCGATGCTGCTTTACCTACCGCTGTCGCTGCTGTTCTGGCACGCGCCGGGTTTGGTGCACTGGCATGGCGTGCCACCGGTCAAGGCATTGTTCTTCAGCATCGTGGCCTGCGCGCGCAACTTTGGCGCGTTTGTGGTCTATGGGCTGGGCTGGCTGGGCGTGTTCCTGCTGGGTGGCGTGGTGGTCAGCGTGGTGTCTGCGCTGCTGGCCGTGGCGGGGCTTTCGGGCACCACCGCCGGCGGCATCATGGTGGGTGGTGCCATGATGATGGCCGCCATGTTCTTCACGTCGGTGGTGTTCACCTTCCGTGACTCATTCGCTCCCCCTTCCACGACCAAGACTGAGGCACCCCATGACGAACCACCCCCGCCACCAGCTCCTGGGCCGCTCTGAAGACGAGCTGGCCTGGTTCAAAAGACGAAGCCTGGTGCAGGCTGCCGCACTGTGGGTCACGTCAGGCGGCTGGGCTGCAGCCCAGACCCAGGCGCGCAGCAACATTGTGGAGCTGCGTGGTGATGCCTTGCGCAACGGCCAGGCACTGACACCCGAGCACACCATTACTGCCAACGACCACATCGAAACAGGGCCCGGGTCCACGGTGGTTTTTACGGTGGGTGACAACGCCTTCATGGTGCGGCAAAACTCGCGCGTGGCGCTGGAGAGCGACACCCCTGCCGCCGTCAAGGTGTTGCGCTTGCTCAGTGGTGCCGTGGTGAGTGTGTGGGGGCGTGGCACCGAACGGCGCATTGTGTTGCCCACGGCCACGGCGGGCATCCGTGGCACGGGCGTCTATGCCGAGGTGTTCGCCGACCAGGACCAGCGCGGCTATCTGTGCAATTGTTACGGCACGGTGGAGATTGCCTCGGGCACCGAGAGCCTGGTCAGTCAGGCGTCCTACCACCAGTCGTTCTGGGCCGAAACCGCACCGCGCAACGGGCGACTGCTCACCCCCGCCAAAGCCATCAACCACACCGACGAAGAGCTGGAGTTTCTGGCGGGCCTGGTACAGCAGCGCACCGCCTGGCAGATCGCAGGGCGCAAGGGCACCAAGGATGGGAGCGGGCAGATGGATTACCCCGCACCCGGCGCTACGCCAACCCCATCGACATCGACACCTGCGCCAGCGCCAACACCGGCCCCGGCACGCAGCAGCCCCACAGACGCCTACTGACCAACGGGCGCCCTGACGGGCATGCCCCCGGCGCAGCGCATGCCCCCAGCCGCCCCTCCACCGGTGCGGCACGCCGACGTCACATCACAGTCACAAAACCGTCAAACCTCTGTCACGGGGCATTTCTAGGATCGGCGGCTGGAAACCACGCCACCCCATTGCCCCCTTGTACGGAGCGCAGTGACGGGCCCAGGCGTTTCCTGCTCGTTCGCATACCAACCTGGAAATCTCCACAAAATGACCCAACCGACGATGCCTACCCGCCGCAAGGCCCTGCAATTTCTGGCCGGCGTCCCCATGCTTCCACTCAGCGCCGGCGCATCCGCTGCCTTGCTGAGTGCCTGCGGTGGCGGCGACGGCGACTCTTCGCCCAGCTTTGTGTCGGCCAGCTTCACGTCGATGGCAGCCCCCACGCTCGCGACGGCAGCGGCCATGGCCACCACCACGGTGGGCTCCACGCTGAACCTGAAACTCAGCGACGACACGGTGCGGTCCTACCAACTGGCCTACCAGCCGTTCTTTGTGACCGGTGACATGGTGTCCGACGGCAAAGGCGGCACCATCCTGTCGGGCGGCTACTACGACATCAACAACAAGCCCATCATCGACAGCACCGTGGCGGACAAAGCACGCCAATATTTCTCCGACGCGCCGGACGGCACCTCCCTGCTCACCGTGGCCAACCCCACGGTCACGGGCATCAAGGGCAAGGCCGTGTTTGCCGTGGTGCAGTTTGAATACACCACCTGGGCGCAAGACGGCAAGACCGACATGTACGGCAAGCTGCCCTCGCCCATCGCCGTGCTGACGCTGGACCAGGACCAGACCACCGGCAAGCTGAGCCTGGTGAAGTACCACAACGTGGACACCTCCAAGGTGCACGGCCTGTGGATCACCTGCGGCGCCAGCCTGTCGCCTTGGGGCACCCACCTGTCGAGCGAAGAGTACGAACCCGACGCCTTCGGCATTGCCACCAACACCATGTTCCAGGCCTACAGCAAGAACCTGTTTGGCGACGCCGCCAAGGCCAACCCGTACCACTACGGCCACATGCCTGAAGTGACGGTCAACGCGGACGGCACGGGCAGCATCAAAAAGCATTACTGCATGGGCCGCATCTCGCACGAGCTGGTGCAAGTCATGCCGGACAACCGCACCGCACTGATGGGCGACGACGCGACCAACAGCGCATATTTCATCTTCGTGGCCGACAAAGAAAAAGACCTGTCTTCCGGCACGCTGTATGCCGCCAAGGTGGGCACGGGCTTTTCCATTGACCCCAAGGCCACTACGGCGGCCGCACTCACCTGGATCAAACTGGGTTCGGCCACCAGCGCGGAGATCGAGCAACTGGCCAACACGCTCAAGCCCACCGACATCATGACCGTGGCGAGCAAAGACCCGAGCGACGCCACCTACACAAAGATCGTTGCCAACGGCAAGACCGAATGGATCAAGATCAACGCGGGCATGGAAAAGGCAGCCGCCTTCCTGGAAACCCACCGCTACGCCGCATACAAGGGCGCCAGCCTGGGCTTCACCAAGATGGAAGGCACCACGGTCAACGCCAAAGACAAGGTCGCTTACTCGGCCCTGCAAAACGTGCAGTCATCCATGGTGGCAGGCAATGCGGCCAACGTGCCCGGCAACGGCATCTCGGTGCCCAAGCAACTGGTGGCCGGCGCCGTGATGGCGCTGAACCTCAAGGGTGGCCAGAAGGACACCGCAGGCGCAGCCATCAACAGCGAATGGGTGCCCGTGGACACCAAGGCACTGCTGGCCGGCGAAGACATCGCCGCCGATGCCTTGGGCAACACAGCCAACCCCAACAACATCGCCAACCCGGACAACCTCAAGTTCTCCGAAAAGATGCGCACCCTGTTCATCGGCGAGGACAGCAGCCAGCACGTCAACAACTTCCTGTGGGCGTACAACATCGACACCAAGCAGTTGTCGCGCGTGATGTCGATCCCTGCGGGCGGCGAATCCACAGGCCTGCATGCCGTGGACGAAATCAACGGCTGGACTTACATCATGAGCAACTTCCAGCACGCCGGTGACTGGGGCGGCATCCACAACGTGGTCAAGGACACGCTGGACCCGCTGATCAAGGCCAACTACAAAAACAAGTCGGGCGCGGCTGTGGGCTACCTCACCGGCACGCCCAGCCAGATGAAGCTGAGCTGATCGGCCCAGGGGCAAAACGGCTTCACGCCGGCCCCGCACACCAGCGCTGCGCGCTGCCTGTGCAACCCCCACAACGGGACCTTCGGGTCCCGTTTTTCGTTGTGGCGCCCTGGAGGGAGATAGCCGCAGGGCCCGCTCTGCACGCATCACCGTGCCGTGCGCCTCTTCGATTGCACAAAGCCCTTCGACAGCCGCAATGCAAACAAATACGAATCAATCGTATTACTATAATCACCCACTTCAGCACATGCGCCAGCAGCCTCCCTTAGAGCGCTGGCGCATCCACGCCGTGTTGCCCCTCCCCGCTGGTGGGCAGCACTGCGCCTCCCTCGCCCCAGGCCTTGGCCGTTTTTTCGGCCGCCTCGGAGCCCACCCCTTCGCTCAGGAGATTTGTATGCGCCCTTCACTGTCCCAACACGCGTCCGCCCTCGCTTTGCTTGTGGCCGCATTGGCTGCACCTGGCTCTGTGGCCTGGGCGCAGACCAGCGGCCCAGCCGCCAGCAGCGAAGCCCGCGCGGCGGCATCGGCCGTGACGGCCGCAGCCGTGGCAGCGCACTACGCGCATCTGGTGCATGCCAACTACAGCGACACCCTGAACGCTGCCAAAACCATGCAGACCGCCGTGCTGGCATTCACCGCCAAGCCCTCTGCGGAAACGCTGGGGCAAGCACGCAAGACCTGGCTCGCAGCACGCGAGTTCTATGGCCAGACCGAAGCCTTCCGCTTCTACGGCGGCCCCATTGACGATGACAACGGCCCGGAAGGCCGCATCAACGCCTGGCCCATGGACGAATCGTTTGTGGACAGTGTGGAAGGCAAGCCCAACGCCGGCCTGGTCAACAACCGCAAGTTCGTCATCAACAAAAAGAACCTGTCTGCTCAGAACGAGCGGGGCGGCGAAGAGAACATTGCCACCGGCTGGCACGCCATCGAGTTCTTCCTGTGGGGCCAGGACCTGTCGGAAACCGGCCCGGGCGATCGCAACTTTGAAGACTTCGTCGATGGCAAAAAGCCCAATGCCGACCGCCGCCGCAAGTACCTGGAAGTAGCAACCGAACTGCTGATCGACGACCTGAGCACCCTCACCAAGGCCTGGGCACCCGACGCCAAGAACAACTACCGCGCGCGCTTTGCCAAGGGCGGACGCGAATCGGTGCGCAAGATGCTGGTGGGCCTGGGCTCCCTCTCGCGTGGCGAGCTGGCGGGCGAGCGCCTGGAGGTAGCGCTGAACAGCCAGGACCAGGAAGACGAACACTCGTGCTTCTCGGACAACACCCACCGCGACGCAGTGACCAATGCACAGGGCATTCAGAACGTGTGGCTGGGCCAATACAAGCAGGCGGACGGCACGGTGATCCAGGGCCCCTCGCTGCGTGATCTGGTGGCCGCCAAGGACGCCGCGCTGGCCGACAAGACCTCGCAGCAAATTGCGGCATCGGTGGCCGCTGCCGAAGGCATTCAGGCACCGTTTGACCGCGAGATCATCGGCGGCAAGGATGCCCCGGGCCGCCTGCGCATTCAAAAGACCATCGACAGCCTGACGCAGCAAAGCAAGGACCTGGTGGCTGCCGCCAACGCCATTGGCATCACCAAGCTGACGCTGGTGCAGCCTTGACCATGCAAGGCCCGCAAACCCCAAGCCGCAAGCGCCCCCTGCGCCTGGCGGCTGCCGGCCTCGGCTCCCTGGCCCTCAGCGCCTTTGCCGTGGGCGGCCTGGGCGCCGTGGGTGCCCTGACCGCAGCCCCCCAGCCCGACCCGCTGGGCGAAAAAACCGGCGGCGAGACCACGGTGTACGCCACCGGGCGCAATGCCTTCTCATTCCCCGCGGCCAACCTGGAGGACGCCGAGCGCACGCGTTTTGTCATCGGCAACTCGTTCTTCAAACGCAACTGGGTCGAGGCACCGGCCTCGACCAAGGCGCGCGACGGCCTGGGGCCGCACTTCATCGCGCGGTCGTGCGGTGGCTGCCATGTGCAGGACGGGCGCGGCGAGCCGCCAGAAATCTTCAACCGACTGGGCGACACCAAAGACCCCACCGTGGCGCTGCTGATTCGCCTGTCCATCCCCGGCAAGGGCGCGCATGGCGGCCCCAACCCCGACCCGGTTTATGGCGACCAGTTCAACAACGCCGCCATCCAGGGCGTCAAGCCCGAAGGCCGCGTGACCCTGCGCTACGAAACGATCAGTGGCCAATTTGCCGACGGCACGCCCTACACGCTGCAAAAGCCCGTGTACGGCTTTGCCGACCTGGGCTATGGCCCCATGCACCCCAGCGTGATGAGCAGCCCGCGCATCGCGCCACAGATCATCGGCGTGGGCCTGCTCGAAGCCATTGCAGAGGCCGACATCCTGGCCAACGCTGCCGACCAGGCGGCGGCGCAGGGCCCCATCAAGGGCCAAGCCAACACGGTGTGGGATGCCCCCTCGGGCGGCATGATGACCGGCCGTTTTGGCTGGAAGGCCAACGTCGCCACCATTGCGCACCAGACGGGGGGCGCGTTTCAGGGCGACATGGGCATCACATCGCGCCATTTTTCGAATGAAACCTGCACCCCCGCGCAAAAGGACTGTCTGGCGGCGCCCAGCGGGAAGAGCGGCTCGAACGGCGTGGAGATTGACGACAAAACGCTGGCCGACGTGGTCTTCTACCAGGCCACGCTGGCCCCGCCCGCGCGCCGCAACGTGAACGACGCGCAGGTGCTGCGCGGCCAGGCCCTGTTTGCACAGGCCCAGTGCGCCACCTGCCACCGGCCCAGCTACGTCACCAAAGAAGGGCCGTTCCCCACGCTGTCGAGCAAGGCCTTGAACGGCCAGCGCATCTGGCCCTACACCGACCTGCTGCTGCACGACATGGGCGAACGCCTGGCCGACAACCGCCCCGACTTCGGTGCCAACGGCCGCCAATGGAAGACGCCCCCCCTGTGGGGCACCGGCCTCATCAAGGACGTGAACGGCCACACGCGCTTGCTGCACGACGGGCGTGCGCGGGGTGTGCTGGAGGCGGTGCTGTGGCACGGCGGCGAGGCGGAAGACGCCAAGGACCAAGTGCTGAAGATGAAAAAGGCCGACCGGGACGCCCTGGTGAAATTTGTGGAGTCGCTATGAGTATTGACCCCCACGCTCCGCCGCTGCGCGGGTCGC
>RCMZ01000331.1_pt1 | contig 27382 bp, 26 predicted proteins | sample 2041141 | NCBI WGS metagenome assembly RCMZ01 (sample SAMN09708263, study PRJNA481090) | Wastewater metagenome, whole genome shotgun sequencing project. | biome: sewage; isolation source: Davis station wastewater (DW) | place: Antarctica: Davis Station | collected 2010-03-01 | reverse complement strand
ATGTCATTGCGCGCAATGCCCTTGCCCTGTGCTTCAGGCGCCAGGGTTGGTCGCGCGCACCAGGGCCAGCGCGTGGCACAGGTCGGCCCAGGCGGCGGCTTTGGCGTCCTGAGAGCGCAGCAGGAACGCGGGGTCATAGGTCACGACGGCGGGGCACCCTGCGAGTTCATGGGGCCCAGCGCGCAGCCGGCCCAAGGGTTCGGTCCGGCCCAGCGCCACTCGCGCAGCGATATGGCCCAGCACCAGCACCATCGATGGCTGCAGGGATTGCACGGCATCGGCCAACGTGGCGGCGATGCCCTCATCGGCTTGCGCGCCGGGCAATGCGCGCCCCAGTGCAGCGACAAACACGCGTGGGTGCTCGTGCAGGCGCATGGCGCGCAGCATGTTGTCCAGCAACCGCCCCGCGTCACCCTGCAGGGGGGCGGAGGCGTTCACGCTCTCCGTCACGATCAGCCATCCTCCACCCAGTTCGGCGGGCGTCTTGGCCGGATCTGCCGTGGGGTAAAGCACTTGTGGTGCATGCAGCTTCAGTGCCGGGGTGACGGGGCCTGCGGCGGCTGCCGTCGGTGGGGTCGCGGTGGCCGGGGCCATCGCGGCGCGTGCGGTGGAGGGCGGAGGCACGGCGGCTGCGGAAGGGGGGGCGCTGGCCGCGACTGGCCCGTGCGCAGGTACGGGGGATGGGGTGGGCGCGACAGGCGCGAGGCGGGCGTCCGCCGTTGGCGCGATGGGGGCCGCAACCGGCACGGCGTGGGGCTCAGCCAGTTCTGCTGGGGCCCATACGGTGACGCCCATTTCTTGCAGCATGGCGCGTTGTCGCGCATCGAGGTGAAGGCTCATACAGGCAGGGACATGTAGGGTTGGCGGGTGGGGCGCTGGTGTCAGAGCGCCAGGCTCATGACCACGGCGTCTTCGCGCAGGCCGTGTTCGGCGGGGTAATAGCGTTTGCGCTCGCCGACGCGGCGAAACCCGTGGGTCAGATAGATGTCTTGAGCGCGCTGGTTGCTGGCGCGTACCTCCAGCCAGAGCCACTGCGCCCCGCGCCCTCGAGACCACAGTGCCAGGGCGTCCAGCAGCACCCGTGCCCAGCCCTGCCGCTGGTAGTCGGGGTTGACGGTGAGGTTGAGCAGGTGCACTTCCTCCACGCCCATCATGGCCACAAAATAACCGAGCAGGTGTTCGTCCGCCATCAGCAACTGCGTCTGGTAGCCCGAGGCCATGGCATCGGTGAAATTACCCCGCGTCCATGGGTGGGTGTAGGCGCGTTGTTCCACCGCCAGCAGCGCATCGAGCTGTCCGAGGGTGAGTATTTCAAACCGTGCCTGCGGCCGGTTGTCCGCGGCTTCAGGGCGCTGGGCGTCTGCAAGGTGGGGTGGATGGGTGGGCAAGGCACTCATGGCGTGTATTTGTGCGCAGCATTTCAAGGGGCCGCACGCAGGGCAGCGCGTTCGGCGGTGGTTTTCGCCACTTTATCGCGGATATAGCGCGGCAAGGCCTCACTGGCGGCCATGCCCCCACCCGCTGCCAGCAGTGCGGGGGCAAGGCGCAGCAAAGCGGTGGCGGTGGGCAGGGCGTGCACGTGCGGTGCCGCAGGGGCAAGGCGTTCGCCATAGACGGCATGCGCGTTGCCCGCCACGGTCCATCCGTCGGGGGCATGCACCGACTGCGGGGCGCTCAGCCCAAAATCTGCGTCGGTGTGCCATTGGGCATCGGCCTCGCGCCATGTGCACTGGGCGTGGTAGACCTCATCCATGCGCGCATCCAGCACGGCGATCACCTGGGTACAGCCGTGCTGCTGGCGCGCCTCTTCGGCCACGGCGAGCAAGGTGTCCACGGGCAGAACCGGCACGCCCAGACCACCCCGTGCGCCAAAGGCCAGCCCCTGTGCCACGGCGCAGGCCGTCCGAAGGCCGGTGAACGAACCGGGCCCGCGTCCGAAAACAATGGCGTCGAGTGTGTCAAAAGACAGGTCTGCCTGGGCCATCAGGATGCACACCGTCGGGATCAGCGAGGCAGAGGCCTGTGCGCCGCCGGGGCCTTGGTGGTGCCAGATACCCTCACCATGCTGTACGGCGATGAAAAGGGTGTCGGTACTGGTGTCGAAGGCGAGCAGATTCATGGGCGGGTGTTGTCGCGGGCAATGGGATTCAGGGAGCTACGTGGTGCGGGGCCTTCGCTGCAGGCACGGGCGCTGATGGCGCTGAATGTGCCTGGCTTTTGCGCAGCACCCCGACAAGGATACCGGCGGTGACCAGCAGCAGCCCGGCGATCAGGTTCCAGTCCATGGGTTCCCCGAGGAAAAACACGGCACCCATGGCGGACAGGCCCGGGACCAGCGCCGTGATCATGGTGGAGCGAACCGGGCCAAAGTGCTCGATCATGCGGGTAAAACTGATACCCGAGATCACCACGGAACCGCCCCCCTGGAAAACCATCTGGAAGGCGATCTCTCTCCACGGGGCCAGCGCCAGATGGCTGGTAACGGCACCGAGCGCGACGAGCAGGGCATAGGCAGGCAGATAAACCATGCAGGCGAACGCCGTGATCGCGATGGTGGCACTCACGGCCTGCACTGCATGGCGTCGCGCCAGCACGCTGTAGGTGGCCCAGCAGGATGCAGCCAGCATGAAAAGCACATCGCCCTTCCATGCGTTTGTGCCTGAAAAAGCGGCCAACAGGCTTCGGCCGCCCACCAGCAGGTCGCCCGCCACAATCAGGGCCAGCCCTGTGGCACGCAGTGGCGTGATGTGGTCGCGCAGCAGAACTGCGGCCAGTAGCGCCGTCCACAACGGCAGGCTGCCTGGCATCAGCACCGCCGCATGGGTGGCTGGCGCATGAAAAAACCCCGTATAGGCGAGCAGGGCATACAGCACACCGCCAAAGGTGCCGAGCAGTGCGGTAGTGCGCAGCGGAAGGGGCGATATGCCCAGCAGGCTGGACGCAAGCGGCTTGGTGCCAGGCGATTCGCTGCGGCGCCGCACCATCCACCACCCCCAGGGCAGCAGCACCAGGCTGGCTCCGGTAATGCGCAGCAGCGCAATGTCAAACGGGGTCAGCGTGCGTTGGGCCGAGGCGCGGGCAATGACAATGAAGCCGGTCCAGATAGTGACCGTGACAACAGCCGCCAGCAGGCCCATGGCACGAGGGGAAAAGCGCATGGGGCGATTATCCAGCCCGGCCGCTGCGTGGCTGCACTGCCAGAGGTGCCGTGTCAATGGTTGGGTCGTGCGCCCGGCTGCGCAGGCCTCGGCGCGCGGGCGGGGGGGCGCACGCGCTCTGCGCTCTGCGCCGACTGGGTCATTGCCTAAAAAGATTCCCACTCATCGTCGTTGCCGGTTTGTGTTGGGCGGCTGCTGGGTTTGGGGCTGGCCGCAAGGGCTGGGGCGGCGCCTTTTGCCGGTTGTGGCTTGGGCGCCTTGGATGCGGCGGCTTTGATCTGCGTTTTGGGGGCGGCTGCGGGGCGGGCTTGGCCTTGAAGGCTTCGCGCAACGGGGGCGCTGGTGGGTTGTGCCGCGAATGTGTGGCTTTGGTCCGCAGAAAGTTTGAAGACCGCGACCACCTGCACCAAATCTTGGGCCTGGTTTTTGAGGCTGCTGGCTGCCGCCGCCATTTCTTCTACCAGTGCGGCGTTTTGCTGGGTGGTCTGATCCATGGACGTGACGGCTTCGCCGACTTGCGCCACACCTGCGCTTTGTTCATTGCTGGCTGCGCTGATCTCTCCCATGATGTCGGTGACGCGGCGAATGCTGCTGACCACCTCGCTCATGGTGTCTCCCGCCTTGTCGACCAGTGCGGTTCCCTGCTCCACACGTTCCACGCTGGCGTTGATCAGTGTTTTGATCTCTTTGGCTGCTTCAGCGCTGCGGCTGGCCAGGCTGCGCACTTCCGAGGCCACCACCGCAAACCCACGGCCCTGTTCGCCGGCGCGGGCGGCCTCGACCGCTGCGTTCAACGCGAGGATATTGGTTTGGAAGGCAATGCCGTCAATGACGCTGATGATGTCGCTGATCTTGCGGCTGGCATCGTTGATGCCTTTCATGGTTTCAACCACTTCACCGACCACGGCACCGCCTTGAACAGCCACATTGGACGCCGTCATCGCCAACTGATTGGCTTGGCGGGCGTTGTCTGCGTTGTTGCGCACTGCGGAGTTCAACTCCTCCATGCTGGCCGCAGTTTGCTCAAGGGCGCTGGCCTGGTGCTCTGTGCGTGCGCTCAGGTCGCTGTTGCCTTGTGCAATTTCAGCACTGGCATTCGAGACAGACTCTGACCCGCGGCGGACGTTGTTGACGACGTTGGCAAGGTTGTTCTGCATGAGCTCGAGGGAGGACATCAGTTCGCCGACCTCGTCTTTGCCGTGTGGGGGGACGGGTGCGGTCAGATCGCCGGAGGCCACGCGCTTGGCCAAGTCCGATGCCTGTGCCATGGGTTTGGTCACAGAACGTGCAAGTGCCCAGGAGAAGAACGCGCCAAGCGCCACGCTGAGAATGCCCAGCGTGACCAACAACTGACGGCTGGTTTTGCGGTTCTCCTGGATGGCCCGCCCCAACTGATCTACCTGTGCGCGCTGGTTGCGCAGCAATTCATCCATCTTGACGGCGTAGTTGTTGGCGTCAGGCATGAACTGTTTTTCGAGCAGGACGTTCGCCTCGTCCACTTTTCCTTCCTTTTTCAGGGCAAAGATCGTGTCGCGGTTCTTCAGGTACACCAATCGCAGGGCACCAATCTCCTGAAACACCTTCTTTTCGGAGTCCAGGATCATCAGTGCCTCGACGGCTTTTTGGAGTTCGCCGGAGCTTTTGGAGGAGGCTTTGCTGTCTTCGGCAAAAAAATCGGCCAACGCGGGGTCACTGCTGCGCGCTACGGCTGCCGTGCGAGTAATGCCGGTGCGCAGGTTACGGGACCAGTCACTCACCAAACGCTCGGTTTTGATGGGGTTCTGAACCATCTCCTCGGTGGCGTCGGCCAGCGCATTCAGGCGGGAGATACTCAGCCCGATCACCCCCATGGATAGCAGTAGCACCAATGCAAACCCCAGCGCGAGGCGCTTGGCAATGGAGAGATTTGAGAGCTGGCTCATAGAAACCTTGTGGTGTGAATCGGTTTTTGCAAATGACCGCGCACTTTCGGGGTTCTGGGGCCGCTGCGTCATTCCGCAAAGAGGCAACGCCCGCCCCATTTTTCAGGCACAGAGTTGCTTGTTGCATAGTGTAAGTATCGCGCGGCCCCGTGTCACAAGAGGATTCGCGAGGCGTTGCAAACTTGGCGTGCGTCGAATCGCTGGGTTCAGACTCTAGACTCGCGGCATGATGAAGTTAATACGAAGGCTGCCGCGCGCAGCACGCCCGTTGGCGGTGTGGGCCGCTGTGACCATGAGTGCTGGGTGGTGCGCAAACCTTCAGGCCCAGGCAGTGGTTGGCGCGACGCTGCCGGCTTTGCCGGCTGAAGTAGACGCAGCGATGGCCCGAGCCAAGCTGCCGCGCGAGTCGATCAGTGTGGTGGTGGTGGATGCCCAGGTCAATCGTGCTCCGGCCCGCCTCGCTCATCGAGCCCAGGTGCCCGTGAATCCGGCTTCGGTTATGAAGTTGGTGACCACTTATGCCGCGCTTGAGCAGCTGGGTCCGGCGTATGTCTGGAACACGCCTGTCTACCTCCAGGGCTCGGTGCAGGATGGGAGCTTGCGGGGTAACGTTTACATCCAGGGCCAGGGCGACCCCAAGCTGGTGATGGAGCGGCTGTGGCTGCTCATGCGGCGACTGCAGGGCCAGGGCATTCAGGTCATCGTGGGGGACATCGTGCTTGACCGGTCGGCGTTTGATGTGGCCGACCACGACGCCGCGCGTTTTGATGGCGAGCCGCTACGGCCCTACAACGCTTCTCCAGACGCCCTTTTGCTGAACTACAAATCCACGGTGATGACCTTTGTGCCCGACGCGGCGGCCGGTGTGGCGCGTGTCCAGTACGACCCACCGTTGGCGGGCGTGCAACGCCAGCCCTCGGTGGCTCTGGCGGCAGGGGGGGCCGAGTGTGGCGATTGGCGCGGTGCTCTGCGCGCAGAACTGACCGACCCTGCCAAGGTGAGCTTTCAGGGGGTCTACCCCGCGTCTTGTGGTGAGCGCATGTGGCCCGTGGCCGCGGCTGACCCGAGCGGCTTCGCTGCGCGTGCGGTAGAGGGCATGTGGCGTGAACTGGGGGGCAAGCTCACAGGGACTGTGCGCGACGGCAAGGTGCCCGCAGGGCTCAAGCCGGCCTTTGTGGTCACTTCTCCGTCCTTGGCCGAGGTGGTTCGCGATGTGAACAAGTACAGCAACAACGTGATGGCGCAGCAGGTGTTTTTGACCATGGCATTGCAGAAGAACGGGGTGGCTACGTTCGACGGTGCGCGTGATGTACTGCGACAGTGGTGGCAGGCGCGTATGGGCGATGCCGCGTTGCCGCTGGCTGACAATGGGGCCGGGCTGAGCCGTGATGCCCGTCTGACCGCCCAGGCGCTGGCGCGAATGCTGCAGGTGGCTTGGGGCTCGTCCGTGATGCCGGAGCTGTTGGCTTCGCTGCCGGTTGCCGGGATAGATGGCACGTTGCGCCGCAGCCAAAGCCGTGCGGGTGCCGCGCACCTCAAGACGGGCAGTCTGCGTGACGTGATGGCGGTGGCCGGGTATGTGCATGCGGCCAGCGGGCGCCGCTACGTGCTCGTCGCCATCGTCAACCACCCCAATGCGGCGGCTGCGCGGCCTGTGCTTGACAGCCTGATCGACTGGACCGGCCGCGACCAATAAGCGCTTGACGCAGCTGCCCGGCCGTGCGCCGCGGACGTTCGCGTGTGCAAGCTTTCAAGTCAAACCACAGGGATCATTGGCTACCTTGTCTCAACGTTCGCTATCTGCGGTTTGGTGCCACAGGCGCTGTCCACTTTGTGCCCGTAGCGCTCCTGAGGCTGACCTGTATCTATCTGCGGGAAGCGTGTTTTCCACCAAGGCCATGTTTTGACCCATTGATGGGCCGGCATTCTTGCCTTGGCCTTATGGAGGCCCACGCGATCACGTTGATTGCGGGCACAGCCCTTGGCATGCAGCAGTTCTACGCATCCTGGCGCAAGGCAGAGGGCTGTCGCATAGGTGTCTTGCGATGCCTGGTTCGCGCGTTATCCCTAATGGATGCTGCAGCGCAGGTACGCGCAGGATGCTTCGTTCTCCACCGACCCGAGGTATCCGTATGATTTCTTTTCGCCTGAGTTGTGTTGCTGCTGCTGCGCTGTTGCTGGTTGCCTGCGGGGGCTCAGATGGCCCCGAGCGCGGGGCCTTGATCGATACGCCTGCAACCTTGGCCACTCTGACGACTGCGCAGATTGACGCTTCGACAGCCAGTAGCGGATTGCAGGCGCTCACCGGGAAGGCAAAGTGTGATGTGAAGGTGGTTGCGCTGAACTATGCGACCGTGGGTGCGAAAGAGGGAGAAAATAGCAACGCGTCTGGTGTGATGCTCGTGCCTGGTGGCAACTGCAACAGTGCTGCGGCGCTGGTAGCCTATGCGAAGGGGACGGACGTTCAAAAGCCGCATACCCTTGCGAACCCCCAAGACAGTGAAACGTTCCTGTTGGTGGCCATGTATGCAGCTCAGGGATACGCTGTGGTGGCGACCGACTATCTGGGGTTTGCCAAGTCTGGCTATTCTTTCCATCCTTACTTGCACGCAGACTCTGAAGCCACGTCTGTCATCGACTCGGTGCGCGCTGCACGCAACGCAGCCAGCACGGTGGGCGCGAACCTGTCGGGCAAGATCATGTTCACCGGTTACTCGCAAGGAGGGCACTCTTCCATGGCGGCACAGCGTGCAGCAGAGCGTGACTATGGATCGGAGTTCAACGTGGTTGCGGGAGCCCATTTGGCAGGGCCTTACAACCTCTCTGGCTCGTTGCGCGTTCCTGAAGCCATTGCTGGGGTGCAGTTTTTTGTACCCTACCTCGTCACTGCCTGGCAAAAGATTTACGGGAATGTTTATGCAAATGTGAACGATGCGTTCAAAGCGCCCTATGCGACCTATATCGAGAATCTGTTGCCCAGCCCCACGCTGAACTACACCACCTTGGTGACCACCGGGGCGTTGCCGGGCGGAACGCCGAATCAGGCGCGCGACGCGCTGTTTCAGTCGGCGTTTCTTGCTGGAGCGCAAACCAGCACAACCGATCCGCTGTATCTGGCCGCGAAGAAGAACGATCTGCTCGGGTGGACGCCCAAGGCCCGCGTCATGTTGTGTGGTGGCGCAGGCGACCCCACGGTGCCCCCTTCTGTGCATCAGGCCATCATGAAAGCAGACTTTGACATGCGTGGCGTGAACAACGTCACCTCGGTGGATGTGGATGCTGCCGTGCAGGCGACGTATGGGCCTGGTGGCAAGGCCCCGACCGATCCTACCTCGGCGGCCTTTTCGACCTACTACGGCAGCTACCACGGCACTTACGAGCCGCCGTTTTGCCACGTGGCTGCACGTGCAGTGTTTGACGCTGTGAAATAGACAAAGAAACTGGCGCCTGATGTGGGCGCTATTTCGCGATGGTGATTCAGGCCTCGCCGGTGTTTTCCCGGGGAGGCCTTTTTGCGTTTCCGCGTAGAATTCATCAAAAATAGAACGGTCGTTCTTTTTTATTGGAATGTTGCAGGAGTAATACCGATGAATTTCCAGCGCAAGGCATGGTGGGTTTCCCTGGTGGCGGCAGCTTCGCTGGCGGCCTGTGGGGGAGGAGGGGCTGACACCACTCCGTTGGCGCCGATCAAAAGCGTCAAGGCCGTGGGTGACAGCTTGGCCGATAGCGGCACTTTTGGCTACAAGTTCACGGTACAAGGATCTGCGCCCACGGGGATGGGCGCAACCGCTTTGTGGGTGGATCGTGTGGCCGCCAGCTACAGCCAGACGCTGTGTGCGCATTACGCGTCGGCCGATAACGTCAGCTTTTCGAGTAAGGCTGGTTGCACCAACTATGCTGTGGGCGGCGGGCGTATCAACAACTTCACGGCGCCTACGTCGCCAGTGTCGATCACGCAGCAGCTCAAGGATGCGGGGGCTGCGGGTTATGTGGCTTCCGACCTGCTACTGGTGGACGGCGGCTCCAACGACGCGGCCGATTTGATCGGTGCCTATCTCAAAGCAGCAAGTGATGGCGGGGTGGCCTACAAAACGGTACTGAGCACCGTGCTGGACGCTGCCACCATCAATGCCGCGCTAGCGGCCGGCTCCACGGGTCTCGCCCAGGCTGGGGGGGCCTACATGAAGGCACTGGCTGCACAGTTTGCCGCCACCCTCAAGGTCAACGCTTTGGACAAAGGCGCAACACGTGTGGCCATTCTGAATGTGCCGGACATTTTGAAGACGCCACGCTTTCAGCTGGTGTTGGGCTCAATCACTGCGTCTCAGGGCGCGGCAGCCAGTGCACAGGCCTTGGCAGTGTTTGATGCGTGGATCCAGGCGTTCAATACCCAATTGAACGCCAGTTTCGCCGGTGACAGCCGGGTGGCCATCGTTGATTTCAACGCGTCTTCCAAAGACCAGGCGGAGCATCCCGCTCAATACGAATTGAGCAATATCACCACGCCAGCCTGCCCTGTTACCGGGCGCGGTAGCGATGGCTTGCCGACTTATACCTTTCCGACTTGCACCGCTGCTGCGCTGTCTGCTGCGCCACCTGCTGGTGTGGCGGGGGGGGCTGATTGGTGGAGGTTCTACGCATTTTCTGACGGGTTCCACCCCTCGCCCTATGTTCACCAGTTGATGGGGCAGTTGGTTTCGCGCTCATTGTCCCAGGCCGGCTGGCTTTGAGCCGCAGTAGAACCTTATCAAGGAACTCTCATGCAAGATTTCTTCAAGATTGGCGTCGCCGCCGCAGCCCTGCTGATGGGCGCCAGCGCCAGTGCGCAGGTGGCTGGCACGTTCAGTGCCCGCGCGGGTGTCACGCATATTGCCCCCCAGGTCAGTAGCGGCTACCTGTCGACACCCAGCTTCCCAGGCACTACCGTGGATGTCGGTTCAGCCAGTGCCTTGACCGGGGGGATGAACTACATGCTGACGGACCACTGGGCGCTGGATCTGCCCGTGGGCCTGCCGTTCAAGCACGATTTTTACGGCGACGGCGCCATTGCGGGCACAGGCAAACTCGGAGAGACCAAGGTGATACCTGCCACGCTGTTTGCACAGTACCGGTTTGGTGAAGCCAACGCACAATTTCGCCCTTACCTGGGTCTGGGTGTGACCTACAGCCGGTTCTTCAAGAACCGCTCCACGGCAGCGTTGACAGGTGTCACGGGCGGCAACCCCGCCAACCCGACCACGGCGTCGATCGACAACAAGTGGGGGCTGACTCCCCAAGTCGGGTTTGTGTGGAACTTCAATGAGCGCTGGTTCCTGGATGCGGCGTACTACAAGAGCTTTGTGAAGACCACAACACACCTCTCGACAGGCCAGTCGATCAATATCAAACTCAACCCTAACGTCTTTGCCGTGGGCATCGGTTATCGCTTCTAAGTCCGCAATCAATGGGCATGAAAAAACCGACCTGAGGGTCGGTTTTTTGTGTTCGGTTCAGTGCGAACTTACCAGCGCGCGCGCAGGCGGTCGTAGGCATAGGTGCCGAACTGGCGTTGGGCCGAAGGTGTCAGATACACGGAGTCCGCGAAGGTGTACTTGTCCTGGTTGGCTCCGGACAGCAGCGTTGATGTGTTGCACAAGGCCGAGTTGACTTGGCCTGCGCCGATGCCAATGCCGTTGGTGGCATCCACCGATGTGCACACGGGCGTGGTGGCGTTTTCGAAACCGTAGCTACCTGGGGAGCTGGTGTACAGGTTCACGTAGTAGGCCGCGTCCACGTAAAGCACGTTGGCGCCCAGGTCAACGATACCGACCAGCAGGCCTTCATTGAACCGGCTGCTTGCATCGGTCAACAGGGACTCACGCCCAATGGTCTTTGCCCAAGGGGTTTTACTCAAGTCGTAGGTGCCGGTCAGCACTACATATTTCGCGCCTGCATTCACAAGGCGTTTGACTTGCGCCGCCATGTCTTCACCGGCTTGGCGCGAGGCAGCCACCATCGCGGCTTCGGTCTGGGTGCCTGCCTGGACGGCGGCCGTGCCGGCAATCACGTCGCTAATGCCGCCGCTCATGAACACCACATCGCTGGCGCCAAAGCTGCCACCGTTGGCCAAGAAGGTATCGATCTGCTCGGTGATGGTGGGCGTGGCTGCTTTGCCTGCGGCGTCGGGCTTGGCCTTGATGCGGGCATTGCCTACGGCATAACTGGTGCCGCCCGCCGAGGCGGCCGTTAAGGACTTGCCATAGTTGGCAGCGACCTGCAGCGTCCAGTTGTTCACGCTGCCGTCGTTAACGGTGTAGCGTGAACCGCTTTGACCCACATCGGTGTTGGCATCACCGAACGCGATAAAACGCGTTGGCGTGATGGCCGATTCAGTGGTGCTTGAACCGCAAGCCGCAAGCAACGCGGCCGACGCACATGCGGCGACCAGAACGGTGCGGCGCATCCAATTTGCTGCCATGTATTTCTCCAGAAAAGTGAGGGGTAGTTTAACGACGCAAAGTCAACGTATGTAAAGCCCCACGGTTGCCAGGCATCGGTGGAGTAGAGCGGGGCGCAGTGCTGTGCCCGCATCGCTGCATGGGCCCCCCTGTTTGGGGACAGGGGGTGCGGGGAACCCGCGCGCAATCCCGCCATCATGCGGCGGCAGCACGCTGCAGGCGGTCGCGCACGCCTTCCCACTCGGGGGCCGGTGGCGGGGTTTCAATCCAGATCAGCTTCACCTGCGCATCATCGAAACCGCGCAATACCGCAAACAGCTGTTGCGCTGTGGCGGCCGCGTCGTCGGGCATTCGGCGGACCACCAGCCGGGGGGAGGGGGATCGAAGCACCACACGGGCATACACCGCGATGTGTGCGGCCTCGCTTCCCAGCAGATCCAGGCCTGTTTGCAGCGCCTTGGCATCCATGAGGCGCACCTTGGCCTGTGGCGCGTAGTGGGCTTCGAGGGTGCCGGAGGCCCGGGGTGTGAGCGCGGGCAGGTCTTCCTTGGACAGGGGCCTGATGCCACATGCGGCTTCGATCTGGTCGCGGGTGACAGCGCCCGGGCGCAGCAGCACGGGCACACCACGCGTGCAGTCCACGATGGTGCTTTCAATACCGACGGCGCAGGGGCCGCCGTCGAGCACCAGGAGGTCGGCACCCAACTCGTCATGCACATGTTGCGCGGTGGTGGGGCTCACCCGGCCAAAGCGGTTGGCACTGGGCGCAGCCACTCCCCATACCGGCGGCCCGCCTTGGCTTGCCTCATCGCCCGGCGCCGCGCAGGCCTGCAGCAGTGCATGCGCGACGGGGTGCGCGGGGCAGCGCAGGCCCACACTGTCCTGGCCTCCCGTGGCTGCGCCCGCGACGCCGGGCTTGCGAGGCAGAATCAGGGTGAGAGGGCCGGGCCAATGGGCATCCACCAGTTTCTGCGCAAAATCCGGCACCTCGCTGGCGAAATGTGCGATGCCCTCCGCGCTGGCCACATGCACGATCAGGGGGTGATCGCTGGGCCGCCCTTTGGCGGCAAAAATTTGCGCCACGGCGGCATCGCTGCTGGCATCGGCAGCCAGGCCATACACCGTTTCGGTGGGCAGGCCCAACAGGGCACCGGCACGCACGGCGCGGGCAGCGGCGGCGATGGCCGCAGGGTCTTTGCCATCCAGGATCATGTCGCGCGCCCGTTCAAAATGGCGCGATGCCCAGCAGCGCGGCCGCGCGCAGGGCGGTGGCGCGGGTGCTCTCGGGCGTTGGCCCGGTCACGTTGAGGTGGCCCATCTTGCGGCCGCGTTTGGCGTCGCGCTTGCCGTACAGATGCAGGTGGGTGCCGGGCAAGGCCAGCACCTCGGCCCAGGGCGGGGTTTGCGCGGCGTCGCCGTGGGCAAACCACAAATCGCCCAGCAGGTTGAGCATGACCGCAGCGCTGTGCTGGCGCGGCTGCGTCAGGGGCAGGCGCGCCATGGTGCGCACTTGCAGCTCAAACTGCGACACATCGCAGGCGTCCTGGCTGTAGTGGCCACTGTTGTGGGGGCGCGGGGCGATCTCGTTGACCACCAGGCTGCCGTCCTGCAGCACAAAAAACTCCACACACAGCACGCCCACATAGTGCAGGCCTTCTGCTACAGATTTTGCAGCTGCAACCGCTTGTGCAATAAGCGCTACAGGCAGATTTCCTTCATAAACCTCGGTCACGGCCAGGATGCCATCGCGGTGCAGGTTGCGCTGAACGGGCAGGTGCACCATGGTGCCGTCCACGCCGCGCGCCACCAGCACCGAGCATTCGAGCCGCAGCGGCAGCATTTTCTCCAGCACGCAGGTCACCTTGCCGACCGATTCCCAGGCGGCGGCCAGCTCGGCGGGCGTCTGCACGCGCACCTGGCCCTTGCCGTCGTAGCCCATGCGGGCGGTCTTGAGGATGCCGGGCAAGAGATGGGTCTTCTCGCTCCCCACAGCATGTGGTTCGCTGCCCCCCAGGGGGGCGCTCGGGTCGGCCGAAACGGCGGCTAGCTGTTCTGCCGTCTCGATCACGGCATAGGGCGCGCAGGGCACGCCGCAGGCCACAAAGTGTGCCTTCTCCCGTGCCCGGTCTTGTGCCACCGATACCGCGCTGGCAGCGGGCGAAACGGGGCGCTGGTCGGCCAGCGCTGCCAGGGCGGCTGCGGGAACGTTTTCAAATTCGGTGGTGATCGCATCGGCCACGCGGGCCAGCTCGGCCAGGCCTTTCGGGTCTTCGTAGCCGGTCTGGATGTGGTGGTGGCTCACCAGCCCGGCGGGGCTGGTCGGGTCGGCGTCGAGCACCGCGGTGAAGTAACCCATGGCCTGCGCCTGGTGCACGAACATGCGGCCCAGTTGGCCGCCGCCCAGGACGCCGAGCGTCGCGCCTGGCAGGAGGGGCTTGGTGGCGGCGCTCATGCAGCAGGCGGCAGGGTCATGTTGCGGGCCACCTCGGTCTGCTCGGCGCGGAAGGCTTCCAGCTGCTGGCGCAGTTCGGGGCTTTCGTTGGCCAGCAGGGCCACGGCGAACAGGGCCGCGTTGGCCGCGCCCGCTGTGCCGATGGCGAACGTGGCCACGGGGATGCCCTTGGGCATCTGCACGATGGAGTGCAGCGAATCCACGCCCTGCAAGTGGCGGCTGGCCACAGGAACCCCCAGCACGGGCACGGGGGTTTTGGCGGCGATCATGCCGGGCAGGTGGGCGGCGCCACCGGCGCCCGCGATGATGGCTTTGAGGCCCCGGCCTGCAGCGGCCTCGGCGTAGGCAAACATGTCGTCGGGCATGCGGTGGGCCGAGACCACGCGGGCCTCGTGAGAGATGCCGAACTGTTCAAGAATCTGCACTGCATGCTGCATGGTGTCCCAGTCGCTGCTGGAGCCCATGACCACGCCGATCTGGATGGTTTTCATTGGGTGGGGTGGCAGCGCCGCAGGCTTGGCCAACGGCACCACTTTGGGTAGAACCCATGATTTTACTTTTGCTGGGGGCCTTTGGGTTGCGCCCCGCGCGGGTGGCTGACCACGCGGCGGGTTTGCAGTGGGCTGTCAGTGTCTCAAGGCACCCGTTTGCACCGCCGTGTGGGTTGGTGGTGGCATGGATGGATGCGCCAGTGGCGCGAGGAGGGCGCGGATCGGGACGCGTGTGTCTTGCGAAATATCTCCAGACAGCTGCAGGGCGAGGTAGCGGGTGCAGCACACCCGCAGGAACGATGTGAAGTTGTCCACCGCGCCGCGCTCGGTGACCAGCTCGTCATACAGCTTGGTGCACAACTGCGGGACGGTGTAGCCGTCCCGGGCGGCAATTTCCGCCAGCACTTGCCAGAACAGGTTCTCCAGCCGGATGCTGGTTGCCACACCGTGCAACCGAACAGAGCGGGCCCGGTGGGCGTAAAGCTGTGGGTCGGCGCTGACGAAAACTTGGCACATGGCGGGGCCTCCTGGAGAGGGCTCCCATGGTGGGGGCCGGGCGTTGACGCGTCAAGTCTGGCGCGGGGATGTCAAAAATAATAGCTGATAGCGCTTATTTGATAAGCGCTATCAGCTGTTTTGACCTGTTTTTCTGCGCTGGCACAGAGGTCGATGAACCGGGGGCGGGGATGGGAGGATGCAATGCAGAGCAAGTCCTGCGCTGCGGCGCAGTCCCGGGCGGTGGCGGTCTGCGGCGGCGCAAATCCTCGCCATAGCGAAGGCTATTGCTGTGTTTGCGCCTTGCAGCCCACTCCGATCCGCAGTGCCCACCTTCCACTCGATGCGTGCACAGGATCCCTGGTGCCCGCGCGCATCGCGCGGGCGTCGATTCCGTATCGACTCAAAGCTGTATGCGTGTTCCCAGCAATGCGAGGAACTGCGCGATCCACGCGGGATGTGCGGGCCAGGCCGGCGCGCTGACCAGGTTGCCTTCCGTGTGGGCCTGGTCCACAGGAATGTCGGCATAGTGGCCGCCAGCAATTTCCACCTCCACACGGCAGGCGGGGTAGGCCGAGCAGGTGCGGCCCTTGAGCACGCCCGCGCCCGCCAGCAGTTGCGCGCCATGGCAGACCGCTGCGACGGGTTTGTTGGTATCGAAGAAATGGCGCACCGCGGCACACACGGCGGCGTTGTTGCGCAGGTATTCGGGGCCCCGGCCGCCAGGGATGACCAGCGCGTCGTATTGCTCGGGCTTGACGTCGTCAAAACTGGCGTTGAGTGTGAAGTTGTGGCCCGGTTTTTCGCTGTAGGTCTGCGCACCCTCGAAGTCGTGAATGGCCGTCTTGATGTGGTCTCCAGCCTTCTTGTCGGGACACACGGCATGCACGGTGTGCCCCACCGCCATCAGCGCCTGGAACGGGACCATGGTTTCGTAGTCTTCGCAATAGTCGCCGCAGATCATCAGAATTTTTTTGCCAGCCATGGTTGTCTCCTGGTGGGGGGTGAGGAAAACGATGCGATGGCATTGTGTTGCGCCGGTGGTCGGGGCGGGTGTTAACCGGTTACTACCAGCCATTGCAGGCTGCGGCACCGCTGCGGGTGGCGGGCTTGCGCGAACCCACCGCAGGGGTCATCCGGGGCCATCGCCTACAGACCCGCACCGCGCAGGGTTGTGAAATTGCTGGAGAATCGCCATTGAACCTGCGCCACAACCTGCCGGCCAACCGGCCTCTTGCGTTGCGGCATGGCCTGATGCATCGAATGATGACAAACGGGCTGATCCATTGATGAACGTGCGGCCCCTCCCGCCGCACCACCAGGACTGAACATGATCGATGTCACCATAGAAAATTTTGAAGCCGAGGTGGTTGCTGCCTCCTCCAACGTGCCTGTGCTGGTGGATTTTTGGGCGCCCTGGTGTGGCCCGTGCAAGTCGCTGGGCCCGGTGCTCGAGAAGCTGGAGGTCGCCTACGAGGGGCGCTTCAAGCTGGTCAAGATCGACTCAGACCAAGAGCAGCAGTTGGCGGGCATGTTCGGCATCCGCAGCATCCCCACCTGTGTGTTGCTCATGAATGGCCAGCCGGTGGATGGATTCATGGGCGCGCTGCCTGAAGGCCAGGTGCGCGAATTTCTCGACAAACATGTGCCCACAGCCGATGTGCTGGAGGCCCAAGCGGAAGAAGAGCTGGCCCTGGACGCACTGGCCGGTGGCGACACCACCACCGCGCTGGAGAAGCTGCAGCACGCGGTGGTCACCGACCCTTCTAACGACGACGCTCGGTTTGACTACGTCAAGCTGCTGCTGCAACTCGGCCGCGAAGACGATGCCAAGGTGGCTTTTGCCCCGGTGATCGCCAAAGCCGCAGGATCGCGCCGCCTGGGGGCCTTGAAAGCATGGATGGATGCTATTGATTTCGTAGCTTTAAGCGCTTACGGTGAAAGCGCTGAGACCGAATTTGATGCAAAAATTGCAGCCAACAAGCGCGACTTTGACACGCGTTACGCGCGTGCGCGCTGGCTCATGGCGGGCCAGCGCTGGACGGACGCCATGGACGAGCTCCTTGAAATCCTCATGCGCGACAAGGCCTGGGGCGAGGAGGCCGCGCGCAAGACCTATGTGGGCATCCTCGACATCATCGACACCCCCAAGCCCAAGGTGGCAGAAGGTCAGATCCCACCGGAAGACCCCGTTGTCGCGACCTACCGCCGCCGCTTGTCGAGCGTGGTGCTGAGCTGATCGCAGGGTTGGGGGTGCGTCGCCTCTGTGCGTTGCCCCTTGCTGGCAAGTGGCTTGCCGGGCGGTCTGCGTTGTTGCGCGGCTTGCCCATAGCGCGGACTATTGGCCGCGCGCTGCGCCTGGTTGCCCATCCCGGCACGGTACTTGTGCAACTTGAAAAAGACCTTGAGCAGGTTTTTTGCTGGGCCGTGCTGCAAACCCGCTGGGTGGCTGGTAGGGGGCTGTGCAGCTGTTTTGCGCTGTGGGGGGGGTTGCGTCGATGGGGCGCGGCCCCGCCTTGTTGCGATCTGTGGTGGCGGGCAGGGCTGGGGGTTCTGCTGTGCTGTCAAATTGTGGGGTGCGCGCACGTTGCGGTGCCGGCTCCGGACGCTGCAGTGTCGGGCGTCGCTCTCACGCGCGAGCGGGTGCGACTGCCCCCCGATACGGTGTTTGAAGCCACACTGCTTGACGTGACAAGCCCCGACGTCCCGCCACTCGTGCTGGGTCGCCAGCGGCGCGAATGGGCTGGCAACCCGCCTTACGCAATACAGATTCCTTATCCCTCGGCACGCTTTGTGCCCAAGGGGCGTTACGAAGTGCGTGTCACGGTCACCCAGGAAGGACGCTTGCTACTGGCCTCGGACGAGCGTTATCCGGTGCCACAAGATGCGGCTTACCGAAGTGTCAATGTGTGGCTGAATGGTCCAATTCGTCAGGTCGCCACAGCGGCCACTGCCAATGCGTCGGTGCCGCTGGCGCTGACACACTGGCGGTTGGTGGACATTGAGGATGTGCCCCTGTCACGGCTCCCCCAGGGGGATGTGGAGCCGTACGTGGTGTTTCAAGCGGACGAAAAACGGATCACAGGCTCGGGTGGCTGCAATCGTTTTTTGGCAGACTACGTGGTGTCGGGGGGGCGCCTGCATGTGAGTCAGTTGGTCTCCAACATCACCTTGTGCCTAGCGAACGGCGGCACCGAAACACGCTTTTTTGAGGCGCTCAGTGCCGTCGAGGCATTTGTGCAGCAAGGCAATGTGCTCATGCTCAAGGGCGCTGAGGGCCAGACGCTCCTGCGATTTGAAGCGCAGGAGGCGGCCTTGCGTTAGCGCCGCACCCTGCCATGAGGTGCAGCCACTTGATGCCCCTGGCGGTCCCTCGTGGCCGCCATTCACGTGGCTTTTTGCTCAGCGTGAATGGAGTGTGGTTTCGGTCCCTGGGGCCTGCGCCCTTGCGGCTGGCGCCTCGCCGCGCCGGGTGATTGGCCGTCGGGTTTTGCGTCCCGGTGCGAGCGCAGGTTACGCGGTCGTGGTCGGCTCAGGCCGTCGTCAAACGCTCCAGCGCTTCGCGGTATTTGGCTGCGGTTTTTTCGATCACTTCCTGTGGCAGTCGTGGGGCTGGTGCCGTCTTGTCCCAGGGGTGGCCGTTGACCTTGGCTTGCTCCAGCCAGTCGCGCACGAATTGCTTGTCATAGCTCGGTGGGTTCTCGCCCGCCGCCAGGGCCGCCGCATAGCCTTCCACGGGCCAGTAGCGCGAACTGTCGGGGGTGAGCACTTCGTCCATCAAGACCAAAGTGCCATCGGGCGCCAAGCCGAACTCGAATTTGGTGTCGGCAATGATCATGCCTTTGGTCAGCGCGATATCCGCTGCGGCCTTGTAAATCGCAATGCTGATGTCGCGGATGCGGCTCGCCAGGTCCACGCCAATCATTTCCACCGTGCGTTCAAACGTGATGTTTTCGTCGTGTTCGCCCATCGCGGCCTTGGCGGCCGGGGTGTAAATGGGCTCGGGCAATTTGGCTGCGTTGGTCAAGCCCTCGGGCAGCGGCACGCCGCAGACTGATCGCGACTCCTGGTATTCCTTCCAGCCGCTGCCGGCCAGATAGCCGCGCACCACGGCCTCGACCGGGATCGGCTTGAGGCGTTGCACCAGCATCGAGCGGCCACGAATCTGGCTGGCTTCGGCGGGGCTCACCACACTCTCCGGAGCTTCGCCGGTCAAGTGATTGGGGCAGAGGTGGCCCAGCCTGTCGAACCAGAACAGCGCCATCTGCGTGAGCAACTCACCCTTGCCGGGAATAGGCTCGCCCATGATCACATCAAAAGCGGAAAGGCGGTCGCTGGCCACCATCAGGATACGGTCGTCGCCCACGGCGTAGTTGTCGCGCACCTTGCCACGTGCCAGCAGAGGCAGCGAGGTCAGTGCAGAGGTGTGCAGGGCGTTGGAGCTGGGCTGGGTCATGGTGTCGGTGAAGGCGGTCGATATCCGCCAGGGGCGGTCCGAAAAAGGAGGGAGGGCAGAGGCTGTGCGGAGCTTGCGCGTAGCCTGTGGATTTTACGCGCGGGGCTGGGTGCCGTGTCTGCAGCAGCCTCGCCGCAGGGCGGTGTCTTGCGTTTTGGCGTTTGCCGTGGTGCGGGGAGTGCCGTGGCTCAGGGGCGCAGGACGGGGTCACCGGGTAATGTGCTGCGTGGCGTTTACCGATGGACACCGTTTGGCACGGAGCGGGCGCTGCCCAATCAACTCAGGCATTGTGCGCGCTTTTGGAGCGCCTGGCACCTCGGGCCCGATAACCCAGCGGTCGAAGCCGGTATGCGATTGCTTTTGCGGGCGCAGCGGGGCATAGTGATCCCACGTCGACGGATGCATTCAGGTTCACCCTGCCGCGCCTCTGATCCAGGGCGGCGTTTCTTCCACCAAGAGCCACAGGAGACTTTTTTTATGAACTTGACGATCAGCGGTCACCACCTCGAAGTTACTCCCGCCTTGCGCAGCTACGTTACAACCAAGCTTGATCGGATCACGCGACACTTTGACCAGGTTGTCGACGTCAAGGTGCTGCTGACGGTAGAGAAGCAAAAGGAGAAGGAGAAGAGACAGCGCGCCGAATGCAATATCCATGTGAAAGGCAGTGACCTGTTCGCCGAAAGTGCCCATTCCGACTTGTATGCAGCGGTGGATGAGTTGGTCGATAAAATGGACCGTCAGGTGGTGCGCCACAAGGACCGTCTGCAAGATCACCACCACGACAAGCGCGAACTCCACGCTTGATGCGCCAGCCAAGAGCCTGGCACCGAGGCCGCCCTCCTGGGCGGTTTTTTTGTTGCCCGGTGCACCGTGCTCAGGGTTTTCGCCAGCATGTGCATAATTGTTACCCTTGACCATGAACCGACTCGCCTCCATACTGCCCTCCGCTCAAGTCCTTGTGAGCGTGGACGCCACTAGCAAGAAGCGCGCTTTTGAAGAAGCCGGGCTGCTCTTCGAAAGTCAGCACGGACTGTCGCGTGCGCTGATTACCGACAGCCTGTTTGCACGCGAACGCCTGGGCTCTACGGGGCTTGGGCATGGTGTGGCCATTCCCCATGGGCGCATCAAGGGACTCAAGGCGCCGATGGCGGCCGTGTTCCAGTTGCTCAATCCGATTGGCTTCGATGCGCCCGACGAGCAGCCGGTGGGTCTTCTGATATTTCTGCTGGTCCCCGAAGCGGCCACGCAAAAGCACCTTGAAATCCTCTCTGAAATTGCCGAGCTGCTGAGCGACTCAGCCCTGCGCGAACAGCTCAAATCGTGCACCGATGCACAGGCGCTGCACGGCATGATTGCAGGCTGGCAGTCTACGCAGGCCGCGTGAGCGGCTGGGCGCGCAAGAGCTTTAAAGCCGATCCGCTGTGAAACCCAATGTTGTCAGTGCCGATGTCCTTTTTGAGGAATTTCGCGGTCTGCTGAAATGGGAGTGGGTTGCAGGGCTGGGCGCTTCCGAGCGGCGTTTTGATGAGGTGGCTGTGCGTTCGGCGCGGTCTGGGGCCGACCTCGTTGGTTACCTCAATTACATTCATCCTTATCGCGTTCAGATTCTGGGCGAGCGTGAAATTGCGTATTTGAGCAATGCGTCTGTCGAAGACTGCAAACGCCGCATTGCGCGCATCGTGACGCTGGAGCCTCCTGTGCTGGTGCTGGCCGACAGCCAGATGGCGCCCGATGCGTTGGTGTCCATGTGCGAGCGGGCCCAGATCCCGATGTTCTCGACGCACGAATCGTCCGCGTTTGTGATTGACGTGTTGCGGGCATACTTGTCCAAGCATTTTGCCGACCGCACCACGATGCATGGCGTGTTCATGGACATCCTTGGGCTCGGGGTCATGATTACCGGTGAATCAGGGCTGGGCAAAAGTGAGCTGGGGCTGGAGCTCATTTCGCGGGGACAGGGGCTGGTCGCAGACGATGCTGTGGACTTGTTCCGCATCAACCAGACCACGATCGAGGGCAAGTGTCCCGACCTGCTGCAAAACTTGCTGGAGGTGCGCGGCATCGGTTTGCTCGATATCCGCGCGATTTTTGGCGAGACCGCCGTGCGCCGCAAGATGCGGCTCAAACTCATCGTGCACCTTGTGCGCAAAGAGACGCTGGAACGCGACTACGAGAGGCTTCCTTACGAGCCTCTCACACAGGACGTGTTGGGGGTGGCGGTGCTCAAGGTGGTGATTCAGGTGGTTGCAGGTCGCAACATTGCGGTGCTGGTAGAGGCTGCCGTGCGCAACACCATCTTGCAGCTCAGGGGCATCGATACCTACCAGGAGTTCGTGGAGCGGCATCGCCGCGCCATGGAGCGCGATACCGGCCACTGATGTGGCGACACACCCTGCGGGGATGGAGCGAGCGGCCAGGCTGGGTCGCCCGCCCAATCCCTATCCCTTTTTGCGCCGTCTGGTTCCTGTCTATTGCTTTTGAGCGCAGCTTGCGCATTGGCCATACAAGGCCATCGTGTGGTCCTGCACCACCCACCCCTTGGCCTTTGCCACCGTCTGCTGGCGTTTTTCAATTTCGGGGTCGTAAAACTCTTCCACCTTGCCGCACGATGTGCACACAAAGTGGTCGTGGTGCTGGCCCTCGTTCAGTTCATAGACGGCCTTGCCGCTTTCAAAGTTGCTACGGATCAGAATGCCGGCCTGCTCGAACTGCGTGAGCACGCGATAGACCGTGGCCAGGCCAATGTCCGAGCGATCTTCCAGCAGCACGCGAAAGACATCTTCCGCGGTCATGTGGCGCTGCGCCCCTTTTTGGAAAATCTCGAGAATCTTGAGGCGAGGTAACGTGGCCTTGAGCCCGGTACTTTTGAGTTCGTCGATATTGGTCATGGCGTCCTCTTTAGGGGTGAAGGCCTCCGCCTCAAGGTCTTGCCTTGGGGGCTGCCGCTACAATCGGCAGATCATATCCTCAGCCCTTTTATCCATGCCCGATAAAGCCCGTTGCAGCGCCCGCCTGGGCCTGGTTTTTTTGATCGGCGCCAGTATGGCTGCCCTGGCCGGTTGCGGCAGCCTCGATGGAGCCAGCAATCGCATTGCCGGCATCGTGAAGCCTTACAAGGTGGATGTGGTGCAGGGCAATTTTGTGTCGCGCGAACAAGTGCAGGCCCTGCAGCCTGGCATGAGCCGCCAGCAGGTGCGTGAGATTCTCGGAACGCCCTTGGTCACCAGCCTGTTCCACGCAGACCGCTGGGAATACGTGTTCACGCTCAAGCGCGCTGGCGAAGAGGTGCAAAGCCGCAAGCTGACAGTGTTCTTCAAGGGCGACGTGCTGGACCGCTCCGAGGGGGATGAAATGCCCACCGAGACAGAATTCGTTGCCACCCTCGGGGCGCGCGGCGAGAAGCACAAGGTGCCGGTGCTGGAGGCCACACCTGAGCAGCTGAGCAAATACCCAGCGCCGCCAAAGCCTGCAGCGTCAGCGCCTCAGGCGCCTTCCGCACCACTGCCTTCCAGTTATCCGCCGCTCGACGCACCATCGCGCTGAGTCAGGCGTCCCCGTGGTGCGCACGCCTGTGTGTGCCACATTTCAACCCGACAGGATTTTCATGACAGGGACCTCTTCGCCTGCTGCCGCCGTTTCCTCCCCCTGCCGCGTGGCCGTTGCGGGGGCTTCGGGCCGCATGGGCCGCATGTTGATTGAGGCGATCCGCGCCAGTCATGATTGCGTGCTGGCGGGCGCGCTGGACGTTGCCGCGAGCCCCGCCGTTGGCTCCGACGCCACGGCATTTCTGGGGCATGCCAGCGGTGTTGCCATCACGGCCGACATCGCAACCGGCCTCAAGAATGCAGACGTGTTGATTGATTTCACGCGGCCCGAGGGCACATTGGCACACTTGGCGGTGTGTGCCGAACGTGGCGTGAAGGCGGTCATCGGTACCACGGGTTTCAGCGATGAACAAAAGGCCGAGATTGCGGCCTTTGCACAACGCACCGCCATCGTGATGGCCCCCAACATGAGCGTGGGTGTGAACGTCACGCTCAAGCTGCTACAGATGGCCGCCAAGGCGCTGTCGGAGGGCTACGACATCGAGATCATTGAAGCCCACCATCGGCACAAAGTCGACGCCCCCTCGGGCACCGCGCTCAAGATGGGCGAGGTCATTGCCGAGGCCATGGGTCGCAATCTCAAGGAGTGTGCTGTCTTCGCCCGCGAAGGGGTGACGGGCGAGCGTGATCCGTCGAGCATTGGGTTTGCCGCCATCCGCGGGGGCGATATCGTTGGTGACCACACGGTGCTGTTCGCCGGCGTGGGCGAGCGCATCGAGATATCGCACAAGTCGTCCAACCGCTCCGGCTATGCGCAGGGCAGTCTGCGCGCCGTGCAGTTTCTGACCAAACACCCCACCGGCATGTTCGACATGTTCGATGTGCTGGGTTTGAACTAGCCAAGCCCTTCCTATGGATGCTCTGCATTGGTGGCGCCAGGGCGACGTGGTCACTCAGTGCACGGCGCTGGTTCTTCTGGCCATGTCGGTGGCGAGCTGGGTGGTGATCCTCTGGAAGCAGCGGCTCATGCGCCGCGCCAGCGCTGATGTCGCGCGCTGCACGGCCGCGTTCTGGCAGGCGCCTTCACTCGACATGGCCGCGCAGCGTTTGCGGTCTTTTGACCGCGAGGCGCTAGTGCTGCCTTTGGTGGATGCTGCAAATTCAATAGCGGAGCAATCGCGCCTCAGCGAACAGGGTTCATTGGCAACAGCTGGTAGCCTCTCGCAGCGTCTGACGCGGGTGCTGCGCGACGCTTTGCACGGTGTCCTGGGGCGCCTGCAATTCGGCCAGGTGTTGCTGGCTACGGTGGGCTCCACGGCGCCTTTTGTGGGTCTGCTGGGCACGGTCTGGGGTATCTACCATGCGCTCACGGCCATGGCGGGGGCAGGGCAGATCACCATTGATCGTGTGTCAGGCCCGGTGGGTGAAGCGTTGGTCATGACGGCGGCGGGGCTGGCGGTGGCCATCCCGGCGGTATTGGCCTACAACGTGTTCGGCCGATTGCTGGGCCGGATCGAAGCCGACCTGGAAGGTTTTGCGCGCGATCTGCGCGAACTGCTCATCGACACGCAAAACCACTCCGCGCCCCCCACATCGCTTGAGCCGCAGCCGCAGGCCTCGCGCCCGGACTGAGCTGCCGAGACGCCCACATGGCCTTCGGACGCCTTGACCGCAGCTCCGGTCCCCAGCCCATGAGCGACATCAACATGACGCCACTGGTGGATGTGATGCTGGTGCTGGTGGTGATCTTCATTCTCACAGCCCCGTTGTTGGCCAGTTCGATCCGGTTGGATCTGCCGCGCACCGAGGGTGCCACACCCGGCGGTGCGCCGCAGTTTGTCACGCTGGTGGTCGATGCATCGGGGCAGGCCTATCTGAATGACGAGCCTTTGACGCAGTCCGCGCTGGTCGAGCGCCTCCAGCGCATTGGCACAGAGCGGCCCGACGCCGAAGTGCAGTTGCGGGCCGACGCGACGGTGCCCTATGGGCGAGTGGTGGAAGTGATGGGTGCGGCCCAGCTCGCCGGTTTGCAGCGCATCGGTTTTGTGGCTGAACCCCGGCCGGCGGGGGCGCTCACCCCCCCCAAGACGCCCTGATTGGGCACGAAACGCGCCATCCCGTTGGTGGTTGTGGCCCTTTGGCCTGGTGCGCTGTGCCAGAACCGTGCAGGCCATGGCGCATGACCGCCTAGAATCTGCGCAGCGCCGCCCTGCGGCGGCCCACTTCTGCCACCTCCGAGTTCCCATGCAAGACAAATACTCTCCCCAAGAGGTTGAGCGCGCCGCGCAAGACCACTGGACCGCCCGCGATGCCTACCGCGTGACGGAAGACGCGAACAAGAAGAAGTTCTACGCCTGCTCGATGCTGCCGTACCCCAGCGGCAAGCTGCACATGGGCCATGTGCGCAACTACACCATCAATGACATGCTCACGCGCTACCTGCGCATGAACGGCCACAACGTGCTCATGCCCATGGGCTGGGACGCCTTTGGCCTGCCAGCCGAGAACGCAGCGCTCAAGAATGGCGTGCCCCCTGCCCAATGGACGTACGACAACATTGCGTACATGAAAAAGCAGATGCAGGCGATGGGCCTGGCCATCGACTGGAGCCGCGAAGTCGCCACCTGCGACCCCACATACTACAAGTGGAATCAGTGGCTGTTCTTGAAGATGCTGGAAAAGGGCATTGCCTACCGCAAGACCCAGGTCGTGAACTGGGACCCGGTGGACCAGACGGTGCTGGCCAATGAGCAGGTGATCGACGGCAAGGGCTGGCGCACCGGTGCCGTCGTTGAAAAGCGCGAGATCCCCGGCTACTACCTCAAGATCACCGATTACGCCGAGGAACTGCTCGACTTTGTGACGGGCGACAAGCTGTCCGGCTGGCCTGAGCGTGTGAAGCTGATGCAGGAGAACTGGATCGGCAAGAGCGAAGGCGTGCGTTTTGCCTTCACGCACGACATCGCTGGTGAAGACGGCGCGTTGATCGGCGACGGCAAGATGTACGTGTTCACCACGCGTGCGGACACCATCATGGGCGTCACCTTCTGCGCCGTGGCGCCCGAGCACCCGCTGGCGGCCCATGCTGCGGCAACCCATCCGCAACTGGCTGCCTTCATCGAAGAGTGCAAGAGCGGCGGCACCACCGAGGCGGAGCTGGCTACGCAAGAAAAGAAGGGTGTGCCCACAGGTTTGTTTGTCACCCACCCGCTGACTGGCGAAAAGGTGGCCGTGTGGGTGGGCAACTACGTGCTCATGGGGTATGGCGACGGCGCCGTGATGGGCGTGCCTGCACATGACGAGCGCGACTTCGCCTTTGCCCTCAAGTACGGCATCGACATCAAGCAGGTGGTGCTGGTCGATGGAGAGACCTTCGACTACCACCAGTGGCACGACTGGTATGGCGACAAGCAGCGCGGAGTCACCGTCAACTCCGACAGTTTCAGCGGCCTGGCATACAAGGACGCCGTGGCTGCGGTGGCGCACGCCCTGGGCGAAAAGGGCCTGGGCGAACTCAAGACCACCTGGCGCCTGCGCGACTGGGGCGGGAGCCGCCAGCGCTACTGGGGCACGCCCATACCGATCATCCATTGCGAAGAGCATGGTGCCGTGCCGGTTCCTGAAAAAGACCTGCCCGTGGTGTTGCCCACCGACTGTGTGCCCGACGGCTCTGGCAACCCGCTGCACAAGCACGAGGGCTTTCACGCCGGCGTGACTTGCCCCGTGTGTGGCAAGGCGGCACGCCGCGAGACCGACACCATGGACACGTTTGTGGACAGCTCCTGGTACTTCATGCGCTACTGCGACCCGAAGAATCCGGACGCGATGGTGGCTGACGGCACCGCGTACTGGATGCGTGACCAGGCCCACGCGACCGGCGGCAGCGGCATGGACCAGTACATCGGCGGCATCGAGCACGCCATCCTGCACCTGCTGTACGCGCGTTTCTGGACCAAGGTGATGCGGGACATGGGCCTGGTCAAGGTCGACGAACCGTTCACCAAGCTCCTCACGCAAGGCATGGTGCTCAATCACATCTACAGCCGCCGCACCGCCAAGGGCGGCAAGGACTACTTCTGGCCGCACGACGTGGAGCATGTGCTCGATGAAGGCGGCAAGATCATCGGCGCCCAACTCAAGAACGAAGCCACCAGCGGTGACGGCTTGCTGCCCGTGGGCACGCCCATCGACTACGAGGGCGTGGGCACCATGTCCAAGTCCAAGAACAACGGCGTGGACCCGCAAGACCTGATCGAAAAGTACGGCGCCGACACCGCCCGCCTGTACACCATGTTCACCGCCCCGCCCGAAGCCACGCTGGAGTGGAACGATGCCGCAGTGGAAGGCAGCTACCGCTTCCTGCGCCGGGTGTGGAACTTCGGTGTCAAACTCAGTGCTATGGATATGGGAGCTGTAGGCGCAA
>RCMZ01000330.1_pt1 | contig 27440 bp, 23 predicted proteins | sample 2041141 | NCBI WGS metagenome assembly RCMZ01 (sample SAMN09708263, study PRJNA481090) | Wastewater metagenome, whole genome shotgun sequencing project. | biome: sewage; isolation source: Davis station wastewater (DW) | place: Antarctica: Davis Station | collected 2010-03-01 | reverse complement strand
AGCGGAGTTGAACTTGGCTTGCATGTTTTGGGCGATGTCAGCAACTGAGGTCATGGTTTCTATCCTTTGTTTTCAGGTTTTTCTCGCGCCAGGATAGGCGCAGTGGGCAGGAGGTCATCGGAAAGTGATGAGCTCCGGCGCCTTCAGCAGCTCCAAGTGTGTGTGGCTGTTGAAGGAAGCTAGGGCCACATCGCTGCCGCGAAACTTCAGGCGGCTGAGCGAGGTGTTAACAATTTGCCAATTCAGCTCGAAGGCTTTTTCCGCCGTGACGCCGGTGATCAGGTGCAACAGTGCGGTGATGGTGCCGCCGGAGGTAAACACGGCGATGTTGTCTTTGCTTTGCGCCAGTTGTAGCAGGCGCTGCAGGCCGCCGGCAACCTGGCTGACAAAGCTGGGCCAGGTGGGTACATCGGTGCTGGCATAGTCGCCGTTAACCCAGCGCTGAATCAGCAGGGCGAACAGGCGCTGGAACTCGGCGCGGTTCTGGGCGCCGTTGCGCAGGATATGCAGGGCTTCGGGTTCCTGCGGGAGCAGTTCCGGCAACAGATGACGAATCACGTTGTCGGCATCGAACTCGTTGAACGCAGCATCCTGTTCGATGGTTGGCGGCGTCAGGCCGGCGTTGGCGTATTGTTCCAGGGCGGCACGGGCGGTGTGCTGCTGGCGGCGCAGGTCACCACTGACGCAGCGATCAAAACTGACACCGAGGTCGAGCAGGTGTTGGCCGAGGACTTCGGCCTGGCGCACGCCAATGGGCGAGAGCACGTCGTAGTCGTCTGCGCCGAAGGAGGCCTGGCCATGTCGAATCAGGTAAATACTGCCCACGCCCGCTGGTATCCCAATCGGTGAAATTCAGCCGAGGGTAGGGTGATAGAAACAGCCTGTCAACGAAAAAACATACGCTTGTTTGAATTGTCGGATCGGCTGTCATGGCCCCGGCCAAGCGGCTGGCCGGCGCCGGGTGGCGTCGGTATGCTTGGCGGACAGCGGGGCCATGCCAGTGCGTGCCCGTATCGGTAAAACTGAAGGAGAGATGTGTGGAGTTTTTTGCCCAGTACGCAGGGTTTTTGCTCAGGACCGTGACCGTGGTGGTGGCGATTGTCATGGTCCTAGTGGTGATCGCGGCGTTGCGCAGTAAAGGCCGCGGCCAGAGTCATGGTCAGTTGCAGGTGCACAAGCTCAATGACGTCTATCAAAGCCTGCGCGAGCGTCTGGAGCAGGCAGTACTGGACAAACACAGCCTGAAAATCCAGCGCAAGGCCGAGGCCAAGCACGCCAAGCAGGCAAAGAAAGACGCTGCGAAGAAGCCGCGGGTATTCGTGCTGGATTTTGATGGTGACATCAAAGCCTCGGCCACCGATAACCTGCGCCATGAGATCACCGCGCTGCTGAGCATGGCCACCGCCAACGATGAAGTGGTGCTGCGCCTGGAAAGTGGCGGTGGCATGGTGCACAGCTATGGCCTGGCCTCGTCGCAGCTGGCGCGCATCCGCCAGGCCGGCATTCCCCTGACCGTATGCGTCGACAAAGTGGCGGCCAGCGGCGGCTATATGATGGCCTGCATTGGCGACAAGATCCTCAGCGCGCCCTTTGCCATTCTCGGCTCCATCGGTGTGGTGGCGCAGTTGCCCAACGTGCACCGGCTGCTGAAGAAACACGAGATCGATTTTGAAGTGCTCACCGCCGGCGAATACAAGCGCACCCTGACCGTGTTTGGCGAAAACACCGACAAGGGCCGGGAGAAATTCCAGGAAGACCTGGAAACCACCCACGAACTGTTCAAGGGCTTTGTCGCCCGCTACCGCCCGCAGTTGAGCATCGACGAGGTGGCCACCGGCGAAGTCTGGCTGGGCATGGCGGCGCTGGACAAACTGCTGGTGGATGATTTGCAGACCAGCGACGAATACCTCGGCAACCGCGCCCGTGAGGCCGAGTTGTTCCATTTGCATTACGCTGAGAAAAAGAGCCTGCAGGAACGCTTTGGCATCGCCACTAGCGTGGCGCTCGACCGGGTCTTGCTGACCTGGTGGAGCCGGCTCAATCAACAACGTTTCTGGCAGTAAGGTTTGCCGGTAGAGGAGAGCAGGATGAGCAAATTTCAGGCATTGCTGGTCAGCGAAGACAGCCCTGGGCATTTCCGCCCTGAGGTGGTGGCGCGTGATATCGCCGAGCTGCCCGCTGGCGAGGTGCTGATTCGGGTGCGCTATTCGTCACTCAACTACAAGGACGCCCTGTCCGCCAGTGGTAACCGCGGGGTAACGCGCCAATACCCGCATACGCCGGGGATCGACGCCGCCGGTGTGGTGGAGCAGTCCACCGTGAGTGAGTTCGCCCCTGGCGATGAGGTGATCGTCACCGGCTATGACCTGGGAATGAACACCGCCGGCGGCTTTGGCCAGTACATCCGTGTGCCTTCGGCCTGGTTGCTCAAGCGTCCGCAAGGTCTGGCGCTGCGCGAGGCGATGATGCTCGGTACCGCCGGGCTGACCGCCGCGCTCTGCGTGGCCAAGCTGGAGCAGGCCGGCCTGACGCCCGAGGCCGGCATCGTTCTGGTCACGGGTGCCACCGGCGGCGTTGGCAGCATTGCCGTGGCGCTGCTGGCCAGCCTGGGTTATCGCGTGGCCGCGGCCACTGGCAAGGCCGGGCAGGAGGCGTTTCTGCGCGGCCTGGGCGCCAGTCAGGTGGTCAGTCGTGAAGAGCTGCAGGCCGGTACGGCCAAGCCCATGCTTAAGGAGCAGTGGGCGGCGGCGGTGGACACCGTGGGCGGCGATATTCTCTTCAACGTGGTTAAGTCGCTGCAATACGGCGGCAGTGTGGCCTGTTGCGGGCTGACCGCTGGGGTCAACTTCCAGGCCAGTGTGCTGCCGTTCATTCTGCGCGGGGTCAACCTGCTGGGCGTCGACTCGGTGGAGCTGCCCTTGGTGGTCAAGGCGTCGATGTGGGACAAGCTGTCCCTGCAGTGGAAAATCGCCAATCTGGCGGCTTTGACCCACGAAGTGAACCTGAGCGAACTGCCTGCTGCCATCGAGCAGATCCTGGCCGGCAAGCTGGTGGGCCGGGTGTTGGTCAATCTCGGCTAGAACACTGGGGTAGAAAGCAAAAAGCCCTGCATGTGCAGGGCTTTTTGTTTACATCGAGAAACTCAGGCGCGGCGGCGGAACAGCGGCTGCGGCTGGTCGGCAGACGCCTGGTAGACCTCGGCGAATTCCTCGAAAGCTTGCAGGGCGTCGACCGGGTCTTTGTCCGCGCGCAACGCGAAGGCATCAAAACCGACGCGCTGGTAAGAGAACAGCTGGTCGCGCAGCACATCACCAATCGCCCGCACTTCGCCGGTGTAGCCATAGCGAGTGCGCAGCAGGTAGGCGGTGGAGCAGTGGCGCCCGTCGGTAAAGGCCGGGAAGTTCAGGGCGATCACCTGGAAGTTATCCAGTTGGTCGGCGATTTCTTCGATCTCTTCACCTGCTTCCAGCCATACGCCCAGGCCGCCATCGCGGGCCTTGAGGGCGCTGCTGTGTTCGACCCACAGGGCCAAGGGCACGATGTAGTCGTCGCAGTTGCTCAGTGAATCGAGCGTCGCATCCTTGGGCAGCAGGTGCCAAGTCTCGTCGATGATCTGACCGTTCTTAATGATTCGCTGCATATACACGCTCCTTGAACGGGTCGACGCCAACGCGGCGGAAGGTGTCGAGGAAGCTTTCTTCATCAGTGCGCTTCTCGACATAGACCTTGATGATCTTGTCGATCACGTCGGCCATGTCCGCTTCGGCGAAGGACGGGCCGAGGATCTGCGCCAGGCTGGCATCACGGCCGGCGCTACCGCCGAGGGATACCTGGTAGAACTCCTGGCCTTTCTTGTCCACGCCGAGGATGCCGATGTGGCCGACGTGGTGGTGGCCACAGGCGTTCATGCAACCGGAGATGTTCAGGTCGATATTGCCGATGTCGAACAGGTAATCGAGGTCATCGAAGCGGCGCTGGATGGCTTCGGCGATCGGGATCGACTTGGCGTTGGCCAGCGAGCAGAAGTCGCCACCTGGGCAGCAGATGATATCGGTCAGCAGGCCGACGTTCGGCGTAGCAAAACCGTTCTCACGCAGCTCGCCCCACAGGGTAAACAACTGCGCCTGCTCGACATCCGCGAGGATGATGTTCTGGTTATGGCTGTTGCGCACTTCGCTGAAGCTGTAGCGGTCGGCCAGGTCGGCGATGGCATCCAGCTGCTTGTCGGTGACATCGCCGGGCGCTACGCCGGTAGGCTTGAGCGACAGGGTGACGGCCACATAGCCCAGCTTTTTGTGCGCGAAGGTGTTGCGTTGACGCCAGCGGGCAAAGCCCGGGTGCTCGGCATCCAGCGCAGCCAGCGCCGCGTCCTGATCGCTCAGGGCTTTGTAAGCTGGGTCGACGAAGTGGGCAGCAACGCGGGCCACTTCGGCCTCGGTCAGGGTGCTCGGACCATCCTTGAGGTGGGCCCATTCGGCGTTGACGCGCTCGGCGAACACTTCCGGGGTCAGCGCCTTGACCAGGATCTTGATCCGCGCCTTGTACTTGTTGTCGCGACGGCCATAGCGGTTGTACACACGCAGGATGGCGTCGAGGTAACTGATCAGGTGCTGCCACGGCAGGAAGTCATTGATAAAGCTGCCGACGATCGGAGTACGGCCCAGGCCGCCACCGACAGATACGCGGAAACCCAGCTCGCCGGCGGCGTTCTGCACCGCTTCCAGGCCGATGTCGTGGACTTCGATGGCCGCACGGTCACTCACTGCACCGTTGACGGCAATCTTGAACTTGCGCGGCAGGTGGGTGAATTCCGGGTGGAAGGTCGACCACTGACGGATGATTTCGCACCACGGACGTGGGTCGACGATTTCGTCTTTGGCCACGCCAGCGAACTGGTCGGTGGTGGTGTTACGAATGCAGTTGCCGCTGGTCTGGATCGCGTGCATCTGCACGGTAGCCAGTTCGCCGAGAATGGCCGGCACATCTTCCAGTTCCGGCCAGTTGAACTGCACGTTCTGGCGGGTACTGATGTGGGCGTAGCCTTTGTCGTAGTCGCGGGCGATCTTGGCCATCATCCGCACCTGAGTGGCGGACAGCAGGCCGTAGGGCACAGCGACGCGCAGCATTGGCGCAAAACGCTGGATATAAAGGCCGTTCTGCAGGCGCAGAGGGCGGAATTCTTCGCCCGACAGTTCACCGGCCAGGTAGCGGCGGGTCTGGTCGGCGAACTGCTTGACGCGGTCCTCGACGATCTGTTGGTCGTACTGGTCGTATACGTACATGAAGTGTCCTGTTTTCAGGCTGCTACAGCTGATCTGCGCGCACGGCCGCGCTCTCCGTTGAGTGGAGCCGGCGCACGATACCAGCTCAGGGATATGCGCAAAAGTGATGTTTTAATATAAGAACTGAACTTTAAGTGCTAAGCGATGGCGCCAGCATTACCTGTCAGCTTGAGGTGCCGGCTGTACTGGTCTTAACTGCAAAGGCCCGTCCGCTCTAATCACAATTAAAGGTGCCGCCATGATCGACCATTCCGAAGCCGACCAGCGTGACAGCGTGGTCGATGCCCGCGCGATTTTTACCTTGATCCTGCTGGCCGTGACCTGCGCCGTCTTCTGGGTTAGTCAGCAGTAAATTACCCCTGGATGCAGCACTTTTAACGCCGCGCAGTGACAATCACCGCGCGGCGTCGTTGTTTCTGCGCCTGGCTGGATGAATGGTGGCGCAGGGCCGCCATCAAGGCCGCTATAATGCGCGCCTTTTTATTTGTGGGTTACCGGTGTTGAAGCAGTCTTTGCAGGTGGTCCTGAGCCTTTATCTGGCCATGGCCTGTAGTCTGGCCAGTGCGGCGAGCGTAGTGTTCCTTAACCCCGGCAAGTCGACTGAGGCCTATTGGCTCAGCTACGCGCAGTTTATGCAGGCGGCGGCCAAGGATCTCGGTATGCCACTCCAGGTCATTTACGCTGAGCGCGATCCGCAGCGCATGGTCGAGCAGGCCCGTGCTGTGCTGCAGGCGACTAACCCGCCGGATTACCTAGTGTTCGTCAATGAAGAGTATGCCGGCCCGGAGATCCTGCGCCTGTCCAAAGGCAGTCAGGTAAAATTGTTTGCGGTTAACAATACCCTGACCGCCGACCAGCAGACACTAATCGGGGCCAGCCGTGAGCGTTATCCCAACTGGATTGGCAGTCTCGTGCCTAATGACGAGGAAGCCGGTTACATGATGGCTTCACGTCTGATCGAGCGTGGTCGGGCGCTGCAACCTGCCGGTGAGATGCAGTTGTTGGCATTTTCCGGCGCCAAGCAGACGCCCGCGGCGCAGTTTCGTGAGCGTGGGCTGCAGCGGGCATTGGCCGAGCATCCCGACGTGCGCCTGCGCCAGTTGGTGTACAGCGAGTGGAATCGCCAGCGTGCCTATGAGCAGGCTCAGCAACTGTTGCCGCGCCACCCAGATGCCACCCTGATCTGGGCGGCGAATGACGAAATGGCCTTTGGCGCCATGCGCGCGGCTGAGGAACTAGGCCGGGTGCCGGGCAAGGATCTGCTGTTCTCAGCGTTGAACAACTCGGCAGAGGTTCTCCAGGCGCGCCTGGATGAGCGCGTCAGCGTGCTGGTCAGCGGGCACTTTACCGCCGGCGGCTGGGCCATGGTGCTGCTGCACGACTACGCTGCCGGTCTGGATTTTGCTGCCCGCGGCGGCAAGGACCGTCAGGACGCGCTGTTTATGCAGCTGGATAAGCCGCAGTCGCGACGCTTGTTGCAGCGCATTCAAAGCAAACGCTATGACTTGGATTTTCGGCGTTTCAGTGTCGTGGGCCATCCTCGGCAGCGCGATTACAACTTCTCCCTGCAGCCTTTGCTGGACTGAGGCAAGCCTCAGTCCAGTGGCTGTGGCGCGTATCAGCGCCCCATATAGGCGCGCCAGCCGCCGAAATGGCTGATGTTCTCTGCCCCTTGCAGGCCATAGGCTTCGCAGATAAAACCGCTTTCCCAGCGTCCGTCCGCCAGTTGCACCTTGCCCAGACCCAGGGGTGCCGGAATACCGGTGAGGAAGGAGCCCAGCTCGGCGCTTGGCAATTCCCAGACTTCCACGGCGATGCTTACGCCAGCTTCGGCGACCCGCACCATGCCTGGGCGGAACGGCGGGCCGCCGGCCAGGGCATACAGCTGGTAGTCCGGTGAACTCTGCGTAGTTTCAATCAGCCGACCACCGCGTTGCTTGAGCTGCCAGTTCAGCGGCAGGCCGTCGAGGTGTGCGCCGCAGACCACCACGCGGGCCATGTCGTTGCGCGCGACAGCTGCCGGGGTTTTCGAATCCAGGCGGCGTTCGCCGGCCAGCGGCAGGCCATGTTGATGTTGCAGGCTGTCCGCCAGGCTGAGCAGATATTGATCAGTAAACGTCCGGCCAAACAGAGTCACGCCCCAGGGCAAGCCATTGGCCATAAAGCCGGCGGGCACGGCGACGGCGGCGTAATCCAGCATGTTCATAAAGTTGGTGTAGTAGCCCAGGTCCGAGTTGCGCTGAACGGGTTCGGCGTGCAGCTCGTCCAGGGTCACTGGGCGCGGGTAGGCCGGCGTCAGTACGCAATCCAGGTTGGCCATGATCTGATCGCAGCGTGCCTTGAGCGCCTGCAAACGATATTGCGCGCGGAAGGTATCGACACCACTGACGGCGGGTGCTTTTTCCAGCACCGCCTTGATCACCGGCAGGACGGCCTCCGGTTGTTGCTCAATCAATGCGCCGGCGACGCTGTAGCGTTCTGCCACCCAGGGGCCGGCATACAGCAGGCGCGCAGCTTCGAGGAAGGGCGCGAAGTCGATTTCCACCGCTTCGCCGCCCAGGGCTTTGAGCTGCTCGATGGTGCGCGCGAGCAGCGCAGGGCTCTCGCTGCAGCCGAGAAACTCCAGCTGCGCCGGCACGCCAAAGCGAAACCCTGGGCGTGGTTTGCCGAAGGCACTGGCATCGTTCCACAGCGGGTTGGCGCGGCTGTATTCGTCGCGCGCATCCAGCTTGGCAGTCAGCGCCAGCAGCTGGCTAGCTTCGGCAGCGGTGGCAGTGAAGTAGGTGACGCAGTCCAGGCTGCGGCAGGCAGGTACTACGCCGGCAGTGGAAATCAGGCCTTTGCTGGCCTTGAGGCCGACTAGGTTGTTCAGTGCTGCCGGTACCCGGCCACTGCCTGCGGTGTCGGTGCCGAGGGCGAAACTGGCCACGCCGAGCGCCACGGCCAGGGCCGAACCAGCGCTGGAGCCGCCGGACGGGTAATCCGGGTGCACGCTGTTGCGGCATTCGCCGTAGGGCGAGCGGGTGCCATTAAGCCCAGTGGCGAATTGGTCGAGGTTGGTCTTGCCCAGCGGCACGGCGCCGAGGGCGAGCAACTGCTGGACGATGGTCGCGCTCTGCTCCGGTACATAGGCGAAGGCTGGGCAGGCCGCTGTCGTTGGGATGCCGGCCAGGTCGATATTGTCTTTGATAGCGAACGGCACGCCGAACAGCGGTAGCTCGGCGGCGGACTTGCCGTCCAGCGCGGCCAGGTAAGGCTCCAGCTCCTCCACGCTAAGCAGGTGGATAAACAGGTTGAACTCAGGGTTCAGCGCGGCGGCCTGGTCGCGCAGGGCGAGGATTAGCTGGCGCGGGGTCAGACTGCCATCTGCGTAGGCGGCTTTCAGGGCGCCGAGGCGCAAATCATGGGCAAAGGCAGACATCAAACTTCCTCCAGAACAACAACACGTTGACCAGCGCGCACCGGCGATCCGGGTTGCACGCGCACTTCACGGACCACACCGTCCCGTGGGGCGAGCAAGGGGATTTCCATCTTCATCGACTCGAGAATCACCAACACATCGCCGGCTTTGACCGTGTCGCCTTCGTTCACCGAAACCTGCCAGAGGTTGCCGGCGATATGGCTTTCGATGCTGTGCTGGCCGGCGCCAAGCGGCGCGTCATCACCCAGTTCGGGCGCCACTTCTTCACTGTCGAAGTGGGCCTGGCCGGATTCGATCCAGCGCTGGCGTTCGGCATCAAAGGCGCCGCGTTGCTGAGTACGGAAGGCGTCGATGCCCTCGGCTTCTTTGGCCAGGAAATCCTGGTAATCGGCCAGCTTCAGTTCGCTGTCTTCGATGCGCAGCTCATAGCGGCCGAGTGGGAAGTCGCGACGGATCTGCAGCAGCTCCTCGGCCCCCACCGGATAGAAGCGGATCTGGTCGAAGAAGCGCAGCAGCCAAGGCTTGCCGTTGAACGCAGCGACTTCACGGTAGCGGTTCCACATCTGCAGGGTGCGGCCAACGAACTGGTAACCGCCGGGGCCTTCCATGCCGTACACGCACATATAGGCGCCACCGATGCCCACCGAGTTCTCGGCGGTCCAGGTGCGCGCCGGGTTGTACTTGGTGGTGACCAGCCGATGGCGCGGGTCCAGCGGCGTGGCCACCGGCGCGCCGAGGTACACGTCGCCCAGGCCCATCACCAGGTAGCTGGCGTCGAACACCGTGCGGTAGACCTCGTCCAGATTGGGCAGGTCATTGATGCGGCGGATAAATTCCAGGTTGCTCGGGCACCAGGGCGCGTCTTTGCGCACCGTGGTCATGTACTTGTCGATGGCCAACTGGCAGGCCGGGTCATCCCAGGACAGCGGCAGATGGACGATGCGCGACGGCACCTGGAGGTCCTGGGCGTTGCACACCGCGTCCCACTCGCCGATTACCACCGCCAGCAGGTTGGCCAGCGACAGGGTTTCCGGCTTGTAATGGACTTGCAGCGAGCGGATGCCCGGGGTCAGGTCGATCACGCCGTCGAGGTTCTTCGCTTCCAGCGCCTGCATCAGCGCATGGCCGCGAAAGCGCAGCACCAGGTCCAGCTCGGCCTGACCGATTTCCAGCAGCAGGTGGGTGTCGCCGGAGAGACGCGCGACCAGGCGCTTGTCCAAACTGCCGATATCGAGGATCACCGGCGGCTCCAGCGGGATCGGTTGCCAGTTCACTGCCACGGCTTCCAGGCCCGTCACTTCCGCCTTGCGTGCTTTGGCCAACTGGCGGGCGGTATCGATGTTCACCGGAACGAAGCGCAGCTTGTCGCCGGCTTTGAGCTGGCCGAGCTGCCACAGGTCCGCCTCGATGATGGTCACCGGGCAGACGAAACCGCCCAAGCTCGGGCCATCCGGGCCGAGGATCACCGGCATGTCGCCGGTGAAGTCCACCGCGCCAATGGCGTAGGGGTTGTCGTGGATGTTCGAGGGGTGCAGGCCGGCCTCGCCGCCGCTGTCGCGCACCCACTCCGGTTTCGGGCCGATCAGACGCACGCCGGTGCGGCTGGAGTTGAAGTGCACTTCCCAGTCGGTGGCGAGGAAGGTGTCGATATAGGCCGGGGTGAAGTATTCCGGCGCACCGTGGGGGCCGTAGATCACGCGGATTTCGCGCACGGCGGGCAGGGTGGTGCACAGTGCGGCGGGCAGTTGCGCGCCGTTGTCCGCATTGCTCAATGCCGGGATATGCAGCACGTCGCCGGCCCGCAGGGCGCGGCCGCCGTGGCCGCCGAACTGGCCGAGGGTGAAGGTGCTTTTGCTGCCCAGGTACTCGGGCACCTGCAGGCCGCCGCGCAGGCACAGATACGAGCGCGCGCCGCTGCCGGCGATGGTGCCGAGGCTCAGCGTGCTGCCAGCCTTGACCAGCAGCGCGGTGTTCAGCGGTTGAACCACGCCGTCCAGGGTGACGGGGATTTCTGCGCCAGTAACCGCCACCACCGCATCGGTGTTAAAGCGCAGCAGCGGGCCGCTCATGGTGATTTCCAGGCCAGCGGCGCCTTCTTCATTGCCCAGCAGGCGGTTGCCCAGGCGCAGGGCGCGGTCGTCCATCGGCCCGGACGGCGGTACGCCGACGGCCCAGTAGCCGAGGCGGCCGGGGAAGTCCTGCACGGTGGTCTGGGTGCCGGCAGACAGCACCTCAAAGGTGTTGGCTGTGTAAGTCAGACCCTCCAGACAGCGGGTCCAGGGTTCGCCACTGGCGAACGGCGCGTCGACCAGAATCTGCCGCAGGTAATCGCGGTTGCTTTCCACACCGTACAGCACCGAGTCGGCCAGGGCTTGGCTGAGTGCGGCGCTGGCTTGGTCGCGGGTCGCTGCCCAGGTGATGACCTTGGCGATCATGGGGTCGAAGTAGGGCGGGATCTCGCAGCCGGCTTCGACCCAGGTGTCGATACGCAGGGCTTTGCCATCGGCCTTGGGGAAGTCCACAGCGGTAAGCAGGCCGGGGCTCGGCTGGAAGTCACGGCCCGGGTCTTCGGCATACAGGCGCGCCTGGATGGCATGGCCGCTGGGCTTCAGGCCTTTGGCCAGTTCGCTCAGCGGCGCCAGGTCACCGGCCGCCAGTTCGATCATCCAGCGCACCAGGTCGACGCCCCACACCTGTTCGGTGACACCGTGCTCGACCTGCAGGCGGGTGTTAACTTCGAGGAAATAGAAGCGCTCGGCGGCGCTGTCGTAGACGAATTCCACGGTACCGGCGCTGCGGTAGCTGACCGCCTTGGCCAGCTTGATTGCCGCTGCGCACAGCTCATCCGCCATGCCGGCTGGCAGGTTGGGTGCGGGGGTTTCTTCCAGCACTTTCTGGTTACGCCGTTGCACCGAGCAGTCGCGCACACCGAGGGCAATCACGTCGCCGCGACCGTCGCCAAATACCTGCACTTCCAGGTGACGGGCACGCTGGATGTATTTCTCGATAAACACGCCGCTGTCGCTGAAGTTGTTCTGGCCGAGGCGCTTGACCGCGTCGAAGGCATCGCTCAGCTCGGCGGCGCTGTTGCACACGCGCATGCCGATGCCGCCACCGCCGGCGGTGCTTTTCAGCATCACCGGGTAGCCGACTTCATCACCTGCGATCAGCGCGGCGTCGAGGTTTTCCAGTAACTCGGTGCCTTCCAGCATCGGCACGCCGTGCTGCTTGGCCAGGGCGCGGGCGGTGTGCTTGAGGCCGAACACGCGTAGCTGTTCTGGCGTTGGGCCGACAAAGGCGATGCCGGTAGCTTCGCAGGCTTCGGCAAACGCCGCGTTTTCGGAGAGGAAGCCGTAGCCGGGGTGGATGGCTTTCGCGCCGGTCTGCTTGGCGACAGCGAGGATCTTCTCGACCACCAGATAGGTGCCGGCGGCAGGGCCTTCGCCGAGGCTAAAGGCTTCATCGGCCTGCTGGATATGCAGGCTGGCGGCGTCGGCCTCGGAGTACACGGCCACGCCTTTGACATTGAGTGCACGCAGGGTACGCAGGATGCGGCAGGCGATGGCGCCACGGTTGGCGATCAGGAGTTTGTCGAACATGTGCTTGCCCTCGAAAGGGTTGGCGGGCCGTCCCGCGGTATTCGGTCTGCACCACGGTCGTCCGTGGTTGAAAGGCTTCGTTATGCGCTTGCGTAGGAGGGGTTACGTCTTTGGCTAACCCATCCTACGGTTGAGCTGACTCATCAATCCCACACCAACACCTCGGCCGGGGTTGGGTTGTAGCCGTTGCAGGGGTTGTTCAGCTGCGGGCAGTTGGAGATCAGCACGATCACGTCCATATGGGCTTTCAGCTCTACGTACTTGCCCGGTGCGGAGATGCCGTCTTCGAAGGTCAGGCCCCCTTCGGGGGTGACGGGCACGTTCATAAAGAAGTTGATGTTGGCGCCGATGTCGCGCTTGGCCAGGCGGCCGTCGTGCAGGCTGGCGCGCAGGAAGTTGTCGCGGCAGCTGTGCATATAGCGCTTGTCCAGGGCGTAGCGCACGGTGTTGCTCTCTTGGGCGCAGGCGCCGCCGAGGGTGTCGTGGCGCCCGCAGGTGTCGGCGCTGATGGTCAGCAGCGGATTGCCGAGGTTCGAGTACAGCACCGTGCCGGTGCTCAAGTACGCGCTGTTCTGCTTGCGCAGGGTGCGTTGTGGGTCGTAGCGCTCACGTGGGTTGCGGGCCGAGAAGAACAACGTGTCGACCGCCTGGTTGCCTTGCAGGTCGAGCAGGCGCACGGTCTGTCCGGCTTTGACTTCACAGAGAAACGGCTCGCCGGCCGGGATTTCGTGGCGGTACACGGCGGCCTCAGGCTGCAGGGTGCTGGCGATTAAATTCATGTGGGCAACCCTCAGATGTACAGACGTTCGGTGTTGTGGAAGCCGCGGCCGTTTTCCGGGCGCGAGGTGCGGCACAGCACGCTGATGCCGTCGCTGGCGACCTGCTGCCAGCTCAGTTGCACGGGTTTGGGCGCGTACGCAGGGTTGGGGTCCATGGGGTGTTGCAGGGCGGTGAGCACCACCAGGGTGTCCATCGGCGCGTACAGCTCCACATAGTCGCCGGCCTTGGAGTTGCCGGGCTGGAAGTGGAAGGCACCGTCGGCATCGACCGTGACCTGGCTGAACAGGTTGAGGTTCATCAGCAGGTCTTGCAGGTTGAGGTCCCACTTGCCCATTTCCACCAGCAGGTTATCCATGCCGTTGCGGAAGAAGCCGTTGCGCAGCTCCTGATAGCGGCCGGCGCCGTATTTTTCCGCGACTTCGGTGGCGTTCAATACGCCGCCGAAGCTGTCGTGCCAGCCGCAGGTGTCTGCGGTGATGGCGGCGAGCACGCGGCCCATGTCCGAGTACAGGCAGTGGCCGGCGGTGAGTTTGGCGGTGTGCTGGCACTTGAGGGTATCGGGCAGGTTGAGGCGCTCGCTTTTTTCGGTCGCACTCAATAGCAGCAGGCTGACATTGGCGTCGCCTTCGATATCGGTGATACGCAGCAACTGGCCGCGTTTAAGGACGAAGGAGGTGTGGCCGCCGCCGGGGACGAATTCTTCGTAGAGGGTCGGACGCAGGGTCAATGTGGTGGTCATGGTCGCTCCTTACCTAGCCGGCTGCAGATGCGCCGGCAAGGCGTCAACGGCGGCGCGGGCCGCGCGGCGGTCAGTATTCAAGGGAATGTCGTAGGTGATGCGCGCGCCAAAGGCACCGGGGGCGTGCGGGTCGATACGGGTCTTGTCGAACACCAGCAGGCGGGTGCCGAGGCTGAAGCCTTCGCTGAGGTCGTGGGTGACCATAAACACGGTCAGGCCGGTGGCGTGCCACAGCTCCAGCAGCAGGGCGTGCATGTCCTTGCGGATGCCGGGGTCCAGTGCCCCGAACGGTTCGTCGAGCAGCAGCACGCGCGGCTTCATGATCAGCGCTTGGGCAATGGCCAAACGTTGCTGCATGCCGCCGGAGAGCTGGCTGGGGTATTTGTCTAGGGCATGGCCGAGGCCGACTTTCTGCAGGATGACGGCCGCCTGTTCGCGGGCTTCGCGCTTGGCGGCTCCGAACAAGCGGCCGAGCAGCGGCGCGCGCGGCAGCTCCAGGCCGATGGCGACGTTGTCCAGCACGCTCAGGTGCGGGAACACCGAATAACGCTGGAACACCACGCCACGGCTGGCATCCGGTTCGCCTGGCAACGGTTGGCCGGCCAGCAGGATTTCACCTTTGCTCGGCCGCTCCTGACCCAGCAGCAGGCGCAGAAAGGTCGACTTGCCACAGCCGGAAGCGCCGACCAGGGTGCAGAACTCGCCTTCGTTGACGGTTAGATTCAAGCGTTCGAGAACGACTTGATCGCCATATTCCTGCCAGACATTTTTTACTTCGATAAACGGCTTCATACCTTGCTCCCCGCAAACCAGGGGAAACACAGCTGAGTCACCCGGCGCAGGCCGAGGTCCATCAGCCAGGCGAGCAGGGTGATCCAGATGACGTAGGGCAGGATCACATCCATGGCCATATAGCGGCGCACCAGGAAGATCCGGTAGCCGAGGCCGTCGGTGCTGGCGATGGCTTCGGCGGCAATCAGGAACAGCCAGGCCGAACCCAGTACCAGACGCAGGGCGATCAGCAGGCGCGGCAGCAATTGCGGCAGCACCACACGCAGGATCAGGGTCCAGGTGCTGGCGCCGAGGGTTTGTGCCTTGATCAGGATCTCGGTGGGAATCTCGCGGGCCCGTTGTTCCAGGTCGCGCGCCAGCACCGGGGTGATGCCGATAACGATAAGCATGACCTTGGACAATTCGCCGAGGCCGAAAGTGATAAACAGAATGGGCAGGATCGCCAGTGGCGGCACCATCGACAGCACCGTCAGCAACGGCGACAGCGGGGCGCCCAGCAGTGGCAGGATGCCCGCGGCGATGCCCAAGCACAGGCCGGCCAGGGCGGCGATGCCGATGCCCAGGCCGAGGCGCGTGAGGCTGGCGGCGCTGTCCTGCCAGAACAGGTAGTTGCCGCTGCGTTTGTCTTCGGTGAAGGCCAGGCGGTCGATTGCGGCGACCATCTGGCTGGCGCTGGGCAGCAGCTTGTCATTGGGGTTGTCCGTCAGCCGTGCCGCCGAGCCGATGAAATAGGCGAACAGCAGCAGGGCGAACGGCAACAGGATCAGCAGCAAACGACCGCCGCGGTCCGGGTGTCGGTTGATTAGGCGCATGCAGAGCCCTCAAGGCCATTGCGTAGGGTGGATGGTGTTTTATCCATCCCCCCCAGCGGATTTACGGTGGATGAAAAGAGCGTCATCCACCCTACCTAGTGGTCAGAGCGCGCCGTCGGCCGCCATCTGCATGTAGCTCGGGTCGAAGCGCAGTTTGAGGTTGGCCTTGTCGCCGGTGGTGATGCCTTTGGCGAAGCTCATGCCGATGGCATCGCTGCTTTTCGCGCCTTCACCGAGCAGGCCGTGGCTGAAGGAGAACTCGGCCACTTTGCTCATGGTTGCCGGCAGTTTCGGGCTGTTGGCGAACGCCACGGCATCTTTGGCGGAGTAGAACATCTTGGTCACAGCCAGTTGCGACTCGTAGCCGGCCAGGTCGGTGCCGGAGGCCTTGGCCATGTGCTCGCGAGCGGCGATGCCGGCTGGGGTGGTGGCGCTCATGGTGGCCATGATTTCGTACCAGGCGCCGGTCAGGGCTTTGCCCAGGGCCGGGTTGTCCTGCAGGGTTTCGCTGTTGACCACCATCAGGTCGATGATTTCGCCGGGGATTTGGCTGGAGTCGAACACCTTGGTCACGCCTGGGGTGGCTTCGATCTCGGCCAGCAGCGGGTTCCAGGTGGTGACGGCGGTGACATCGTCGGTGGCGAAGGCAGCGACCAGATCGGCGTCGGAGGTGTTCACCACTTTGAGGTCTTTCTCACTCAGGTGGGCGCGGTCCAGGCCGCGGGCCAGCAGGTAGTGGGACACCGACAGTTCCACCAGGTTGACGTTCTGGCCCTTGAGGTCGGCGAGGGTTTTCTTCTCACCCTTGAGCACGATGCCGTCGTTGCCGTTGGAGAAGTCACCGATGATCAGCGCGGTGCTGTCGACGCCGCCGGCGGCGGGGATGGTCAGGGCGTCCATGTTGGTCATGGTGCAGCCGTCGAACTGGCCGGCGGTGTACTGGTTGATTGACTCGACGTAGTCGTTGAGTTGGGTGACTTCGATGTTGATGGCGTACTTCTTCGCCCATTTGTCGACGATGCCTTCAGCCTGGGCGTATTCCCATGGCATCCAGCCGGCGTAGATGGTCCAGCAGACGTTGAAGTCGGTCTTCGCGGCGGCGTGGGCCGGAATGCTCAGGGTGGCGGCCAGGCCGCTGGCGATCAGCGAGGAGAGCAGGAACTTGCGCATGGTGAAACCTCCAGTTCGATGAAATACGGGCAAGAGCAGCGCGGCACGGCCTCGCTTGGCGAGGTGCGCTATCTCCCGGGCTTTTATCCCGCCGTGTAACCCCGAACGAGGTCGCCAACTCTCGGACCAGTCACTTGCTTGTGCGTTGCCGCAGTCAGCGAGCCGGAACCCTAGTCAGCCATTGCAAGTTGTAGTGCCGCGCCCCCAAGGGGTGCTTCTGCATGGTTAGGCTTTAGCGAACATCGTGCCAGTTACCGCTAAGCGCCGAAGGCGCGGGCTCTGCCGTGCCTTGGCTGGGTGTTGCGCGTGATTGGGTGCGCGCAATTGGTGCGCGCTTTTGCTAGTGAGCGCCGTTATGGTGCTGGTTGGCAGGGGGTTGAAAAATGTAGGCGAGGCCGCTGAGACAAGGCAAAAACAGGCGAAGAAGCGGAGTTTACGAGTTGTAAATGAGCATTCTGAGCCTGTTTTTAACGCCGTATCGGCAACGCAGGTAGTTTTTCAACGGCCTGCTAGAGCTGCTGGTCGGTGGCTAGCTGCAGATAGGTCGGGTCGAAGCGCAGCTTGATCTGCTTGTTGTTACCCATCACCAGCGAGTCACCGAAGCTGATGCCCAGGCGGCTGAGGCCGTTGCCATCTTCGCCCAGCAGCTTTTGCCCGTTGGCAAAATCCACCACGCGTTGCATCAGCTGCGGCATGTTCTCGCTGCTGGCAAACGCCAGCGCCGGGCGAGGGCTGTAAAACGAGCGCAAGGTGCGCAGTTGCTCGTCGAAGTCTTCGGCTGTGGTGCCGGCAGCAGCGGCCATTTTGGCCCGTGCGGCCTGGCCTTCAGGGCTGGTCTGGCCCATCAGGCGCTGGGTCTCGAACCAGGCGCCGGTGAGGGCTTTGCCCAACTCCGGGTGGGCGGCGAGGGTGGTGCTGTTGACCACCATGAGGTCGACGATTTCGCCGGGAATGTAACGCGAGCTGTACACCTGGGTGGCCGCGGTTTGTTGTTTGATGCTGGCCAGCAGGGGGTTCCAGGTGATCACCGCGTCGCCCTGGCCGGCGAGGAAGGCCTGGACGATATCCTTGTCGGAGACGTTCTGGATGGTCACGTCGCTGGGCGCGAAGTGGGCCAGCTCCAGGGCGCGGCTGAGCAGGTAATGGGACACCGAGTTTTCCACCAGCAGCACGGTCTTGCCCTTGAGGTCGCGCAGGCCCTTGTCGTGGCCGCGAATCAGGATGCCGTCGGCACCGGCGGAGAAATCGCCGACGATCAGGGCGGTGGAGTCGACCCCGGCCGCCACCGGAATGGTCAAGGCATCCATGTTGGTCATCGCGCAGCCAGCGTATTCGCCGGCGCTGTAGCGCTCGATGGAATTGACGTAGTCCGGCACTTCATCGACCTGGATGCTGATGCCGTATTTGTCCGCCCATTTCTTCACGATGCCTTCACTGGCGGCATAGCCCCAGGGCATCCAGCCAGCAAAGATCGACCAGCAGACCTTGAAGGCGGGTTTTTCCGCTGCTTGTGCGGCGGGCTGGGTCAGCAGCAGCGCCAGTAGACAGGGCAGTAGACGCAGGAGCAGGGATGGGCAGCGCATGGAACACCTCGGTGGATAGAACGGAATGGGTACAGGTGCACGCCAGCCAGCGTGCTGGCGTGATCTCCCGGGCTTTTATCCCGCCGTGTAACCTCGGTGGAGGTCGTCGACTCTCGGACCAGTCACCTGTCGGAGTAGACAGATCGGAACCCTAGTCGACCATTGCTGCTTGGCGCTCCGGTGCGGCATTGCCGGTGCCTTTGGCCAAGACTTTTTCCTGTGTTTTCAATGCGTTTGCGAAGTTCGTGCCAAGCCTCGGCGGTGCTGGAAGGCTGTGACAGGCTTGGCGTTTTTTGGCTTTTTCGCCGCGGTGTGTCGGTGCATCCAGTGGCGTGTTGCGCCGCGCTGGTGCATGCCGCTGTGGGCTGGCGAAATATATTTGCGTCGGTACGGAGCTTTGTTCGCGGGCCGTGTTCGAAGTCTGTGGAAGATCTGAGGTCTTTCGGATGCCGGTATTCGCCGGCGTCATCCCAGCGGTCGAAGGAGGCCGCCACATGACTCGCCGAATTTTGCAGTCAGCCCTGTTGTCCCTGAGTTTGTCCCTTACTGGTTGTGCCGTGTACGAGGTGGATCACCGGGGTTATTCCGCCCCGCGTTACCCCAGCTATGGCTATCAGCAGCCGGTCTATCCACGGACCTATTACCAGCAATACCCGCGGGTGCAGGAGTACCGTTATCCGCGGGCGCCGGTGGTGCAGGTTTACCGTCAGCCGCCACCGCGCTACCACGCGGCACCGCTGTGGCCGCTGGACGCGCCGCGCTATCAGGTGGAGCGCCAGCGTCAGCATGATTACCGTGAGGCGCGCCGTGAACGCTATCAGCAGCAGGCCCGTGAAGAGCGGCATGAGCGCTATGAACGGCACGAGCGTAATGAGCGTAATGAGCGTAATGAGCGTCGTGACGAGCGTCACCGCGAGCAAGGTCGCGGCTGGGAGGCTCGGCGCTACTGAATGGGCAGCGCCACGGTCTGCTGGTCAAGCTCCAGCAGCAGACGCTGCCATTGGCTGGCGGCCGGTGACAGGCTCTGGCCGGCGCGACTGACCAGGCCGTAGGCCGAGTGCTGCAACAGCGTAGCGGGCACATCGAGTAGCGCGAGGTGCCCGCTGCGCACTTCTTCGGCGACCACATCCCAGGGCGCCATGCTGATCACATCGCTCTCGGCCACCAGGGCCTTGAGCACCATAAAGTTGTCGCACTCGATGCCCAGTGGCTGTTCGCGGCCACTGAGGTGTTTGAGCTGTTCGGCCACTTCCTTTGGCAGTTGGGTGCCGGCCAGTGGGTAATTGCCCAGGTCCGCCAGGCTACGTGGCTTAAGGCTCAACAGCGGGTGAGCGGGGCGGCAGAAGATCACCCCCGGTGAGCGTTGCAAGGGCTGGATGTGCAGGCGGCTATCGCCTTGCAGCTCGCGAATATCGGCGACGAACAACTCGATGCTGTCTTCCAGTAGGCGCTGACGCAGGTTTTCCCAATTATCAATAAGCAGGTGCACCTGCACCCGCGGGTAGGCGCTGGCGAATTGGCCAATGGTGCGCGGCACCAGGCGCGCGGCGGGATAGGGGCCGGCGCCCAGACGCAATTCGCCGCTGGCCAGGTTGCCCAGCTGACTAACGGCACTGTTTAGCGCCTGGCTGCCGGCCAGTAAGCGTCGGGCGTGTTCCAGCACCAGGCTACCGTGGGCGGTCAAACTAATGCCGCGGCTATGACGGTCCACCAAGTTGCAGCCAAGGCTGGCTTCCAGGGCCTGAATGCTGCGGCTCAGGGCCGGTTGGCTGAGGTGTACGGCGGCAGCCGCGCGGGCGAAGTGGCCGTGTTCGGCGAGGGCAACAAAGTGACGGAGCTGGCGTAGGTCATTCATGCGTTTTGCGCATCGCTTGTTTGATTGGAATGCATTGGAATTATCAGCGTTGCTTTGCCACTCTGCCAGTACTGCTAATCATAAGAGTGCATTGCGATGTCGACTGTTCTGCGTCTGAGTTGCCTGCTGCTGGCAACGGCCTTACCCCTGTCGAGCCTAGCGGCCTTGCCGGCCGAAACCATCGCGCCGAGCATCAATGCCGAGCTGGCCGAGCACACCAAGCACTTCTCCAAGAAGCTCTACAAGATTGCCGACAACGTCTATTCGGCGGTGGGTTGGCAGCTCGGCAACGTGGCCATGATTGAGGCACCGGAAGGGCTGATCATCGTCGACACCGGCGAGTCGGTCAGCGAGTCGCGCAAGATCATGGCCGAGTTTCGTAAGGTCAGCGACAAGCCGGTCAAGGCCATCGTCTACACCCACTTTCACCCTGACCACATCAACGGCGTGCAGGCCTTCGTGACCCCCGAGCAGGTGGCCAGTGGCGAGGTGCAGATCTACGCCCACGACAGCCTGCTGGCCAACGTGGTGGCCCAGGGCGCCCTGGTTGGGCCGATTCTTGGCGTGCGTTCGGGCTACAGCTTCGGCGCCTTTCTGGACGCCGCTGACCAGCGCGACATGAATGCCGGCATTGGCCCATTGGTCAAACCTGAAGCGTCGACCTTTCTCGCTCCGACCATCACCTTCGCCGACAAGCTGGATACCACCATCGCCGGCTTGCCGGTGCAGTTGCTGCACGTGCCCAGCGAAGCGCCGGACGAAATCGTCCTCTACCTGCCCAACAACCGGGTGCTGATCAGTGCCGAGGTGGACCAGGGGCCGACCCTGCCGAACATCCACACCCTGCGCGGCACCAAGTTCCGTGATCCGGTGCAGTGGGTGGCCAGCCTGGACAAGCTGCGCGCCTATCAGGCCGATTTCATGGTGCCGCTGCACGGCCAGCCTGTGTCCGGCCAGGCGCGAGTCGAGGAAGTGCTGCGCATGACCCGCGACGGGATTGCCTACATTCACGACCAGAGCGTGCGCTGGATGAACAAAGGCCTGACCCCCGATGAGCTGGTGGAAAAGGTCAAACTGCCGCCACACCTGGCCGGTTATACGCCCTACCTGCGCGAGTACTACGGCACGGTCAAACACAGCGTGCGGCAGATCTACAACGGTTATCTGGGCTGGTTCCAGGGTGATCCCGTAGACCTCGATCCAACCCCGCCCAAGGCCAGCGCCGAGCGGCTGATGGCCTTGATGGGCGGGCGCGACAAGTTGCTGCTGGAAGCCGGCAATGCCTACCTCAAGGGTGAATACCAGTGGGCGGCGGAGCTGGCCAGTTATGCCATTCGGGTGGATAACGAAGACGCCCTGGCGCGCGACATCAAGGCCCGCAGCTTCCGTAAACTGGGTTACGCGAGCATGAACATCAACTGGCGTAACTGGTACCTGATGAGCGCCATGGAGCTGGAGGGCAAATTCAACGGTGATGACATCAAGCAGCGCTCGGCGGACATGCGTGCGGTGCTGCTGTCGCCGGCTATGGTGAAAAACTTCACCCCGCAGATCTTCCTGCAGAACTGGATTACCCGCGTCGATCCGGACAAGGCCAACGACGTCAGCCTGACCCTGGGTTTCACCTTCCCGGACATCAATGAACAGTGGGCGTTGGAAGTGCGTCGCGGCGTGGCCCAGTTGCACCGGGGCATTCCTGAGGGCACGGCGTTGCAGTTGACGATGGATAAAACCTTTATGGAAACCCTGCTGACCGGCGAAAGCGGCCTGCTCAAGGGCGTGTTGCTGGGCGATGTGCAGGTGCAGGGCAACCTGCTGGACATCAAGACCTTCCTCGCCTGCTTTGACTTCAGCGAAGAGCCGTTTGGTCTGACCGTGCGCTGAGCTGTTACAGCCCGGCCAGGTGCAGCACCAGCTTGACCACGCCCACCAGCAGCAACACGAACACCAGGGTGAACAGCAGGCCAATGGCGATAAAGTGGCCGGGTTTACCTTGGCTAAAGTCGCGGGCGCGGTTCTTGCCGCTTTGTACGCCAAAAGCGGCGGCCAGCACGCTGTGCAGCATTTGCCAGAACGTCGGTGGGCTTGGGGGTTGTTGGTCCATTGCGATCTCCTTGTGCCTGAGCACAGCGTAGTCGCTGTGGCCAGGCACAAGGTGCGCGGATTCAGGCCTCGGCGGTTTGCAGGGCGTGCAGCTGCGCGGTGATCTCGGCAAACAGCGGTCGGCTGCGGGTGTCTGCGCTCGCGCAGGCCTGTTGCAAGCTCCAGAGCGCCTGGCCGCTGGCCTGTTGCGCGGCGCTTAGCGGGCAGCGTTGCAGCAGCTCTTCGAGCAGGCAGGCAAAGGCGCGCACTTCCAGGCGCTGCAGGGCCTGGGCTTCGGCTGGGTTGTTTAGGTCGGTAAAGGATGCCGCGCCAAAATCCCCCAGCAGGCAATCCCCCGAGTCATTGCGCAGGATGTTGTGGGCGTAAAAGTCGCCGTGGTTGATGCCCTGGGCATGCAAATGAGCCGCCGCCGAGGCCATGCCGTGGGCGATGCGCAAGGCGCTGGTCAGGTTGAACTGACTGTCTTCGGCGTAGCAGTCGCGGGTGCAGGAACTCAGGCTCGGTGGCCCAGCCAGGGGCCTGAACGACGGGTCGATCAGCTCCAGCAGCAGGCCGGGCGTGCCCTGCGGGTGGTCGCCGAGCTGACCGTGCAGGCCTATCAGGTTGGCGTGCTGGCCAGCGGCGATGCAGGCGCTCATCTCGCTGTGAGGCAGGCCGTCGCTGGTCACCGCGCCTTTGAACAGCTTGACCGCAATCTGCTGCGCTGAGCCCTGTTCGGCCTGCCAGGTGGCCTGTTGGATCACTCCCGAGGCGCCTTCGCCCAGGCGCGCGCCGAGCTGCAGTTGCTGCCAGGGAATGCTGCGCAGCGGGTGCTGGCGCAGGCTCGCCGCTTCCAGCCGGTCACAGAACGGATTGCCGGCATAGGCCAGCCAGCTCAGGCGCGGCAGTTGCAGCAACCACTGCGGCAGGGCGTCGAGCTGGTTGGCGGCGATGCGCAGCAGCTCCAGATTGTGGCAGTGCGCCAGGCTGGACGGCAGTTCGCGCAGGCGGTTGCCGGCCAGCATGAGTTTTTGCAGGTGCTGGCATTGGCCCAATGCCTCGGGCAGCTGTTCGAGCTGGTTGTCGGTGAGGATAAGCCAGCGCAGTTTCGCCGGCAGCGCGGCGGCAGGCAGGTGGCGGATCTGGTTGGCCTTGAAACCGACCATCTCCAGCTGCGGGCATTGGCCGAGCACTGCGGGAACTTGGGTAAAGCAATTGTTTGAGCAGAACAGCACACGCAGTTTGTGCAGGCGCGGCAGGTCGTCGGGCAGGCGGCTGAGCTGATTGCCGGACAGGTTCAGAATTTCCAGCGTATCAGCCAGGCTGAAGATGGCCTCGGGAAACTCGGTCAGGTCGCAGGCCAGGTCCAGGCGGGTGATGCCGGCCAATTCGCCGCGGTGCAGTTGTTCAAGGCTGTGCATAGGTCATATCAAAGGCGTAAAAAAGGCGGCGAGCTTAGCACTACGCCGCCTGTTTGGCCGGTGAAAGCCGGGTGCTGTCCGCGATTCAACGCGCCGGCAGAAAGGTACCAAAGCCGCGTTGCTGGCCCAGTTCCGGCACCACCTGCTGATCGGCGACTGCCAGCTTGCCGTTGATGATCACCTGTTCGACGCAGCCAGGCACGCGGTTGACCATGCGCTGGATGCCGAAGTTCTGCATCTCGGCCCAGGTTTCCTGCTCCATGTCCTGCTGCAAGCCGTTGGGGTCGAGCACCACGATGTCGGCACGGTCACCCACGCGAATGTAGCCGGCGTCGACGCCAAACCAGTCGGCCTGTTCGCCGGTCAGGCGGTGCACGGCTTGCTCGATGGTCATCGCCGGTTGGCCTTCGTCGATGCTTTCTTGCACCAGCTTGAGCATGCGCAGTGGCAGGTTGTAGAAGGCCATATTGCGGATATGCGCCCCGGCGTCGGAGAAAGTGATCAGGGTGTTGGGGTTGTTGATCATCTTGCGCAGGCGGTCTTTGCGGTGGTTGCCGATCACGGTGAACCAACGCAGCGCGCGGCCATACTTGACCACCATGTCGAGGAACAGATCGACCACGTGCACTCCGCGCTCGTTGGCCACTTCGGCAAAGTTACGGCCGATGATGCTGCTGTCCGGGCAGTTGAGAATCACCGCATCGCCGAAGTCACGCTGCCAGACCCGTGGCGAGAGCTTCTGCGCATAGAACTTGCGGAAGTTACGGCGGTAGCTTTCGTCCTGCAGCAGGGCGTTGCGCTCGATCTGGTTCTTCAGGTCGAGGGCCATTTCGCCCGCGCCGAACTCCTCGAACAGCACCACGTCCATGCCGTCGGCGTAGATGGCAAAGGGCGTCGGCAGCAGCTGCCAGCGGAAGTTGCCGCCCAGCAGATTGGCGCTCCAGGCGGCCAGGCGCGCCATCATTTGCAGACTCTGGTTGCCCTTGAGGTCGAGCATGGAAATCAGCGTGGTCTTCAGCGGTTTGCCAAACAGGCCCAGGGCTTGCTGCAGGTACTGGGTGATTTGCAGCGGGTTGGCCGCGTTCGGCGCGCCCTGATGCACGCGGCCGCGCTGGCGCAGCATGCGGTTGAAACGGCGAATTTCCTTCCAACGGGCATAGGTGCTGGGCAGACTTTTCGACCACTCGCGGTCGCCGTCGATCTTGTCCCACTTCAGGCACATGGTCGACAGGCCGAGAAAACCGACATTCAGCGCCGTGGCGAGGATGTCTTCCATCTGTTGCAGCTCGCTTTCCGTCGGTACTACGGCGCGGTCGGTGGCGCGGTGCAGGCCCATCACCCCGACGCGCAGGTCGCTGTGCCCAAGCAGACTGATGACGTTCGGGCCCATGGGTTGCTGCCGGATGAATTCGACCCACTCCAGCGGATTGGACCAGGTCTTGTGCTGCTGCAGGATCGGCAGCACCTTCTCGCGCGGCACAGTTTCCACTCGGGTGAAGATGTCCGAGGCATCCTCGGCGGGCGAACAGACCATGCTCAGCGAGCAGCTGCCGACCAGTACCGTGGTCACCCCGTGGCGCACCGACTCGGACAAACTCGGCGCGACAATCAGTTCGGCATCGTAATGGGTGTGGGTGTCGAGAAACCCTGGGGTAACCCACTTGCCCGTGGCATCGATCAGGGTGCTCGCCTGGCTGGGGTCGATAGGGTCGGCGCTGACCAGCACCACCTTACCGTCGCGTACGCCGAGGTGGCGGATGGCTGAGGGGGCGCCGCTGCCATCGAAGTAACGGCCGCCGTTGATGACGATGTCGAACTGGCTCATGGGCTGGGCTCTCGCATGCTTATTATTGTGGTGTGCGTCGGCCGAGCTTAACGAGCCAGTCAGTGGCTCACTTGTTATTAGACGACAAATCATCAATTCTGCCGGCTTCAGCAGCCATGTCCGGGCAGGGCTTTTATGTCGATTGTCTATCAGGTGCGCAGCGGCGCCCTCAGCGGCTTTTTGCCTTTGGTTAGCAGCTTGCAGGGCGACGTCGATGGCCTGTTGGCCGAGGTTGGCCTGGATCGTGAGGTGTTGGCCAATCCGGATCGGCTGATCGGTATCGAGCAACTGGCCAGCTTGCTGGACAACTGTGCCAAGCGCCTGGACTGCCCCGACTTTGGCCTGCGCCTGGCCGGTTATCAGGGCATCGACATGCTCGGCGTGCTCGGTCGGGTGCTGCTCACGGCGCCGACCCTGGGCGCGGCCTTCAACGCGGCGCAGCGCTTTATGGCCCTGCACAACAAGGCCGAGCACTGGCGCATGCGCGAGGAGGGCGGGCGGGTGTGCCTGCACCGCATCGAGCACTTCTATGCCGTCGACAACCCACGGCAATACCGGGAAATGGCCCTGGGCGCCTGCTGCCGGTTGGTGCGTGCCTTTGGCGGTGAAGATCTCCGTCCGCTGCGGGCTGAGTTCGTGCATCAGCCGCTGGCGCCGCTGTCACGCTACCGGCAGTTCTTTGGTTGCGAGGTGCTGTTCAATCAGGAGTTCGACCGCCTGGTGTTTGACCCCAGCGTGTTGCAGCGCCCGCTGTTGCCGCCGGATGGCCAATTGCTGGCGCAAGTCGACGATTACGTCCGTGAGTTGCTCAGCCGCTGCGAGGAGAACCTCGAACTGCAGGTGCGCACCCTGGTGTCGCAAACCCTTGGCCTGCAGCAACACTCCCTGGCCCATATCGCCGCCTTGCTCGGCCTGCACCCGCGCACCCTGCAACGGCGTTTGCTGGCCGAGAACCTGCAGTTCAAGGCGCTGGTGCAGGACGTCAAAATGAAAACCGCCAGTTGGTACCTGAGCGCGTCCAGCCTGGAGGTCACCCAACTGGCGGACATGCTCGGCTACGCCGAAACGGCGGCTTTTTCCAAGGCCTTTCGCCTCAGTCAGGGCCTGTCTCCCTCGCAGTGGCGGGCCGTGCATGGCGTCAGCAAACCGCTGATTTAGCCGGGTGATCGGTCGGGGCAGGGCAGCCTTGCCCGGGCTGGCGTGGTATCGTCTTGATTTGGCTAAAGAAGCAGTGCGGAGCAGGACATGAAATTCATACATCAGCGCGAACATTTGAATGAAGACGACGTGGTCGTCATCCAATGCTCGCAGACCTGCAACATCCGCCTGATGAGTGATGCGAACTTTCGCAGCTTCAAAAACGGTGGCCGCCACACCTACCACGGCGGCGCCTTCGATGCCTTCCCGGCGAAGATCACCGTACCTAGCACCGGCTTCTGGAATATCACCATCGACACCGTCAGCCGCCGTGCCATCAGCGTCACGCGCAAGCCGAACCTGACCCACTCGATCAAGATTCTGCGCAAGTCCTCCTCGCGCCTGAGCTAAGCCTTACGCCCAAAAGGCGGCAATCTCTGTGCGGGGTTGCCGCCTTTTTTTGTGCCTGCGCCCACCACGCTCGAACAACCCAGCACACCCCGTGGGGCGGTCTTGACCGCTAAGCCTGATACGCAGCGCGCGCACATCGACATCACGACCGCCCATGTGCGCGTTACAGGCAAAAAAAGGACTACCGTTGGTCGCTTTATAGCGCGGGCTTAGCTGCGCAGATTTACCGGTTGAAGGCCGTATTCCGGCCTCTCCAGGAACATGCTGGAAGCCGCGTGGCGCCAGTGGTCCAGACGATTTGCCAAGCGCCGAAAATGGATGGTTTGCATGGACGAAATGACGTGTTAAAAAGCGCGCGTTTTTTCCATTCCAACATCCAACAAGAGGTAACCATCCCCAACTATGACCATGCGCATCTGCATCCTGGAAACCGACATCCTCCGACCTCAGTTGATCGAGCAGTACCACGGCTATGGCCGAATGTTCAGGCAGTTGTTTGAGAAACAGTCGATACCGGCGCAGTTCGATGTG
>RCMZ01000333.1_pt1 | contig 27444 bp, 23 predicted proteins | sample 2041141 | NCBI WGS metagenome assembly RCMZ01 (sample SAMN09708263, study PRJNA481090) | Wastewater metagenome, whole genome shotgun sequencing project. | biome: sewage; isolation source: Davis station wastewater (DW) | place: Antarctica: Davis Station | collected 2010-03-01 | reverse complement strand
TGGCCATTCGAGAAACGCAGCGACGGGTCGCGCGTGGTGGTAAAGGAGAACAGGGTATCCGTCCAGTGGTGCACGCTTAAAACGCGCTCTTCATTCATCGAACTCATAGTGTTTGTTGGCTGGTCAAAAAAATGGTTAGTTGGGCAACTGCTGGCAAAAGTGAAACCCTGTGTAGGCCCAGACGCTATTGTACTGGCGTCCACACGAAATTGTTACCGTCTATCGCCGCCATTGCTGCCGCACGCGGTGCCGACATTATAGTGCGACTGGCAAGTTTGGGCTGAAATGGGCCGTGAAACCCGCGTCCGTGACGGGGTCTCTTGACCTGGCTCACTTTTGCATGGCGCCGCGGGCGAGCAGTTCCGCGGCCAGCAGCGCTTGCATCTGCCGCAACAGCGCGGCCAGCTTGGCGAGGCTGGGCGCGTCGCCGGCGAAGTGCCGGTCCAGGGTGGCGCCGAGCGCTTGCAGGCTGGCGAGCGCTTCATCGAGGCGGGCCTGCCGCGCCAGCAGACAGTCGCTCGACGTGCCGCGCAGCGCCGCCCCGTATTCCGCCGTATCCGGGCCTTCCCGTTCCTCCGCGTGCGCTTTCAACGGCTCTTTTATCTGATCGTTGCGCTGCGCCCGTTCCCAGTCGGCCCAGCTGAAATCGCCGTCGCGCCAGCCCTGCGTCAGGGGGAGCATGCGTACCGTCGGCAGCAGCTTTTCATTGATCCAGTGGAAGATATTCGCGCGGGCATCGAGGTCGCCATGCAGCACGGCCGGATGCAGCTGGTCCCAGTAGCGCTGGCACAGGCCGTCGATCAGGTCCAGGCCGGGGGCGAGCGCGTCCAGTCCCGTGCGCTGCAGCTGCGCCTGCAGCAGCCAGGCGGCCACCTGCAAATCCTTGCTGTGGCGGGCCAGCACTTGCACGGCCATGTCGCCCACCCGCTGCCAGTCCGTGTGCCTGAGCGCGTGTTCCCAGGAACCCAGCGGCAGATTGCTGTCTTCACGCTGGCGCGCATGCCGGATGGCGTTGTATATGGGAGCGCCGCGCAGGGAGGGGCCGGCTGGCGCGTCGGCATCGATGGGAGCGATGAGCTGGTCGAAGGAAATGCCGCATTGCGCCTGGAAATAGGCATCGGCACGGACTGTGTGTGCTGGAATCATGGTGTAGAAAAAAAGTGGCAAAAGTATAGTGTGCCACTATAGCAAGCTGGAGCGCTACGCTTTTGTGCCGCAGCGCTGGCACAGGCAGGCCTGGCCGCGCAACGCCGGCGGTACGCGGGCGCGCGCCCCGGCATCGATTTCCGCCGCCCTGCACCAGCAAGCCGTGGCGAAACTGCCCGAGCGGGCCGGCGCGCAGCCGTTCGGGCCGCCGCACAGGGGGCAGCGGTGGGCGGGGAGGGGCAGGGCGTCGCGTCGTGCCGTCATGATTGCTTGTGCGCCGGCTGGCGTCGTCGTCGTCTCGGCAGCACGCCGGAAGCGCCGGCGGAGGGCGGCGTTCGCTGGCGCGGAGACGCAGCGCGCCACCAGCGCCGCCGCCAGGGCCGTCGCGGCAAGGAACAGCGCCAGCCACGGCAGGCGTTCGGCGTAAGTGAGGCCCGCCTTGTCGACCACGTTGCGCATGCCGGCCAGCACGATGATATGGAACAGATACAGCTCGTAGCTGTGGCGGCCCAGCCATTGCAGCGCACCGGCCCTGCGCGGCTTGCCCGCTTCGCCAGTCACGCTGCCAACGAGAAAGGCGGCGCTGGCCACGGCGATCCATGTGAAACCGAAGACTTCGTGGCCGCCGATGCCGCGCACGTAAAGCAGCGCCAGGGCCAGGCCCGACAGCAGGCGCAAGCACCGCCCGCCGCGCTCGCCCAGGCGCATGTCGCGCGTCAGCAGCGCCGTCAGGCAACCGATGGCGATGGCGTCGAAGCAGGCGAGGTAGCCGTACATGAAGTAAATCTCATTGTCCGCGTGCAAGCTGCGATAGACGGGGCCGGCCACGATGGCGGCGCCGCACAGCAGCATGATCGCCTGCCGCCGGCGCAGGAGGCGGCACGACAGGGGCAGCAGCAGATAAAACATTTCTTCGACGGACAGGGACCAGTAGACGTTCAGGCAGTAGTTGAAATAGCCGGCGCCTTGCATCAGCACGTTGTGCCAGAAGGTCAGCACGGAGGCGATGGCGATGATGAAGTAGCTGGCGGGCAAATCCTTGCCGCCATCCGTGTTGGCGAAGAAGGGCACGTCGAGCACGCCCAGCAGCACGATGATGGCCAGGGCCAGCAGCAGCGCGGGCAGCAGGCGGGCGAGGCGGTAGACATAGAACGCCGCCAGGTCGATGCGCGCCAGGTCGCCCCAGCGGTGCAGCGAGGTGGCGGTGATCAGGTAGCCGGAAATGACGAAAAATATGGTCACGCCGTAATTGCCCTGGTAGGCGGCGTTCAAGAGCCAGGCCGGCAGAACGCCGAGCGGGCTGTTTTTCAGGCCATAGGCGAGGGCGAAATGCAGCACCAGCACGCACAGGATGGCGGCGCCGCGCAGGGCATCGATATGGCTGTTTCTCGTATTCAATATGGACCCGGCTGGTTGGCGACTGAAAGGGCAATTATGTGACACATGTCGCTTGCCGGTCAACAAATTTGAAGATAGTCGGGGCGGGGCGCCGTAACGGAGCGGGGGCGGGGAAGTCTTGCGTGTATGATATTGCCGAACAGAATTGTTGGGCATCTGGCATCTTTGAAGGCGCATTTTCTCCCTGCGTCCGCCCAAGATTCTGCACGCACGAAGTCGCTTGCCACCATGCCCGGCCCACAGTGAAAGGTAATATGATGTATAAAACAGTGCGCGACATGTTCCTGCATTTCAAGGAAGCCGTTCCCTTCCGGCTCGTGCCGGCCCTGATTTGCACGGTGCTGCTGGTCAGCATGCTCCTGCTGCCCGCGCCGGAAGGCTTGACGCCCAAGGCCTGGGGCCTGGTGGCGATCTTCCTCACCACCATCCTGGCGATCATCCTGAAAGTCATGCCCATCGGCGTGATGGCCATGATGGCCATCGTCATCGTCTCGCTGTCGCAGGTCACGTCGACCTCGTCCAAGGGCGCCATCACCGATGCGCTCAGCAGTTTCTCGAATCCCCTGATCTGGCTGATCGTCGTGGCGATCCTGATTTCGCGCGGCCTGAAGAAGACGGGGCTGGGCAGCCGCATCGGCCTGCTGTTCATCTCGCTGCTGGGCAAGCGCACCATGGGCATCGGCTATGGCCTGGCGATCTGCGAACTGGTGCTGGCACCGTTTACGCCCAGTAATACGGCGCGCGGCGGCGGCATCGTCCACCCGATCATGAAGTCGATCGCCAACGCCTTCGATTCGGACCCGGCCAAGGGCACGGAAAAGAAGGTCGGCACCTATCTGGCCCTCGTCAACTACCACGCCAACCCCATCACCTCGGCCATGTTCTTGACGGCCACGGCGCCCAATCCGCTGGTGGTCGACTTCGTGGCCAAGGCCAGCGGACAGAGTTTTCACCTGAGCTGGACCACCTGGGCCCTGTGCATGCTGCTGCCCGGCCTCGTGTGCCTGCTGGTGATGCCAGTGATCATCTACTGGCTGTCGCCGCCGGAACTGAAGGCCACGCCGGACGCCGTCACCTACGCCAAGGCGGAACTGAACAGCATGGGCCCGCTGTCGCCCGCGGAAAAAGTCATGCTGGGCACCTTCGGCTTGCTGCTCGTGCTGTGGGCCAACGTGCCCGCCATGCTGTTCGGCCCCGCGTTTTCGCTCGATGCGACGGTGGTGGCCTTTGTCGGCCTGTTCATCCTGATTATCACCGGCACCATCGACTGGGATGACGTGCTGTCGGAAAAGAGCGCCTGGGATACCCTCGTGTGGTTCGGCGCGCTGGTGATGATGGCTGAGCAGCTCAACAAGACGGGCGTCATCGCCTGGTTCTCGGCCGGCATGAAGGCGGCCATCGTCGCCAGCGGCATGGACTGGCTGCCGATCGCCGGCGTCCTGGTGCTGGTGTTCGTCTTCTCGCACTACTTCTTTGCCAGCACCACGGCCCACATCAGCGCCATGCTGCTGGCCTTCCTGACGGTGGGCCTGCACCTGATTCCCGCCGGCTACCACGTGCCGTTCATGCTGATGATGACGGCCGGCTCGGCCATCATGATGACCCTCACGCATTACGCCACCGGCACCTCGCCCATCATCTTCGGCAGCGGTTTCGTCACCATGGGCAACTGGTGGCGGGTCGGCTTCGTCATGTGCGTGGTGGAATTGCTGATCTTTGCCGTCGTCGGCACCACCTGGTGGAAAGTGCTCGGCTACTGGTGACGGGCTGGACCGGCTCCCTGCGAGCGGCGAGCCAGGCGCCGCGCGATAGCCGCTGCGGCCGATCTATCCCTGCATGCGCGGCAGCCACATGCCCATGCTGGCCACGGCGATGCCCGCGCCCATCGCCAGGGTCGCCAGCGCCAGCAGCGCCGCCACCGTCCAGCGGGCGGCCGCGCCGCCGCCATCGCGGCAGCGCAGATACGCTTCCAGCACGGCCAGCGGCAGCAGATACTGGGCAAACGCGAGGAAGCTCAGGGCGGGCCCCGTGAAGGTGTCGGGATCGAAACCGGCCGGGCCGCCATTCACGGCCAGCCAGAACATCAATCCCACGCGGAAGAACCACACGCCACTGACCGCCAGGAACAGGCGCAGGGCCCAGCGCCGGTGCGCGGCAATGTCGCCCCGCAATACGTTCTTCAGGGCCAGCCCGGCAAACACCAGCACCAGCACGGCGTTCAGGCTGATGCCCAGGTGCTGCGCCGTGTCGCCGACGGCGCCGCGCCACCACAGCATGTACAGGCCGGAGAGGGCCGCCAGCACGGCGCCGGCCAGATAGATTCTTCCATTCCAGCGGTGCAGGCGGGGCGCGCGATGGCGCACCTGCGGCACCAGTTGCAGCGCGCCGCCCAGCATGAGGACGGCCGCCAGCAGCACATGCACGCCCGTGGCCACGTTGCCCGCGCCGTCGCCGGGCACATGACCATGCGACATGACGGCGTTCCAGGCCTCGAAATCGCCGCGCGCGGCGGCGCCGCCATACAGGGCGACGATATACGCGGCAAACATCAGCTGGCCGATGACGGTGGCAATAAACCAGAAACGGGCGGCCGCGGCCAGCGCCGCGGCGGACCATGGCGTCGGGGTGGTCCGGCGCGGCGCCCGGCCCGGTGTGGCGGCTGAAGTGGCGGATGGCATGGGGGTCTCCTGACAGTATTGAGCAGACGTCAAGATAGCCGGCGCCGGCCGGCCAGCGGCGGCAAAGCGGGCGCGCATGCGACGAACGGCGGTTTTCAGGGCTTGAACGGCGGGCGCATCGCGGGTATCGTGGCGCCATGCCATCCACGCCCGCCACCGTCCGCCGCCGCAGCCTGCTCTTGCCCACCGCGCGGCAGGCGCTTGTCGTGACGGTGTTTTGCTTGCTGCTGTCCTGGCTGCTACATCTGCTCAGTGGCACCGCTTATCCCGGTGTCTTTGGCCGCATCGGTTTCATCGGCGCCGCCTTGCTGCTGGCGTATTCGGCGGCGCCGGCACTGCGGCCGCGCTGGCTGCCCTTGGCGGCGGCGCGCGTGGGCGCGGTGGTATTGATGGCGCCCGTGGCCGCCCTGGTCACGGCGCTGGTAACGCAGCGGGGCCAGTTTTTTGCCTATCTGGCACAGACGCAGACGCTCGTCGGCCATGCCCTGATGGTCTTCCTGGCGATCGTCTTCGGCCTGCTGTTTTCCCTGCTGGCCCTGCGCAGCGAGCGGCGCGAGCGCGAACGGGCCGACCGCCTGCAGACGGAACTGACGAAAAATACGCTGGAACGCGAATTGCTGGACGCCCGCCTGCGCCTGTTGCAGGCGCAGATCGAGCCGCATTTCCTGTTCAATACCCTGGCCAATGTCGAGGCGCTGGTGGCTTCCGGCTCGCCCAATGCGGGCCCCGTGCTGCGCCAGCTGATCGCCTACCTGCGCGCCGCCATGCCGCGCCTGAACGATGCGGCCGCCACCCTGGAGCAGGAATTGCAGCTGGTGCGCGCCTACCTGGAACTGATGCACATGCGCATGCCCGACCGCCTGCGCTTCGACGTCGCGAACGTGCCGCAGGCAGGCATGGTGCGCTTTCCGCCCATGGCGCTGCTGACGCTGGTGGAAAATGCCGTGCGCCATGGCATCGATCCTGGCGTGGCAGGCGGGCGCGTCGACGTCGATGCCGTCATCGACGCGGCCCGCCGCACGATGTGCGTGCGGGTCAGCGATACGGGCGTGGGCATGGCGCAGACGGCGCAGCCGGGCACGGGCTTGCAAAACGTGCGCAGCCGCCTGCTGGCCCTATATGGCGCCGGCGCCCGCCTGGAACTGCACGAGATGGCGCCGCATGGCGTGCGCGCCGAATTGCACATCCCCCTATCCGGAGAGACCGCTTGAAACTCGCTACCGCCCTGATCGCCGACGACGAACCGCTGCTGCGCGAGCGCCTGCGCAGCCACCTGGCCGCCTTGTGGCCCGAGCTGCACGTCATCGGCGACGCGCGCAACGGCGCCGAGGCGCTTGAACTGTTTGAGCTGCACGGGCCCGACATCGTGTTTCTCGACATCCGCATGCCAGGACGCGATGGCATCGCGACGGCGCGCGGGCTGGCCCGCCGCGCGCACCTGGTCTTCGTCACGGCGTACGACCAGTATGCGCTGCAGGCGTTCGAGCAGGGCGCCATCGATTACCTGGTGAAACCCGTGGATCCGGTCCGCCTGGCCGACACGGTACGGCGCCTGCGGCGCCAGCTGGCCGGGCCGCTGCAGCATGGCCAGGAACTCGATGCCGTGCTGGATCAGCTGGCCAGCCGGCTGGGCCAGCGCACGGCGCCGCCCGCCTGGCTGCAATGGATCAAGGCTTCCGTGGGCGGCAGCGTGCGCCTGATTCCCGTCGAGCAGGTACGCTATCTGCGGGCCGAAGAAAAATACACGCTGGTGGCGTGGGAAGAGGGCGAGGCGCTGATACGCAAGAGCATCAAGGAACTCAACGATGAACTGGACCCCGCCCGTTTCGTGCAGACGCACCGCTCCGTCATCGTCAACCTCGCCTTTGTCAGCAGCGTGACGCGCGGCCTCAACGAGACGGCGGTGCTGCACTTGCGCGGCCGCGGCGAAACCTTGCCTGTCAGCCGCAGCTATCTGTACCATTTCCGGCAGATGTGATGCCGCTCAATACAGCAATCATCGGGGGATATCGTGTCGCCGACGGTGGTCTTAGCTATTGCCGAGGCGCGTTTGCCAGGCTGTTCGGATGCTGGAAATAGTCTGATATCCGATATTGCGAATTGCGAATTGCGACAAAATAGGAAGTGCGGAATGGCCTTGCTTTTTCTTGTGCATTGAATGAAATCTTATAATGAATATGCCGGCATCGCACAAAATATCACCTTATGAAAATATCATTATAGGAAATTTTCTGTATGGTCTAGGCTTTAATATTGGCCGCCACGCAGCCGCACATGTTCCACCCGTTTGTATCAATTTACTCCAGCAGACGCCGCTGGATCCAAAACTGGGGGATGTCTTTCTGCGGCTGGGCGGTACTGTCCGCCTGTTGGAATTCAAGCGAATCGGCAACGCGACGACCAAGGAAAGTATCAAGGTCCATGCCTTGCGCAATATTTTGAAGGATCAGCCCAAGCTGGAGGCCGTATCGAGAGCCGTGCATTGGCATGTACTTTCTGGCCATACAATCGAAGCCAAAGAGGTTAAGGTGACGGTCGCCTCGTACCTGGAGCTCGATGGTGCGGGCGAAGTGGTGTCGCTCGCTGATTTTACGGCGAGTACCGCAAGAAAAGCCATGTCCTGTGGGGAGGCGGAGCCTTCTGCAGCAATGGTTGCCGCTTATCTGAAGTGTCTTGGTGACATGGCGACAGCCAGTGGCGCAAGCGGCAGCGGGATTCTGGTGCATATCAATGCAGAGGGCGGCATTCGCTACCTGGCCATACGGGATATCCGGGACCTGAATATGGATATTACCGTCCTGCGGCAGCGGGAAAACGAGATGCTAAAAGAAGTTCATGCGGAACGGGAATTGAAACTCACGCGTTCACATTCTTTTGAAAAAGATAAGGAGAGAGGATTGGGGCGTTGATATGGCTGAAAACTGGGATCCATTAAAAGCAGCGTATACCTTGTATGAAACCACGATTCGTCAGCAGAAACAGAACGACGCATTGCTGCGTGATCTGCAGGCGCTCGCGCATCGTTATGAATTGGCCGTCAATGCATTGCCTGCCAAAGTAGCCGAAGGCGTCAACCAGGGCTTGCCCCAGGCCGCGACACTAGCTGCCGAGCGCATAGCAGCGAACTGGACCGAGGCAAATGCGCATGCCGAGGCGGCCACGGCAGCGTATGTCAAGGCGGAAAAAATCGCCCCCTGGCTGCTTTTTGGCGCCATCGGCATCGGTACGCTTTTCGTGGCGCTATTGGGTATCTATGTTTCACAACGCATGTTGCCGAATGCTCAGCAAATAGCCGATTTGCAAATCAAGCAACAGACCTTGCTCGCCAATATCCAGGCGCTGGAGCAGCGCGGCGGCAGTGCATCGCTGGCATATTGTCATGGTCCTTCCCGGAAACAAGAATTATGTATTCTGGTTGATGCCAATACAAAGACCAATTTGCCTGGCTATCGCATTATTGTCACGAAATAGTCCGCGACAGCTGGCCGTCTTTTCCATCGACCGCATCAGCCGTAGCGCCACGCAAAAACTGGCCACGGCCGGCGCCACCGTCGCCGCTTGGGCGGGTTTATGGGGCCTGCACGCCGACGATCACGCTCGACGCCTTGAAAATGGCGCTGGCGCGCTGTCCCGCCACCAGGCCCAGCCTGCTGACGCTTTCATTCGTGACGATGGCCGCCAGCACCTGTCCAGCATCAAGCTTGAGCTGCACTTCCGCATTCACGGCGCCCGTCACGACCTTGTCCACGGTGCCCGGCAACTGATTGCGGGCCGACAGGCGCACGCCCGACGCATCGGTGACGAGCACGATCCACGAGGCCTTGATCAGGGCAAACGCGGGCACGCCGGCCGCCAGGCCCAGCGACTCGGTACTGCCGTGGGTCAGCACGGCAACGATTTTCTCGCCGCCGGGCAGTGTAATGTCTACTTCATCATTGACTGCACCGCGCTGCACTGCGGTGACTATGCCATCGAGTTGATTCCGTGCGCTGGTCAGCATGCTACCTCCGGGTGAGCTGGTTTGCCTGAGTGGCAAGCTGCATGGTAGGGACGGCGCAGCGTTCTGGCAAGCGGGGCGCGGCCGGCCACCCCCGCAAGCCCCGGCCCGCGACTCAGCGGCTTTTTGCAATCACGCCCAGCATGTATTGATTCAAATCGCGAAAATCATTCACCCGCCACGCGTATGGCGCGATCTTGACGCCATTCTTTTTCAGGGTGGCTGGAATCAGGTCGCCATTCGGACGCAGGATCACCGATGACACGATCACGCCCGGATAATCCTTCAGCCGTTTCTTGAACGCGGCGGTGGTCAGGTCAGGTGTCGGAGGCGTGCTCTTATTCGCCAAGGGTCCGGTTCCCCGGATGTCGGCGCCGTGGCACACGGCGCATCGCTGCACATACAGATTTTTCCCGTTGAGCGTGTCCGCGAAGGAGAGCGGGGATTGCGTTAAAGATAAGATTGCCAATGCGGCGATGGAGACGATTTTCATGTAATGTAAATGGCGTGATGGTGTATATCAGAGGTGAAGCGAGGGCCGGGCCGGCGCTGCCATTGCAGCGTCCGCTGTTCCTCAGCGGGTGCCGCCATCCTGCGCCGGCTCATTGGACAGTTCATCGGCCAGCTCATCGGCCAGCAAAGCCAGCTGCGCCTGGGCCGTGGCCAGGGCCGCTGCTTCCATGGCGCGGTAGCGGGCCAGCACGCGGGCGCCGGCCGCCGTCAGCTGCGCGCCGCCGCCGCGGCTGCCGCCCACGGCGCTGCGCACCAGCGGTTCGCGAAAGTTGCGGTTCATCACATCCACCAGGGTCCATGCGCGGCGATAGGACATGTCCATGCTGCGCGCGGCGCCGCTGATGGAGCCCGCCTGGTGGATGGCTGCCAGCAAGTCGGCCTTGCCCGGTCCCATGGCCACGTCGTCGCCACGGTACAGGCGCAGTTTTATGGCGATCCTTGCTGTCATTGCATCTCTTTCACTGAAAGAAACATTATATCGCCCGCACCGCCTGGCACAGGGCGCGCGCGGCGTGCAGCCATTATAATTTCGCCAGCGCCATGCTGTCCGTGATATGGCGCGTGACTTCGTGCAGACAAACCAGGAGCGGCAGATGACGACACCCGCAGCGACGCAGCAGCTGTTTTCCTATGGCACCTTGCAGCAGGCCGAGGTGCAGCTGGCGACGTTCGGCCGGCTGCTCGATGGCCAGCCCGACACCTTGCCCGGCTACCGCCTGGCGCAGCTGGCCATCGACGATGCGCACGTGGTGGCGACCAGCGGCAAGACGCATCATCCCATCGTCTCGCGCAGCGGCGACCCGGCCAGCAGCGTGGCGGGCGCCGTGCTGGCCCTCACGGCCGAGGAGCTGCGCCAGGCGGACCGCTATGAAGTGGCCGCCTACCGGCGCACGCGCGTCACCCTGGCGTCGGGCACGCAGGCGTGGGCCTATGTGGATGCCCGCGATGCCTTGCCATGACGCGTCTGCGTTGTGGGGGGGATGCGGCAGGCCCAGACTGCGGCGCCTAGTGCGTGTCGTGTTCCAGAAGCGGCAGCTGGGCGCGGCGGTAGCGTTTGGGCGTGACGCCGATAATTTCGCGGAACGCCGTGGCGAAGTTGCCGCCGCTGTTGTAGCCGATTGCCATGGCGATATCCTGGATGCCCATGGCCGTGTTTTGCAACAGTTCGCACGCCCATTCGATACGGCTGCGGCGGATGAATTCGCACATCGTCATGCCCGTCTGTTCGCGGAACAGCGGCGACAGCTTTTCGCGGTAGCTGCCGACGCGGCGCGCGATTTCCTGTAATGGCGGCGGCTCGGCCAGGTACTCCAGGATGTAGCGCTTGGCTGCCGTCACGGTCACGTCTTCGTGGCCAGTGTGGCAGGCGGCAGGGAAACGCGCCGGCGGCGTGGAAGCACAGCCGGGCCGGGGCTGGCGTGCCGCCAGCATCAGGTGGATATCGATGCGCGCCAGCAGCTCCTCCGGCGAGAACGGCTTGCTGACGTAGTCCACCGCGCCCACGGTCAGGCCTGCCGTGCGGTCCTTGGCATCGCACGCCCCGCTGAGGAAGATGACGGGGATATCGCGCGTCGCCTCGTTCGCCTTGAGCAGGCGGCAGACGGCGAGTCCATCCATGTCCGGCATGCGCACGTCAAGCAGGATCAGGTTGGGTATCTTCCATAAAGCCATTTCATAGCCCTGCGCGCCATTGCGGGCGGCGCTGAAGGTAAATTTCTTGCGCCCAAGCATATCCATCAGCAGCGATTGTTCAAAGCTTGAATCATCGATCAGCAAAAGTCTCGGACGTTGTCTGTTCACTGCAGTGTGCATGCTGGGACCCATCGTGCGTCGAAAAATTGATGAAAGCATTGCATAGAATTTCATGTCATAGAGTAATTATTTTGGTTTTTTAAAAATTCTCTTTATGCAAAAGATTTTTCACTATTCAAAGAGGTTTGCTGTCCAGTCAGCCCCTATAATCGGCAACAATTTCTCTTGCGGGCGGCCTGTTCCGGGTGGCGCGGGAGGGGGCGGGGAGAGACACCCAGGTGCCGGGACTGGCGACACCGCCTGCTGCGCGCAGCAGGCATTTGCCGGCACGGCTTACGTAACGATTGCTTCGAAGTAGCGAGAGGGTGCACATGGCAGCTCAAACGCAATACCAGACACCAGGCGTGTATGTGGTGGAGGAAGATGGCTTCTCCAGTTCGGTCGTGCAGGTGCCGACGGCGATTCCCGTCTTCGTCGGTTACACCGAGATCGCCAAAAATGGCAATCAGGACCTGACCAACGTGGGCATGCCGATCGCTTCCATGGCCGATTTCCTGACCTACTTTGGCAGCAGCGCCAGCGGTTTCAACAACGGTGCGCCGAAACCCGTCTACAGCTACGCCAAGGCGTCCACGGCGACGCCGCCATACCAGACCGATCCGGCCGGGCCGCGTTTCAACCTGTTCTACAGCCTGATGATGTTTTTTAATAATGGCGGCGGCAACTGCTACATCCTGTCGATCGGCACCTACCAGCAAAAGATCGCGGCGCCTGCCAGCATCGATGACTACAGCGCGGCCTGGACGGCATTGGAACGCTACAGCGAGCCCACCATGGTCATCATGCCGGACGCCATGCTGCTGCCCCAGGCGGACTGGATCACGGTGTCGCAGCAAGCGCTGACGCATTGCGCGCTGATGCAAAGCCGCGTGGCGATCTTTGACATCTGGGGCGGCTACGTGGCGGCCAACGGCACGCCGAGCGATCCGATTGCCGGCAGCGGTGACGGCACGGGATTTTATCCGATCGGCAGCCTGGGCGAAGCCTTCAACAAATATGGCATCGCTTACTTCCCCTGGGTAAATACCAACATCGTTGCGACGAACAATATCGACTACACATGGTTCAGCGCCGACACGCTGGCGGCCCTCGTGACGGACCTGGGAAACGAGGCGCCCGGCCTGTTCCCGACCACCCCGAGCGGTATCATCAAGCTGCAAGCCTATCAGCAGCAGCTGAAACTGATGGTCTTGCCCGTGGTGCAGAATCCGCCCAGCGATCCCACCGGCCTGGTGGGCGTCAACAATGTGCATCGCACCGTGTATACCGTCTCGCCGCTGTACCGCCAGGTGATCGCCGATATCGGCATCAGTGTCAACCTGCTGCCGCCGAGCGGCGGCATGGCGGGCGTCTACACGCGCAACGACAATACCTTCGGCGTGTCGCAGGCGCCGGCCAACACGACGATCATTTCGGCCATCTCGCCCGCGGTGGATATCTCGGACGCGGACCAGGAAAACCTGAACATGCCCCTCAACGGCATGGCCGTCAACGCCATCCGTTCCTTTCCCAATGCGGGCCTGCTGATCTGGGGCGCGCGCACCATGGCCGGCAACAGCGATGACTGGCGCTACATCAATGTGCGCCGCACCATGATCATGCTGGAACAGTCGATCAAGGCGGCCATGCAGGCCTACGTGTTCCAGCCGAACGAGAACCTGACCTGGGTGGCCATCAACAGCACCATCAGCAATTTCCTCAATGCCCAATGGAAGGCCGGCGCGCTGGTGGGCGCCAAGCCGTCCGACGCGTATTCCGTGGCGGTGGGCCTGGGCAGCACCATGACAGGCGAAGACATCCTGCAGGGCTATCTGCGGGTCCAGGTGGAAGTGGCGGTGGTGCGCCCGGCTGAATTCATCGTGCTGACCTTCCAGCAGCAGATGCAGACATCCTGATTGATTTTTCCCCGACAACCGCGCTGTAAGGAGAGAACGACATGGCTGGTGGAACCCAAGATCCGACAATTTGGCCGTTGCCGAAGTTTCAGTTTTCCGTGAACATGAATGGACAGACCGTGTCGTTCCAGGAGGTGAGCGGACTCGATATCGAAGCGCAGATCATCGAGTACCGCGCCGGCGATTCGCCGGCCTGGTCAACCGTCAAGATGCCGGGCTTGCGCAAGTTCGGCAACGTCACCTTCAAGAAGGGCGTCTTTGTGCACGACAACCGCTTCTGGGCCTGGTTCGACACCATACTGATGAATACCGTGCCGCGCACGCCGCTGACGATTTCACTGCTGGACCAGACGGGCAAGGCGACGATGATCTGGACGCTGGCCAATGCCTGGCCCACCAAGATCACGGGCACCGACCTCAAGTCGGATGGCAACGAGGTGGCGGTGGAGACCATCGAAGTGGCCCACGAGGGCCTCACCATCGCCAACGCCTGAGGCGCCGCATGAGCGCCGGCGCCGTCCATGCCGGTTATCCGCCGGCGAGCTTCTATTTCACGGTCGATATCGTGGACCAGGGCACCAGCGGCGATACCAGCTTCCAGGAAGTGCAGGGCTTGCAGGCCGAACGCGACATGCTCGAAATCAAGGAAGGTGGCGAGAACCGCTACAGCCACCGTCTTCCCGAGCGGGCCAAGTATGGCAACCTGGTCCTCAAGCGCGGCGTGCTGCTGCCCACGTCCGGCTTCGGCAGCTGGTGCAAAGGCGTGATGGAATCGAACTTCGATACCGTCATCACGCCGACCACGGTGCTGCTGTCACTGCTCGATGCGGGGGCCAATCCGTTGTTGTCGTGGAATTTTGTCGGCGCCTGGCCAGTCAAGTGGAGCGTGGCCGACCTGGGCGCGGAAAAAAACGAGCTGGCGATCGAGACCATGGAACTGGCGTATCGCTATTTCGTCAAGGTGCCAGGCAAGCCAGCCGTGGTGCCGGCCGCTTAAGGGAACACATGGGAATGCAAGGGAGTGCATAGCGATGCCGATTGAAATCCGCGAACTGGTCATCAAGGCCAGCGTCAAGCCCGCACAGGAGCAGGTGGCGCTGCCGGCGGCCGCGCTGGCCCAGCTGCGCCAGCAATTGATACGGGAATGCGTCGAGCGCGTGCTGGAGCAGCTGGCCGACGCCGACCGGCGCTAGCGGGACAACGGCATGACGCTCAAGAAGCTCACCATCATCGCCTATGCGGACCCCGGCTTTTCGGACCAGCTGGGAGAGTATGCCTTGCAGATCAACCCGGAATCGTACCGGCAGACCCACAGTACCCAGTACACGGATAACGATTCGACCGATACCGCCGGCGTGACGACCAAGTTCTACGTTTCCGACCCGCAGAAGGTGTCCTTCGACTTCTATCTGGACGCCACGGGCGTGATGGAAACGGCGATCGCCAGCGTGGCGGCGGAAATCAGCAAGCTCAAGGGGATCGCCTACGACTACAACGGCCAGATCCACGCACCGAACTATCTTGAACTGGTGTGGGGCAATGGCGTGACCTTCAATTGCCGCCTGACCAGCCTGGACATCGATTACACGCTGTTCCAGACCGATGGCACGCCCGTGCGCGCCAAGCTCAGCGCCGGCTTCGAAGAGTATCTGTCGCCCCAGGAAATCGCCCAGCGTGCCAACAAGAGCTCGCCGGACATGACGCATGCGCGCGTGGTGCACAGCGGTGACACGCTGCCGGCCATGTGCAACGACATTTACGGCAGCAGCCAATACTACCTGGGCGTGGCGCAGTACAACCGGCTGTCGAATTTTCGCCAGCTGGTGCCTGGCAGCACCCTGTATTTTCCGCCGCTGGCCAGCACATGAGCCCCGTCTCGCCCATCGCCGCAAATACCGACCTCGTCACCATGACGGTGCTGGCCAACGGCAGCGCCTTGCCCGACACATTCGAAGTGCAGCAGATCCGGACCCAGCGGCAGGTCAACCGTATTCCCAGCGCCAGGATCGTGCTGTATGACGGCGATGCGTCGGGCGAGGCGTTCGCCATCAGCTCCTCGTCCACCTTGCTGCCCGGTACCACCATCGTGATCAAGGCCGGCTACCACAACGGCACTGAAAGCACGCTGTTTTCGGGCATCGTCGTGCGCCACGCGATCCAGGTGCGCAGCAACCACAAGTCCTACCTGGTGCTGACCTGCTTCGACAAGGCGCTGGGCCTGACCATCGGCCGCAAGAGCGCCTACGTGGGGACCACGGACAGCGCGATCTTCAGCCAGATCATCGGCGCCGCCGGCCTGACGGCGCAGGTGAGCGCCACGCCGGCCGCCAGCATGAACATGGTGCGTTATTACGCGACGGACTGGGATTTCCTCGTCGCCCGCGCCGAAGTCAACGGCATGCTCGTGCTCGTTGCCGATGGCTGCGTGAATATCGCGCCGCCCAAGGTCGACGGGACGCCCACCTTGCTGATCGAGTATGGCAACGCGCTCAATGAAGTGACGGCCGAGATCGACGCCAGCCTGCAACTGAGCTCGGTCACGGCCACGTCGTGGGACTGCGCCTCGCAAGCGACGGTGGCCGGCCAGTCGAGCGAGCCGGCCGTCAACGCGCAGGGCAACCTGAGCGGCGCGACGCTGGCCGCCGTGCTCGGCCTGCCGGCGTTCGAGCTGCAGTCGAATGCGCCGGCCACCGCCGACGAGCTGAGTAATTGGGCCAGCGCGCAATTGCTCAAGTCGCGCCTGTCCAGGGTGCGCGGCAAGGTGACGTTCCGCGGCAATGGCGGCATCATTCCTGGTGGCATGATTCAACTGGCGGGCGTCGGCGACCGCTTCAACGGCGCGGCCTACGCCAGCAGCGTGGTGCATACCATCGAGAACGGCAACTGGATGACGGAGGTGGGCTTTGGCCTGTCGCCGCAATGGTTCGCCAGCGAGGCGGCCGACGTCGAGGCGGCGCCGGCCTCGGGCCTGGTGCCGGCAGCTGGCGGCTTGCTGATCGGCACGGTCAAGCAGACCGACAGCGATCCCGCCGGGCAAAACCGCGTGCTGGTCGAGGTGCCGATGATCGCCAGCAGCGGCGAAGGCATCTGGGCGCGCCTGGGCAGTCCGTATGCGGGCAGCGGCGCCGGCATCCTGTTCATGCCGGAAGCCGGCGACGAGGTCATCCTCAGTTTTATCAACAACGATCCCCGTTCGCCCGTCATATTGGGCAGCTTGTACAGCAGCGCGCGGGCGCCGGCATATGCCCCCGATGCGCCGAATACCTACAAGGTGATCGTCACCAAGAGCCAGCTCAAGCTGACCATGGACGATGTCAAGAAGATCATTGTCGTCAGCACGCCGGGCGGCCATACGCTGACCATGAGCGATGACGCCGCCAGTGTCACGCTGGTCGATTCCAACGGCAACAAGCTGGCCATGGGCAGCGGCGGCATGACGCTGAGCAGCTGCGCCGACATGACGCTGAACGCCAACGGCAATATCTCCCTGAATGCCAATGCGGGCGCGGTCCAGCTGACTGGCAGCACCGAGGTGACGTCCAGCGCACCGAATATCAGTGCCAGCGCTTCGGCCGCCCTGTCGCTGCAGGGCAATCTGAGCGGCAAGCTCGCTTCGAGTGGCGAATTGACCGTGCAGGGCCTGATGGTCATGATTAATTAACCAGGAGACAAGCATGCCCTTCGCCGCCCGCTTGACCGATATGCATCAGTGTCCGATGGCCACCGGTCCGGTGCCGCATGTCGGCGGCCCGGTCATCGGCGTGTGCGTGCCGACGGTGCTGATCGGCAAGCTGCCTGCGGCGGCGGTGGGCGACATGCTGGTCTGCGTGGGGCCGCCGGACGCCATCGCCAAGGGATCGAGCACGGTGCAGATCGGCGGCCGGCCGGCGGCGCGCATGGGCGACAGCACCGTCCATGGCGGCAGTATCGTGCTCGGCTGCATGACCGTCATGATCGGCGGCTGAGATGGCGAACAGCGTGCTCAAGCAAGGATTCCTGGGACGCGGCTGGAGCTTCCCGCCCGCCTTCAACCTGGCGACGGGCTGCGTCGAGCTGGTCGCCGGCGACACGGATATCCAGCAAAGCCTGCGGGTGCTGTTTACCACCGCGCAGAACGAGCGCAGCATGCTGCCCGCCTACGGCTGCAACCTGCGGCAGTATCAGTTCGACAGCGCCGAACCGGCCCTGTTTGCCCGTATCCGCAAACAGATGGGCAACGCCATCCTGTATTTCGAGCCGCGCATCACGCTGCTCGATATCGACGTGGTACTGAGCTCGCCGCTGACGGGTTTGCTGACGATCACGCTGACGTACGTGATTCGCCAAACCAATACCCGCAGCAATATGGTCTTCCCGTTCTACCTGCAGGGGGAGGGCACCAATGTGCGCCAGATCGGCTAGCATGCCAGGACATGCGGGCGACATGGACAATGGCTTGAGCCGGGGCAGCCGGTCCTTGCCTGCGCTGGCGCCGTCGACGGCGCCGATCGATGCGCGCACGCCGGCACAGCTCATGCAGCAGGCGCTCGCCTATGCGCGCCTGCTGAACTATTTTGACGCGCACGGCGTCGCGCCAACCGACTGGCAGGCCTTCTGGGACAGCGATGTCACCTTTCGCCTGGCGCAGGCGGCCTGCTGGCCGGACCAGCCGCTGCCACCACGGGCGGAGCCTGCCGACAAGCTGCTGGCCATCCATGCCATGCTGGGGCGTCTGCGCGAATGGTACGAGGGGGCGCGGCTTGCCGATGCGCGTTTCCTGGTACAGAGCGGCAACCCTTTGCTGGGAACGGCGGCGGCCATGCTCGATACGCATCAGGCCAGGCTGAACGCCGTGCTGCAGGCCGAAGCCCAGGCTGCGGCGCCGGACGGCGACAGCCTGGGAGCGCTTGCCGCCAGCCTGAACGATGCGGGCCGGCGTTTGCGCGCGCAGGCCATGCTGGCGCTGGAACGCGCCTGCCAGCGCGACGACCATCCCGCGCACACGGCGCTGTACCTGGCTTTCCTGCGCCTGTACGCCGGCGTGCAGAGCGACCTGAACGCATTCACGGGACGCCATCTGGACTATTATTACGACACGGTCCTGCGCTTGAAGCCTGCGGCCGGCGTGGCCGATGAACTGACCCTGATCGTGTCGCTGGCAGCGAACTGCAGCGACCATGTGCTGCCGGCGCGCGCCATCGCCAGTCCCGGCCAGGATAGCCAGGGCAAGCCGGTGCTGTATGCAACCGACTGCGCCGTGGCGCTGAACCAGATCAGCATCGGCGACATCCGTACCGTGCTGTACCAGCGCGATGCCGGCAATGGCAGCATCGCCGCCGTGTATGCCGCGCCGGTGGCCAACTCGCAGGATGGACTGGGCCAGCCGCTGGCCGAGGCGGCGGCGGGCTGGCCCACCTTTGGCGCCGTCCCGCCGCCGGACGCCAGGGAGGCGCTGACGGCCGGGATCGGCATGCTGCTGACCGCGCCCAGCCTGCAGCTGGCCGAGGGCGTGCGCGCGGTCACGCTGCGCCTGTCCTTCGCCATCGGCGCGGAAGCCATCGAACAGGCATTCTGTCCGCCGCCACCCAGCGTCGGCACCGGCGCGCCAGCGGCGCAGGTTTTGCCTGCCGACACGTTCTTGCTGAGCATGAGCAGCGCCTCGGGCTGGCTGGCGGTGCCGGCGTTTACCTTGACGCGGCTGCTGCCCGGCACCGATTGGGAGCTGGCTTTCACGCTCGGCGCAGACTGCCCTGCGCTGGCGCCCAACCGCGCGCTGGCGCCAGGCGTGGCGACCGACTGGCCCATGCTCAAGCTGATGCTCAACCCGCACGCCGCCAGCTACGGCTACAGCGGACTGGAAAAACTGCGCCTGACGGACATCGACGTCGCGGTGCAGGTAACGGGCCTGGCGACACTCCAGATGAGTACGCCGACAGGCGTGGTGGCACCGGGCAAACCGTTCGCGCCGTTCGGCAACGCGCCCTTGCCAGGGGCAAACTGGACGCTTTACCATCCCGAACTGGGGTGCAAGCAGCTGGACTGGGTCAATATCAACATTGACTGGCTGAACTTGCCGTTGCTGAATACCGTGCCGCAGCCGCCTGGCGCGCCCAACGGCTTTCCCCAGTATTACGACGGCTACCAGCCGTACACCTTCGACAATGCCGGTTTCCAGGTGGCGCTGGCGACGTTCCGCGACGGCGCCTGGCAAGCGCCGCTGGTCGGCGACGGTGCGCCGGCCGCGTGGGCGATGTTTTCCTGTACTGATGGCAATGTGCTGCCGGCCAGCGTGTGGAGCATGCACCTGGGCGGACAAGGCGCGCAGGCCGCGGCGGCGCCACCCGGCATGCCCCTGAACGCCGCCGTGGCGGGGCCGGTGGCGGCCCCGCCAGGCAGCGTGCAGGTGAGCTTTGCCGCGCCGCACTATGGTTTTGGCCAGGCGCTGTACCCGCAGATGTTCGCGGCGTGTGCGATTCAGAACATGCTGCTGGTCGAACGGCAGGCGCGGCAGGACAATCTGTGGCGGCGCATCAAGGCCTGCTGGGCCGCGCTATGGCACAGGATAGGCATCTGGCTCCAGCGCGCCGGTGCCCTCGTCAAGGCAGTGATCGCCTGGCTGCTGCACCTGTTCGGCAAGGGCGCCGCCATGCCGCAGGGCATGCCGCCAGACCCGGCGGCAGGCCCCCCGCCGGCACCGGCGTTGCCGCTGATGTTGCTGAATATGCCATTCGTGCCGACCATCAAGAACGTCAGTCTCAGCTATCACGCGAGGGAAACGCTGGCACTCGATGGCGCCCAGCCGCAGCTCTATCATGTCCACCCGTTCGGCCTGGCCGCGCCGCGCGAGACGAGCCTGTTCCCACTCGCCCTCGATGACGGCAACTGCTATATCGGCCTGCTCAACGCGGCGCCGGGGCAGGCGCTCAGCATGCATGTCGAAATGCGCGCGCCGGCGGCAAGCTGCGTCAGCCTGGGGGGCGCGGCGCCGGCCAGGCCGGGCCTGACCTGGCGCTACCTGGCGGACGACGCCTGGCGCGAATTCGAGGCCGACAGCGTCAGCTCGCCCGACTATGACGCGGGCGTTTCCGGCATCGTGCGCCTGTCGCTGCCACCGTTGCTGGGCGGCGGGGCCCGCCTGATGGGAGCATCGAGCAAGCCGCCGCTGGCCTGGATCGCCGTGGGCACCAGCGATAGCCCGGCTGACTGGGCGACGACGGTGGCCATCCTGCCGCAAGCCGTGCGGGCACGCCGCGTGACGCCGCAGGGGGCCGACGGCGCCGTGCTGGCCGCTGGCAGCATCAAGGCGCTGTCCCCAGCCGTCGCACAGGTCAGGGCGGTCAGCCAGCCGTATGCCTCGACCGGCGGCCAGGCGCCCGAGCAGCGTGAGGCCTTCCGCCTGCGCGCCAGCGAACGCCTGCGCCACAAGCAGCGCGCCAGCGTGCCGCGCGATTATGAGCAGCTGGTGCTCGATGCGTTTCCCGGCGTCTGGCAAGTCAAGTGCATCGGGCCAAACAACAGTTTCGGCGGCGGGCGCCTGGGCAGCGGCGAACTGGCGCTGGTACTGGTGCCGCCGATCCAGGCCCGCCCGGAGCAGGCTGCGCCGTTTGCGGCGACGCAGCTGTCGCGCATCGGCCTGTACGTGCAATCGCTCGCTTCGGCCTGCGTGCGAAAAATCGACGTGCGCAACGTCTGCTACGAGGTGCTGGAAGTGACGGCCGCCATCGATTTCGCCAGCGATGCCGATGTGCGGCAATGCATCGCGCAGTTGACCCAGGCGCTGCAGGAATTCCTCTCGCCATGGCAGCGCGAGCACGCGCCGCACCTTGCCATCGGCTGCGGCACGGTGCCCGTGAGCGGCATCGCGGCGCTGCTGCTCGGCCAGGCCGGGGTCCGCGCGATCCGCAGCCTGAGCGTGGCCCAGCGCATGCCGGGGCCGCAATCGATGGCGCTGGTCCTGCACGCGCAGGACAGTGCGCGGCCGCGCCTTCCCTGGTCCGTGCTGGTGCCCGCCGCCACGCATGTGATCACGCAAGCGACAGCGGAGGCCGCATGCTGCTAGACCACCAGGGCCACGTGCTGGGCGTGCCGGCACAGGAAGCGACGCTCGATTTCGCCGCCTTGCTCGGCGCCGGGATACGCCATTGCCAGGCGCTCGGCGGCGCGCTGTGGACCGACTACAATGCGCATGACCCGGGCGTCACTACCTTGGAACAGCTGTGCTATGCCTTGACGGACCTGGCCTACCGCTGCCGTTTCCCCATGCCCGACCTGCTGGCCGAGCAGCCGGTGCCGACCGCCGCCGATCCCTTGCTGACGGGCGACCGGATACTGCCGGCGGGGCCGCTGACCGCCGCCGACTACAGCCGCCTGCTGTATCTGCAGTTGCCGGCGAATGGCAAGACTGTGTGGATGGAAGCGCTGCCGAAGGCCGGCCGCGACGCCATCGACGGCCTGTACACGATGTATGTGGAGGCGTATGCCTGCCTGCCGGGCGACGTTTCCTTGCGCCGGCACTGCCATGCCATATACGCGGCCAACCGCAACGTCGGGGAAGACCTGCACCAGGTGGTCTTGCTGCAGCCCTGTCCCATCGAGGTCAGCGCCCGCGTCGATATCGCGCCGGACCTGGTGGCCGAGGAGGTGCTGGCCGACCTGCTTTACCAGTTGCAGGACCTGCTGGTGCCATTTGTCGCCACCAGCAGCGTGGAACGGCAACTGGCGGCCGGCGTGCCCCCCGAACAGATCTATTGCGGCCCGGTCTACGGCGGCACGCTGGTCGACGGTGCGCAATGGCCGGCGCGCCGGCGCGGCCTGGAGCACGCCGAGGTGGCCAGCGCCATGCGCGCCGTGCCTGGCGTGCTGGCGGTTGCCGCGCTGTCCATCGAGGTCGATGGCGTCCTTGCCGCGCCCGGCGCGCGCATCCTGTTTGACGATGCACAGGTGCCGCGCCTGGCGCCATCGATCTTCGAGCCGCCTGTCGGCTTGCCTGGCATCGTGCTGACGCGGCAGGGCCAGGCCATCGACATCGATGGCGACGCGCTGGACACGGCGCTGCGGCGGCGCCTGGACCGCTTGCGCCACGGCGACGGCGCGGCCGGCAGCCCCCTGGCGCACGACTATGCCACCTTGCCGGCTGGCCAGCGGCGCGATGTCGCGCGCTATGTGTCGATCCAGCGTCACTTTCCGCAGACCTACGGCATCGGCGAGGGCGGCGTCCAGGTCGGCCTGGCCCAATCGATGCTGTCGCATCAGCAAGCCGACGAGCGCATCGCCCAGTCGCGCCAGTTGAAGGCCTACCTGCTGTTTTTCGAGCAGCTGCTGGCCGACTGTGGCGCGCAGCTGGCCCATGCCGGTCGCCTGCTGTCGTTCGATCCCTCGCTGGAACAGGGCTATTTCTGGCAATCGCTGCTGGACGTGCCCGAAGGGCCGCCGGACATGCTGGAACTGCTGCGCGTGACGTCGCCCGCCGGCGCTGGCGACGATGGCAGCCGCTATAGCTTGCATCTGGCCACGCCGCCAGGTGGCGACGCGCTGCTGCGCAGCGTGGAATTTACGAGCATGGCCGCCGCCACGGATGCCGCCGCACGCATGCTGGAGCGGGGCGGCGACCCGGCCGCCTACAGCCTGCGCAGTCTGCCAAACGGCGAAATCCAGCTGCTGCTGGGCACAGTGCGCTCGCCGCTGGCTTTTTTCAGCCGCCGGCTGGCCAGCACCGCGGCCGCGCAGGAGGAGGCCAGCCGGCTTGCGGCATACCTGACGCGCCTGGCGCAGGACGACGCGGCGCGCGGACAGGCGCTGGCGATCGTCCGCTACGGCACGGCCAGCGTCATGCTGCTCGACGCCGACCTGGCGCCGCTGCTGGAAGCGGGCGGCCTCACGCCGGCCGAGCAGATGGCCTGGCTGCCCAAGCTGCTCCGCTTTGGCGTGCATGCCGGCGCCTACGATGTGGCGCACGGCGGCGACGGCAGCCTCTACCTGACCCTGGCCGATGCGCAGGGCATTTTTGCGCAAGGCATCCCCCGCTATCGGACGCGGGAACTGGCTGCCGGCGGCGCCGTCAAGGCCGCCGATGTCGTCAGGAGCCTGTGCGACAACCCGGCGCTGCAGGCGCAGCGGCTCGTGATGCAGCCGCCGCCACCGCCGCCCGCGCAAGACCCCCGCATCCGCTCCTACCAGGAGGGCATGCAGGGCATCGTCATGGCCGAGTCGGCATGGCTGCGGCGGCGCGGCGCCATGCTCGACCATCTGCTGGCGCGCTTCAATGAACGGTTTGACGACGAGGCCCTGCGCCATACTGCGCCACCCGGCGCGCCGGATAGCGCCGATGCCGGGTTTGAGCGGCAACTCATCGAGTGCAAACTGGTCTTCCTGCGCCACCTGGCCAGCGCGCGCGGCAGGCATGACCTGGGTGGCCAGGCGCCGCCTTGTGTCACCAGCAAGCAGCTGGCGGACCTGAACCTGCGCTTGCGCCTGCTTCTTGGCATACCCGATCTGCACGGCCCGGAAGCAACGGTGCTGGCTGCCCAACCCATGCTGATCGACCATGTCCTGCTGCGCAACGATTTGTCCGGAGGTCCCGATGCGAGCTTTTATTCGGCCCGGCTGAGCATGCTTTTTCCGGCGGGCGTCCCGCGTTTTCAGCTGCCGGCGTTTCGCGCGCTGGCGCCGGGGATCGTGATGCGGAACTGCCCGGCGCATCTGGCGGTGGAACTGATCTGGCCTTGCCAGCAGCAAATGACGGCCATTCAGGATCTGCACGCCGCATGGACGCATGCGCTCACGGCGGGCAACGGCGTTCCCGCCGCCGCGCTGGCGCTCGCCAATTCACTGTACCGCATGACGGACGCGCCATGAACAGTACGCCTTGCCACATCGGCCAGATCCGCTTCGAGCTTGACGTCGAGGCCATGACGCAGGGCAGGGCGGTGCTGGAGCGCGTCAGCGTCTTTGGCCGCCAGCGCTTGTCCTCGCTGCTGGCGCGCCTGCTGCAGGAGCACGCGCAGGGCGAAGCGCTGCTGGTGCTCGAACGGGTCGAACTGGATCTCGGTGAATTGCCGGAAGCGCTGCTGGAACGCCTGCTGGAGCAGGGGATCGAACGCTGCCTGCGCGCGCAGCTGGCACACCTGCTGCCATGCGCGGCGCCGCTGCCGCCGCCTCGGCTGCCGCCGGGCGAGGCGCATGGCGCAGCCTGGCAGGCCTTTTGCCAATTCATCGCCGGCGCGCCGCTGCCGGACGCGCACCTGGTGCTGGCGCAGTTGCGCGGCGCCTGGCCGGGGCAGCTGGCCCGGCTGCTGCGCAGCGAAGGCAAGCGCCAGAGCGTGCGCCAGCGTCTGGCGCAGCAACTGGCGCCACGCCTGCTTGAAACCGTGCTGATGGTGCTGGAGCCGGGCGAGGCGCCCCTGATCGCCGCCTACGTGGCCGATATCTGCGCACTGCACCAGGAAAAACCGCTGGTACCGGAAAATCGCCGTGGCTTCGCCGCCATCGTGTGGGAATTCGTGCTTGCCTATCTGCTCCTGGAGCGCGGCTCCTACTTCAATACCCGGGCGCTGGTCGGGCACACGGTGCGGCAGATCGCGCGCCGCTACCGGGTCGACTACGCCACGCTGCTGGCACAAATGACGGCATGCCTCGCTTACCAGCAACTGCCGCTGCTGCAGCGCGATGGCCTGCAGGCCATGCTGCTCGACCTGGCATCGGCCCAGGGCGCCGCCACGCCGGCGCCCGCGCATGCGCTGCCGCCGCACCAGCGCCAGCTCGACTGCATCGCCAGCCTGCTGCAATACGGCGCCATGCCCGTGCGGCTGGGGCCAGGCGCCGCGCAGGGACTCGATGCGCTGATGCAGCAGGCGCTGGAGCAGGACCAGGACCTGCTGCTGGCATTGCTGCGCCACCTCGGCGCGCAGCACGCCGTGCGCCGCCGCCTGGCTTGCCAGCTTGGCGAGCTGCAGCGGCATGCGCTGGTGCAGGCGCTCGAACCCGTGCACGGCACCTGGATCGGCCGTACCGTGCAGGGCATCGTCGATGTCCAGCAGCAGCGCCACGTGGTCGACGACGGCCTGCAGCGCTTTGGCCAGCGCCTGTGGGAGTTTGTCTTTGCCGCGCTGCTGCAGGAACGCGGCTCCTGGTTCAACACGCGCAGCTTCGTGCGCAGCCTGCTGGTGCAATTGGCGGCCCACTATAACCACAGCTATCAAGTCTTGCTGGCAACGCTGATCGGCGCGGGCCTGGCGCCGCACATGCGGCTGGCGCGCAAGCATGGCTTGCCTGCCATCTTGCTGTCGCTGCAGCAGGAACTGGCGCCGGCAGGCGCGCGGCAGGCGCCGCCGCAGCCGGCGGCGCTCGACAGGACGCTGCGCAACGCCTTGCTGCGCCACATGCTCGCTGCGCGCAAGGGGACGGCAGGGCTGCGCGGGCTGCTCGCCGAAGCGCTGCAGGAACGGGCCCGGCGTGGCCACGACACGACCGGCCTTGTCGCCGCGCTCAGTGCGCAGGGCGAAGGTATCGAGCAGATGCTGCTGCAGCGCGATGCGCTGGCCGGCATCCTGGTGGACCTTGGCGATGAACTGCGGCGTGACAGTGCCGCCGTGCCCGCCCGTGCGCAAGAGACGCGGCCGCCCGCATTCCGGCGCGCGGCACGCGAATTCGTGCTGCGCAGTTTCCAGCTGGCGCGCGGCTCCTATTTCAATAACCGCAGCTATATCAAGCAACTGCTGCATCAGCTTGCCGCGCGTCATGGCATCGCCTATGCCAGCCTGTTGAGGGGCCTGGTCGCCGAGGCGGGCGGCGCCGCCGTGCCGGCGCAAACCAGCTTGCCAGCCATTCTGCTGGCGCTGAAAGGCGAAGCGGCCCCGCGCGCCGCGCCGCAGGCGCTGGCGTCGGCGGGCGCTGGTGCCGCCGGCGATGCCTGCTGGCAATTCCTGCGCCACGGCCAAGTCCTGCCAGGCGCCGCGCCGCACGCCGCCGGCCGCGACGTGCTGAACGACGGCCTCGAGCGAATCGATGGCGCGGAACTGGCGAGCGCCTTGCGTGCCAGCCCACAGGCGGCCGCCATGCTCGAACGCCTGATCCGCTATGTCTCCGCCGCTCGCCTGACCCAGCTGGCCGAAGCGCTGGCGCCCGGCATCGCGGGCCTGGCGGCGAGCTGGCGCCTGTGCGTGCTGGGCTTGTCCGGCGCGCTGCGCCTGTCGTCCCGCCAGCAAACCGGCCTGCCCGCGCTGGCGTGGCGCGCGCTGTTGCAGGTGTTGCTGCGCCAGCGCGGCGCATTGTCCGCCGCCCAGTTCATCGCCGCCGCCGGCGCGCAGCTGGCGCCGCGCCTGGGCCTGGCGCGCGCCACGCTCGATGCGCACCTGCTGGCGATCGCCGCATCCAGGGTGGCCATGCATGGGCGCTATGCGGTCTTGCTGGACTTGCTGGCGGCGGCGGGCGCGCGCCTCGATGCCTTGCCGGCCAGCCCACGGCTGGCGCCACCTGCCGGCATGTCGGCGGACCTGGCCTTGCTGGCGGCCTGGCTGCAATACGGCAGCAATGGCGTGCTGGCGCTGCACGCGGGCGTGCTTGAGAGCCAGCTGTGGCAAGCCATCGACCGGGCGTTGGCGACCGAGGCCGGCGCAGCGCGCGCCATGCTGCTGGCGGCGAGCGGGCGCCAGCTGGAACGCCAGCGCCTGGCCCGCTGCCTGCCCGCCGCCCTGCGTGCCCGGATGCTGCAATTGCTGCTTGGCCGTGCCGCGCCGCATTGCGCCTGGTGGCTCGCGGCGCTGGCGCGCGCGGCCGGCACGGTGGCCGGCGAGGGCGACTGGGACGCGCGTTTTGTTGTCATCCTGCTGTCGCTCTGCCATCGGCACGGGCCGGCCGGCCCGACGCCGCAACATTTTGTCGCCAGTGTGCTCGCTGCCGTCCAGGCCGACCGCAGCCTGTCGCAGGGCATGATCGCGGCGCTGCGCCGGCAGCTGGCGCCAGGCGAGCCGGCACTGCTGCTGCTCGCGCGGGCGCGCCGCGAGCAGGCGCGGCGGCGCCAGCCCGAACG
>RCMZ01000329.1_pt1 | contig 27464 bp, 24 predicted proteins | sample 2041141 | NCBI WGS metagenome assembly RCMZ01 (sample SAMN09708263, study PRJNA481090) | Wastewater metagenome, whole genome shotgun sequencing project. | biome: sewage; isolation source: Davis station wastewater (DW) | place: Antarctica: Davis Station | collected 2010-03-01 | reverse complement strand
CAGGACCAGCCGCGCTACGAGTCGGAAGTCAGCTACCAGATGGATGTGGGCGACGCGACCATCTACTCCTGGGTCAACGGCGCGCACCAGACCTCGGAAAACACCAACAGCAGCATCGACAGCGTGACCTCCCAAGGCCTGGGTTACGGCGTGCAGGCCAAGCTGGCGGGCTTCTCGGTAACCGCTTCGGGCTTCCAGGCCGAAGGCATGAACCCGTTCTTCTCCAACAACGCCGGCGAAGCCATCCTGCGTGAAGTCGACAGCGACGGTTATCTGCTGCAGGGCTCCTACACCTCGGGCAAGAACCGCTGGGCGATTTCCTACGGCAAGACCGAAGACGACGGCAACGGCCTGGGCAGCGCCGCCGACTACGAGACCCGCGGCATCGCCTACTTCCGCACCATCAACGACAACCTCAAGCTGGTGGCCGAATACAACCAGTACGAGATCGACGCCGCGTCCGGCAGTGGGCTGGGTGAAGACACCGACACCATCGCCCTGGGTGCCGTGCTGAACTGGTAAACCATCGCGCACTCGATAAAAGCCGGGCCAGGGAAACCTCGTCCGGTTTTATTTTGCATCCACGTCAGCGCTGGCGGCGCTCAGTACTGCTAGAAGGCCCGGCCAGTGCTGCTAACCCTTGTATTGGAGGTAGATATGTTGGGACTTTGGAGTGCTCACGCAGCGGACTTTCTGCTGATTCTGACCCTGGCGACCACCTTGGTCTTTGCCTTGCCGATCTTTTTAGTGCCCCTGACCTGGGCGCGCCTGATGGCCTGGCAGATTCCGCAGCAGACCGATCTGGCGGTGTACTTTGGCCGCTGCCTGGGCGCCTTTATCCTGATTCTTGAAGCCCTGATGCTGCGTGCCGCCCTGACCGGCGAGGCGATGCACACGGCGTTCGAGCTGCTCGCCGCCACGGCCACGATGATGATCGTTGTGCATGTCTACGGCGCGCTCAAGCGCATCCAGCCCTTGAGTGAAACCCTGGAAATCGGCTTCTACGTGCTGCTGTTATTGCTCACCCTGATGTTCTGGCCCGCCTAGAACAGCAGGCCAGCCGTGTGAGGCAGTGAACGGCCGACTTTTCCGACCCGCTACTTAGGGAGTAGGGCGGCGCTACTCAAGTGGCATGGGGTGTGGGCGCCTTACTTCGTAGAATTCCCCAAGAGTTGTACTGTTTTTCGGGAGCACGCTATGCAGCGGGAAGGGACTGAAGGCGTGGTCACTGCGACCTCCAACGCCAAAGATGTCGAGCTGGTGGCGCAGGAGCTGGCGCGGCAGTTGATCCACCCGCACCTGGGCTTCGTGCTGTTCTTCTGCTCGGCGGAGTACGACCTGCAAGGCCTGGGTGAAGCCCTGGAGCAATACTTCGGTGGCATCAGTCTGATCGGCTGCACCACGGCTGGCGAGATTACCCCGCTGGGTTACGGGCGCGGCTGCATCAGTGCGGTGGGCTTTGATCACCGCAGCTTCTCGATTGCCAGCGGCCTGATTGATGAGATGGACCGCTTCAACCTGATCGACGCCCAGCAACTGGTCGAGCGTCTGATCAAGGATTGCCGCACCAACGAACTGGCCTCGATCAAGGGCCACAGCTTCGCCCTGACTCTGCTGGACGGGCTGTCCAGCCGCGAGGAGGTGGTGCTCGGCGCCCTCAGTGCGGCCTTCGGCAGCATCCCCCATTTCGGCGGTTCGGCCGGCGACGACAATCATTTGACCCACACCCACGTGTACTACGGCGGCCAGTTTCACACCGGCGCGGCGGTGGTGGTGCTGTTCAACACCTGGCTGGATTTCGAAGTGTTCAGCACCCACCACATCCAGCCGTGCGCCGACAAATTGGTGGTCACCCGCGCTGACAGTGCCAGCCGCCGCGTCTATGAACTCAACGCCGCGCCCGCCGCCCAGGAATACGCCGAGCTGATTGGCGTGCCGCTGGCGGCTCTGGATCATCACGTGTTCGCCGCCCATCCGCTGGCCGTGCGGATCAGCGAACAGTACTACGTGCGCTCAATTCAACGGGTCAACGACGACCTCAGCCTGACGTTTTATTGCGCGGTGGAGAACGGCATCGTCCTCACTGCCATGCAGCCGGGGCCCTTGCTGCCCAACCTGGAAAACCTGTTCGACGGCCTGCGCGAGCGCCTCGGCCCGTTGTTGCTGACCATCGGTTGCGACTGCTTTTTACGCCGCCTGGAGATTGAGGATCACGACGGCGTGGACGCCGTATCAGCGTTTTTGCGCCGCCAGCCAGTGCTAGGTTTCAACACCTACGGAGAGCAGTTCAATGGTATGCATATCAACCAGAGCTTCACCGGAGTTGCCATCGGCCGCCCTGGCCGTGGCTGATGCTGCCGAGCTGCAGGCGCGCTGCGCCGCCCTGGAGTTGGAGAACCGCAAACTGCGGCGGATCAACACCGCGCTGATCGAACGGGTCGAGTCGATTCATTCCCGTGGCGACGATGCCTACGCCGCCTTCCAGCACTCGGTGGTGCTGTCCGAGCAGGTGCGTGAGCGCACCGACGCGCTCAATCAGGCCATGGCCGAACTGAAATCCAGCAACCAGCTGCTCAGCGATGCCCGTCTGCGCGCGGAAACCGCCCACCAGCATCTGATCGATGCGATTGAAAGCATCTCCGACGCTTTCGTGCTGTTCGACAGCGAGCAGCGCATCGTGCTGTTCAACAGCCGCTTCAAATCCTTCTGGGCCGGCAGCCGTGCGCGCATTGGCAGCGGCACTCGCCTGGCCGAGATCAAGCGCCTGAGCAAGAGCACCGGCCTGGTGGTGGAAGAACAGCGCAGCAGCCGCGACGACAACCTGCTTTATCGCCTCAGCGACGGCCGTTGGGTGCAGGTCAGCGAACGGCCTACCCGCGAAGGCGGGCTGGTGATCCTCTACACCGACATCACCGAGGTCAAACTCAGCGAAACCCTGCGCCGCGAACAGGCGCTGGCGCAGAAGTCGCGGCTGCTGCAACGGGCCATGGACAACCTGTCGCAAGGCATGGCGATGGTCAACGCCGAAGGCCAGCTGGAGCTGTGGAATCACCGCTTTCTCGACCTCTGCGGCCTGGCGCCGATCAATGCGCACCGGCCATTCGCCGAGGTCATGGCCGACAGCGAGTTGGCCCTGCTCACACCGGCCAGCCGCGATGCCGGTGGCAAGCGTATCGAGGAACTGGAGCTGCGCCTGTTCGATGGCCGCATGCTCGAGGTGCGCACCCATCCGCTGCCCACCGGCGGCTTCGTCAACACCTTCACCGACATCACCGAGCGCTACCGGCATGCCGAGGCCCTGAGCGAAAGCGAGCGCTGGATTCGCCTGATCACCGACCATGTGCCGGCGCTGATCGCCTACCTGAGTGCCGACCTGGTCTACGAATTTACCAACAAGGTCTACGAGGAATGGTACTGCTGGCCGCGCGGCGCGATGCTCGGCCAGAGCCTGCGCGAGGTGCACCCGGAGGACCACTGCCGGCGCCTGGAGCCCTATATCGAGCGGGCGCTGTCCGGCGAGAGCGTGACCTTCGAGGTGGCGGAAACCAACCACGACGGCCAGGAGCGCTACATGCTGCGCTCCTACGTGCCGAATCGGCAGGCCAGCGGCGAAGTGCTGGGCATCTTCGTCTTGATCCGCGACATCACCGAACGCCGGCGCACCGCCGAAGCCTTGCACCAGGCCTATCAGCACCTGGAGCAGCGGGTGCGTGAACGCACCACCGAACTCACCGACCTCAACACCCAGCTGCGCCGCGAAATCGACGAACGCACACAGATGGAAGCGCGCCTGCGCGAGGCCAAGGGCGAGGCCGAGCAGGCCAACCTGTCGAAGACTAAATTCCTTGCCGCGGTCAGCCACGACTTGCTGCAACCGCTGAATGCCGCGCGGCTATTCACCAGCGCGCTGCTGGAAAAACGCGACCTCGCCGACAGCGTCGCCCTGGTGCGCAACGTCAGTAATTCTCTGGAAGATGTGGAAAGCCTGCTCGGCACCCTGGTGGATATTTCCAAGCTCGACGCCGGGGTGATCAAGGCCGATATCGCCCCGTTCGCGGTCAGCGAACTGCTGCAAAACCTGGCCGCCGAATACCACCAGATCGCCGGCAGCGAAGGCCTGCGCCTGGACTTTGTGCCCAGCTCAGCGCTGGTGCGTAGCGACATTCAGTTGCTCGCGCGGATTCTGCGCAACCTGCTCAGCAACGCCATCCGCTACACCCGCGAGGGGCGCATTCTGCTTGGTTGCCGACGGCATCGGCAGAGCCTGTCGATCGAGGTTTGGGACACCGGTATTGGTATCGCCGAAGACAAGCTCGGCGAGATCTTCCAGGAGTTCAAGCGCGGCGATGTAAGCCAGCGCAAGCAGGACCGCGGCCTGGGCTTGGGCCTGGCCATTGTCGACAAAATCGCCGGCATGCTCGGTCACCGCATCCGGGTCAGCTCGACGCCGGGCAAGGGCTCTATGTTTGCCATCGACGTGCCGCTGACCAGTCGTGCGCCCCGTGCCCGTCTGGAACCGGCGCTGCCCGATTTACTGATCGAGCGCCTCAGCGGCGCCCGCGTCTGGGTGTTGGATAACGACGCGGCCATCTGTGCCGGCATGCGCACCCTGCTCGAAGCCTGGGGCTGCCAGGTGGTCACCGCCTTGTCGGCCGAAGACCTGGCGCGTCAGGTGGACAACTACCACGCCGACGCCGACCTATTGATTGCTGACTACCACCTCGACGACGACCGCAACGGCGTCGATGCGGTGGCGCAAATCAATGCCCGCCGCAGCTCACCGCTGCCGGCCCTGATGATCACCGCCAACTACAGCAACGAGCTGAAACTGCAACTGCGCGAACTCGGCCACACCCTGATGCACAAGCCAGTACGGCCGATGAAACTGAAGACGGCGATGAGCCATTTGCTGGAAAAGGGCGCCTGAACGGCCAGCCTCAGACCTTGCTGACCCTGGCGCGCAAGATCAGGCCGATACCGCCGAGTACGGCCAAGGCCGCGAGCAGCAAGCGCAGGCTGATGGCCTCGGCGAGCAGCAGGCTGCCGGCCAGGGCGGCGATAATTGGTACGCTGAGCTGCACCGATGCGGCTTGGAATGCGCTCAGGCCGGGCAGGGCGCTGTACCAGATGAAATAACCCAGGCCCGAGGTCAGGGCTCCGGACAGCACGGCATACAACACGCCGAGGCCGCTGCCCTGCAACTGTGGCCAATAGGCCAGCAGCAGGACGGCGACGAAGGGCAGGGTGCGCAGGAAGTTGCCGCTGCTGGCTGCCAATGGCTCACGGGTGCCGCGCCCGAGCAGGGAATAGAAGCCCCAGGCCACGCCAGCCAGCAGCATCAGCAGCGCGCCCTTTAGGTCCGGGGCGCTGGCGCCGGGCAGGAGCAAGGCCAGCAGGCCGCCGAGGGCCAGGGCAAAACCCAGCACCTGCGCACGATCCGGGCGTTCTCCCTGCAACAGGCCATGCACCAGCATGCTGATCTGCACCGCAGCGAACAGCAGCAGGGCGCCGATGCCCGCATCCAGATGCACATAGGCTAGGGAAAAAGCCGCCGTATAGGTGAACAGCGCAGCGGCCGAGCGCCAGTTGCCGCGCATCTGCCCGCCGCCGTTGCGCCAGCGCAGCAACAGCCAGAGCATCAGGGCGCCGGCGATCAGGCGCAGGCTGGTAAAGCTGATGGCATCGATAGGGGTGTTTTTCAGCGCCAGGCGGCAGAGCAACGAATTGCCGGCGAAGGCCAGCATGGCCAGGCCGGTGAGGAGCAGGGTGCGCTGGGTCAGGGCCTTGGGCATGGGGCAGTGCTCATCCGCGCAGGCTGCCACTGAGTCGCGGCAGGGTTGGTTTGCGGTTGTTTTAACGGCGCAGGTAGGCGGCGAAGTCGATGTCGCCGGCGGAGAGAATCGCCTGCACGCGGTTGTGCACATTGAGCTTGCGCAGGATCGCCGAGACGTGGGCCTTGACCGTGGTTTCGGCGATATCCAGGTTGTAGGCGATCTGCTTGTTCGACTCGCCCTTGGTCATCCGCTCCAGCACCAGCAACTGCTTGCGGGTCAGGGCCTGTAGCAGTTCCTGGGGGAAGCTGTGGTGTTCGGCATGGCTGCGGTGCGAGCTGGTTTTCTGTGAGCGGATGATGTCCGGTGGCAGGTAGACGTTGCCGTCGAGGATCTGCTGGATGGCATCGGTCATCTGCGTCCGTGGCGAAGACTTGGTGATAAAGCCGACTGCACCATAGGTGATGGCCTGCAGGACGATTTGCTTGTCCTGCTCGGCGGAGACGATCACCACCGGGATGGTCGGCGCCTCGTTGCGCAGGTTGATCAAACCGTTCAGGCCGTGCATGCCAGGCATGTTCAGGTCGAGCAGGATCAGGTCGAGGTCGTCGTGCTCCAGGGTCAGGGCCAGGGCACTGTCGAGGTCGGCGGTTTCCATGATCTCGCAGCCGGGAAAGCCGTCACTGATGACGTTGTGGATGGCTTCGCGGAACAGCGGGTGGTCGTCGGCAATCAGAATTTTGTACATGGCTTTTCACCTCATTGTTTTGATTATGGTGTGGCTTCAGCCGTCAGAGGGATTTTCGCACGATTTACGGCAAGGCTTGCGGTTGCGCAGGGACCAGCGGCAGGCCGGCCTGTTGCCAGGCGTCGATACCGTCACGGTACCAGTAGAGGTTGTGGTAGCCCAGGTGATGGGCGCGTTTGACTGCATTCCAGCTCAGCCAGCAGTCGGAGCGGCAATAGAACACCAGTGGCCAGCCTTTGTCGCCCTGAGTGACCTGTTGCAGGTTGCGGCTGAAATAGTCGAGCCACTGCGCAGTCAACACGCCATCGCCGCTGTTGGCCAGCCATAGGCTGCCAGGCAGGTTGCTGTGCGGTTCTTCGGCAATAAAGCGGCCGTGCAGCCATTGCTGGCGGTATACGTCGATCAGGCGGGTCTGCGGCTGGCCCTGCAACAGCTGTTGCAGGGCGGCCGTGTCGAGGGTTTGCGCGTACTCGCTGCTGGCCGGCGTGGGGCTGCGGTAATGACCGCTGCGGTAGCCATCAGGGGTTAGCAAGGATTCTTCCGCCCACAGCGGCGGGCTCGCCAGGCACAGGGCCAACAGCGCCAGGCACAGGCGCAACGGCAGGGCAAACGACAACGGCATCAGGTAGTTCATCGCCTTTAGTCTCGATTCTTTTTATCGGTCCATTACAGGGCAATGTACGGGCTTTGGAAATCCTACGTTGGAGAGTGCGGGCAGTACCAAAGTAGTAGTTTTGCCTTGGCGTTCAGGTGCTTAGCTGGCGCGGCGCAGGTTGGCGTGTTGTGGGTTGAAGGTGGCCACCGCGAGCACGCTAAACAGCAGGGTCAGGCCCAGGCACACCAGAAGGGCGGTGAGGTTCAGGCGTTCATAGAGGGCGAAGCGCACCAGTTCGACGGCATGGGTGAAGGGGTTGAGGGCGCACAGCCAGTACAGCCACTCGCTGGCTTCGCGCATCTTCCACAGCGGGTAGAGCGCCGACGAGAGGAAAAACAGCGGGAAAATCACGAAGTTCATCACCCCGGCGAAGTTCTCCAACTGGCGAATGCCGTTGGACAGCAGCAGGCCCAGGGCGCTGAGCAGCAAGGCCACCAGCAGCAGCGCGGGCAGGGCCGCGAGCAGGCCGAAGGGCGGTGGCTGCACGCCATATAGCCAGGCAATGCCGAGGAAGGCATACACCTGCAACAGCGAGATCAGGGCGATGGCCAGCAGCTTGCTGGCCAGCAGAAAGGCCCGTGGCAGCGGACTGGTGAGCAGCACGCGCATGCTGCCCATCTCGCGGTCGTAGACCATCGACAGCGAACCCTGCATGCCGTTGAACAGCAAGATCATGCACGCCAGCCCCGGCACGATGTAGGTCTCGTAGGGGATGTAAGTGTCGTAGGGGGCGATGATGGCGATGCCCAGCGCTGCGCGGAAACCGGCGGCGAACACCAGTAGCCACAGTAGCGGGCGCACCAGGGCGCTGAGAAAGCGCGAGCGTTGCAGCACGAAGCGCAGCCATTCACGTTGCACGATGCCGGCGAGGCAATACCAGTAGGCGCTCAGGGCGGGGCTATTCATGAACTTATCTCGCTGCTGGTCAGGCGGCTGAAGGTGGCGGCCAGGCTGGCGTCGTCGGCGCCGATCTGGCTGGCCTGGCCCTGGGCGACCAGGTGGCCGCGATTGAGGATCAGCAACTGGTCGCTGGCCTGCACTTCATCCAGCAGGTGGGTGGTCCACAGCACGGCCAAGCCCTCGTCGCGACACAGCTGGCGCACATGCTGATTGAGCGCCAGGCGGCTGGCCGGATCGAGGCCGGCGCTGGCTTCGTCGAGCAGCAGCAAACGGGGCTGGTGCAGCAGGGCGCGGGCGATTTCCACCCGCCGGCGGTGGCCGCCATTGAGGTCGCGGACCTTGTCGTGACGGCGCTCGGTCAGTTGCTGGCGGGCCAGTTCGGCGTCGATGCGTTGGCGCGCCAGGGCCGTGGGCATGCCGTGCAGGGCGGCGTGGTAGCGCAGGTTCTGTTCCACGCTCAGGTCCAGGTCCAGGGTGCTTTGTTGAAACACCACGCCGAGTTGGCGCAGGGCCTGGCGTGGCTGGCGGCGCAGGCTGTGGCCGAGCACCTGGATCTCGCCCTGCTGCAGGTCGTAGAGGCGGGTGAGCAGGGCGATCAGGGTCGACTTGCCGGCGCCGTTGGGCCCCAGCAAGGCGTTAAAGGTGCCGGGCGCCAGGCTGAATGCCACTTCCTGCAAGGCCTGGCGCGGTCCATAGGCGAAGCTGATGGCGTTCAGCACCAGGGCGTTCATGGGGTGACCACCACGCCCCAGGGGTAGCGGCCGACCTTGATCGACTTGGTCACTTTGAGGCTGTCGACATCAATCACCGACACATCGCTGCTGACGCCGTTGGTGGTCAGCAACTGCTTCTGGTCCGGGGTAAACGCCATGTGCCAGACCCGGCGGCCGACCAGCAGGTAATCGAGAATTTCGTAGCTCTGGGCATCCACCACCGCCACATGGTTGGCCGGGCCGAGAGCGATAAAGGCCAGCTTGCCGTCGGCGCTGAGCTTGACGCCCACGGGCTGCACTTTGTCCGGGTGTACGCCCTTGATCTGGAAGGTCAGCACCTTGTCGATCGTGCGCTTGGCAACGTCGATCACGCTGACCGTGCCGCCGATTTCCGCCGAGGCCCACAGGCGTTTGCCGTCCGGGTCGAACTCGACATGCCGGGGGCGCTGGTCGACCAGGGTGTTGTCCACCAGTTGCTGGGTGGCGGTGTCGATCCAGTGCAGCATGTTGGTGGTTTCACTGGTGTTCACCGCCCACTTGCCGTCCGGGCTGACGGCCATGCCTTCGGGCTCGACGCCGACATCAATCTGCGCCAGCACCGCATCGCTCTGGCTGTCGACCACGGTCACCAGCGCATCGTCTTCGTTGGAGATATACAACCAGCGGTCGTTGGGGTGCAGGGCGAATTGCTCGGGGTCGGCGCCGGAGGGCAGCTCCTTGATGATCTTGCGTGTGGCCAGGTCCATCACCTGCACGCGGTCGGAGTCACTGGCGCAGATGTACAGCAGCTGGTTATCGCTGGACAACAACAGCCCGCGCGGGCGCATGCCGACCTTGAGCGTCTCGGTCACCGTCTGGCTGGCGAGGTCGATCACGCTGATGCTGTCGTCCTTTTCGTTGGACACATAAGCGGTGGCGGCCAGGCTGGCGGTGCTGGCCATGGCGAGGGTGATACTGGCGGCGAGCAGGGCGATGCGCATAGGGGTGGTCCTCGGGGTGTCGGGGCGTCAGAACGCGGTGGCGGCCAGGTCGCAGCGCACTTCGGCGGCGTCGTAGCCAAGGCTGTCCAGCTCGCTGCTGGGGTGCAGAAAACCGTCTTGGGGTGAGGTGCTGACCAGCGCGCGCGGCTGTACCAGCGGGATGGGCTGGCGCAGCTGGCCGCTCCAGGGCCGATAGCTGAGCTTGCGACCCTTGAAGCCGTCCAGTGGCAACTGCTCGCTGAGGGCCAGTTGGCGGATGGCCTTGGCATCGCTCTGGCGCAGTTTGCTGACCGCGCTGGCGATGCTGCGCACGGCGATCCAGGCGGCGAAATCGCGGTCGTTCATCCAGCGCTGGGCGTGGGCTTCGAAGCGCTTTTGCAGCTGGGCGGCGCCGTAGGTCTCCACCGTCTTGTGCCAGCCAGTCGGTGTTAAACCCTGGGTGCCGGCGACTGGCCGTGGGTACCAGGTTTGGTAAGGCAGGTATTCGCCGAAGTCGCCGCGCTCGTCGGCCACCAGCACCACGTCGTATTCCGCGGTCTGGGTGAACAGCGGCATTTCGGCCTGGGCGCTGCGGCGCTGGTCGTTGTCAAAGCTCCAGGCTTTTTCCGCAACGATGGTGTGGCCGAAACGTTTGGCGGCGCGCTTGAGGGCGGCAGCGTAGGCCTGGTCGTCTTCAGTCGGGCCACTGATCAGCAGCCAGCGCTGCCATTGACGCACGGTCAGAAACTGCGCCAGGGCATCGGTCAGCATCGCCCGGCTCGGCAGCGTATGCAGCACGTTGGCCAGGCAGGCGCTCTGGCGCAATTCGTCGTCGGCACTGCCAGCGTTGAACAGCAGGCTGTCGGGCAGCGCCTGGCTGAGCTGGCGCACGCTGGCCGCCGGGGCATTCAGCACGAACAGGCGTACGCCTTGTTGATGCAGCGCTTTGGCGGCACTCAGCAGGCTGGCGCTGTCGTCCGCGCTGGCCGCCTCCAGGCTGTAGCTGTGCTGGAGAAAACGTCCGGTGCTGTTGCTGTCGACAATCGCCAACTCGGCGCCGCGCAGGCCGGCGTCCGTCGGTTCCGGGATGACGTTGGACAGCAGCGGGCCGGTGGCCGGGATATAGGCCAGGTAGCCGATGCGCACCTGCAAGGGTTCGCTGGCATGGGTTGCGCTGGCCGCAAGGGCCAGGACGCAGAGCATGAGATGACGGCGCAGCGGACCCATGGGCAACTCCTCAGTCGGTGTTGCCAGCATAGGAAGCCTGCCGGGTGGGGGAAATATGCACAAAGTACCAACCAGGCAGTACCAAGGTCGTAAATGCGCGCGCGGCCGGCATCTCTAGCATGAGGCCATCGACTCATAACAATAAAAAGGTATTCCCATGCACGCGCTCAAGACCCTGCTGTTTCCCCTGTTGCTGATCGGCAGCCTGATCGGTTTCGACAATTTGCACGCCGCCGGCGACCTCACGCGCCTGACCACGACCTTGCCGGAGTTGCGCCTGGGCAGTGAGGACAGCGACTACAGCCTGTCGCAGCACGAATATGCCCTGGAAACCGGCAAGGCCTACCAGCTCAAGATCATCGCCAGCGGGCAGAAGGAATACGCCTTTCAAGCGCCGGAATTTGCCACTTCGATCTTCCTACGCAAGGTCGAGGCCGGTGGTGTCGAGATCAAGGCCGTAACCCTCACCGAGCTGGAGTTTGAGGACGCCGGTGAGGCAGAAATCTTTTTCGTGCCGATCAAACCCGGCAAGTTCCGCTTCTATGCCAAGGGCCTGGAAGGCAAGGGCATGCTGGGCTACTTCGTGGTCAAGTAAGCGATGACTGCGCTCTGGCGAATCAACCTGTGGGTCACGCTGTTTTTTACCCTGGTGGCCGCGCTCGGCATGTTGCTGCTGCTGCGCCAGGCCAGCACCGATGTGCAGCGCGAGATGCGCGCCGCGCAGGCCATGGTCGACTACCTGCACGTGGCCGCCAGCCGTGACCCGGCCAGCCTGCACAGTGGCCTGGCGGGCAACCTGCGGCACATCCGCATCACCCCACTGACCAACCCCGAGCTGACGCCGCCCACGCGCCAGGACTGGCTGGCGACGCAGTTGCTGCCCGAGTTGCCGGCGCCGGTCACGGTGCTGATGGATGATGGCCAGACCCTGCAAATTGCTGTCGACCCCCGCGATGAAATCGAGGAAGTACGCGACTCGCTGCTGCAATTGCTGCTGCTCAGCGTGCTGGCCTGGCTCGCGAGCCTGCTCAGCAGTCGCTGGGCGGTGGCGCGTGGGCGACAGGTACTGAATGAGTTACTCGGCGGGCTGCAGCAGGTCGCCCAAGGCCAGCTGGAAGTGCGTTTGCCTGCCCATAGCATCGCCGAGGCGCAGGTGCTGGCCGGGTATTTCAACACCATGGTTAGCACCTTGCAGTATGCGCAAACCGACAACGCCAAGTTGACCCAGGCCTTGCTGGCCCTGCAGGAGCGTGAGCGTGCGCACCTCGGCCAGACCCTGCATGACGACCTTGGCCAATACCTCACCGGCATTCGCGCCCAGGCCTGCTTGCTGCGCAGCCTGGCTGAGCACCCCGACGCGGTGAAAAAAGCGGCGCAGAGCCTGGAGGCCAATTGCGAGTATTTGCAGCAGGGCTTTCGCGCCCTGATTCGCGATCTTTATCCGGTGGTGCTGGAACGCTTGGAGCTGGATGCGGCCCTGCAATTGCTCACCGACGATTGGCAAACCGCCCAGGGCATTCGTTGCCGCCTGCTGCTGGGCGCCGATTTGCCGACCCTGCCACTGCCGAGCAAGGCCCACCTGTACCGTCTGGTGCAAGAAGCGCTGACCAACGTCGCCCGCCATGCCCAGGCCAGCGAAGTGCGTATTCGCCTGCAGCAGCGCGGCGGTCGTTTGCACTTGCTGGTGCGTGACAACGGCTGTGGCGCGCAGTTGCCGCAGCGGGCTGGGATTGGCCTGCGCTCAATTAGCGAACGCGCCCGCAGCCTCGGCGGCGTGGTGCATTGGCGCAGCCGCCCAGGTCGGGGTTGGTTGTTGCGTTTACGCGTGCCGCTGACGGTGGAGAACCAATGAAAATTCTGCTGGTGGATGATCACGCCGTGGTGCGCCAGGGCTATGCCAGCCTGTTGCGTGCCTTGTTGCCCGAGGTGCAGGTCAGCGAGGCCTGCGACGGTGAGCAGGCCCTGGCGCAGGTGCAGCTGGAGATTCCTAGCCTGATCATCATGGACATCGGCCTGCCCGGCATCAGTGGCCTGGAAACCCTGCGCCGCTTGCGCCAGCGCTTGCCGCAGATCCGCGTGCTGTTCTTCAGCATGCACGACGAGCTGCCGCTGGTGCGCCAGGCCCTGGAGGCTGGCGCCCTGGGCTACCTGACCAAAACCTCGGCGCCGGAAGTGTTGCTGGAGGCGGTCAAACGCACGCTCGCCGGGCATGCCTATATCGAGCAGAACCTGGCCACCCATCTGGCCTGCAACCTGACCCAAGACGGCCGCCTGGACCCACGCCTGCAGAACATGACGCCGCGCGAGCTGGAGATCTTCGTGATGCTGGCCAAGGGCATCCCCAGCCGGCAGATCGCCGAGAAGCTGTGCATCAGCAGCAAGACCGTGTCCAACAACCTGACCCTGCTAAAAAGCAAACTGCAGGTCAGCAGCCAGGCCGAGTTGGTGCATTTAGCCATCGATACCGGGGTCTTGCGCCTAGGCCTGGAAAGCGCCTGATGTGTTGCACAATTTCGTAGGAGCGGCTTCAGCCGCGAAGCTGTGCGGTGTTTGAAGGATTCGTACGGCGCGCTGCGGTTGGCGTTTTGCTATACCCAAGGCAACCGCAATGACCGAGGCAAGGGAATGTCTGAGTCCATCTTCTATCGCGGGCGTGCTTTGCGCCTGGGGCGCAGCTCTGAACCGGGGCGCATCTATCTGCTGACGGCCGTGGTGCGTGAGCGCGAGCCGCTGTTTGAGGACTTCGTGGCGGGTCGTGTCGTGGTGTCCGAGCTGCGCGCGGCCACAGCTGAGGGCTGGGTGAACTCCCTGGCCTGGGTGGTGATGCCGGATCATCTGCATTGGCTGGTCGAATTGCGCGGTCACCCGCTGGCGGTGCTGATGCGCAGGATCAAGGGCCGCAGTGCCCGAGCGCTCAATGTCCAACTGGGACGTCAGGGCCCGGTGTGGCAGGCGGGTTATCATGATCGGGCATTGCGCCAGGAAGAGTATTTGCAGTGCATCGCGCGTTATGTCGTGGCCAATCCCTTGCGGGCCGGACTGGTTAGGTGCATCGGCGATTATCCGTTGTGGGATGCGATCTGGGTGTGAGCGGTGGAAGGTTCGCGGTTTTCGATTGTTCGCGGCTAAAGCCGCTCCTACGGGTGTGGCGCCATTTCGTAGGAGCGGCTTTAGCCGCGAAGCTTGTGTGCCGTTGTGCACCCGTCAGTCCCAGCCCTGCGGGCAGTTTTTGCAGCCGGGCATGTTGGCGCCCTGGTAGTTGCCATACAGCTGGCGGCTGTCGCTGAGGTCGGCGTTTTCCAGGTTGGCGCCGCCCATTTTTACTTCCTGCAAGTTGGCTGAGAGCAAGGACGCGCCCTTGAGGTCGGCCTTGCTCAGCCAGGTCATTTCCAGATTGGCGGCCGCCAGGTTGGCGTTATGCAGTTTGGCCCCCGACAGCCTGGCAAACTCCAGATTGGCGGCGCGCATGTCGGCGCCGGTAAAGCGCGCGCCCTGGGCAAACAGGCCCCAGCCATTGATAGCTACCAGAGTGCTGGCGCTAAAGTCGGCCAGGCGCAGGTTGCTTTGCTGCAGGCTAGCGCGAGTCAGGTTGGCGCCTTGCAGGTGGGCTTTTTCCAGGTTGGCCAAATCCAGGCGGCTATGGCGCAGGTTGGCGCCGCGCAAGTCGGCACCGGCCAGGTTCATCCGGCGCAGGTCCTGATTGCTCAGGTCGGCGCCGCGCAGGTTGGCATTCGGGCACTGGCTGTCGGCTTCGATACGGCAACCGTTGACGGTCAGCGCCTGGTCATCGGCGCGCAGCTCACCGGCGATCAGCAGCAGGGCGATGGGCAAAAGTAGGGGTAGAGGGTGCATGGCGTAGCCTCGCAAACAAGCCGTCAGTCGTGGCGGCTGGCGGCGATAAAGGGCAAAAAACCCTGGTGTGTTGCACCAGGGTTTAGAGGGCTTACTTGTCCCAGCTTGGCAGCTTGAACACCCAGAACGAGCCGCCCTGGGCGACCGGTTTGGTCAGCTCGGCCATGTCGCCGCCCCACAGCGGCACGGCGCCGCCATAGCCGGTGGTGACACCGATGTACTGCTCGCCGTCCTGTTCCCAAGTGATGGGCGGGGAGATGATTCCGGTGCCGGTCTGGAACTTCCACAGCTCCTTGCCGGTTTTCGCGTCGAAGGCTTTGAAGAAGCCGTCGCCGGTGCCGGTGAACACCAGGTTGCCCTTGGTGGCCAGCACGCCGCCCCAGAGTGGCAGCTTCTCTTTGTGCTCCCAGGCGACCTTGCCGGTGGTGGGGTTCATCGCCCGCAGGATGCCGACGTGATCGTCGTACAGGCGCTTGATCCGAAAACCCATGCCCAGATAGGCGGAGCCGGCCTTGTAGTGCGGCTCCTCGGCCCAGTAGTCCTCCTTCCAGTGGTTGGCCGGCACGTAGAACAGGCCGGTGTCCTGGCTGTAGGCCATGGGGCTCCAGTTCTTGCCGCCGAGGAAGGGTGGCGATACCTCCACCGATTTGCCCTTGGTTTCACCCGGTGCGGGCTTGGGTGGGCGCTGGCCTTCGATCTCCACCGGGCGGCCGGTTTTCAGGTCGATATGGCTGGCCCAGGTGATCTTGTCGACGAAGGGGAAGGCGTTCTGCAGCTTGCCGTTGTTGCGGTCGACCACATAGAAGAAGCCGTTACGGTCGGCGTGGGCGGTGGCTTTGACGGTTTTGCCGTCCTTGGCCTGGTAGTCGAACAGCACCAGTTCGTTGTTGCCGGAGAAGTCCCAGGCATCGTTGGGGGTGTGCTGGTAAAACCATTTCACTTCGCCGGTGGTGGCATCGACGCCGACTTGGCCGGAGGTGTAGAGGCTGTCGTAGTCTTTCGGCTTGCCACCTTCAGCGGTGCGCGCCCAGCCGTTCCAGGGCGCCGGGTTGCCGGCGCCGACGATGATGGTGTTGGTCTCGGCATCGAAGCTGGCGCTCTGCCACGGCGCGCCGCCGCCCTGGCTCCAGGCCGCGACCTTGCCGGTCGGCGAGTTCGGATCGTTGGGCCAGGACGGTGCTTTGACATCCCCGGTCGGGCTGCTGTCTTTGCCGTTCAGGCGGCCCATGTGGCCTTCCACGAAGGGGCGCATCCAGACTTCTTCACCGCTGTCGGGGTCGCGGGCGAACAGCTTGCCGACGACGCCAAATTCATCCCCGGAGCTGCCGTGCACCAGCAGGGTTTTGCCGCTGACCTTGTCTTTTACCAACGTCGGCGCGCCGGTCATGGTGTAGCCGCTGGCGTGATCGCCGAACTTCTTGTTCCACAGCACCTTGCCGGTGTCTTTGTTGAGGGCCACGACGCGGGCGTCGAGGGTGCCGAAGTAGATTTTGTCGCCATAGATGGCCGCGCCACGGTTCACCACATCGCAGCACGGGCGGATGTTGTCCGGCAGGCGGTGGTTGTAGGTCCACAGGCGTTTGCCGGTTTTGGCGTCGAGGGCGAACACCCGCGAGTAGGAGCCGGTGACGTAGATCACACCGTCATGGACGATGGCCTGGGATTCCTGGCCGCGCTGCTTTTCGTCGCCGAAGGAGTACGACCAGGCCGGGGTCAGCTTGAACACGTTATCGGCATTCACCTGCTGCAGCGGGCTCCAGCGCTGGGCATTGGTGCCCATGCCGTATTGCAGCACGTTGTTGGTGCTCAGGTGGTCGTTGGCGATGTCGTCCCAGGTCACCGGGGTGGCCAGGGCACTGCCGCTCAGGCCAAGGCCGGCGGCCAGCAGCAGGCTATGAATAGCCAGCGCCAGTGGGCGTGGCGAGCTGGGTAAGGTTGTTGTTGTCATGGTCGGTTCCCATCGTGGTTGAGAAGGCTGCCGGTCGCCGTGTGGTTGCTGACCTGGCGAGTCGATAGTGGAACCACCCCCGTGCGGCGGAAACGGAAAAGCGCCCGAGCATGCCGGGAAAAATGCCCAAACCGCGCCTGACTTAGCCTTGCCTCGAAAGCCCTGTTACGCGGCGCCCGCAAGCCTTACTACCAAGGGACTAGGTGCGAGCCACCAAAGCAGCATTCGTTGCTGCCTGGGGGCTTTCTAAGATGCCTGTAACTGAGCGGCGTAACGACAGCTCTGCGTGCAGACAAAAATGAGGTATTCACCATGACAATCAAAAAGAACGGCTTGGCACTGCTGCTGGTAGCGTTTTCGGCCAACCTCTGGGCTCACGGTGATGTGGTGCCGCAGGCGGTCAAGACCGACGGTCTGGAGCCAGTCGGTAAAGAGTGGCTGGAAGAGAACCCCTACCGCGGCAACCCCAAGGCGATTGAAATCGGTGCCTCGGCCTACAACCAGAACTGCGCCGCCTGTCACGGCCTGGAAGCCAAGTCCGGCGGTATCGCCCCGGACCTGCGCCTGCTCGAAGAAGGCATCAGCGGTGACGAGTGGTTCAAGGAGCGGGTGATCAACGGTGCAGTGCGCGATGGTCGCGTGTACATGCCGAAGATGGCCGACTACCTGAGCCAGGAAGCACTCTGGGCTGTGCGTAGTTACCTGGAAAGCGTGGCCATTCAGGAGTAACGCGCATGCGCCCGATCCGCCTGCTGTTGTGGTTCTGGCTGGGCCTGTGCGCTGGTCAGGTGCTGGCTCAGGCGCCGGTGCGCAGCTATGACTCTATTACCGAGTCTGGCGTGCTTAAGGTCATGCTCTATCAGGGCTTTGCGCCCTACAGCTTCCAGCAGGATGGCCAGCCGCGCGGCGTCGATTATGAGGTCGCCAAGGCGCTGGCCAAGGGCTTGGGCCTGACGCTTGAGGTGATCTGGGCTCAGCCTGGGGAAAAGCTCGACGACGACCTGCGCGATTACATCTGGCGCGGCCATTACTTGCGCCCCCACGAGCTGGCCGACGTGATGATGCGGGTGCCCTACGACCGCGAGTTTTCTTACAAGAGCAACGAGTTCGGTGAGCTGATCAACGAGCACGTGGTGATGTTCGGCCCCTATCAGCGTGAGCGCTGGCAGGTGGCCTACGACCAGCGGCGGCTGGACAGCGTGCCCAGTGTTGCGGTGTTCCAGCACAACCCGATCGGGGTCGAGGTCGACAGCGTGCCGTCGTTTTACCTGTCATCGATCTTCGACGGCATGCTCAGCGGCAAACTGCATCACTACGCCACCACCGAGGCAGCCTTTGCCGGGATGAACAACGCCGAAGTGGACGCGGTGATGGCCCTGCGTGGCGAGATCGACTGGCAGCTCAAGCAGGCCGCCAACCCGGCGTTCGCCAAAGCGGAAAACGCCTACCCGGACATGGGCAAGCAGGTCTGGGACATCGGCATGGCGGTGCATGAAAGCAACCGCCAACTGGCCTATGCCCTGGAAGAAAAACTCGAAGAGCTGATCCTCGCTGGCGAGGTGCGCAAGCTGTATGCGCAATACGGCCTGCAGTACGAGTTGCCGGAGTTGTACCAGGACGTCCAATAGCGCAAAGACAGAAATGGCCGGGGGTGGGTGATGGAACAGCTGGATTGGCGTTGCTACCTGTTGTTGGCCGTACTGGCCTTGCCCCTGGACAGCTGGGCGGCGCCGGCTGATCCGGTCAGCTCGGTGATGTGGGACTACCACCACGCGCGCCTGCTGCACGGCGAGGCGTTTGTCTTCGACCCGCAGATCAAGCTGCAAGTCCCACCGTTTGCCGAAGACGCCCGCCAGGTGCCGTTGCAGGTGGATGCCAGCGCTTATGCAGGCGATGTAGTGCGCATGCTGGCCTGGGCCGAGTTGAACCCGATCGCGCAGATTTTCGACTTCCGTCCAGGCCCGTTGGTGCAGCCGACCCTGGCGATCCGCATCCGTATCGAACAGGCCACGCCGATCCGCGTGGCGGTGCAGACCCGTGACGGCCTCTGGCATGTCGGCTCGACCCAAATCGATGCCGCCGGCGGTGGCTGTACCGCCCCCAGCGTGGTGCGCGCCCAGGCCGGTTGGGAAGAGCGCCTGGGCCAGGTGCAGGGCCAGCGTTTCGCCCAGGCCGAGGGCAGCCGCCTGCGCCTGCAGGTGGCTCACCCGATGGACAACGGCCTGGTCGGCGGTATTCCGGAATTCTTTCTCAATCAGGCCGAACTGCGCGGCGCCGACGGCACTGTGCTGGCCACCCTGGAGCTGTTTCCCGCGGTCAGCGAGAACCCCACCTTGAGCTTCGACGTGCGCGGCAATGCCCTGACCGAAGTGTGGCTGCGCGACAACAATGGCAATGAGTTCAAGGCTGAGCTTTAGGTCGTTGTAGTCAGCTGTTCGCGGTCTTGACCGCGAAGTTGTTCCATTACCCTCATCCCAAACCAAGAGGTGTCTATGCGCTGGCTGTTATTGCTAACCCTGAGCTGCGCGTCGCTGGCCCACGCCGAGCTGAGCTATGACCTGCAACCCCGGCAGATTGCGGCGGACACCTGGGTGCTGGAGGGACGCACCGACAATTTTGCCGCGGACAACGGCGGCAATATCGTCAACACGGCGTTTATCGTTACCAACGCCGGCGTGGTGGTGATCGACAGCGGGCCGTCGAAACGCTACGGCGAGGCCCTGCGCCAGGCCATCGCCAAGGTCACCGAGCAGCCGGTGATCAAGCTGCTGATTACCCATCACCACCCCGACCATGTGCTGGGCAACCAGGCCTTCAGCGATGTGCCAATTGCTGCCCTGGCCGGCACCACCCAACTGCTGCGCGAGCAGGGTGAGGCCATGGCGGAAAACATGTACCGCCTGGTGGGCGACTGGATGCGCGGCACTGAAGTGCGATTGCCGACCGAAGAGCTACAAGCTGGGCTGCTGACCATTGGCGATCACCCGTTGCGCCTGCTGGCCCTGAGCGGGCATACCGGCGCCGACCTGGCGATTCTCGATGAGCGCAGCGGCGTGCTGTTTGCCGGCGATCTGGTGTTTTACCAACGCGCCCTGACCACCCCAGGCACGCCGGGGCTGGACGTCTGGCTGGCGGATATCGCCACCTTGCAGGCGTTGCCCTGGAAGCACATTGTGCCCGGCCACGGCCCGCTGGCCAGCAGTGACGCCCCCTTTGCGCAGATGACCGATTACCTCGGCTGGCTCGATGGCTTGCTGCGCAAAGGCGCGGCCGAAGGGGCGGAGATGAATGCGCTGATCCGCGCGCCGATTCCTCAGCGCTTTGCCGCGGTGAGCCTCAGTCGTTATGAGCTGATCCGCAGCGTCAGCCACCTGTACCCGCGCTACGAACAGGCACGCTTTAAGCGCTTGGATTGAGCAGCGTCGCCTATTGCAAGCTGAGCTGGTCGCCGCGTTCCTGTTGCCAGTCGTCGAGGCTGGGGGCGGCGCTGTCGCCGGCCATCTGGTGGATGATCTCGAAGTAATCCTGTTTGAGCGGGTCCTGCATGATGTGCTGGCGTGAGCGTACGCGCACGGCGTAGATGTTCTGCACATTCTGGTGGTCGAAGGCGCGCCATTGCTGCGGGCCCTTGAGCAGGCTGTAGCGGTGGTCTTCGAGGGCGCCGATCAGCGGTTCGCTGGCCAGTCTGCCGCTGCGCCGCACGGCGTCGGCCCACTGCATGACGATGCTGTACGCCGAGGCGGCGGAGCTGGCCGGGTATTCCTGGTAGTGGCCGATATAGGCCTGCACGAAGGCCTGGCCGCTGGCGCTTTGCTCTTGCGCCGGCACCTGCCAGGTCCAGGCTTCGGTGCCGATCACGCCGGCCATCACCTTGGGGCCGATCTGCTGGACGATGCTCTTGCTCAGGTGCGGCACGATGATCTGCATGCGCGTGTGCAGCTTGAGGTTGTGGGCCAGGCGCAGGGTGCGCTGCAGGTCGTCGCCAAGCAGGGCCAGAACCAGGATGTCGGCATCGCTGGCGGCGGCCTTGCTCAGGGCGGCGAGGTAATCCTTGCGCATCGCGGCATGGGCGGGCAGGGCGCTACGGCCATGGCGGGCGCGGTCCTGGCTGGCGGTGCTGGTGCGCAGCTCGGTTTCGATGCTGCGGCCCCAGGTGTCGTCCACCAGGATGTAGTGATAGCGCTGGCGCGGCATGTTCCAGCCCAGGTATTCACCCAGCACCCGAGCACTCATGCGCGCACTGTTTGACTCGCGAAACAGGTAGCGGTGGCCGGCGCTGCCAGTGACTTCGTCGGCATAACTCAGGGTGGCGAAATACAGCAGGCCGAGGTCGTGGGCGCGCTGGCCGGCGGCAATCGCCTCCTCGCTGGTGGCGCCGCCGAAGATCATCTGCACCCGTTGCGCGGCGAAGGCGTCGACGTTGGCGCGCGCGGTTTCGGCGTTGGAGGCGCTGTCGCGGGCCAGCAGTTGCAGCGGCTGGCCGAGCACACCACCCTCGCTGTTGATGGCCGCCACGGCCAGCAGGGCGCCGCGATGCAGCTCCAGGCCCTCGGCCCGGTAGTTGCCGCTGTGCGGGTAGTTGAGGCCGATGCGGATCGGCTCGGCGAGCAGGCGCACGCCGAGGCAGTTGAGTAGCAGGCAGCAGAACAGCATGAGGCGGGCCATGGGGCTTTCTCCGGAGCGGGGGCGTCACTGTCCAATGCGGCGGGGGCGCTGGGTATGCTCTTTTTAGGTGGCCGGGCTGGCACTTAAGTCGGTGGCGGGTGGCTTGGCGCCGGCGTGTTTCAAGGTGGGAGCGGTCTTGACCGCTCCCACAAAAAAGCCGCCTCCCGCAGCGGCCTTGCAGCTAGATGGACGCGGCAATAAAGCGAGTACTGCTACCAACGGATGAGGGAAATCGACCCTGCGAGTAATTGTTGGTAAGGGCCTGGCGGCCAAGAATCTGCCCCAGGCCGGGAAAAATTCCCGGTGACAACAATTACCCTGCAGAGGTCGTCGCAATGAAACCTACCGGTCTTCGCCAGCCATTCGTGCTCACCGCACTGTGCGCTGCCATGCTTTTGCCTGCCGTATCCGCCTGGGCTGTTACTGACCAGGAAATTCTTGATGATGTGAAAACCACCGATCAGATCGTCACCAACGGCATGGGCCTGCAGGGCCAGCGCTACAGCCCGCTGACGACCCTCAACACCGACAACATCAAGGACCTGCGTCCGGTCTGGACCCTGTCCTTCGGTGGCGAAAAGCAGCGCGGCCAGCAGGCCCAGCCGCTGATCAAGGACGGCGTGATGTACGTCACCGCCTCCTACTCGCGGGTGTTTGCCGTGGATGCGCGCACCGGCAAGGAACTGTGGCAGTACGACGCGCGCCTGCCGGACGACATTCGTCCGTGCTGTGACGTGATCAACCGCGGTGTGGCCCTGTACGGCGACCTGGTGATTTTCGGCACCCTGGACGCCAAGCTGGTGGCCTTGAACAAAGACACCGGCAAGGTGGTGTGGCGCAAAAGCGTGGCTGACCATAAAGCCGGCTACTCGATCACCGCGGCACCGCTGGTGGTTAACGGCAAGCTGATCACCGGTGTGTCCGGCGGTGAGTTTGGTGTGGTCGGCAAGATCGAAGCCTATGACCCGAAAAACGGCGCCCTGCTGTGGACCCGCCCAACCGTGGAAGGCCACATGGGCTACGTCTACAAGGACGGCAAGCCGGTCGAGAACGGTATCTCCGGCGGCGAAGCCGGCAAGACCTGGCCTGGCGATCTGTGGAAAACCGGCGGCGCGGCACCGTGGCTGGGCGGCTACTACGACCCGGAAACCAACCTGCTGCTGTTCGGCACCGGTAACCCGGCGCCGTGGAACTCGCACCTGCGCCCTGGCGACAACCTGTTCTCGTCCTCGCGTCTGGCCCTCAACCCGGATGACGGCACCATCAAGTGGCACTTCCAGACCACGCCGCACGACGGCTGGGACTTCGACGGCGTGAACGAACTGGTGTCGTTCAACTATCAGGAAGGCGGCAAGACCATCAAGGCCGCAGCCACCGCTGACCGTAACGGCTTCTTCTACGTACTGGATCGCACCAACGGCAAGTTCATCCGTGGCTTCCCGTTTGTCGACAAGATCACCTGGGCCAAGGGCCTGGACAAGAACGGTCGGCCGATCTACGACGACAGCAACCGTCCGGGTTCGCCGGCAGCGGCCAACAAGGGCAAGAGCGTGTTCTCTGCACCGGCCTTCCTCGGTGCGAAAAACTGGATGCCGATGGCCTACAGCCAGGACACCGGCCTGTTCTATGTACCGTCCAACGAGTGGGGCATGGACATCTGGAACGAAGACATCGCCTACAAGAAGGGCGCTGCCTACCTGGGTGCCGGCTTCACCATCAAGCCGCTGAACGAGGATTACATCGGCGTGCTGCGCGCCATCGACCCGAAGACTGGCAAGGAAGTCTGGCGCCAGAAGAACTTCGCGCCGCTGTGGGGCGGGGTAATGACCACCAAGGGCAACCTGGTGTTCACCGGCAATCCTGAGGGCTTCCTGCAGGCCTTCAACGCCAAGACTGGCGACAAGGTCTGGGAATTCCAGACCGGCTCCGGCGTACTCGGCTCCCCGGTTACCTGGGAAATGGACGGCGAGCAGTATGTCTCGGTGCTGTCTGGCTGGGGCGGCGCAGTGCCATTGTGGGGCGGCGAAGTGGCCAAGCGGGTGAAGAACTTCAACCAGGGCGGCATGCTCTGGACCTTCAAACTGCCGAAAGAGCTGGTGGCCAAACGCTAAGGCTTTAGCGGCAGCGCTGCACCCGCGTTACACCCCAGAAGGTCGGCATTGCCGGCCTTTTGGCGTTTTTGCCGAAGGTAAAAGCGGCAGATCTATCCCGCTGCCGCTGAATGCCAACGTTTTTGGGGGGAGTTCGTAGGGTGGGTTGAGCTTGCGATACCCATCGAATAAACCCGATGCGTAAATCTCTGATGGGTATCGCTGCGCTCAACACCATCCTACGGTTTTGAGCTGTCGGCACCTGCGACCAAAGCGCCGCCGCTCTACGACCATTGAGTGATAGCCCTGTGCCGGGTGACGTTGCTAAATGACCGTTGAGTCAATTTTTCCGTTGTCGAGGTTTGCCATGTCTCCTAGCCGTTTGCCCATCGTCTGGGTCGCCGTCCTGCAAAGCCTGGGGTTGGCGCTGTTGTTGTGGGCCCTGGCGGGCGGTCACCTGAGCTTGCTGCTGGCGTTGTTGCCGGCCGCGCTGCTGGTGTGGTTGCCCGTGTTGCTGGTGCGCCCGGCGGCGACTGAGTCGGCTGGCGCGGTGGAAGCCCTGCAGATCAGCCAGCTGAGCCGCGAGCTGTCGCAAACCACCACGCAAAATGCCCTGTCGGCCGCCGAGGTGGCCTATGCGGTCAAGCAGTTGGGCGAACGCCTGCGCTCGCAGCTGCAGGCTGCCGACAGTATCGTCGGCAATGCGCAAAACATGATCGCCACCGAGGAGCAGACCTCGCTACTCAGCCAGCAGACCGCCGGCGCCGCCTTGCAGGTCCGGCAGAGCAGCGACGAGGGCCTGGCCGTGGTGCAGCAAACCATCGCCCGCATGCACCAGCTCAGCCAACGCGCCAGTGCCAGCCAGGTGTTGATCGAAACCCTGAGCAAGCGCAGCGAGGACATCCAGCGGGTCACTCAGGTGATCCAGTCGATTGCCAGCCAGACCAACCTGTTGGCCCTGAATGCCGCCATTGAGGCGGCGCGGGCCGGCGAATACGGCCGTGGCTTTGCCGTGGTCGCCGACGAGGTGCGCGGGCTGGCCGGGCGCACCGCCAGCGCCACCGAGGAGGTCGGGCAGATGGTCGCCGATATCCAGCAGCAGACGGCGGCCGTGGTGGAGCAGATCCAGCAGTTGGCCAGCGACCTGCACATCAGTGTTGGCGCGGTCGAACAGGCCGGCGGTGGCCTGGAGCAGATCGCCGAGCTGGCCCAGGGCGTGGCGACGCAGATCGGTGAGATCGCCCAGGGTGCACACAACAACCGCGACCAGCTCGGCAGCCTGTTCGGTGCGGTGGAGCAGATGCGCGGTGACCTGGCCCAGAGCGATGCCCATACCCGCCGCCTCGGCGCGGCTGCCGAACGCCTGGAGGGGCAGGCCGAACAGATCAGCGAGCGCCTGGCGGCGGTGGCCCTGGATGACTACCACCAGCGCGTGCTGGACCTGGCTCGCGAAGGCGCCCAGGCGATTGCCGCGCAGTTCGAGGCCGATATCGAGCGCGGCCGCATTCGCCTGGAAGACCTGCTCGACCGTGATTACCAGGCGATCGCCAACACCTGGCCGCAGCAGTACCGCAGTCGCTTTGACGACTACACCGACAAGACCCTGCCGGCCTTGCAGGAGCCGTTACTGAGTCGCCACGAGGGCCTGGTGTTCGCCATCGCCTGCACCCCGGATGGCTATGTGCCGACCCATAACCAGGCGTTCAGCGCAAAGCCCACCGGCAACCGTGAACATGATGTGATCCATAGCCGCAGCAAACGCCTGTTCAACGACCGCACCGGCGCCCGCTGTGGCAGCCATCAGCAGGCGTTGCTGCTGCAGACCTACACCCGCGACACCGGCGAGCTGATGCACGACCTGTCGGTGCCGATCATGGTCAAGGGCCGCCATTGGGGTGGCCTGCGCCTGGGTTACAAACCCGAGCCCGTAACGGATACCGCTTCGCGCTCAGTGCGTATGCCGGCGCGACGTTGAACTACGCTGGGGCGTTAGCGCCGGCCGAGCAGGGCGCCAGGCGCAGCCCTGAAAGCATCTAGTACCAAAGAACGAAGCCTTCTATGCCATGGGCGCATACCGCCGGGGCAGAGCGGCTGCAAAGATCGACCCATCACCTGCCGCGAACCCCGGACAGGTACGACCAGCACAGAGGCCATGATCATGATCTACCCACAACCCGGTTCCGCAGGCTCCATCCTTACCCTCAAGCCGCGCTACGGTAACTACATCAACGGTGCGTTTGTCGCTCCGGTCAACGGCGTGTATTTCAGCAATACCAGCCCGGTGGATGCCTCGCTGATTGGCGAATTCCCGCGCTCGGACGCCGCCGACATCGAGCTGGCCCTGGACGCCGCCCATGCCGCCGCCGATGCCTGGGGCAAGACCAGCGTGCAAGACCGCGCTCTGGTACTGCTGAAGATTGCCGACCGCATCGAGGCCAACCTCGAACTGCTGGCTGTGGCCGAAACCTGGGACAACGGCAAGGCCGTGCGCGAAACCCTCAACGCCGACGTGCCGCTGGCCGCTGACCACTTCCGTTACTACGCCGGCTGCATCCGCGCGCAGGAAGGTGGCGCCGCCGAAATCAACGAACACACCGCCGCCTATCACTTCCACGAGCCCCTGGGCGTGGTCGGGCAGATCATTCCGTGGAACTTCCCGCTGTTGATGGGCGCCTGGAAACTGGCTCCGGCCCTGGCCGCCGGTAACTGCATCGTGCTCAAGCCAGCCGAGCAAACCCCGCTGTCGATCACCGTGCTGATGGAAATCATCGGTGATCTGCTGCCGCCGGGCGTGCTCAACGTGGTGCAAGGTTTCGGCCGCGAAGCCGGCGAAGCCCTGGCCACCAGCAAACGCATCGCCAAGATCGCCTTCACCGGTTCGACCCCGGTCGGTTCGCACATCCTCAAGTGCGCCGCCGAGAACATCATCCCGAGCACCGTGGAGTTGGGCGGCAAGTCGCCGAACATCTTCTTCGAAGACATCATGCAAGCCGAGCCGGCCTTTATCGAGAAGGCCGCCGAAGGCCTGGTGCTGGCCTTCTTCAACCAGGGTGAAGTGTGCACCTGCCCGTCCCGCGCCCTGGTGCAGGAGTCGATCTACGACGCCTTCATGGTCGAGGTGATGAAGAAGATCAAACAGATCAAGCGTGGCAACCCGCTGGACACCGAAACCATGGTTGGCGCCCAGGCGTCGCAACAGCAGTTCGAGAAGATTCTCTCGTACATGGATATCGCCCAGGCCGAGGGCGCGCAGATCCTCACCGGCGGCGCGGTTGAGCGTCTGGAAGGCAACCTGGGCAGCGGTTATTACATCCAGCCGACCCTGATCAAGGGCCACAACAAGATGCGTGTGTTCCAGGAAGAAATCTTTGGCCCGGTGGTCGGCGTGACCACCTTCAAAGACGAAGCCGAAGCCCTGGCGATTGCCAACGACACTGAGTTCGGCCTGGGTGCCGGCCTCTGGACCCGCGACATCAACCGCGCCTACCGCATGGGCCGGGCGATCAAGGCCGGTCGCGTGTGGACCAACTGCTACCACCTGTACCCGGCCCACGCCGCGTTCGGTGGCTACAAGAAATCCGGCGTCGGCCGCGAAACTCACAAGATGATGCTCGACCACTACCAGCAGACCAAGAACCTGCTGGTGAGCTATGACATCAATCCGCTGGGCTTCTTTTAAACAAACCGTCCGGCGCGTTCACTCCGGCGCGCCGGCCTGATTATGCGATGCCCTCCGGTGGGGGTTCCGACGTGCCTCTGGCGCTGTCGGCCACCTCGCTCATATCGCAACGCGGCTTCGGCCGCGTTTTTTATTGGCGCGGTGGCCGTTATTTTTTGTGCCCTGGCTACTACCGGTTTCGGCTTTACGCCGAGTCACTTTCTCTTTGCTTGCGCGAAAGAGAAAGTAACCAAAGAGAAAGCGCACCCGGCATCCGG
>RCMZ01000328.1_pt1 | contig 27478 bp, 26 predicted proteins | sample 2041141 | NCBI WGS metagenome assembly RCMZ01 (sample SAMN09708263, study PRJNA481090) | Wastewater metagenome, whole genome shotgun sequencing project. | biome: sewage; isolation source: Davis station wastewater (DW) | place: Antarctica: Davis Station | collected 2010-03-01 | reverse complement strand
ATCATGCTCTCGCTTAATATCTGGAGCCTGATTCACCGCATCGACGGAATCGCGCAGCGATTCCATCTCAGCGGATCAGGCTCTAGGCCGCCCGCGTCAGCACCGAACGCAGCAGCAGATTGGCCAACAGGCTCACCGCCGCCATCACCGCCATAGTCAGATAACCGCCCGCGCCGAAGGCGTCGTACAGCGGGCCGCTGGCCAGGGTCGCCAACCCCATCAGCACGCCCGCCGACAGCATGGAGTTCAAGGTCTGGGCGGCCGTCTGACTGTCGCGCGGCGCCAGTTTCTCGATCACCTCGACACCGGCCAGGAAGTTCGCTGCAAAAGTCAGGGCGTGCAGCGCCTGCAACGGCCAGAGCGCCCATAGCGGCGGCGATGCAGCCATGATCCCCCAGCGCACCACAGCCGCACCCGAGGCGATCATCAGCATGGGCCAGGGCCCGATGCCGCGCCGACGCCGCCACGGGTCGATCACCCACATGAAGCCGATCTCGATCACCACGGCGAAGGCCCACAACAGGCCAGTCATATCCGCCCCGACCCCTTGCGCGCGCCACAGGATGGCGGAGAAGCCGTAATAGAAACCGTGCGCCGCCTGCACCAGACCGATGGCCAGAATGGCCGTCACCATTACCGGGTTCTTCAGCAACTGCCCCATGCCGCGAAACCGGTCCCAACCCAGAACGGGCGCCCCGTCATGCACAGGCTCGGGTGGTAGAAATCGCCAGGCGGCCAGGGCGATCCCGACGCAGGCCAAGGCCACCCCGATGATGACCACCTCGGCCCCCGCCGCACGCACAATGAAGCCGACGACGATATTGGTGATGAAGAAGGCCGCCGATCCGAACCCGCGCGGCGTCGCAAAGGCGAAGCCTTCCTTGCGTGACAGCCGCAGGTTCAGCACGTCGGTCAGGGGGATGATGGCCGCCACGCCGGTCGCGGCGATGAACCAGGCGATTGCCCAGGCGGCGAACCCGTCGACCAGTCCCGCCGTCCCGTAGGCCAGGGCCGACATGGCGGCCAAAAGGGCGATGGGCGTGCGACGATATCGAAACCCGTCCGCCCAGACCGCGATGGCCGGTCCCGTGACCAGACGCGCCAGCATGGGTGCGGCCAGGATCACGCCGATCTCGGCGCCGCTCAACCCTTGCGACCGCATCCACAGCCCGGCGTAAGGCAGGCTGACGCCGGTGCCCATGAACATCAGAGCGTACTGGAAGGCGACGCGAGAACGGGCTGACGCGGACATAACGCCGCATAGCAGACTTACGGGATTCGTCAGGCTAGGCTTGGCGCATGAACCCGACTCGCAACCTGATTTTATTCGCCGCCCTGAACGGCGCCCTCGCCGTCGCACTGGGCGCATTCGCCGCTCATGGCGCCGAGCCGCAGTTGAAGACCCTTCTGACCACAGGCACGCACTATCAGCTGGTCCATGCCGTCTTCGGCTTCGGTTGCGCCCTGTGGACGGGCGGCGGCAAGCTGGCGCGGATTGCGGGCTGGCTGGGCGCCGTCGGCGGACTGATTTTCAGCCTGTCTCTGGCCGCGCTCGGCGTTCTCGGCGTGCCGATGATCGGCGCCATCACCCCCATCGGCGGCGTGCTTATGATCGTCGGTTGGCTTTGCATCGCGTTTGCGGCATTCCGGTCCAGCGCCTCGCAACGCACTTAAAGTCCCTGCAGAAAGACCAGAAAATCCATGGCCTTCCCCGCCCCTGCTGAACCTCGTCGCGAACTCTATCCTGAGACTGAGCCTTTCGCGTCAGGCTGGATGCAGACTGATGGCGTCCATGAAATCTACTACGAAGTGTCCGGCAATCCGCAGGGTCGTCCGGTGGTGGTGCTGCATGGCGGACCGGGCGGCGCGGTCAATCCGGGGATGCGGCGCTATTTCGATCCGGCCCAGTACAAGATCGTCATGTTCGACCAGCGCGGATGCGGCCTTTCGCGTCCCAACGCCTCGCTGGAGGACAACACCACCTGGAGCCTGATCGACGACATCGAACGCCTGCGCGAACGCCTGAACATCGACCAGTGGGTGGTCTTCGGCGGATCGTGGGGGTCCACCCTGTCGATGGCCTATGCGATCAAACATCCTGAGCAGTGTCTGGCCCTGGTGCTGCGCGGCATCTTCCTGCTGACCAGGAAGGAGTTACACTGGTTCTATCAGGATGGCGCTTCCATGATCTTCCCCGACGCCTGGGAGCGGTTCATCGCACCGATCCCCGAGGCCGAGCGCGGCGACCTGATGGGCGCCTATTACAAGCGCCTGATCGGCGACAATGTCGAAGAGCGTGAGCGCTGCGCCCTGGCCTGGGCTGGTTGGGAAGGCGACACCGTCAGCGTCGAAGGCCCCAGCGCCAAGCCGGACAAGTTTGCGGAACCCGACTTCGCCGTCGCCTTCGCCCGGATCGAGAACTGGTTCTTCACCAACGGCGGCTTCTTCGACGACGACAACTGGATCATCAACAACGTCGACAAGATGCGCCACATCCCCTGCTGGATCGCGCAGGGTCGGTTTGACGTGGTGACGCCGATCTCCGGCGCCTGGGCGCTGCATCGGGCCTGGCCCGAGGCCAGGCTGGACATCGTGCGCGACGCCGGACACGCCTCGTCCGAGCCGGGCATCGTGGACAGCCTGATCCGAGCGACCGACTGGGCCGCCACCGTCTAAGAGAAAGCCGCCGCATCTGACTGATGCGGCGGCTTTTTTGTTTCAGACCTTACTGCGTTCATCCAGGCTCCACGCGCCCGGTCCGGCGGTGAAGATGTACAGGAAGACGAAACAGAACAGGATGGCCGCATCGCCCCCGTTGACCGCCGGATAGGGGCTCTTGGTGAAGTGGAACATCCAGTAGGCCACCGCCATCTGACCCGAGGCGATGAAGGCGGCCGGACGCGTGAACAGGCCCAGCGTCAGCAGCACGCCCGTCACCAGTTCGATTACAGCGCCGACGCCGAACAGGGAGAGCAGCGGGACCTGCCCTGGCTCCGCGCCTTCGGGAAAGCCGAACAGCTTGACCAGACCATGCGCCAGAAACAGCAGCCCGGCGACAATGCGCAGGGCCGCCAGAGCCTTCGGGGACCACGCACTCGCTTGATTGAACATCGTGACTTTCCTCCCTGTTCGAGACGCCCGCGCCATGCAGGTCGCCCGGCCGAAACACTGTCCGGCCGGGCAGGTTGCGCTTGAGTCCTAGGCGGCGTCCACCAGCACGACTTCGGCGTCCGTCAGCGCCTTGATCGTGATGACGTCCTCGTCAGCAATGGCCGCGCCGTCGCGTGGGCTCAGCTTGACGCCGTTGACTTCAATCTCGCCCAGCGACGCCACCAGATAGGCCCGACGCGTGACGCCGACCGGATAATCGGCGACGTCGCCCGCCTTGAGCGTCGCCGCTGCAACCCGCGCCTCGGTGCGGATCGGCAGCGCGTCAACGTCATCCTCAAAGCCGGAGGCCAGAACCACGAACTGGCCTGAGCGATCGCCCTTGGGGAAGGGCTTGGTGCCCCAGCTGGGCTTTTCGCCCCGACGGGTCGGCTCGATCCAGATCTGGAACAGACGGGTCAGCTCGGTCTCGGCATTGTACTCCGCGTGACGAATACCGGTGCCGGCGCTCATCACCTGAACATCGCCTGCCACCGTGCGGCCCTTGTTGCCCAGGCTGTCCTCGTGGCTGATGGCGCCGTCGCGGACATAGGTGATGATTTCCATGTCGGCGTGCGGGTGGGGCGGGAAGCCGCTGCCCGGCGCAATTTCATCATCGTTCCAGACCCGCAGGTTGCCCCAGCTCATCCGCTTGGGATCATAGTAGTTGGAGAAGGAGAAGTGGTGCTTGGCGTTCAGCCAACCATGGTTGGCGCCGCCCAGCGATTCAAAAGGTCTGCGCTCGATCATTGGTCTGTCCTCAGGCCGGGCCGTCCCGGCGTCATCTGCTTGACGACAAGATAGAGATCGGCGACCGAACAGAAATAGAAACCAACGAAACTCATTGTTTCGCTTCGCATAGGCCGCCGTATGTCCCGTCTGCCCGATCTGGAAGCCCTGGCCATCTTCGCCAAGGTGGCGGAAACCCAGTCGTTTTCCGGTGCGGCGGACAGCCTGTCCCTGTCCAAGGCCACCGTGTCCAAGGCCGTGACCCGGCTGGAGCAGCAGCTTCAGACCACCCTGCTGCATCGGACCTCGCGCCGTTTCGCCCTGACGGACACAGGCCGGAACCTGGCGGCGCGCGCTGCCCATATGCTGGCCGAGGCCGAAGGGGCGGTGTCAGAGGCGCTGGATATGTCGGTGACGCCGCGCGGGCTGGTGCGTCTGGCCGCGCCCATGTCTTTCGGTATGGCCTATGTGGCCCCCGCCCTGCCCGAGTTTCTGGCCACCAATCCCGACATCTCGATCGACCTGCATCTGGCGGACGAGGTGATTGATCTGGTCGGCGGCGGCTTCGACTGCGCCCTGCGTATCGCCGCCCTGCCCGATTCCTCGCTTACCGCGCGCAAGCTCAGGCCGGTCAAACGCGCCTTGGTCGCTTCACCGACCTATCTGGAGCAGCGGGGGCGGCCGACCCACCCGAACGATCTGAACCGCCACGCCTGCCTCTGCTACGCCTATATGCCGACGCCCGACATCTGGCGGTTTAGCAATGCGGCGGGTGAAGAGGTCGTGGTGCGGCCGCAGGGGCCGTTGCGCGCCAACAACTCGGACGCCCTGACAGCGTCGCTGTGCGCAGGTCTGGGCATCTTCCCCCAGCCGGACTTCATCTACTGGAAGGATGTCGCGGGTGGCCATCTGGAGACGGTCATGACCGACTGGAGCCTGCCGCCCATCGCCCTTCATCTGGTCGCGCCCAGCAGTGGACCGCGGCCCGCACGGGTCACGGCCCTGATGGACTATCTGGCCGATCGGTTCAGCAAACCACTGTGGCCCGGCGATACGGTCGGGCGCTAGGTTCAATCGGCCTTCCGCTATAACCGTCATTCCGGGGCTGAGCGGAGCGAAGAGCCCGGAACCCAGGGCCACGAGCGCAACACTGGACGCATTCGATGCCGGATGCACGGCTCCTGGGTTCCGGATTCGCCCCCTCGACGCCCCGGAATGACGAGCCGAAATGCAGACCCATTAAGCGCCAACAGACGTTACAGCGTCAGCCGCACTTCACTTCCTTGATGATGTTGGTGGCGTCGTCGAACACGAAGTTCACGCGGTTCTCGCGATAATCCATCGTGGCGGCGCAGGTGCTGCACAGCACGCGGAAGGTCTGGCCATGCGGCGGCTCGGGAATGGTCGAGCGGTTGCGCCCGACATAGTTCTGGAAATCCTCGACCTTGCAGACCTTGTAGGCGGCGTCCGGCCAGGTCGGGTCGGTGGCCTTGGGGCTGGACGCGCAGGCCGACAGAGCTACGGCGGCGGCGCTGAGGCAGGTCAGTGTGAAGGCGGTCTTCATGGTCGTCTCCTGTGATCTGTCGCGGTTCAGCCGCAACGTACCTGTTCGATGATGCCAGTGTCCTGATTGAAGAAGATGTTCAATCGATAGGCCGAATAGTCCTGCGTCACCGGACAGGTGGTGCAGGTCACGCGCCGGTTCACGACCTCGACCGGAACCGGGATTTCGGTGCGGGCCTTGCCCACCAGATACTGCATTTCGCCCGCGCGACAGGTGTCCGCCGTGGGGCTGGTCGGCATCCGCGTGCCGATGGGTTGATTGAGCTGTGCGCGTTCAACGGCCCGCGGCGCGGGCGCGTCAGCCGCAGGCGTCGAACAGCCGGCCAACAGGACAAGGGCGATCAGGCCGCCTTTTCCCACCGCCCCTCGTCCGACTGTTTCCAATAGGCCAGGTTGGCGCCCTGCCCCTTCAGCGTCTTCCACCGGCCCCGCGCATGTTGCAGCGCCGGTTCGTCCCGTCCGTCGAATATGATGAAGCATCGTTCAAACCCTTCCGTCGCGCCAAGCTCTGCATCGTCGACGATGAACAGCGCCTGAGCGCCGTTCAGGTTCTCGCCCGATTCGCTCAGCAACACAGGCTGGCGGGCGGCATGGTCCTGATCGGCGCGGCCATGCGGCAGGAAACTGTCATCACGATAGGTCCACAACGCCTCATCGACATCATCCAGCCGATGCGAGTGCGACGATTTGATCAGGGCGCGCCAGCCCCGCTCGAGGGTCTTCTCGAGCAGGGTCGGCAACACCTGGTCCAGCGTGGAACGCTCCAGATGGTAGAACCAGATTTCGGGTTTATCGGTCACCCGGCTCTACCTCCAGCGATCAGGATTCGTAGGAGTCTGCGACCATGCGGTCCAGCGTGCGCACGGCGAAGCCGACGCCGCCCTCCGGCACAGTGGCGCTGGGGCTCTTGTTGGCCCAGGCGGTCGGCGCGATGTCCAGGTGCGCCCACGGCACGCCGTTGGTGAAGCGTTGCAGGAACAGCGCGGCGGTGATCGAACCCCCGGCGCGGCCGTTGCCCATGTTCTTCAGGTCCGCGATCTTGGACTCGATGTGCTGCTCGTAGATGGCGGGGATCGGCATGCGCCAGAAGTTCTCGCCCACCTTCTTGGAGGCCGACAGGACGTTGTCCGACACCTCGTCCGAGTTGGAGAAGATGCCCGCATAGTCCAGGCCCAGGGCCACGATCATGGCGCCCGTCAGGGTGGCCAGGTCGATCATGAACTTCGGCTTGAAACGCTCCTGCGTGTACCAAAGGGCGTCGGCCAGAACGAGGCGGCCTTCGGCGTCGGTGTTGATGACCTCGATGGTCTGACCCGACATGGACACAACCACGTCGCCCGGACGCTGGGCGTCGCCGTCAGGCATGTTTTCGACCAGACCCAGCACGCCGACGGCGTTGACCTTGGCCTTGCGGCCCGCCAGCGCGGCCATGGTTCCGGCCACGGCAGCGGCGCCGCCCATGTCCCACTTCATGTCTTCCATGCCGTCAGCCGGCTTGATCGAGATGCCGCCGGTGTCGAAGCAGACGCCCTTGCCGACGAAGGCCAACGGCTGTGCGCCCGCCTCGCCGCCCTTCCACTGGATCACGGCCAGCTGGCTTTCGCGGCGGCTGCCCTGGCCCACGGCCAGCAGCGTGCGCATGCCCAGCTTCTCCATCTCGGCTTCGCCAAGGATCTCGACTTCCAGACCCAGGCTCTCCAGCGCCTTCACGCGCTTGGCGAACTCGGCCGGATACAGGACGTTGGCGGGCTCGGACACCAGATCGCGGGCGAAGACCACGCCGTCGGCGATCGCCGACAGGGGCTCCAGCGCGGCCTCGGCGGCGCGCAGGTCTGTGGTGACGATGCGGATGGTCGTGACCGACGGAATCTTGTCGGCCTTCTGCTGGGTCAGGTACTTGTCGAAACGATAGGCGGCCAGACGCGCCGCAAAGCCGACGCGGGCGGCCTGTTCCGGGGTCAGGTGCGACGCGTCGATGGTCAGGACTTGGGCGCCCGACAGTTTCACCGCCGCATAGGCGCCGCCGCCGAAGGCCTCGACGGCCAGATCATCGGTCTTGTCCGCAACGCCCGCACCGACCAGCAGCACAGTGTCGGCGTTCACGCCCGCCGGAGCCGCCACGATCAGGCTCTGGCCGGTCTTGCCGACGACGCGGCTCTTGGACAGGGCCTTGGTCAGCGCGCCCGCGGCCTTGGCGTCCAGCGCCTCGCCAGCAGCCGTCAGAACACAGCCCTCATGAACCGGCACGGCCAGAATTTCAGCAGCGTCAACGGCGGCGACGAACTCGATCTTCATTAAGCGACTCCAGCCAGGCCCCACCCGGCATCTGTAAAAGGCGAAAAGACAATGGCGCGTCTGCTTGCCGCAGACGCGCCCTCATGTGCTACTAGATGCGCCTCTATACCGCCGCCTGCAACCGGGCGAAGACCATCCGCCCATGAACCTGATTCAAAGATACCTTTTCCGACAGATCTCGCTACCTGTGGTCGCAGCGTGCGCCGCCTTGGCTGGCATCGGGATTCTGAGCCAGAGCCTGGACCAGCTGAAGTTCATCGTCGAACGCGGTCAAAGCGTCTGGGTGATGGCCAAGCTGACCCTGCTGGCCTTGCCGCAGCTTCTGTCGGTCATCCTGCCCATCGGCCTGTTCGTCGGCGCCCTGATCGCCCTGACGCGATTGCAGCGCGAGCAGGAGATGACGGCGGCCTTCGCAGGCGGCATGACCCGCTGGCAGGTGATCTCGCCTCCCGCGCGTCTGGCCGTGCTGGTCGCCCTGGCCACCCTGCTGGTCAATCTGTTCTTCCTGCCCTGGGCCCAGCACGAGACGCGGCGCCAGGCCTTCGCCATCCGCACCGACCTCGCCGCCCTGCTGGTCGAGGAAGGCCAGTTCGTCCAGGGCCCCAACGGCCTGACCGTCTATGTGCAGCAGATCGAGCAGAACGGCCTGATCAAGAACCTGTTCGTCTATCTGGAGGAAGGCGCCAAGGTCACCACCTGGAACGCCGCCGAGGCGCGTTTCAGCCGTGACGCCGCCGGAACGCCCATCCTGACCATGATCGAGGGTTCGGCCCAGCGCTATTCATCCGGCGGCGTGCTGGAGACCCTGTCGTTCGACCGCTACGACTTCTCGCTGGCCCCCTTCACCAGCGTCAACGAGACGATCCGCTACAAACCGTCTGACCTGTATCTGACCCAGTTGATGAACCCGTCGCCGCGTCTGCTTGAAACCGCGGGCTCGCGCGGCGAACTGCTGGCCGAGGCCCATTCGCGCCTGTCGTCGCCGCTTTATGCGCTGGTCGCCATGTCGCTGGCCCTGTCGGCCATCCTGGGCGGGGCGTTCAGCCGGACGGGCTATTCGCTGCGAATCGCCAAGTCGGCGGGTCTGTTCCTGCTGTTGCGCGTCGTCGGCTATGGCCTTGTCGCCGCCAGCGCCTGGAACGGCTGGATGAACATCCTGCAGTATCTGGTCCCCATCGCCGCCATCGCCATTTCGCTGCGGGTTCTGTTCCGCGCATTGAAGCCCCGGCGTCGGCGCCATTGGCCCGCCCTTGAAAAGCTTAAGGCGAGATTCGCATGAGCACGTCCTTCATGCCGTCGCGCTTTTCCCCTCACCTGCCGCGCCTGGGCCGGATCGAACGCTATGTGCTGGTCCAGCAGTTGCGCTCGCTGGGCGTGGCCCTGGCGGTGATCGCCGCCCTGGTCATGCTGATCGACTTTGTAGAGGTGTCGCGCGGCGTCGGCTCGGCGCAAGACCTGTCGGCGGTGCGCATCTTCGGCCTGGTGCTGATGAAGTCGCCCTCGGTGATCGTGCAACTTTTGCCGTTCGTCTTCCTGTTCGGCACCCTGACAGCCTTCATCGGCCTGAACCGCCGCAGCGAACTGGTCGCCATGCGTGCGGCGGGTGTGTCGGCCTGGCGTTTCGTCCTGCCTGCCGCCGGGATGGCCTTTGTTCTGGGCATGCTGACCGTCACCGTGCTCGGGCCCCTGGCCGCTTCTGGCGACGCCATGTGGCAACGCGAGCGGGCGCGGATTTCGGGAACCACGCTCGGCGCTGATTCCCAGGAGGCGATCTGGCTGCGTGAAGGCGACGACCAGCGCCAGATGATCATCCGCTCCGCCCGCCAGGACCGCGCCAACGCCCGCCTGCTGGACGTCAGCTTCTTCATCTACACGACCGGCGCAGACGGCGGCCGGACCTTCTCCGAGCGGATCGACGCCCAGTCGGCGACCCTCAGCGCGGGCCGCTGGCGCCTGACCAACGCCACCGGCGCCCAGATCGGCCAGAAGGCCGTGACCTATTCCACCCTCGACCTGCCCTCCAGCCTGGCGGACAAGGAAGCGTTCGAGCGGTTCGCCCGCCCCCAATCGACGCCCTTCTGGTCGCTGCCGAACCAGATTCAGCGAATCGAAAACGCAGGCTTCACCTCGACCGCCTATCGCCTGCGCCTGCAGCAGCTGCTAGCCACGCCGCTAGTGTTCGCCGCCATGTCGATTCTGGCCGCCGCCTTCTCGCTGCGGCTGATGCGGCTTGGGGATCTGGCCAAGATGAGCGTGTCCGCCGTGGTGCTGGGCTTCGCCTTCTTCTTCCTGAACCAGTTCTCCTCGGCCATGGGTTCGGCTGAGGTCGTGGCCCCGTTTGTCGCCGCTTGGCTTCCACCCGTGCTAACGGCGCTCGCCGCGTTCACCTTGCTGTTCTATACCGAAGACGGCTAAGCGGGCTCCCTTACTCAGACGACGGATTGCATATGCAGGGTGATCGCCGCGACAGGCGCTCCAACGCCTTTCGGCACAGGCTTCTGGCCGGCGCAGCGCTGATCGCCTGCGCCCCCTTCGCCACGGCTGCAGCGGCCCAGACCGCCCAGCCTGCCGCCCAGGCTTCACAGCCGCCGGTCTCGCAAAAAGGCGTGGACGACGGCCTGTCTCCGCAAGCCCTCTACATCGACGCCGAAACCGCCACCCGTCAGGGCGACACCGTCATCGCGACGGGAACCGCCGAAGACCGCGTCTATGCGCGTTCACGCGGCCATGTTCTGCGCGGTGAAAGCCTGTCCTATGATCTGGCCAATGGCACAGCGACGGCTAACGGCCGCGTCGAAGCCATCACACCGGACGGCACGGTCATCTATGCCGAACACCTTGAACTCGACCGCGACCTGACCACCGGCGTCGGCGTGGACTTCGCCACTCGCTTCCAGAACGGCGCCAGCCTGATGGCCTCCACTGTGGTCCGCCGCAGCGAGAAGGTCAGCGAGATGAACTACGCCATCTTCACGCCCTGCCCCATCTGCAACGCCAAGGGCGAACCGCGCACCCCCAGCATCTCCATCCAGGCCGAGCGGGTCGTTCAGGACGAAGCCCTGCACGCCATCCTGTACCGCAACGCCGTCTTCCGCGTCGGCGGGGTGCCGATCCTCTACACCCCCTATTTCGCCCATCCCGACCCGACGGTTGAGCGCGCCTCCGGCTTCCTGGTGCCTATCGTCAACTATGACAACGGTCGCGGCTTCTCGGGCGAAACCCCGTATCTGCATGTGGTGTCGCCGTCGGAAGACTGGCTGATCAGTCCGCAGTTCAACTCAGAGATCGCGCCCTTCCTGAACGCACAATGGCGTCGTCGCTTCGTTGACGGGACGATCACGGTGCGCGGCGGCTATACCTACGAACGGAACTTCGACAAGGCCATCGGCAACAGCCTGATCGCCAACGACCGCGAAAGCCGCAGCTATCTGCTGTCGCACGGCGAGTATGATCCGGCAGGTCCGTGGCGCTTCGGCTTCACGGCCGAGCATACGTCCGACAAGACCCTGTTCGACCGTTACGCCATCCGCGACCCGTATCAGGACAACGGCCTCTATTACGGCGACCGCCGTCGCCTGATCACCCAGCTCTACGCCGAGCGCCAGACCGACCGCTCCTATGTCTCGGTCGCCGCCTTCCGCATCCAGAGCCTGCGCCTGGACCCGCGCTTCGCCGACAATGATTTCCGCGATGCAAACGGCGTCAAGGTCTTCGAAAACGACGAAAACCTGCCTATCGTCGCCCCTCTGATCGACGCGCGGTGGGAGCCGCACGGTCCCGTCTTCGGCGGCCGCCTGCGCCTGAAGGGTTCGGCGGTGTCCCTGACGCGTGAGGCCTTCGTCGGCGCGCCGATCCTGAACCCAGAGATGGTTCCCCCCATCACGACCGGCCTGTCCGGCGTCGATAGCCGCCGCGTGACCGGCCAGGCCGAATGGCGCCGCACCATCATCACGCCGCAGGGCGTGCGGATCGAGCCGTTCGTCGACACCCGCGTCGACTTCTATTCGATTTCGGACCTGCCCCCGATGATGGGCGTGGACGGTAACCAGACCGTCAGCCGCTCGCGCCTCAGCGCCGGGGTCGATTTCACCTATCCGCTGGTCAAGCGCACGGCCAAGGGCGACATCATCCTTGAGCCGGTCGCCCAGATCTCGATCTCCAACAAGACCGATATCGACCCGCGCATCCCCAATGAAGACGCCCAGGTCATCGAGCTGGACGAATCCTCCCTGTTCCGCATGGACCGTTTCTCGGGCTACGACCTGATTGAAGGCGGGGCGCGCTTCACGGCAGGCGGTCGGGCGACGATTCGCTGGTCGGCAGGCCGCAGCGCCAGCCTGTTCGTGGGCCGCAGCTATCGCGCCGACGAAGAAAACGCCTTCCGCACCACCATCCCCGACAGCGCGATCGGCGACCTCTACGACCCGACGGGCCTGGCCTCGTCGACATCGGACTGGGTGGTTCAGGGCAGCTATTCGCCGTCGGACCGCATCCGCAGCTGGGCGCACGCCACCATCGACGGATCGGGCGACATCCGCCGCGCAGAAGCCGCGCTGGACGGACGCTGGGGCCGCCGCAACGCCGCGACCGTCAGCTATATTGTTGACCGCTCCAATCCTCTGGCCGGCGACCTGAACCGCAACTACGAGTTCATTCAGTTGGCGGGGCAGCAGTTCCTGTACGGCAACTGGGGTGTCGCCATGGCCGGGATCGCCGATCTGGAACGCGACATCATCACCCGATCAGAGATCGGCGTCCTCTATGACGACGATTGCCTGCGTGTCGAATTCGGCTTCCGCCGCGATAATACGCGCGTTCGGGACCGCGGCCGGTCGGACGGGGTGTATATCCGCCTAAACCTCGCCACTTTCGGAGGTTCAGGTTATGGACAGAGCGACATACGTTGAGCATGACGCTTTACGGGGCGCGACCGCTGACCACGATGGCCGACGGACCGCTGTGAGGAATCAGGAAGACCTATGGGTTTGATGCGTTATTCGACGGGGGCTGCGCTCGCGGCGTTCCTCCTCGCCGGTTCGGCCTATGGTCAGACGGCTCCTGCTCCTGGCGCGGCCGCCGGTGCGCCGAATCCGGCCGCCGAGGTCGCACCCGCGCGCCAGGCCACCACCCAACCCCAGTTCCAGCTGGCCGATGGCATCGTGGCCACGGTCAACGACAAGATCATCACCGGCTTTGATCTGCGCCAACGGATGCTGATGCTGATCGCCTCGGCCCAGGTCCAGCCGACCGAAGAAAACCTGCCCGCCATCCAGCAGGCCGCCCTGAACAACCTCATCGAAGACCGCCTCAAGGCGCAGGAGATGACCAAGTTCAAGCAGCTGACGGTCACCGCCGCCGACATCGAAGAAGAAATCACCGACATGGCGCGCCGGGCCGGCACGACGCCTGCGGAATACATGCACTTCCTCGAAGAAGGCGGCATCAATCCAGAAGCCTTCCGCGAAAATCTGCGCGTCGAGATCGGCTGGCAGCGTCTGACCGGCGGCCGCTTCGGTTCGCGCGCCCGCGCCAGCACCCTGCAGGTCGATCAGGAAATCCGCCGCCTGAACGAAGCCGCCGCCCAGCCGCAGTATCTGCTTGGCGAAATCTACATCGAGGCCGCCCGCGTCGGCGGCCAGCAGGCGGCGCTGAACGGCGCGCGCCAACTGGTGCAGCAGATCATCCAGGGCGCGCCCTTCCAGGCCGTCGCCCAGCAGTTCTCGTCAGCGCCCTCGGCCTCCGCTCGCGTGCCTGGCGACGCTGGCTGGGTCGTAAAGGCGTCGCTGCAGCAGCCCCTTCAAGCAGCGCTGGACCAGCTTCAGCCCGGTCAGCTGTCCAATCCGATCCCGGTCGAAGGCGGCGTCTACATCCTGTACCTGCGTGACAAGCGCGACGGCGCCGCGACCAGCCTGGCGTCGCTGAAGCAAGTCATGGTCGAACTGCCGGAAGCTGCAACCGAAGCCCAGATCGCCGCCGCCACCCGTACGCTGGAAGGAATGCGTCAGGGCCTGACCTGCGACACCATCCTGTCAACGGCGCGCGCGACCTCCGGCGTGACCGGCGCGGACCTGGGCGAATCGGACATCGCCAACCTGGCGCCCCAGTTCCAGCAATTCGCCCGCACCAGCGAAGTCGGCGCCGTCTCCACGCCGATCCGCACGCCTCTGGGCCTGCACCTGGTCGCCCTGTGCGGTCGTCGCGTCGGCGGGCCGGAAGCCCCGTCGCGTCAGCAGGTTGAAAACCGCCTGCGCGGTCAGAACCTGTCGGTGCTCGAGCGTCGCTATCTGCGCGACATCCGCAACGACGCCCTGATCGAGTTCAAATAATGAGGCCTCTGGTTCTGACGCTTGGCGAACCCGCCGGCGTCGGGCCGGAGATCATCGCCGCCTCGTGGCGCGCGCTTTCGACTGAGGCCGCGCCCTTCGCCCTCATCGGCGACGCTGATCTGATGCGGCGGCAGGGCGTGCCTGTGGCTGAGATCATGACGCCAGCGGACGCGGCGGATCGTTTCGCCGCCGCCCTGCCCGTCATCCACCGCCCCCTGCCCCATCCGGTCGAGGTCGGCCGTCCCGATCCCGCCAATGCCCCGTCCGTCGCTGACGGCATCGAGGAGGCGGTCAGCTTCGCCCTGTCCGGCCAGGCCTCCGGCGTCGTCACCGCCCCCATCGCCAAGGCGCCCATGTACGCCTCGGGCTTCCGCTTTCCGGGCCATACCGAGTTCATCGCCGAACTGACCGCCGACGCCCCCTATGCAGGCACTCGCGGCCCGGTGATGATGCTGACGGCGCAGGATCTGCGCGCCTGTCTGGTGACCATCCACGTCGCTCTGGATCAGGTGCCGGAACTGGTGACTGCCGAGCGCGTGGCCCGCACCGCCCGTGTCGTCCATGAAAGCCTGAAGCGCGACTTCGCCATCGCCCGCCCGCGTCTGGCCATGGCCGCCCTGAACCCCCACGCGGGCGAAGGCGGCGCTCTGGGCCTTCAGGAAATCGACATCCTGATCCCGGTCGCCCAACAACTGCGCGCCGAGGGCATCGACATCACCGATCCAAAATCCGCCGACACCCTGTTCCATGACGAGGCGCGCGCCACCTATGACGCCGCCATATGCATGTATCACGATCAGGCCCTGATCCCGGTCAAAACGCTGGACTTCTGGGGCGGGGTGAACGTGTCGCTGGGCCTGCCCGTCATCCGCACCTCGCCCGATCACGGCACCGGTTTCGACATCGCGGGCAAGGGGATCGCGCGCCCAGACAGCATGATCGCCGCCATCCGTTTGGCATCTGAGATGGCGAAGGCGCGCGGCGCGCGCTAACAGGGCGTGTGACCGACCAACCTTCCCTCCGCGAAACCCTCGACGCCCACGGCCTTTCGGCCAAGAAGAGCTTCGGCCAGCATTTCCTGCTGGACCTGAACGTCACCCGCAAGATCGTGCGCATGGCGGGTCCATTCGAGGGCCGCGCCGTGATCGAGGTCGGCCCCGGACCCGGCGGCCTGACCCGCGCCCTGCTTGAGGCCGATGCTGGCCCCGTGGTCCTGGTCGAGAAAGACCCCCGCTTCATTCCCCTGCTGTCCGAGCTGGACGACGGCTCCGGTCGCCTGACCATCGTCGAGGCGGACGCCCTAAAGGTGAAAGAGGCTGATCTGGTCACCGGCCCGGCCCATCTGGTGTCCAACCTGCCCTACAACGTCGGTACGGCCCTGCTGATCAAATGGCTGACCGGACCGTGGCTGCCGCACAGCCTGACCCTGATGTTCCAGAAGGAAGTCGCCGAACGCGTCGCCGCTGCTCCGGGCGAAGACGCCTATGGCCGTCTGGCCGTGATTTCTCAGGCCGTCTGCACCGCTCGGATAGTCATGCATCTGCCCGCCGCCGCCTTCACCCCGCCGCCCAAGGTGGCCTCCGCCGTCGTTCATCTGATCCCGCTGGCCGAACGCCCCAGCCCTGAGCGGCTGAAGAAGCTGGAGCGCGTCACCGCCGCCGCCTTCGGCCAGCGCCGCAAGATGCTGCGCTCCAGCCTGAAGCAACTGGGCGGCGCCGCCCTGTGCGAAGCCGCAGGCATCGAACCCGACGCCCGCGCCGAGACCATCGACGTGGCGGGCTTCCTGCGCCTGGCCGACGCGATTTCCTGAGTATCTGACATGACCGTCGAACCCTTCCGCGCGATTTCCGTCAGCCGTTTGGCCCACCAGCTGAAATCCGAAGGCCGCTCGATCATCCATATGGAGTTCGGTCAGCCCTCGACCGGCGCGCCCGCCGCCGCCATCGCCCGCGCCCATCAGGTGCTGGATCAGGACGCCATGGGCTATTGGGAAAGCCCCGACCTGTGCGCCCGCATCGCCCGCCTGTATGATGAGCGGTACGGCGCCTCCATCGCGCCAGATCGCATCATCCTGACCAATGGCGCCTCGCCCGCGCTGGTTCTGGCCCTGAGCATGCGGTTCCGGCCCGGCGACCGCATCGCCCTGGCCCGTCCCGGCTATGTCGCCTATCGCAACACCCTGCGCGCCCTGCACCTGGAGCCGGTGGAGATCGCCTGCGGGGCGGAAACGCGTTTCCAGCTGACCGCCGCCCAGTTGGAGACGCTGGAGCCTGCGCCCGCTGGCGTCATCATCGCCAGCCCGGCCAATCCGACCGGCACCATTATTCCTGACGAGGAATTGGCCGCCATCGCCGCCGTCTGTCGTGCGCGCAACATCGCCATCATCTCGGACGAGATCTATCACGGCCTCAGCTATGTCGGCCCGACGCCCTCCATGCTGCAGTTCGCGCCTGATGCCATCATCATCAACAGCTTCTCTAAATACTGGAGCATGGCGGGCTGGCGGCTGGGCTGGCTGCTGGTCCCGGAGGCCGAGATCGACGCCGCCCGCGCCCGCATCGGCAATATGTTCCTGACCCCGCCGTCACTAAGCCAACACGCGGGTCTGGTCGCTATGGACCAGACGGCCGAACTGGAAGGTCATATCCAGACCTACGCCTGCAACCGCGAACTGATGCTGGAGGCCCTGCCTGCGCTGGGCCTGAAGAAGATCGCCCCGCCCGACGGCGCCTTCTACATCTGGGCGGACATCGGCCACCTGACGAACAACAGCATGGCCTTCTGTCAGGAACTTCTGCGCGACACCGGCGTCGCCACGGCGCCCGGCGTCGATTTCGACCCTGTCGAGGGCCATCACTACATCCGCTTCAGCTTTGCGGTGTCCACGCCCGAGGTTGAAGAGGCGTTGGCGCGGATCACACCGTGGTTCGCCGCACGCGCCGAACGCCCCTGACGGTCAGACAGCTTCGCGCAGCAAGGCCGCCTGATAGTTTCCGACCCACAGGTTACGAAAACGACGCGAGCGTTCGGCGTGATAGATGTGCGCCAGCTCGGCGTAGGATCGGTCGAAGTCTTCGTTGACCAGGACATAGTCGAACATGTCGCAGTGTTCGATCTCGCCCTTGGCGTTGGCCACGCGACGCTCGATCACGTCTTCTGCGTCCTGCGAACGGGTCACCAGACGGCGACGCAGCTCTTCCAGGCTGGGCGGCAGGATGAAGACGCGAACGGCGTCCTCAGGGCATTTTTCGGCCACGTCGCGCGCACCCTGCCAGTCGATGTCGAACAGGACGTCGCGTCCCTCGGCCAGCGCACGGTCCACCGGGCCGCGCGGGCTGCCGTAGCGATTGCCATGCACATCCGCCCATTCCAGAAAGGCGTCGGCGTCGATCAGACGCTGGAATTCCTCATGGCTGACGAAGTTGTAGTCGCGGCCATGCACCTCGCCCGGACGAATGTCGCGCGTGGTCATGGAGACAGACAACTCCAATCCGCCGTGGTCGGCCATCAGGCGACGGCACAGCGACGTCTTGCCCGCGCCCGAGGGGCTGGCGACGATCAGGAGGACACCCCGGCGGGGCGTGCGTTCATTCGACATTTTGGACTTGTTCTCGAAGCTGTTCGACGACGGCCTTGAGTTCCAGGCCGATTCCGGTGAGCGCGGTCGTAGCGGATTTCGAGCAGAGAGTGTTCGCCTCTCTCATGAATTCCTGCATCAAAAAGTCGAGTTTTCGGCCAGCGGGCGCCGAGGCCACAAGCTGGCGGGCCGCAGCCACATGCGCGGTCAAACGATCCAGTTCCTCACGCACGTCCGCCTTGGTCGCAAGCGCGGCGGCTTCGAGGAAGATGCGATCTTCCAGACCCGGCGCATCGGGCGCCAGTTCGGTGATGCGGCGGGTGAAACGCTCGCGGATCGCCTCGACCTGAGCCGAGGCCTCGGTTTCCGCCGAAGCGACCAGGGCTTCGATGTGGGCGATGAAATCGTCCAGCACGGGCTTGAGCAGCGCGCCCTCGCCTTCGCGCGACGCCTTCAAGGCGTCCAGCGCCTGTTCGACGGTTCCGGCCATCGCGGCTTCAAGAGCGGCCCGCGCCTCAGGATCGTCAATTTCTTCCGGCGCTTCGATCACACCGCGCAGGGCCAGCAGGCCATCGGCGGATGGCGGGGTCGCGCCGTCTTCGGCCAGTTCGTTGGCCAGGGTCAGATAGCGCGCCAGCACAGCCGCATTGATGGTGACGGCGGCTTCACCCGCTTCGACACGCTTGGCCTGCACGCCGATACTGACCTGGCCGCGCGCGAACCGCGCCTGCCCCGCCGCCTTGGCCGTCCGCTCCAGATTATCGAACCCGCCCGGCCCGCGAAAACGGACCTCCAGATTGCGGCCGTTGACCGAGCGCGCTTCAACGGACCAGGTCCAGCCTTGGCCCGCGCCGTCCGCCCGACCAAAACCGGTCATGCCTGAGAGTTTGCTCATCGTGGTCCCTGCGAAGCCCCGGCAGGCAGGGTGATGGTGGCCTGTCCGGTGATGGGGCCAGTAACGGCGCCAGACGCTGCAGCCTCGGTCATGGGCGCAGCACTGGTTCCGGGCGTGACCGGCGCCTCGGCTTCCGGCGGCAGGCCCGCCTTCTGGCGTTCGATCTGGCGCCAGCGCGCGACATTGCGCAGATGCTCTTCATAGGTGGCGGCGAAGGCATGACCGCCCGTACCGTCGGCGACGAAGAACAGCGCCGTCTCCGCTGGCGGGTTCAGCACGGCCTTGATCGCCTCCTTGCCCGGATTGGCGATGGGCGTCGGGGGCAAACCGTCGATCTGATAGGTGTTCCAGCGGGTCCGCTCCTGCAGTTCCGAACGCCGGATGCCGCGTCCCAGCGGACGCCCCTGCGTGATGCCGTAAACAATGGTCGGATCGCTCTCCAGCCGCATTCCCTGACGCAGACGGTTGGTGAAGACAGCGGCGACGCGCGGACGCTCTGCCGCCAAACCCGTTTCCTTCTCGACGATGGAGGCCAGGATCATGGCTTCTTCAGGCGTGCGCGCCACGGTGCCGGGCGCGCGCTGCGCCCACAGGACGCGCATATTTTCGTTGGTGGCGCGCTGCATCCGGCTGATGACCGATTGGCGGGTTTCGCCGCGTGTGACCTCATAGGTGTCGGGCCACAGGCTGCCTTCTTCGGGGGTTTCACCCACCACGCCCGTCAGGACAGGCTGTTTGTCCAGAATGTCCACGGCCTGCGCTGACGACCAGCCTTCCGGCAGGGTCACGAAATGGCGCACCACCCGTCCATCGACCATCAGGCGCACAACGCCTGACAGGGACGCGCCGGACGGGATTTCATACTCTCCTGCCCGCAGACGCCGATCAGCCCCGGTCAGGGTGATGGCCGCCTTGAACAGGTCGGCGGACCGAATCACGCCCGCCGCCTTCATCTGGGCCGCGATGGCCGAAACCCCGGAACCGCTGGGCAGGGTGACGACGGTCACCTCGCCCTGACGCGCCTTCGGTCCCGGCCCGTAGTAAAGGCCCAGCGTCGCCACCAGGGCGACGATCAGGAACAGGCTGAATGTCGCCGACGCCGTAAGCAGGGCGACGACAAGACCAGACCGCTTTTGCGGCTTTTCAACCCGCCCCCGCCCGAACATCTCAGTCGACCTTCTTGAAGATGACCGAGGCGTTGGTGCCGCCGAAACCGAAGCTGTTGGACATGGCCACATCGATCTTCATCGGCTTGGCCTTGTTGGGCACCAGATCGATGGGCGTCTCCATCTCCGGGTCGTCCAGATTGATCGTCGGCGGCGCCACCTGGTCGCGGATGGCCAGCACGCAGAAGGCGGCTTCAATCGCTCCAGCCGCGCCCAGCAGGTGCCCGGTCATCGACTTGGTGGAGCTGACGGACAGGTTCTGGGCATGATCGCCGACCAGACCCTCGATCGCCTTCAGTTCGATCCAGTCAGCCATGGTCGAGGTGCCGTGGGCGTTGACATAGTCAAGGTCCGACGGCTGCATCCCGGCCCGCTTCAGCGCCATCTTCATGGCGCGTGCGCCACCCTCGCCGTCCTCGGACGGGGCGGTGATGTGATAGGCGTCGCCGCTCATGCCATAGCCCACGACTTCGGCGTAGATTTTCGCACCGCGCGCCTTGGCGTGTTCGTATTCCTCCAGCACCAGAATGCCGGCGCCCTCGCCCATGACAAAACCGGCATGGCCCTTGTCATAGGGACGCGAGGCCTTTTCGGGCGTGTCATTATAGGCGGTGCACAGCGCCTTGCAGGCCAGGAAGCCCGCAATGCCGATCGGCACGACCGAGCTCTCGGCGCCGCCCGCCACCATCACGTCGGCGTCATCCAGCGCGATCATCCGCGCCGCATCACCGATGGCGTGCGCGCCGGTGGCGCAGGCGGTGACGGCTGCGTGGTTCGGCCCCTTCAGGCCATGGCGGATCGAAATCTGACCACCGGCCAGATTGATCAGGGCGCTGGGGATGAAGAAGGGGCTGACGCGGCGCGGGCCCTGTTCCTTCAGAACAATGGCCGTGTCGGCGATGGGGCCCAGGCCGCCAATGCCGGAGCCGACCATCACGCCGGTGCGTTCCTTGTCTTCTTCCGTCTCAGGCTTCCAGTTCGCATCGGCCAGAGCCTCATCCGCCGCCGCGATGGCGTACAGAATGAAGTCGTCCACGCGCTTGCGGTCCTTGGCGGACATGATCTTGTCGGGGTCGAAGTCGCCCTCGCCGCCACCGCCGCGCCCGTCCACGCTGGGCACTTCGCCCGCGATGGTGCAGCCATAGCCCTCTGTGTCGAAAGCGGTGATCGGACGAATGCCCGATTTGCCGTCGACAATATTCTTCCAGCTCTTCTCGACGCCCCAGCCCAGGGGGGTCAGCAGACCGATGCCCGTAACAACAACGCGGCGCATGGTGCGTGCTCCTTCATCTCAATCCCGCGTCCCCGGAATCACGCGGGGATTCGCCTAGATCAGAAACAGTAAGGGCCGCCGGGCATCTCCGCTAGGAGCGCCGGGCGGCCCTGTATCACTGTCAGTCAGTGACTGAAATCAGCCCGCCGACTTCTCGTCGATGAACTTGACGGCGTCGCCGACCGTCTGGATGTGCTCAGCAGCGTCATCCGGGATTTCGATGTCGAATTCTTCTTCGAAGGCCATCACCAGCTCGACGTTGTCGAGCGAGTCAGCGCCCAGGTCGTCGATGAAGCTGGCCTTTTCCGTGACCTTGTCCGGATCAGCGTCCAGGTGGTCGATGACGATCTTGCGAACGCGCTCGAGGGTGTCGGACATGAGTGTCTCTCTGCCTGTTGAAAGTCGCCGTAGAGGCGGTGGTAGCTCAAAAATCGCCGTCTCACGGCAGCGAAGGCGACGCAAGCCCGAAAGCTGTTATCGCCGTTGCGTTCCCGCCCTTTAGCACAGGCTTTGGGGCTGGAAATAGTCTGTTGCGTTACGTGATCGTGATCAGATCATCGCCATGCCGCCATTCACGTGCAGCGTCTGCCCCGTGACATAGGCGGCTTCGTCCGAGGACAGATAGACTGCGGCGGCGGCAATTTCGTCGCCAGAGCCCAGTCGGCCCGCCGGAATACGTCCCAGAATGGCGTCGCGCTGCTGTTCGTTCAGCACGTCGGTCATGGGCGAGGCGATGAAGCCCGGCGCGATGCAATTAACCGTGATGCCGCGCGAACCGACTTCCTGCGCCAGCGATTTGGAAAAGCCGATCATGCCGGCCTTGGACGCCGAATAGTTGGTCTGGCCGGGGTTGCCGGTCACGCCGACCACCGAGGTCACGCCGATGATTCGACCCGAGCGCCGCTTCATCATCCCCTTCACCGCGGCGCGGGTCAGGCGGAAATAGCTCTCAAGATTGATCTGGATGACCGACTGGAAGTCGTCGTCCTTCATCCGCATCAGCAGACCATCCTTGGTGATGCCCGCATTGGCCACCAGGATGTCCAGCGGCGAGCCCGCGGCCGCCTCGGCTGCGCTGACCAGATTGTCGACCGATTCCGGGTCCGACAGGTTGGCGGTGGCGAAGTGAGCGCGCTCGCCAAGTTCCTTGACCAGATCGGCCAGAACCGTCTCACGCGTGCCCGACAGCACCACGGTCGCGCCCTGCGCATGCAGCGCCCGCGCCACCGCCCCGCCGATGCCGCCCGTCGCGCCGGTCACCAGCGCGGTCTTGCCTGCAAGATTGAACATTCGTCCTCTCCTTCTTCCGTCATCCTCGGGCTTGACCCGAGGATCAGGCGCCGTGCGACGCCGATATCTATGTCAGCGCTCGCTCTTAGCGCCGAAGTGCGGATGGTCCGATCCTCGGGTCAAGCCCGAGGATGACGGCATTGGGTATGGTCAGACGCCCTTGGCGAAGGCTTCCAGGTCTTCCGGCGTATTCAGCGCCACGCCCTCGGCGTCCGGTGCGATCCGCTTGGCCATGCCGGTCAGCACCTTGCCCGAGCCGATTTCGGCAAAGCGCGTCACGCCGCCCTCACCCGCCATCCACTCCATGCTCTCGCGCCAGCGCACGCGGCCGGTGACCTGTTCGACCAGCAGGCGGCGGATGACTTCGGGGTCGATCTCAGGGCGCGCCAGCACATTGGCGACCACCGGCACGACCGGCGCCAGGATCGTCGCCGAAGCCAGAGCCTGCGCCATCTCGTCGGCGGCAGGCTGCATCAGCGGGCAATGGAAGGGCGCCGAGACGTTCAGCGGGATCGCCCGCGCGCCCAGTTCCTTGGCCTTCTCGATGGCGCGGTCGACCGCCGCCTTCTCGCCCGAGATGACGATATTGCCCGCATTATTGTCGTTGGCGACCACGCAGACGCCCAGTTCAGCGCCCGCCGCCGCTGCGGCCTCCGCCAGCGCCAGATCAGTCTTGGGGCCGATCAGCGAGGCCATGGCACCCTGCCCCACCGGCACGGCGCGCTGCATGGCCTGACCACGCAGTTTCAACAACCGCGCCGTATCCGACAGCGAGATCGCGCCCGCCGCCGCCAGGGCCGAATATTCGCCCAGCGAGTGACCGGCGACATAGGCCGCCGTCGAAACGTCAAAACCGAACTCGACCTTCAGCGCGCGAATCGCGGCGACCGACACGGCCATCAGGGCCGGTTGGGCGTTCTCGGTCAGGGTCAGCTGATCTTCCGGCCCCTCGCGCATCAGGACGGACAGTTTCTGGCCCAGAGCCTCGTCCACCTCGGCGAAGACGTCGCGGGCGGATCGGAAAGCGTCAGCAAGGGCCACGCCCATGCCGACGGCCTGGCTGCCCTGTCCGGGGAAAAGAAGCGCAAGGGTCATCGACCGATCCCTGAATCATTGATCAAGGCGCGGAGCCGTAAGCCCTGACTTCCGCAAGGGCAAGCGCCAGAAGGCGCGAACCCTATCCCGCGCGGCGTGCCGACACCTTGATCTGTACGCCGATCATCTTGGACACCCAGTCCGCCGTGGCGTCGGATTCCATGCCCATGTTCAGGGCGGTGCGGTCCAGTTCCAGCCTGCCCTCGACCGTGGCTGCGCCGCCGGTTTCAGTGAAGGTGAAGGGCAGAACCACCGGAACCGTGACCGTCTTGATCTTCAGCGTGCCTGTGGCCTCATATTTGTCGCCGCCCAGCGAACGGAAGCTGACGGCCTCGAAACGCGCCGTCGGATACTGGGCCGGATCGAACCATTCCGCGCCCTGCAGCGAGCCTTCCTGCGTCGGGTCGCCGGTGCGGGCGCTGGCGGTCTGGACCGTGACCACGGCCTTTGAGCCTGCCAGATCAGCCGGATCGAACCAGACCTGACCCTGCCAACGCTCGAACCGGCCCTTGAAGTCCTTGCCCGCGTGGGCGCCGGTGAAGCCGATGCTTGAGGCGGCGCTGTCGATGGTCCAGGCGGCCGCGGTTCCGGGCGTCACAGCGGCTTCAGCAGGAGCAGCAGGCGCGACCTCAGCAGCAGGCTTGGCCTCCGCCGTCATCGACAGGCCCGGCTGGGCATAGGGACGCGCGGCGATAGCGCCCGCCCCGGCGATGACCGCGATCAGGCCCACGCCCACAATCCGCTCAGCCCAGGGCGAGCGCGGCGCATGACCCAGACCACCATGACCCGGCTTCAGCCACGGCAGCATGTGCGACAGCACCCCGTCGCGATCCAGGAACTGATGCTTCAACGCCGCCCCGACGTGCAGCACGATCAGAACCACCGCGCCCCAGGCCAGCAGCGAATGCGCGCCCATGGCCTGGAAGGCCAGCGCCCGCTTCACGCCCGCAGGCAGATCAGCGACGCCCGGCAGATGCGGGATGGGGAACAGGCCGAACCAGCTGGTCGCCACCTCCAGCGCCTTGTCAGTGGACACGGCCCAACCCGCCGAAACATACAGCCAGCCCGTCAGCGGCAGGGCCAGCATCAGCCCGTAGAAGGCCACATGGGTCGCGCTGGCGGCGAACGTCTCCCACCGCTTCATCCCACCCGGCAAGGCAGGCGGGCGATGCGTCAGACGCCATACGATCCGCAGCACCGTCAGCCCCAGGATCAAAAAGCCGATCGACTTGTGGATCTGGAACACACGATAGGCCAGCGCCTGCGTATCCGGGTGCGCAATGGCCGAGGTCATCCATAATCCCATCGGGATCATCGACAGGATGCACAGCGCGATCACCCAGTGCAGGGCGATGGCGACGGACGAATAGCGGTGGCTGGCGGCGGTCATGGGCGTCTTCGGTTCAGGCGTCAAAAGATTGAGGCGGCGAGCCCTTTGACCCGCCGCCCCCTATAGTCGTCTTAGTTCGCCGCAGCGGCAGGCGTCGCCGACTGGATGAACTCGCCGTCGAAGCGGATGGCCACTTCGTCGCCGACCGGGCCGACCGCCATGCCGAAGTCCGAACGCTTAAACGCGCCCTCAGCCGCGAAGCCGATCGCCGGAACCTGAGCGAACGGATGACGCTCGATCTCGCCGTTGAAGGTCGTCTTCAGCGTGACCGGGTGCGTCTGGCCCAGGAAGGTCAGGTCGCCGGTCACATCGGCCGTGCGCGGGCCGGTCTGCTTCACCGAGGTCGAGACAAAGGTGATCGACGGGAAGGCCTTGGCGTTCAGGAAGCTGGCGTTATTGGCCATGTCCTCGTTCCAGTTGGCGAAACCGGTCGTGGCGTGCGATTCCTTGTAGTTCGCCGGATAGGCGGCGCTGACCGAGGTCGGGTCGATCTTGGCCGTGATCTTGGAGTTCGACAGATTCGCCGGATCCAAAATCAGGCTGGCCTCGAACTGGTCGAAGCGCGCGGTGTAATGGGAAATCGTGTTGTGCAGCACCGACCACTGCAGCGTCGCGTGGGTCGGGTCCAGCGTATAGACGCCAGCCGGGGCCTTCAGGGCGACCGGCGCTTCCTGCGTCGCGGCGGGCGCAGCAGCCGGCGCCTCTCCCGGACGGTTGCACGCAGCCAGCAGGGCCAGAGCCGACAGGGCGACGATATGAACAGATTTCATATGGGGCAGTCCTTCAAACGGATTAGAGCGTGCTCAGTAATACGCTTGCTGCGAATTTGGCAACAAGAACAGTTGCCGATTAGAATAATCATTGATCGTGGCGCGAATCCGTCGCCGCGCCTATCTTTCGGGCCTCATGCCCATTCGCCGCCTCTCCCCCGAAACCGTCAATCGCATCGCCGCTGGTGAAGTGGTCGAACGGCCTGCCAGCGCCATCAAGGAACTGGTCGAAAACGCCCTTGATGCGGGCGGGACGAACATCGAGATTCAGGCGGACGGCGGCGGCCTGTCGCGCATCCTGATCGCCGACGACGGCAAGGGCATCCCCAGGGCCGAACTGCCCTTGGCCATCGAACGCCACGCCACGTCGAAGCTGGAGCCGGACGACGCGGGCGATGTGGACCTGCTGCGCATCCACACCCTGGGCTTCCGGGGCGAGGCCCTACCCTCCATCGGCTCTGTCGCGCGCCTGTCGATCACCACCCGGTCGCGCGACGAGAAAGAGGCCTGGGCCATCACGGTCGAGGGCGGCGAAACCCGCCCCCTGTCGCCCGCCGCCTTCCCCGGCCCGCACGGCGCGCGGGTCGAGGTGCGTGACCTGTTCTACGCCACCCCCGCCCGCCTCAAGTTCATGAAGTCCGAACGGTCCGAGGCCATGGCCATCTCGGAAGAGATCAAGCGCCAGGCCATGGCGCACGAGGCCGTCGCCTTCACCCTGTCGCTGGACGGCAAGGTCACCCTGCGCCTGCCCGCCGAACACCCCGGCGACGAGGGTCGCCTGAAACGCCTGTCCGCCCTGTTGGGTCGCGACTTCGAGGCCAACGCCCTGCTGATCGATCAGGAGCGAGACGGCGTGCGCCTGACCGGCTATGCCGGCCTGCCCACCTATTCGCGCGGCAATGCGGCGCACCAGTTCCTGTTCGTCAACGGCCGCCCGGTGAAGGACCGCCTGCTGCAGGGCGCATTGCGCGGGGCCTACGCCGACTTCCTGGCGCGCGACCGGCACCCCGCCGCCGTCCTGTTTCTTGAGATCGATCCGCTGTTCGTCGACGTCAACGTCCACCCGGCGAAAGCCGAGGTCCGGTTCCGCGATCCGGCCCTGGTGCGCGGTCTGATCGTCGGCGCACTCAGGCACGCGCTGCACGCAGCAGGCCACCGCGCCTCCACCACCGTCGCCGCCGACGCCCTGTCGGGTTTCCAGGCCCACACCGGCCTGAACACCGGCGCCGCCTACAGCCCCTCATCGCCGTCCGCCCAAGGTTTCAGCGGCTGGACCGGCTGGTCCCAGCCCGCCGCCGCAGCCCAGATTCTGCCCGGCCTAAACGAACGCTCTGGCCGCGTCGAACCGACGTGGGAGGCGCCGTCATGGCCCCAGCCCGCGCCCTTCGCCGCCCCGCCGACCGGCGGCCAGCCCGCACCGGACCCGTTCGGCGGCCCCGCCCCTGTCTTCGACCCGCTGGACTATCCGCTGGGCGCCGCGCGGGGACAACTTCACGCCAACTATATCGTCGCCCAGACTCGCGACGGTCTGGTCATCGTGGACCAGCACGCTGCGCACGAGCGTCTGGTCTATGAGCGGATGAAGACCCAGATGGCGCAAGGGTCCGTGACCCGTCAGGCCCTGCTGACGCCCGAGGTGGTCGATCTGGACCCCGCCGAGGCCGAGCGCGTCGCCGCCAAGGCCGATGAACTGGCGGAAATGGGTCTGATCGTCGAGGCCTTCGGCGCAGGCGCCGTTCTGGTGCGCGAAACCCCGGCCCTGCTGGGCGACACCGATGTTCAGGGCCTGATCCGCGACATCGCCGATGATCTGGCCGAGCATGGCGCGGCCCTTAGCCTCAAGGAGCGGATGGCCGAGGTCTGCGGCACCATGGCCTGCCACGGCAGCGTCCGCTCAGGCCGCGTCCTGTCCGCCCCCGAAATGAACGCCCTGCTCCGCCAGATGGAAGCCACCCCGCACTC